>Ga0126371_10001971_pt1 | contig 17541 bp, 16 predicted proteins | sample PanSoiMetaPlot_4_FD_110145 | JGI IMG/M metagenome (GOLD analysis project Ga0126371, IMG submission 110145) | Tropical forest soil microbial communities from Panama - MetaG Plot_4 | ecosystem: Environmental > Terrestrial > Soil > Tropical forest > Bulk soil | place: Panama | collected 2016-02-17 | reverse complement strand
CCAGCGCGCCAAGCCCAAGGGATCCCGTGATGGCGCCCGGCAGGTCGAAGTTGCCCCGGCGCCGCTCGGACTCACCGAGCACGCGCGGCGCGAGGAACGCGATGAGCAGGCCGATCGGGACGTTCACGAAGAACACCCAGCGCCAGTTGAGGTAGTTGACGAGCAGCCCCCCGGCAATGAGGCCTACCGCGCCGCCGGCGATGCTCATCGCCGCGTACACGCCCATCGCCCGGTTCCGCGGCCGGCCTTCGGGGAAGGTGACCGCGATCAGCGACAGCGAGGTGGGCGCGGCGAACGCGGCGCCGATGCCCTGCACCACGCGCGCGGTGAGCAGCCAGGCCTGGCTGGTGGCGAATCCGCCGAGCAGCGAGGCGACCGTGAAGAGCAGGATGCCGAAGATGAAGATCCGGCGGCGCCCCAGTAGGTCGCCGGACCGGCCGCCGAGCAGCAGCAGCCCGCCGAAGGCGAGCGCGTACGCGTTGACGACCCATTCGAGGTTGGTCCCTGAGAAGTGCAGTGCGTTCTGGATGTGCGGCAGCGCCACGTTCACGATGGTCGCGTCGAGCACGACCATCAGCTGCGCCGTGGCGATCACGGCCAGCGCGAGCCCGAGCCGCCGTGGCGGTGCCGCTGTCGTCTGTTGGCCGACGGCGGCCGTCGTCACGGGCCCGCCCCCCGTCTGGCGTGCTGTTGCAGACAAAATGACTCCCCTGTTCGTCGATTCTTCGAAGATCAACAGCCGTTATTCCGAACGGAGCGTGGCACCTGCCTCAGACAGTCCGCTCTCCGCCGCCGCCTCGCCGCCGCCGGGACGGCTCGCCAGCATCTTGTTGAGCAGCTTGAGGAAGCACTGCCGTTCGGTGTTGTCCAGCCCGTAGCACCAGGGCATCCTGGTGGCGAGCTCCCGCACGAGCCGCTCCTTCGCGGCGATTCCCTCGGGAGTGAGGACGAGGTTCTTCACCCGCCGGTCCTGCTGGCTGGGCGCGCGGCGTGCGAGCCCTTCCCGCTCCAGCGTGTCCGCGATCACGGTGACGAAGGACGCGTCGCACCCCATCTTCTGCGCGAGTTCCTTCATCGTGAACACGCCGTCCAGCTTGAACAGGGCCAGCAGATCGCTCGGCGCGATGCCGAAGCTAGCCGCGATCGAGTGGGTGATGGCGCCGGCCTGCTTGACCAGGTCGGTAAGCGCGTTGACGATCTCCCGGTCAAGCGCCGACGCGTCCGCCGTCGCCCCGCCCGGTTCCCCGACTCCGCTGCTCACGTTCACGTACCCCTTCTTCTCCTAATCTCCTGAGACACTCAACAGTTGAGTTACTCAAGCAATTCCCGGAGCCGGAAAAATCTGCCCGAAGTTCAGACGGCGCGGGTGAACTTCTCTCATCGCGAGGTGGTTGATTGAATCCCGCGCAACCGCCTGCTGGTCGGCGGCGTCCTTACGAGCGTGAGCACTCCTGCAGAGCCTGTTCTGAAGCGTCGTGCCTTCCTCGGCGTGGCCGCGGGGGGAGCGGCGGCGATTACGGTCCCCGCGTTCATCCGCGCCGAAGCGCCATCCACCGGGCCCACCCCGGCCGACTGGGCCGCGCTGGCGCATGACCTGTCCGGCCCGCTGGTCCGGCCCGGCGAGGCGAGTTACGCTGTGTCCCGCCGGCTGTTCGACCCGCGTTTCGACGGCGTCAGCCCGGCGGGCATCGCCTACTGCCAGATCGCCCGCGACGTCGTCGCCTGCCTGGCTTTCGTGCGCAAGTTCAAGCTGCCCGTGGTCGCGCGTTGCGGCGGGCACAGCTACGCCGGATACTCGACGACGACCGGCCTGATCATCGACGTGTCCCGGATCGCCGGAGTGGCGGTTTCCGGGAACACCGCGACCGTGGCGGCCGGCACCCGGCTGATCGACTTCTACCACGCGCTAGCCGCCCATGGCCGTGCGGTGCCAGCCGGGTCATGCCCGACGGTCGGGATCTCAGGCCTCACCCTGGGCGGCGGCGTGGGAGTAGTCGGGCGCGCGTTCGGGCTGACCTGCGACCGCCTGCAGCAGGTCCAGATCGTCACGGCGAACGGCGCCATCCTCACCGCCAGCGCCTCAGAGCACCCGGACCTGTTCTGGGCCTGCCGGGGCGGTGGCGGCGGCAACTTCGGCGTGGTTACCCGCTACACCTTCAGCACGGTCGCCGCGCCTTCGCCATGGCTGTTCTTCCTGTCCTGGCCGTGGTCGCAGGCCGCCAAGGTGATCGCCGCCTGGCAGTCGTGGGCGCCGCACGCGCCGGCGCAGATGTGGTCCAACCTGCACCTTGCCGCCGCTCCCGGCGGACACACCCCGACCGTCCGGGTTGGCGGCTGCTACATCGGCAGCCTCAACGGCGTCGCGAACCTGCTGAACCAGCTTTACGCCAAGGTCGGCTCGAATCCGAGCAGCCACTTCCTGAACCAGTTCTCGTACCTGAACGCGATGCTGCTTGAGGCTGGCTGCTCCTCTCTCGGCTATACCGCCTGCCACCTGCCTTGGCAGTTCCCCGGCGGGCGGCTGATGCGCCAGCCGCAGTTCGCCAAGTCCGATTTCTTCACCGCGCCGCTCAGCACCGCCGGGATCAACACCCTGCTGCACCAGATCCAGCTCCTGCAGGGCGTGGCCGGCGCCACGGGCGGCGTCGGCGGCATCGCGTTCGACGCGCTCGGCCCCACCAGTGTGACCAACCACGTCACGCCGGCCGCGACCGCTTTTGTGCACCGCAACGCGCTGTTCCTGGCCCAGTACACCACCGACTGGACCTCCGGCGCGGCCGCCGCCGGCGTCAACAACCAGCACGCCTGGCTCCGCTCGTTCTGGACCGCGATGCGCCCGTACGCCAGCGGCCAGGCATACCAGAACTACATTGACCCGGACCTGACCAACTGGCAGGGCGCCTATTACGGGTCCAACTACCCGCGGCTGCAGCAGGTCAAGAAGGCCTACGACCCCACCCGCGTTTTCAACTTCAAGCAAGCGATCGTGCCCGCCAAGTAAACCCTCACAACCGGCGGATCATGGAACAAGACACCGCGCCGCTGGCATAAGCAGGTGTCCTGTCCATGAAGGAAAGGCCGCCTGTGAGAGCTGATGATCAACGAATTGGACCGCCGCCGAGAACCCGGGTCTTGACGCGGGCCTGCGATGGCGACGATGACGCCGCCGCCATCCGTGACTCCATTGCCGATCCTGAGCGCTTTGCCATCCTCGTGCGCCGGCACGCGCCCGTGATCCAGCGGTACGTCGCCCGGCGCATCGGCGCCGAGGCCGCCGAGGACGTGGTGGCCGAGACGTTCCTCGTGGCGTTCCGCCAGCGGGCCGGCTACGCCGACGACGGACGCGACTGCCTGCCTTGGCTGTACGGGATCGCCACCCGGCTGGTGCACCGCCACTGGCGTAGCGAGGCGAGTCAGCTGCGGCTGCTCGCCCGCACCGGGACCGACCCCGTGACCGAGCCGTTCACCGAGCGGGTGGACGCGGCCGTTTCCGCCGATTCCGCCAAGGCGCGGCTGGCCGGTGCGCTGGCGAGGCTGCCCGCCAGCCAGCGCGACGCGCTCTTGCTGCTGGTCTGGGCCGAGCTGAGCTATGACCAGATCGCCGCCGCGACCGGGGTGCCGATTGGCACCATCCAGTCCCGGATCAGCCGCGCCCGGCACCGGCTGCGAAAGCAGCTGGCCGACCTTGACCCCGCGACCACTCGCTAAGGAGACCCCCAAGTGAACGAACTAGAACTCCTGGCCAGCCTGCGGGACGAGGTCCCGGAGCCGGCCAGCGCCCGCGTCGAGCAGGCCGTCATGACGGCCATCAGGGCGAACGACGGCAACCCGGCGAGCGGACGGCCAAGCCGGCATCCAGGCCTGGTGCGCGGCACGCACCTGGTGCGGCGTGCCCGGCTGCGTCCGGTGCTGGCAGGCGCACTCGCGGTCGCCGTGGGCGCGGGCGTCTACGGCGGCGTGCGCCTTTCCGGCCATCAGGGCCCTGGCCAGGCCGCCCGTCAGGTGGTCGCATGGTCCGGGCAGCCGACCGCCGCCTGGCCGACTGGGCCCAGCTACGGGCGGGCGAGCACCGAGGCCCAGTTGATCGCCTACGTCACCCGCGCCGCGGCCGCCGCACCCGGGCGCGCGCCAAAGCCGGGGGAGTGGATCGCGGTGAAGTCCGAGTACGCGGACTCGTCCCAGGGCAGCGGCGGGTACATCTTCGGCCCGCCGGACGAGCGGAAGGTCTCCCTGGCGTGGTACCGCGCCGACCAGTGCGCGGTAGCGTCCGTTCCCGAGGTCCCGGCGAGCCTCCCGCCCGGCAGGACCGTCACCGGCAAGCTGACGATTGACTTCAACTACTACGGGCCGGGATGTGGCCAGGGCAGCACTCTAGGCGGCTGGAAGAGCGTCACCTACGCCTACCTCAGCTCGCTGCCCACCGATCCGGCCGCGCTGGAATCGGTCCTGCTGGCCGGTGATCCGCCCGGCGGGCTGATGCCGGCCCGCCAAGAGGCGATCTTCGACGCGATCGACAACCTGCTCACGGCCGGGGAAGCTGATGGCATTGTGGTGCCGCTGAAGCTGCAGGCTGCGCTCTACCGGGTCCTGCAGCAACTGCCCGGGGTGCACTTCGAGTCCGCGGTCGACCTCGCCGGGCGGACCGGCCTCGGCTTCTGGATGGTGCGGGAGGGCTATCTCAAGCAGGAGATCGTCATCGACCCGGTTACTTACGCCTACATGGGGTTCAAGGACGTGGCGATCAAGGACCACGCGATGATCGGCACGGACGGAACGCGGTACGTCAAGAAAGGCCACGTGATGGGCTGGGCGGCGCTGCTCGGCACCGCGATCGTGCAGCATCCGGGCCAGCTTCCATAATCGCAGTCCCGCGAGCCAAAGGGGCGCCCCGCCGGCGGGACTGAGGAGCGATGTCGCGAAGCGACTGAGCGACGAGGGAAGACGGCGGGTCCCGGCGCCCCGGAGGCGAGCGGGGAAAGCAGCATTAGCCTCCGCTTGATTTGGCCCAGATGTTGATGCCCGCTTCGATCGCGTGGTTGTCGATCGCGGTGAGTTCCTCGGCGGTGAATGTCGCCTTGCCGGCGGCGGCCAGGTTCTCCTCAAGCTGCGCCACACTGCTAGCGCCGATTAGCGCGGATGTCACCCGCTCATCGCGCAGCGTCCACGAGATCGCCATCTGCGCCAGGCTCTGGCCACGCGCGGCGGCGATGTCCCCCAGCGCCTTGACGTGCGCGAGCGTCTGCTCCGTCAGCTGTGTCCTGGACAGCGACCCGTCCAGGCTGGCCCGCGACCCCTCCGGAATCCCGGTCAGGTACTTGCCCGTCAGCACGCCCTGGGCCAGCGGCGAGAACGCGATGCAGCCGACGCCCTCGACGCCGAGGACGTCAAGCAGGCCGCCCTCGATCCAGCGGTTCAGCATCGAATACGACGGCTGGTGGATCAGCAGGGGCGTGCCGAGAGAGCGCAGCATCGCCACAGCATCCGCCGTTCGTTCCGGAGAATAAGAACTTATCCCCGCGTACAGGGCCCGGCCTGACTTCACCGCGGTGGCCAGCGCCCCCATCGTCTCTTCGAGCGGGGTGTCCGGATCGAACCGGTGGCTGTAGAAGATATCCACGTAGTCCAGCCCCATCCGGCGCAGCGACTGGTCCAGGCTGGCCAGCAGGTACTTGCGGGAGCCCCATTCGCCGTACGGCCCCGGCCACATGTCGTAGCCCGCCTTGGTGGAGATGATCAGCTCGTCCCGGTACGGGCGGAAATCCTCGCGCATGATCTGGCCGAAGTTGATTTCGGCTTGCCCGTACGGCGGTCCGTAGTTGTTCGCCAGGTCGAAGTGCGTGACACCAAGGTCAAAGGCGCGCCGCAAGATCGCCCGCTGGGTGCCGAGCGAGGCTCCGTCGCCGAAGTTCTGCCAGAGCCCGAGCGAGACCTCGGGCAGCTTAATGCCGCTGCGGCCGCAGCGGCGGTAGGTCATCTTGTCGTCGTACCGGTCGAAAGCGGCAACGTAGGTCATGGAAACGAGTCTGCCACTGCCGTTCCCTGGCTACGCCAAGCTCTCGTCAGGGCAGCAGCCAGGCCCCGTGCTTAGACCGGGGCCTGGCTGCTGCACTGCTTCACTGCGGGAAAATCCCGTTAGGGGTTGAACAGCGGCGTCATCGGCACGACGCCGGCAGCCGCGTCGCAAGCGTGCTCCAGGCAGGCCAGCCCGAACGCCTGCTCCATGCTCAGCAGCAGCGAGTAGTGGTTGGACGGGGTGCCGTACACGACGTGCTTGTTGCTCTTGTTCGTGATCACGATGGTGACGACGTGCCCGCCGCCTGGGTCGGCGCCGCAGCAGCCCGTGCCAGGCTGGCCGGAGTCGGAGAAGTCGTCCTCGTCCCAGGTGATGACGATGGCGTTGCGGCCATGCTTCCATACCTCGGAATGCATGATCATGCTGACGACCTGTCCCACGTACTGGTCGCCCGTGGAGATGAGCGCGTTCTCGTCACTGCAGGCCCCGATGCCATGCATGTCGTGGCACTGGTCCGGCACGACGTAGCTGAGGTTCGCCAGCTGACCGGTCGCTACGTCGGTGCCGAGCTGGGTGTCAGGCACCATGTTGGCAAGGGCGGTCTGGGTGCCAGTGAAGTTCACGAACGGGTTGTGCTTCGAGGCATAGAGCGCGTCGGTGTTGCTCGGCCACTTGAATGTGTACGGCCCGTTCGCGTTCGGGCCGGTCATGATGACGCCGGTCGACGGGACCGGCGGCAGGTTCTGGAAGTATCCCTTCCATGTCTTACCGGCCGCGGTGAGCTGGGTGGCGATGTTCGGGTTCGAAACGGTGTGGTCCACCGTCGTGCCAGCGCAGTTAGGATCGGTGCTGGCCAGGGCCGGCGTGCAATAGAACTGGTTGTCGTCCTGGATGCCGAAGAAGCTCCCGCCGACGTTGGCCACGTAGTTGGGCTCACTCGGGTGGGTCACGCCGAAGTAGTCCGTGGCCAGCCCGTACGTGCTGGCCAGGGCGTTGATGTTTGGCGCGTCTGCGTTGCCGATAATGGTGGAGAAGCTGGTGTTCTCCATCATGATCTCGACGATGTGGTCGTAGCGCGGGATGCCGTGATTTTCATGGTGCTCGACTCCCGCCGAGCTCACACCGGGCGCCAGCATAAATGCGATCCCGGCGATCGCGGAGGCGCTTACTGCAAAGAGCTTCAGCCGCATAAGCCCAGCCCACCCTTCTTCCTCTACGGGTTCGCAACAGCGTCTCGGCGAGCCGCGTCTAGTGCGCAACCCTTGGTTAACGGCGTTATTCGCTGCACCGGGAAGATAGCGGCCCCGGATTTACGCAGAGTTCAGTGTTGGTTAGGTATCGGCGAATCTGATGTTGCAGAACGGCAAACGCGCCAAGGGAAGCAGCGCGCGGCGCGGGCGACCTGCCGGGTTCGTTCGCATGGCTAACAAGTCAGGTGGGATGATTCGGGTCAGTATGCCGATAACGGAAGGGGTGCCCGATGTACGACGCAGTGCTTTCGGAGACCGTGACCATCACCGGCCAGGGTGGCGACGCGATCGAGGCGTATTCGGCCCGGCCCCTTTCACCAGGCCCGGTGGGCGGGGTCGTCGTGCTGCACCACCTACCCGGCTACGACCGCCAGACCAAAGAGTTCACCAGGTCGCTCGCCGTGGGCGGCTTCAACGCCGTTATGCCCAATTTGTACAGCCGCGAGGCGCCCGGCGCCGATCCGGACGACGCGATGGCCGCGGCGCGCGCGCAGGGCGCCATCCCGATCCCCGACGAGCGGATCGTCGGTGAGGTCGCGGGCGCCATTGCCTACCTCAACGGGCTGTCGAACGCCAACGGCAAAGTCGGCGTGATCGGGCACTGCTCGGGCGGGCGGCAGTCCTTCCTGGCCGCCGTGAGCCTGCCGCTAGACGCCGCCGTGGACTGCTACGGCGGGTTCGTTGTGGGCGAGCCGCCGGCCGGGCATCCGCTGCAGGGCTGGGAGCCGATCGTGAACCGGGCACCGGAGCTGCCCTGCCCCCTGCTCGGGCTGTTCGGGTCCGAGGACGTGCAGCCAGGACAGGCACACGTCGCCGAGCTTGAGGCAGCGCTCAAGGCGGCGGGCAAGGAGTACAAATTCCGCACCTACGAGGGTGCTAACCACGGGTTCATGCAGGCGGACAGCGCTCGCTACCACTCGGTGAGCGCGGTGGACGCCTGGGCAGAGATCCTGGCATGGTTCGGCCGCTACCTGGCGGCCTGAGTTTCGTCTCTTTGCGGGAGGATTCCTGACATGTGCACGTACCTGACAGAGAAGGTCGCGATCAGCGGCAGCGCCAAGGGGGCATCCGGCTGGTTCCGGGTGACCGAAGGCAGCGTCTACTTCGACCACCCGGTGCACGCGCCGTACGGACACACGCTGAACATCGACTTCCTCGCGCCGGAGCAGGGCCCGTCGGCGCGGGTCGCGATCGAGCTGAACGCGGAGTCGGCGCGGGCCCTGATGAAGGCGATCGAGGCGGTGCTCGAGTCCGCGCCGCCCGGCCTCGAGTAGCCCCCGGAACCTACGACCTAGGAGACGTATCGATGTCTGACGCGATAATCGCAGAAAGCACCATGATCAGCGGACACGGCGGCGAGACGATTGAGGCCTATTCCGCGAGGCCGCTCGAGCCGGGCAATCAGATCGGCGGCGTGGTGGTGATCCATCACATGCCGGGCTACGACGAGGGGACCAAGGAGATCGCCCGGAAGTTCGCCGTGCATGGCTACAACGCCGTCGTGCCCAACCTGTACTGGCGCGAGGCGCCGGGCGCGAGCCCCGACGACGCGGCGGCGGCAGCGCGCGCCAAGGGCGGCGTTCCCGACGACCGCCTGGTAGGCGACGTGGCGGGCGCCGCGGAGTACCTCAAGGGGCTGCCCACCGCCAACGGCAAGGTCGCCACGATCGGCTATTGCTCCGGCGGCCGCCAGTCGTTCCTCGCAGCCGTTAGCCTGCCGCTCGATGCGGCCGTGGACTGCTACGGCGCCTTCGTCGTGGGCACGCCGCCGGAGGGGATGCCGCTCAAGGTCGGCCCGATCGTGGACAAGACGCCGGACCTGTCCTGCCCGCTGCTTGGCCTGTTCGGGGCGGACGACCAGCATCCGTCGCCGGACCAGGTGGCCGAGCTCGAGGCCGCGCTCAAGGCCGCGGGCAAGACGTACGAATTCCACAGCTACGAGGGCGCCGGGCACGCTTTCTTCTCCGTCAACCGGCCGGCATACCGGCCCGAGGCAGCGACGGACGGCTGGCAAAAGATCTTCGCCTTCTTCGGCAGATACCTGTCCTAGCCCCGCGGGAACGAGAACCAGCCTCCCCCCATGCTGGGCCCGAGGGAACGCGGAACCAGTGTTCCCCCGAGCGGGGGCCAGGGGGGAATGGGGGGACGGGCAGTCCCCCCATCCGGGGGTCACCGGGGGGCGTCCCCCGGGGGAGAAACAGATGGGCAGTCCCCCCATGCGGGGGGTCACAGGGGGGTCGTCCCCCGGGGGAGAAAATGTCAGTAGGGCGTGCCACTATGCCTTGTGCGCGGCGGCGGGGACGCGCGGAAAGACAGCAGCGCGAGAGGGTCGGACAATGGTGCGCGAGGGACAGGGCATGAAGTTCACAGTAGAGCGGGACGCGCTCGCCGAGGCCGTGACGTGGGTGGCGCGCGCGCTGCCCAGCCGCCCGGTGATCCCCGTTCTCGGCGGGCTGCTGTTGCGGGCGAACGAGGACGGGCTGACGCTGTCCTGCTTCGACTACGAGGTGTCCGCCTGGATGCGGATCCCCGCCGACGTCGTCGGCCCGGGAGCCGCCCTGGTCCCCGGCCGGCTGCTGACGGAGATCACCCGGAGCCTGCCCGGCCTCCCCGTGGAGTTCACTGATGACCCCGACGGCGTGAGCATGACCTGCGGCGAGGCGGCGTTCACGCTGGCCACCCTGCCGTCACAGGAGTACCCGGAGCTGCCGGACCTGTCACGGCTGGCCGGGACGGCCGATGGCGGGGTGCTGGCCGCGGCGATCAGCCAGGTCACCCCGGCGGCCAGCCGGGACGACACGCTGCCGATGCTCACCGCGGTGAGCATCGAGTTCGCCGCGGAGTCGATGACGCTCGCGGCGACGGACCGCTACCGGCTCGCCGTCAGGGACCTTAGCTGGAGCCCGGCCCCCTGGATGAGCGAGCAGCTGAGCGCGGCTGGCAAGGTCGCCGTCCTGGTGCCCGCGCGGACGCTGGCCGACGCGGCCCGGATGATGACCCCGGACGTGCCGGTGCGGATCGTGCTGCGGGAGGGCGGTGCCGACGGCGGCGATGCCATGATCGGCTTCGAGGCGGGGGCGCGCCGGCTGACCACGCGGCTGCTCGCGGGGGAGTTCATCAGGTACCGGTCGCGCTTCCCCGACGAGTTCGGCTGCACCGCCGACCTGCCCGCCCATGCCTTCGCGGAGGCGGTGCGCAGGGTGTCGCTAGTAGCCGAGCGGGGCACCCCGGTCCAGCTGTCGTTCGCGCCAGGGCGCGTCACTGTCGGGGCGGCGACCGAGGGCCAGGCGCGGGCCAGGGAGACCCTGCCAGCGGACTTCTCCGGGGACGAGCCGGACATCGCGTTCAGCCCGCACTACCTGCTCGACGGCGTCATAGCGGCTGCGGTCGAGACCGCGACGGCCCAGCTGGACGCGCACGTCCCAGACGGCGCACGCGTGAGGCTCCGGTTCACCAGCGCGAGCAAGCCCGCGGTGATCACCCACGGTCCTAACGGTGTCGCGGACGCCGGCAGCGACTTCCGGTACCTGGTGGTGCCGCAGCGCCTCCAACCGTAGGAGTCTTTACGGGTGTCCGAACGGGCCCTGGTGATAGAAGCCGTGCCTGGCGAAGATCAGCGCGGTGAACAGCCAGATCAGCATGGCCAGGATCAGCAGCGAGACGGCGGCGAACCGGGCCGCCCGGTCCGACGGCGTGGCCTGGCGGCGGTCGCGGAGTGACGGCGGGAAGCCTGGCTGCGGCACATAGCTGCCCGCCCAGGCCGTCTGCACCGGTTTGGGCTGGGTGCCCCACTGCCCCACCTGGCCGGCCGGCCGCCGCAACCGCGGCAGGTCGGCCATGATCCTGCTGAGCTGGCCGTACGTCTTCGCTGTGAAGACCGCGCCTAGGCGTTCGTGCAGCTCGTCCAGGGTCAGCCGCCCGGCTACGTAGTGCTCACCGAGGTCCGCCGCGGCGGCGTCACGCTCCGCGTGCCCAATGCGCAGCCCATGCGGTGACATGGCACGGAATGGTTCCCCATTCTGGCCCGGAAAAGGGGCGTAGTAACGCATCGCCATCGCGCTTCCCGTGCTCGCTCGGAAAGTTCGGTCCCCTCCACGATAAGTCGCAGGTAGCGAAGGAGGGAACCCGGGCCGCGCTAATGATCAGCGACTAGTAGCAGCGGCGGCGCCGCGATCCGCGGGCACCGAAGCGGCGCCCGAAGACGAGTCGGCGCAGCAGGGCGAGCGCGGCGAGGAGCAGCACGATCCCGACGGGCCGGCCGGTGCCGATGCCGAAGATGGCCAGGGTACCGACGAGGATCAGCGAGCAGATCACCAGGCACATAGCGACGATCTGGCCGACCGCGCGGCCCGCCCGGGGCGCCCACCCGGTCCCCGGGCCACCCGGGCCCGTCCACCCAGTCCCCGGGCCGGCCCAGCCTGATCCGGCGCCGATGCCGGGTCCCTGCGGCCGCTGTCCGCCCAGGCCGGCCATGCCCGGCCGCGCCGAAGGCAGGTCGCGCATCAGCGCGTCCAGGTCACCGCGGGTCTTGGCGGCGAATGCCTTGTCGACCCGCTCGTTGAGCTCGTCGAGCGTCAGCCGCCCGCTGGCGTAGTGCTCCCGTAGTTCGGCCGCGGCAGCTTCCCGCTCGGCGTCCCCCACCCGCATCTCGTATCCAGAAGCCATCGCGCGTCCTCCGTGCCGAAGCGATAGTGCAATCCACGATATATCGCGTATCGAGAGCGAGGCAAGTGATCCGCCCGCCGATTGCGCACCACCGCCGGATGAGTCAATGGCTGCTGGCGTAGTGGGCGGCGAGTACGTCGCGACCGAAATCGCCGTCCGGGTCGCGCCAGACGGTGTGGACGTGATTGGCGTCACGTTGCGTGTTGTCGTATTCGGCGAGCAGTCGCGGGCCCTGGATCCGGTAGTAGTGCGGCTGGCGGGGCTCGGTGCCGCCCGCCCAGCCGAAATGGAGCTGCTCAGCACAGGCGCCGGCGACCTTTGCGTGCTCGGCTTGGGCGGCTCTGTCGGGAAGCCGGCCGAGGTAGGCGCCCAACAAGGCGCTCAGCATCTCCCGCTGATCGGCACGCAGGCGATGCCAGGACACACCCGTGGGCGTACGAGTCCATCGCAGCACCTTGATCGACGCGGATCCGAGGGCGTGTTCCTCGGACCTCAGGCTCCCTTCGAGCCCGTCCAGCAAGGAGCGGGGGAGCAGCCGGGCATCACGGAACCGCTCACGCGGGCGCGCGACCCACAGCCCGTCCACGAGCGCCGGGCGGTTGCCTGTGACGATGTCTGGTGGCGGCTTCGGTGCGAGCATCGCCGCGGCCAGCTGGCATTCGTCCAGGGAGCGCACCAGCTGCCGGCCGAGGTCTTCCATGGCGGCGCAAGGCCGCAGCATCGCGCCGCCTGGCAGCTGGGCCTCGGCTGGATCGGCGCCAAAGAACGCCGGCGTCGCTGAAACTAGCTCGCCATCGGCAATGGTGTAGTTGAGCGACAGATGGTGACCGGCGAACCGCCATGCCCAGTCGCCTGACCCGGGATCGCCGAAGATGGCGGCAGCGTAGCCGAGCGGGTCGCGCACCCGGCCCCACCCGGGCAGGACCGGCCAGCTTTCTAGCCGTTCCAGGATCAGTTCATGACCCATGATCGCGGCGGCAGCGTTATACCCGGCAGCGCTGAGGCCGGTCGCGAGCAACCGCAGCGCTGCCTGCTGCTGCTCTTGTGTGCACTCGGCCAGGACAAGGCCGCCATGATCGGTCGGTGTGTAGAACCACTGGGTGCGGGCTGTGTCACAGGGGAAGCCGAAGGCGGCACGTTGCCGCTGGCCGTCGTCCAGGAGATCCAGCCAGTCAATGGCCGCCTGCGACATCGCGTCGGCGAGTCCCGTCCGCTGGCTAGCCGTCATCGTGATCCCCTCGGACGCTGGCGTGGCCGGCCTCAGAACGAGTCAGCGCAGCAGATGGCAGTGCCTCGTCAGCCGTCCGGTTGCGGCGGATGAGGGTGACCGCCACTATCGCGGCGGCGATCGCGAGAGCGCCGGTTACGACGTACACGTCGTGGAATCCGCCGGTTAGCGCCGCGGCGGGCCGGTCGCCGCCTCGTAGCAGGGCCGCGGTGCGAGTGGCCGCGATGGTCGTGGTGACCGCGAGGCCGATGGCTCCGCCGATCTGCTGGCTGGTGTTGATCAGTCCGGACGCTAGGCCAGCGTCGTTCGGGCTCGTGCCGGACGTGGAGGCGATGAAGTCGCCGACGAACGCAAGACCGAGGGCAGCGGCCACGATCAGGAAGCCTGGCAGCAGGTTGGCGGCGAAGCCGCCCGAGACGGGCAGTCGCAAGAACAGCAGCTGTGCGGCGGCGAAACCGACAAGCCCGATGGTGAGCACCACTCTGGCGCCGGCCCGGGTGACCAGGTTCTGGGCCACCCCGGAGGAGGCGATCATGCCGGCCGCTATGACCAGGAACGCCACCCCGGTCTTGATCGCCGAGTAGCCGAGCACCTGCTGCATGTACAGGGACAAGAACACGAACATCGGGAACATCAGGGCGCCGAGCAGCAGGCCGGCCAGGTTTGCCCCGGCGACGGTCCGGTTGCGGAAGAACGACAGCGGCAGCAGCGGCGCCGCCGACCGGGCCTCGATCAGGATGAACGCGCCGAGCAAAGCCGCCGCGCCGCACAGCAGGCCGATCGTGGTCGCCGACGCCCAGCCGTGGCTGCCGGCCGTGACGACTGCGTAGACAAGCACCGACAGGCCGCCGGTGACGGTGATCGCGCCGGCGATGTCGAAGCGGCGGTGGCCAAGGCTCGCGCGGCTTTCCGGCAGCAGCGGCCGTGCCCCGGCTACGATGAGCGCTCCGAGCGGCAGGTTGACGAAGAAGATCCACGGCCACGAAAGCCACGTGGTGAGCATCCCGCCGGCCAGCACGCCGATCGCGCCGCCCGCCCCGCTGACCGCGCCGAACGCGCCCAGCGCCTTGTTCCGCTCCGCCCCTTCGGGGAACATGGCCAGGATCAGCGCAAGCGCGGCGGGAGCCATCATCGCCGCGCCCAGGCCCTCGACCGCGCGGGCGGCGACCAGCACGCCCGCCGATCTGGCTAGGCCGCAGGCCAGCGACGCGGCGGTGAACAAGCCCGCGCCGGCGATCAGCACCCGGCGGCGACCTAGCAGGTCTGCGGACCGGCCGCCTAGCAGCAAAAATCCGCCGAATGCAAGCGCGTAGGCGCTTATCACCCATTGCAGGTCGACGGGCGAGAAGCCGAGCTTGTGCTGGATGGAGGGCAGCGCCAGGGTCACGATCGAGACGTCGATGACAACCAGGAGCTGGGCCATCAGGATCAGCCCGAGCGCGAGGCCCCTGTGCCGGGTCTGCGGAGGCGAGCCGGCTGCCCGCCGGATCGCTGGTCCAACAGCAGTTTGGACGGTGTCACTCATCATGTGCCTTTCGGATCTTGTCGTTCCGCGGCTGCTCTGTGGCGCCGCCGGTGCCACCCCGAAGCCGTGAATCGGGTGAACGGCCCGGTCTCGCCTGGCGGCATCGTTGACCTCGTGGTCCCCCCGGCCGCGCAGCCGTGTTACTTTTCAGGCTGCCGCTAAGGCAGGGCCCGGCGGATCGGGCGAACACCTAAGATCGCGGTCCGCAGGTCCTTAGATGCAGGCGAGCCGGTCCTTAGGCGTTGCTCGGCCGCGTTCGGGATCCCTGCATGAATCGGTTCACCGAGGCCTGCGGTAGTAACGCGTTGTCGCTCCCATCGGCCGGCCGTCCAGACGATACGGCCGCACCGCGCGCGTCCCGTCTGGCAGCACGACCGTCTTCCACATGACGCTGTTGTAGTAGGTCAGCTTGGTCTTGCTCGTCCTCATGCGGTCCCTCTTCCGGAATGGCACGCCGCGGTGGCGTGCATCCCTTCCAGCGTCGGTCCCGCAGTCGAGCGCGTCTTTAGCTGACGGCGCAGGCCATTGATAGCGCGCGCACACCTGATCCCTTGCTGGCCGGCCGGTGCGCGTTGTGATCAGTTCGGCACTGGCGCTACCGCCTGATAGCGTTTAAATACGCACATCGAAGTTCGCGAACTTGGAAGTATCGTGACAATCCATCAAGCCGGACACCGTCACTGCTGGCGGCCTATGCCGTCAAACCGCTTACCTGGGGCTTGATCATGACGAATCGGTTCCAGACGGAGGACGAGCCAGTCAAAACGCGGGCGGACTACTGGCAGCATGTAATCGCCAATACTCTGGTGCCCTACCAGATTCGCCCCGCCGACAGCAGCCTTCGCAGCCACATCCACCACGCTGAAATCGGTCCTGTCACTGTCCTTGGTTTGGCAGCGACGGCCATGCAGGCCAGTCGCACATCCGACCTGATCCGCAAATCTGATCTAGGCCTGTGCAAGATTGATCTCGCGATACGCGGTCGGGGCGTGTTTGAGCAGGACGGCCGGGAGTCTGTCCCGTTGCCAGGCGAGTTCCTTCTCATGGATCTCAGCCGCCCCAGCCATGTGGCCATCGAACCGTGGCACGAGGGCTCGATCGTCATATTCCCGCGGGCGCTGCTGCCCGTGCGCGACAGCGAGCTTCGGAAGCTCACCGCGGTCTGCTTCTCGCCACGGGACCCGTACGCGGCGCTGGTTAGCTCGCTGGTGAAGGAACTGACGACGAACCTCGGCGCCTACGAAAGTGCCCGCGACGCCCGCATCGGCACGGCGTTCATCGATCTGCTCTCGCTCGCCGTCGCGACCGCGCTTGACCGCGTGTCCGGCGTGCCCGTTGAGAGCCGGGAGCATGCCATGATGCTCCGCATCCAGGCCTTCATCGACCGCCACCTCGGTGATCCTGAGCTGTCACCCGGCATGATCGCCGCCGCACATCACATGTCCGTCCGTACCTTGCACAAGCTGCATGAGACGCAGCACGAGCCGATCGCCGCCTCGATCCGGCGCCGTCGGCTTGAACGCTGCCGGCAGGACCTGCTCGACCCTGCCCTCGCCGACCGCCCGGTGAGCGCCGTCGGCGCCAGGTGGGGATTCCCCGACGCGGCATCGTTTAGCCGCGCCTTCCGAGCGGCCTACGGCCTGCCGCCGGGTGAGTACCGCGCAGCTCAGGCAGGCATAGGACCCGCCGAGTCTCGGCGGGGCGCGATGGATCGGGCAAATTCGCCCTCCCACCCGAGAGGGATGCCGGCAGACCACTCCGCAAGTGGATGGACCAATTAACACGGGTGGCCGACCGTGGGGTGAACCGCTCACCGCACCACGAGAGGAATGCCCCAATGAGCACCGATCTGACCTTCCTGCTGGTTCACGGCTCCTGGCACGACGGAAGCTGCTGGTCGGCCGTAGCAGAACGGCTGGCTGACGCTGGGTTTGCGTCGATCAGTCCGACACTGCCCGGTCACCACGCGGCAGGCGACCGCAGCCGCGTGACCCATGATGACTACGTGGACACAGTGGTCGCCGCGCTTGACGCTGCGCCTGGCGAGGTCGTCCTTGTCGGCCATAGCTTCGGCGGGAGCGTGATCTCCCGGGCGGCCGAGCAGCGTCCGGGGCGCTGCCGGCTGCTCGTCTATTGCAGCGCGTTCGTCCCGCGGGACGGCGAACGCGTCGCGGACAGCCTTCCTGAGCCCTTCCTGACGTTCCTTGAACAGGCATCCGCCGCGACCGCCGACGGCTCGGTCGTGCTCCCGCGGGAGATCTTTGGCAGTGCCTTCGCTAACACCGCTGAGCCGGCAACGGTCAACGCGATCTATCCGCGGCTCGTGCCCGAGCCCTACGGGCCGATCTTCGAGCGCCTGCCGCTGCCGCGCTTCGCGCGGCTGGAGATCCCGGCGGCCTACATCGTCGGCCGCCTGGACCAGGCGATGCCTCCGGGCACCTTTCACCCAGGTCAGTCGGGCCGGCTAGGCACACCGCAGCTAATCGAGATCGACGCTGACCACGAATCGATGTTTACCAAACCGCGCGAGCTCACGTGGGCGCTGCTCGAGGCGGCCGGGGTGACGGACGCGACCGCGGTGGCTCAGCGCTTACCGGCCCATCCAGCGCCACATGCGCAGTCCCCGGCTCCAGCACCTCTGGGGCCGGGGGCCCGCCGGCGGCTAGTTGCCGACAGCGCTGAACTCGCGGATTCGCTCGGTGTCCAGCCAGGGGCCGATGTGCTGATGAAAGAGCTTTGCGCTCAACTCGGCCCTGCCACCAACCTCCAGCTTGGCGTAGACCGCCTTCACGTGGTCCTTCACGGTGTGGCGCGAGATCCAGAGCTTGCGTGCGATCTCATCGTTGGTCGCACCCCGGGT
>Ga0126371_10001970_pt1 | contig 17551 bp, 8 predicted proteins | sample PanSoiMetaPlot_4_FD_110145 | JGI IMG/M metagenome (GOLD analysis project Ga0126371, IMG submission 110145) | Tropical forest soil microbial communities from Panama - MetaG Plot_4 | ecosystem: Environmental > Terrestrial > Soil > Tropical forest > Bulk soil | place: Panama | collected 2016-02-17 | reverse complement strand
GGCGTCGATACATCGCTGTTTCATTCATTAACCTCTTCGGTTCGCGAACCGGCGTCTCGCTGATCCCTAGACCTCGCCGAATTGCCATACGGGTGCTATTCCCCATGATGTGGGGTAGCCTGGGAATCTGAACTGGGAAAGCTGCTTGGTCAGTACAACAGACTCTCAAAGTCCCCCGGTCCACTTTGATTTCTGTATTTCACGCAACAATATTGGGCCAGAGTATAGCCATCGTGCTCATACTCGGCAGCGAATGACAGAGTGCGGAGGGCATTTGCGGTCACGTCGAGACTCCAACCCGTGGTGAACAGGGCCGCGACAACCGATGAACTCACTATCTCACTCCTTGACGTATGGAGCGATTGCCAGGGTTTGGGGGAGTTTTAATCGATCGATTCGCAACCTGAGTCCAACTAGAAATCCGGGAATCCAGCCCAGAGAGATTACACGGTTTAGATAGTCGCCCGCGCAGGTATACTCGTTCGCGACTTTCTCTCAACTGGAGGCAGAATGTCTGCCGACAATGGCATCAGCCGCCGGAGAGCGCTTACTCGCTTGGGCACATCTGCGCTGGGATTGGCATTCATGAACTTTTCACTCCTCGCCTACGATACGAAGAAGGATGCTCTCCGAAGGTTGCTGCCGAAGTTCAGCGAGCAGTCTCGTACGCTGTTGAGTCAGGTTCTCGACGATCCCAAATTCGATGGCCGGATTTCGCCTGGCGCCGTCGAATCTCTCGTGAAAAATGAAGACACTACCATCGACGGCCTCATGCTGAGCTTGCTGCCGCTGGCACAGAGCTACGCACGCCCACCCATTTCGAATTTCTTCGTTGGAGTCGTCGTTCATGGGGCGAGTGGAAGTCTCTATCTCGGATACAACATCGAGATCCCAGGCCAGTGTTTGGGATTTGCCGTCCACGCTGAACAATCCGCCCTCTCCAATGCGTACATGCACTCCGAACAGTCCGTGACTTCACTGGCCGTGGTGGGTGGTGCGCCCTGCGGGCATTGTCGCCAGTTCATGGAGGAAATTTCGCCGGCAGGAGAAATCAAGCTTCTGATTCCGAACCAGCCGCCAACTAGCCTAGCCTCGATTCTGCCATCGGCGTTCGGACCCGCCGCGCTAGGCGCGTCGCACGGAGCCCTGCCAGTCGAGAAGAAAAATCTGGTCCTCACTAGCGGAGCTTCCGATCCTTTTATTGGTGCAGCTCTCGACGCGGCATGTAGGTCCTATGCGCCCTACAGCAAATCGCCAGCAGGCGTTGCCATTCGTACGATTAGCGGACGCATTTTCCAAGGTTGCTACATTGAGAACGTTGCCTTCAATCCAAGCCTGTCGCCCCTGCAAACAGCGCTAGTGCCGTTCATTGCTGCGGGCGAGCCCTATTCTGCCATTTCGGCTATCACTCTGGTCGAGGTTGAGGGATCAAAGATCAGTCAGCGCTCGGTCACAGAAACGGTCCTCGCCGCCCTCGTTCCTCAGCTCAAACCGGTTGTCGTTCAGGCCCGTTTTGGTTCGTAGCTGGTGAACGTTCTCGCAATTGGAACTGTACAGTTCATTTTCCAGTCGACATTGGTGCCGCATTTGGTGTGTCTTCCCTGACACATTGTCGCTCTTTGCATACGATCGATTCCTGTTCTTTTCCCCGATAAGTGCTTTCCTTCCATAGAGCCGCTGCATGGACGGCACCTTGCTATCCAATGTCCGTCGTCGGATTTGCAGTTTATAGTTCACTTTCCCCACGCGAGGATTTATGCAGCGGAGCGCGGTACGACGAGCGGCAGCCATAAGCCTCGCATCGGTCGTCACGTTGGTGGGATTCGTGATCTGGCGTGCCTCACGTGTTCTGCATTCGGCGGAAAATGAGGTGCGAGAAGAACATCGCATTGATCTCGCGGTACGGCCACTGCCGCAAGTGCTGGACTCAGACTTCGAAATTATCCCTTCCCCGGCAACGTACATTCAGGCTGCCCGCTTTGGTGATCACTTGTTTTTGGCTGGGCCGGCGGGTTTGGCGGAATACGACTCCTCGGGAACTCTGCTGCATCGCTACGGTGTCGGGCGGGAACTTCCCGCGTCGCCCGTGATCGCTCTCATAACAACTACGGTTACGGGATCGTCTGAACCCGAACTGGTGATGGCCACATCGCGAGATGGCTTGATTGCGTTCAATGGTCATAGCTTTCGCCAGATCCTGCCTTCAGACCCTGAGGTGCGAACGATCACGTCGATTTTGCCGGCCGCGTCGGGGCATTTGCTGATCGGAACCCAGAAGCGCGGCGTACTCGTTTTCGACGGCAAAACAATGCGTCCTCTTCATGTGACGCTAACCAACATCTACGTAACTGCGTTGGCAGGGTCTGAGTCCGATCTTTGGGTCGGGACGTTGAATTGGGGAGTTCTGCATTTCCACGCCGGTGCGACCGAGACGTTCTCGGAGAGCGCGGGCTTGCCTGATCCGCAAGTTCATGCAGTGGCGGTCGCGGGAAATTCGACATTTGTCGGAACCTCGGTCGGCATTGCGCAGTTCATCGGCGGACAGTTCTCGCGGGTGATTGCTCCGGGCGTGTTCGCGAATTCGTTGTTGGGCGCGCAAAACAAGTTGTTCGTTGGCACAGAAGATCAGGGAGTGATCACGGTCGCGTTGGGTGATCGGCGCTCGAATCCGTACACGGCACCGGCATCGCAAATCTCGGAAGTTCGTCAGCTCTTTACGTCCGGCGACTCTGTTTTCGCACTGGCTCGCGGTGGCGTATTTCGGTTGGATCCCCATGCCTTCGGATGGAAGCAAGCCTTGCCGCCGGGGCCCGGGCTTCTCAGCGACAGGAACATCTCCGCGCTTGCGGTGGATGCAAATAATCGAGTGTGGGTGGGTTACTTCGATCATGGCCTGGACATCGTGCCAACCGGAACCGCTCCGGTGAAGCATGTGGAAGACGAGCATGTGTTCTGCGTGAATCGCATCTTTGTGGATACGAGGTCCGGCGTAATTAACGTGGCCACGGCGAATGGCCTGGCCCGCTTCGATGGTGCTGGCAGCGAACAGCAGGTTCTGACTCGCGCGGATGGATTGATCGCGGATCACGTCACCGACATCGCTGCGTATCGCGATGGGCTGGCGCTCGCCACGCCGGCGGGACTGACGTTCCTGGATTCAAACGGAGCCAGCAGCCTCTACGCTTTTAACGGCATTGTGAACAACCATGTGTACGCGCTGGGTGTCTTGGGTGACCACTTGCTGGCTGGAACGCTTGGAGGCATCTCGGTTCTCGACCATGGCAGCGTTAAGAGCAACTACACCACTGCCACATCGAACCTCAAGCACAACTGGATTACGGCGGTCGTTCCGGTCGGCGATGAATGGATGGTGGGCACGTACGGGGCCGGAGTTCTCGGCCTTGATCGCGCAGGTCACTTCCATTCGTTTGAGGTCGGCTCGGCACCGTTCGAGGTGAATCCGAACGCGATGCTGGTTACTGCGAACTATGTTCTGGCTGGCTCGCTGGGGAGGGGGCTTTACCTGTTTGATCGGGTGTCAGCGCGGTGGTCAGTGATCGAAGCAGGCCTGCCGTCGGCAAACGTGACTGCGCTTGCGGTTGGAAACGGATACGTCTACATCGGCACAGATAACGGGCTGGTCCGGATACCAGAGCAGAAGCTGCATTCATGAGAACGCCGCTGATCTTCGTCGTCCTTTGGCTGGTGAGTGCCGCACCGGTGTTTGGCGACGCGGGCATTCTGATTCCACGCGACAAGCAGCAACCCGATCCTTCAATCCTCTCGCTGGAAGAGATGGAAATCACCATCAGGATCGACAACGGAGATGCGCGGGTTTTTGTACGTCAAATTTTTGCCAATCACACCGGCGGAATCCAGGAAGGGAACTATGTCTTCGCGCTGCCAAGCCGCGCCACCATTTCCGACTTCGCCACATGGGACGGTCCGACCCGGCTACCGGCGGTGATTCTCGAGCGCAAGCGCGCCGAGGAGATCTACAACCAGTTGAAACGCCAGTCGATCGACCCGGGGCTGCTGCAAATGGGAGAACGGGGCGCAGAAGAGGCGAAGCGCAGTTCTGTTTTCAGCGCAAAGATTGTACCCATCGCACCGTTCGGAACGAAGCGGCTGGAGATCGAGTATCACGAATCGATCCCGGTTGAGAATCTGAAGTCGTACTTCGCGATCCCATTGCGTCCCGACGCATACCAGGCGCAAGCGGCGCATCACTTGAGAATCAACTTCGAACTGCATTCCGCCTACCCGATCCACAATTTTCAAGCGCCTGCAAAAGCCTTCCCCCTGCAACTTCAGCAGAATTCGGCACAACTAGTAACGGGTCACTACGAAGGCGAGAACGTAAATCTTGGAGAAGATTTGGTGGTGACCTACGACTTCGAGCCGTCGTTGGCGGACAGCTTGCGACTCCTGACCTTCCGCAACCCTGTGAGTGGTCAGCCCTCGCCGACGGAAATGTCGCCTGTGCGCAGCACCAACGAGCCCGGATTCTTTGAGGCAGAGGCGCTGCTTGGATATGGTGCGGCGGGTAGTCCCGGTCGCGGTGCGGAGAGCGGGCCACCGAAGACAGTGGTCGTGCTGTTCGACATCTCGCTCTCCATGCAATGGGAGAAGCTGGAGCGCAGTTACCGGGCGCTCGAAACCTTGCTGCGAACATTGCGCCCGACCGATCACTTTAGTCTGGTGCTGTTCAACACGCACACGCAGGTGATCCCAATGAACACGGGCGAGGCTGCAAATGTTCAGCGTGCCATCGAAACGGTTCGCTCAAGCCGGTTGCGCGGCGGGACCGATCTGCAGCGGGCGCTGCGCGTCGGGCTGCAACAAGCGTCAGCCCATGGGAATTCAAATCCGTATCTTGTGATCCTCAGCGATGGTGGCGCGACCCGAGGGCCCATTCTGAATGGCAAGATCGCTGCCTGGTATGCGGGTGCATGGAAAGAAATTCCGGAAACACAGCGGCCAAAGACTTACATCTTCGCGGTTGGCGACGATGCGAACCTACCATTGTTCAAGCTGCTCGCGCAGCAAGACGGAGTGTTGGAGCACGTGCTCTCAACGGAGCCGATGGAGTTCAAGGTGAACTCGTTTCTGTCGAAGATCGGGCGCAGTCCCATTGGGCAGCTGCAACTCGCGATTGTTCCCGAGAACGCAGTCGATGCCGTCTACTCATTGCAGGACGCGACCTTCGCGGGCTCGATCGCTTCATGGGTCGGGCGCTATCAAAAGCCGCAAGAAAGTGTGGATTTCAAAGTTCATGGAGTACGAGACGGCAAAGCGGTCGAGATTTCGGGCAAGGCAAAGCTCCCCCAAGAGTCGTTCGAGCACACTCAATTGCCTCGTTTGTGGGCGCGGGCACGCGTGGACGCGCTACTCGAAAAGATCGAGTGCGAGGGAGAAGACCAGGCTACGGTTGACGAGATCATTCGCCTGGCGCGTCAATACAAGTTCGTCACTCCATACACGTCTTTCCTTGCAGTGCCTCGGGCGCTTTTGAGGCCGCGAGTCATTCGCCCGGGTGATCCAATTCTGCGGGTGAAGACCGACGAGTCAATCGTCTCAGTGATTGCGTTGTTTCCTTTCGGACTGGTGCAGCCGCTGCGGCATCTCTCGTCAGAGGACATATGGCAGACGCGCTTCCTCGCCCCGATGGACATGCAGGACGGAACATATTCGGTTCGCCTGATTCTGCGGGATCGCCAGGGAAACACCTACCGTGAGGCAAAGACTTTCGTCATCGCGAGCAAGCCTCCAGTGGTGCAGGCGAAACTCGATCGCAAGCGCTTCCAGCGTGGGCAAACGATAAATTTGAATGTGAGTGCGTCACAGAGCACGCGCACGCTGGTGGCGCGTCTTGATGGGGCTGCGCCTGTTGAACTGCGATGGGATTCGCGCGCTGCGGCGAATACCGGCAAAGTTCTGATCCCGAATGAAACGATTCCTGGAACGTACAAGCTGACGGTCACTGCCGAAGACATTGCGCACAACATTGGAACACAGGAGGTGCAGATTGAAGTACTCCCCTAGTTCAATGCGCACCCGTCTGCTTACCTCTGCCCTTGTTGCGATTGTCGTCGGTTCGGCCGCCTATGCAGCCGGAGAGTTGCCGTCCTGGATTCGCAATATCGAAGCAAAGAGTGGCCTTGAGGCTGTCTTTTTCCGGCTGATGTCCGTTCCAAACGCACCGATATTGTTTCGTCGTCCGCCTCGTGAGACGCGTCCGGCGCTTAGCGAGATGATCAAGGCACAGCCTCATAACGCAGACCTGTACTCTTTGCGTGCGCTGGAAGATGAGCAACAACTGGATGCGACTGCGGCTGAGTCGGATTGGAAGGCTTACGTCAACACTTCGTCGGATAAGGTCAATGCCGAACTCGCGCTGGCAGACTTCTATCACCGACGTCTACGACCCGACGATGAAATCAAGACGTTGACGTTGGTGGCGAACGCACCTCCGATCCCGGCCGAAAAACTTACGCCCACGATTCAGCAGAGCTCCTGGCGAGCGTTTGAACGCATCGTCACCATCATTCAAGCGCAGGGGCTTACGAAAGATACTTCCATCGGCCAATATCGGTCGTGGATGGCGCGGTATCCGCAGGAATCGTCGCTCTATGCGCGTTTTTTGCAGTTCCTCGTGTCGCAAAAAAATTACGCGGCGGCGGGAGAGTTGATCGCCAATTACCAAAAGCACTTTCCGAACGACCAGATTTTTCCCGTAAAGGCAGAGGCGATGGTTGAGTATCGCCAAGGCTCGGTTCGCGAAGGGTTGGCGATTTACGAGAAAACGTTCCAGCCGCTTTGGGATCCCGAACTCGTCAAGAGCTATTTCGATTTGCTGCGTGACACTCAGAACTTGCGCAAGTTCCTCGATCAGGCGCATGCGACGCTCGCTGCGAATCCTGAAGATCTGAACGCGACCGCGCGAGTTTTCTACTTTTACCAGCAGCAGGGAAAACTCGATGCAGCGAAGCAGGCGATTGCTGATCTGCGCGCGCATAAGGAGATGCATAAGTCAGCCTGGACTTCCCAGGAACTTTATGTGTGCGCGCGCCTGCTTGAGGATATCCACGCATATCCTGAATCCGCCCTCTACTACTTTGCCCTCTACAACAGCCAGGGGATGGCCGATGCCCAGCAACAGGCGATTGCCGGGCTCACAAACATTCTTTTGACGGCACCGGAAACTCCCATCCGGTTTGGTTCCGGCGAACTTTCCATGTATCGCGACCTCGCGACGATGGACCAGGGCCCGGGATATTTGAATGGAATTCTGTCGCTCATCCTGAATACGACGGGACCGGCTGCGCAGTATTCGCAAGAAGAACAGAAGGCCATTCCGTATTTTCATCGTTCGCGTGGGGCCGAGTTGCTGGCCCTGCTCGACAGGAAGTTTCCGAACTCATCACAGCGCCCTGAGCTTCACGCGAGGTTGCTGGAGTTTTACGCTCGCTCGGCTCAGACCGACGCGGTGATTCATGACGGACGCCAGTTCCTCACAAACTTTCCAAATGCGACGCAGCGCATCAATGTCGCCCTCCTGATGGCCGATGCATACGCACGCAAGGCCGATACGAAGAGCGAATTCGTGATTTACGACTCCGTGCTGAAGGAACTGGCCGCGCAGGCGCAAAACGTCCCCCTTGGGTCGTCCGCCGCTGGGCCGGATCACTACAACTACAACTCGAACCCTTCCGACGAAGAGTCACAAGAGGGTGGCGAGGCCGAATGGGGACGCGGCGTTCAGCCCCCAGGTGAACAGAACCGGGCATTCCAGATTAATGCGAATGCTTCATCTTCGATTACTTCAGGGCCTCGTTCTGCGGAATACTCGCGTGTCCTGGAACGCTATCTGGCGCGACTCGTTCAGTTGAATCAGATTCCTTCAGGCCTGGCGGTGTTGCGAAATGAGATCGATCGCAATCCCGACGATCCCGGCCTGTACGAACGGCTTGCCGAGTTTCTCGATCAGAACCGGCTGGGCACGGAACAGGAAGAAGTGTATCGGCGAGCCATCGCGCATTTTTCCGATCGCTCCTGGTACGACAAACTTGCCCGTCTTTACCTTCGCCAGAAGCGGGACTTGGATTTCGCGAAGCTGACTGAAGAAGCGGTCAAGACCTTCGACGGATCGGCTCTCGAGGAATATTTCCGCAGAAATGTTGGCGGCAAGCCCGCTCTGTATCTCAGCCTCAACCAATACGCAAACCAACGTTTCCCGCACAATCCTGTTTTCATCCACAACCTGTTGGCGGCTTACCGGACTGTGGGCACACTTGATCTGGCGGCGTGGGAAGCGCTTCTGCGCCAGCATTGGTTTGAAGAAACCTCGTTGCGTGACGAGTTTTTCGAATTCTTGTCGCGAACTGGGCAGTTGGACTCGGAGTTAGGTGCACTTCGTCAAAGTCTGCCCGACGCGAAGTCGTTTGAGGAAAATCCGGCGGCTGCCAACTTTCTCGCCAATGGCGAGCTTTGGCGCTCTCACTTCGAACAGAGCGCCCCGCTGCTTCGTTCGCTGGCTGTTCAATATCCAGCGGAGTTCGAGTGGGGACGAACGGCGTCCTCGGTGTATCGGTCGCTTGCATATTTCGAGCCGACGGATACTGACATCGCGGCTGGCATCGAAGGAAATCTCTCAAAGTTCGCACCTACCAACACGGAAATTCTGGCGCGCATCGGCGACATTTACTCGGACCGCGAACTGTTCGCCAAGGCTGCTCCGTACTGGGAACGCATACCACAGGTTGAGCCCGGTCAATCGGCAGGCTATCTCCAAGCGGCGACGATCTACTGGGATTACTACGATTTTGAAAACGCATTGCGATTGCTGCATGCGGGCCGGGAGCGCCTGGGCGATCCAAACCTTTACGCGTATGAAGCCGGTGCAATTTACGAAAATCAGCGCGACTACGCGCGTGCGATCCAGGAATACATCAAAGGCGCTCTCGCGTCGTCTGAGTCTCCGGCAGAGTCCCGTATCTTGACGCTCGCCGGCCGTCCCAAGCTGCGTGCTGCGGTTGATCAGGCGACTGTGAATATCGCGTCGCTCCCAAATCCGCCCATGACGGCGGTCAACCTTCGGGTGCTGGTTCTCGAAGCTCAAAATCGCAAGCCGGAGTTGGAATCGTTCCTCGATGCAATCGCAAATAGCACGACTTCGATCGAGCAGGCCGAGCAGATTGAGAATCTTGCGCAGCAGAAATCGCTCGAGATGGTACGTCAGCACGCACTCGAACGGCAGGCTGCACTCACCACCGATCCGGTTGTGCGGTTGCAACTGCGTTATGCGCTGATTCGTCTTTACGAAGGGCGCAAAGATTTCGAATCGGCGGGGAAGAACGTCGATGCACTCTACCGCGAAAATCCCAAGATCCTCGGGGTAGTCAGGTCGACTGTAGATTTCTACTGGCGCACCAAGGAATATCGGAAAGCGATCACTGTCTTACGGCAAGCGGCCAAGGACGCATATCCCGAGTTAAGCCGCCAGTTCACTTACGAAGCGGCGCGGAAATGCACGGACACAGCGCAATATTCGCAAGCACGCGATTTCCTGAAGCCATTGTTGACCGACCAGCCGTACAACGGCGAATACCTGGCAGCGATGGCGGATACATACGCTCAAGCAGGGGATGATCAGGGTCTAAGGCAGTTTTATCTGGAGCAGATTGCACTGTTGCGGAATGCAGCTCTGGCGGCAGATGTGCGCAAGGCGCAGATCGCAACTCTCCGTCGTGGGCTCATTCCGGCGCTTACCCGCAGGAAGGATTATTCCGGAGGTGTCGATCAATATATCGAGCTCATTAACAACTTCCCGGAAGACGACACTCTCGTTACAGAAGCGTCGCTGTATGCACGGCGGTATCAGCGCCAGCAGCAGTTGGTGGACTTCTACACCAAGACCGTGGTTCAGTCACCGCGAGATTATCGCTGGTCGATGGTGCTCGCCCGCATCCAGACAAATCTTGAAAACTATCCGGCAGCCATCAACGTGTATGCGAAAGCAATCGGGATCAGACCTGACCGCAGCGATCTCTACATGGCGCGTGCCGGTCTTGAAGAGCGCTTGATGCGTTTCAACGAAGCTGCTGACGATTACGAGAAGCTCTACCAACTTGCTTACAAAGACTCGCAATGGATGGAGAAGGTTGCGGAAGTACGCGCGCGCCAGGGCAGGAACGAAGACGTTGTTAGCGCGTTAAAGGCGGGGTACGTCGAGGGACGACCGGAGAAAGCTGGCAATTATTTCGAGGTTGCGCAACACCTCGAAGCCTGGGGGATGCTGACCGAAGCGCGCGGCTTCGCAGAGCAGGGAATCCATACCGCTGGTGAGGATTTGCTCGCGGTCGCGGAGCATGAATCGGGCGCAAGGATGTACGTTCGCATCATGACTCGTCTTCGGCTGCACGAACAGGCTTACACGGTGATGCGGAAAGCGCTAGTCGACGCTTCAGCAACATTACCCGTCGTTAAGGAGCAAGCCGCAAAACAAGGCATCCTCGGGCTGACCGATGAGCGATGGCGTCAGCATGTGCGCGAGCAGCGTCAGTTGACGGCCCGTTCAGGGATGACAGGGATCCTGGAAGAAATGGGAATCACCGTAACTACCTACTTCACTCCTGAGGAACGGTTGAACTTCGCTCATTTCGCCGAATCAGCGCGCGCTGGGATGGATTGGAACGAGGTTGGGAGTTTCGCGATTCCGCTGGCGCACGCAGCAAATCTGGCTGATCAGGAAGCCCGTTGGCGCTTCGCCGAGGTGATGCAGAAACCTCGCTGGTCGGAGGCTAACTCGCACCAGCGGCAACTGCTTGATCTGCAGCGTAAGCGCACACGCTTCGTGGAACTGGCGGAACAGATGGAACGATTTGCGCCCGTTTCGGAACCCGTCTACCGAAATTCCTACGGGGCCGCGGCCGCAGATGCCTACCGTTCTGCTGGTGACGTCCAAAGCGAACTGCGCGTGTTGGCACAGGTCTCCGCATTCGGGCTCGACAATGCGCATCAGCAACGGCTGTTTCAGCTGCAACTCCAGCGGAGCCCGCGGGATCTGGTCGAGACTGCGTCGGTGTGGAATCGGGCGGAAGGAGAGAATGCCGCCAACTACGTGGTCGCCCATGGACAACCCACACTAGCGCACTCTGTTGTGCAGGCTCGAGGCAAGGCTCGCACGCCGGTTTGGAGTAAATCGTATGACGCTTTGGTCGGTCTGTATTTCGCGGAGCCGACGCCAGAAATCAACCGGGCCTTTCTCGGTGCGATCGGCGATGAAACAATCGCGCGGCGGTTGGCACAGCCGGTTGATCGCTGGGAACAACTCGCCGGCAAGGATTGGTTCTACTATGGCTCGCGATATGGCGAGTACCTAGGAATTTCGAAGCTCGATCGGGCCGACGATTTCTTGCCAGCAATTCTGGAAGAGAGTCCCGCAACGGCTTCCGGCTATCTCACGCTGGCTGACTACTATGCCGGCGCTGGCCACACGCAAGCAGCAATCGGCGACTACGAACATACGCTCGAATTGTCGCCGAATCGGCCCGACGTCTATGACAGCCTTGCCCTTGCTTACTACAAGCAGGGGAACCGCGCGGGTGCTCTTGCTCAATGGAAGCAAGCTTTCAGCGCACTCAGCACTCAGTTGAATGGTTCTCGTCTGCCGGATACGTTCTGGTCCGACTTCGGCCGTACCTGCGACCAGCTCCGTACGCGTCACCTGTTCACGGACCTCCAGCCGGATGCAGATGCACTCCTCCGCACGTATCTAGCACGTAACGGGAACTATCGGTCTAACGCACTCTTGCACCCGGTGTATCTGGCGATCGGCAGTCCAGCGGCTACAGAATGGCTGCTGGATGTGAGCGCGACCGCTCACGACCAGACCTCGATCCTTATGGATGTGGTCAATGCATCGTGGCTTCCGCTCGCGCAACGTGGTGCCATCTACCAACGGATTTTGCGAAACAAACAAGACGCGTTGGCCAAGTTGAATGGCATGGAGCGCGATTCTGCCCAACAGGATTACGACACGTGGCAGGTGAACTGGATTCGTTACCTCGTTCGAAGTAAGCAGTATTCGCAAGCGTCCGATGCGATTGTGAGTTTGTCAAAAGAAGCTCGCACTGCGCAGGCGGCGGCGCTGGTTCCGCTCGAGTTACAAGTAGCTGCGCGACTGGGAACGCTTGATTCCAAGCTCGCTCAATATCGTACTGAGCCTCAATCTGTGCCATCGAGTGCCGTTTTGAGGACGGCAGCACGAGAGCTGTTTGAGACGGGCGACAAGCAGTCGGCGCGCCAGATTTTAGAGTTTGTGTTCGCACAAGAGATTGACGAACATCAGCTGAGTGCCGCGAACTTCCTCGGCCTAGCGGAAATTCGGCTCGCGTCCGGCGATACTGCCGGAGCTCTCGAACTGCTGCGGCGTCTGGTGGTCGTGGTGGGAAATCCCTTCGAGAATCTTGATCCAGCGGCCGCTCTACTCGAGAAGAGCGGCCATCGCAAGGAAGCTGTGGAGTTTCTTGAGCAGTTGGTGAAGTCGGCGCCGTGGAATTCCGAGTATCGGCTTCGCTTAGCGAGAGCAAAGCTTGCATCGGACTCAGGTGCCTCTTCGACTAGAGATGAGCTTATCGCGGTAGCCTCGGCGAGCAGCGCCACGTACGACGTTCGGCTTAAGGCTGCTGGGGAGTTGGCGGGGCAGAGTCATGGCAATCTTGGCAGTGAAGAACTGAATTTGCTCGCCAGTCCGTCGACGATCACGGCGGCAAATGCCGACAAGTTTTATTTCTACGAAGCACGAATCAAAGCTGCTAATAATTCGCAGGACCCGCAAACCAAAATCCAGCTGCTGCGTCATTGTGTGATCGACTTTCCGCGTCGCGATGAAGCGCGTTATCCCTTATTTGAGGCGGAAGTCGGTACGAAAGAGTACGAGCAAGCTCTAGGGGCTCTGGAACCGGAGCTTGCGACTTTCAAAGTAAGCCAGACGCCGGCAGTTGCAGATGATGACCAGATTCTTAGCCAAGACGAACAGCCCGTGGAAGATGACGAAACCACGACAACGTCCACCGCTGGATCGGTCTTACCTCGTGCGGAGCAGGCTCGGATCGCAGCGATGGTTGGGGACACCATGATTCGTCTCAACCGGCTCGACGAGTCCCTGCCGTTCCTCCGGACCGCGCGGCGGCTCGAAACTTCCGCCCCTGTGCGCAAACAGTTGGCGCAGGACGTCGCTGACGTGCGGGAAAATCTGCGGGTTCAGCGGCTGAACGATGATCGCCAGCCACTGTTGCACGAGCCACTCGAGCAGGATCGTGTCGTTCGACCTCGATTAGTCGCTCATGCTGTGCGGCGCACCCCAACCCCACAAAAAGCAGGCAAGCAGCGATGAAACTTGTAAGCATTGTTCTCGTTGTCGCGCTGACCACGGGCCTTTTGGGTTGGGGAGCGTACCAGGACGCGACTCGACCGCCTGTTGCATTGTCTAACTACGTTCCAGCCGGAGCGTTACTGTATATGGAGGCGAAGGATTTTTCGGGGCTGCTCTCCGATTGGAATTCTTCGCCGCAAAAACGCGCCTGGGCGCAGAGTGCGAACTATGAAGTTTTTTCACGCTCGCGCCTGTTTCTCCGTTTGAAAGGGGCTGGGGATCAGTTTGCGGCTGCGGCAGGCCTTCCGCCTGATATGAATTTCCTGTCCCAGACTGCCGGTGGCCGGAGTGCTCTTGCGCTCTACGATATCGGCAACCTGCAGTTTCTCTATATCACGTGGTTGCCTTCGGCGAAGTCAATGGAGAATGCGCTGTGGCAAACGCGAAACAAGTTTGAACCTCGAACCGTCGGAGCTGCGACCTTCTATGTCCGTCGCGATCCGGAATCTCAAAGAGAGGTTGCGTTTGCGGTAGCGGGAGAGTATCTGCTTCTGGCTACACGCGAAGATGTGATGGCGGGCGCACTGCAACTGATGTCGGGGTCGAAAGATCGCACCGTCCAAGACGAGCAGTGGTGGTCGGAATCGATGGCAAGTGCGGGTCCGGCGGGCGATTTGCGCATGGTACTCAATCTCGAGAAGCTGGTTCCGAGTCCGTATTTCCGCACCTACTGGGTGCAACAGAACATCACCCACATGAAGCAATATTCGGCCGGAGTCTCCGATTTGTTTCGTTCAGGAAACGAATATCGGGAAGAGCGTGTTTTGATCTTGCGGCAGACTCAAAATCAGCCATCACCACCTCCTTCTGCCCGCGACATGAAAGAAATGATCCCCATCGTTTCCGGCGGAGGGGATACGGTGACTGCAGATCTCATTCGTCTTGTCCCAGACGACGCAGGCGCGTACGAAGCCCGCGCGTATCCAAATGTCGAGGCGTGTTTCCAGCTGCTCGAAACCAAGTTGCTCGCACCTCACCTGGGGGCAGCTCCAGCTTCAAATTTTGCGCCCTCAGTGCAGCTATCAAATGGCGAAACGGGTTCTGGATCTGACCTTGAAACCCAGATTGATGAGCCTCCCGTACGAGAAGCGGGACCAAAAGCAGTTTCGGCGCTACGACAGTTGCTGGATAAAACTCCATTGATGGCATCCCTGACAGTGCAGTCCACGGAACGCGGCGGAACTGGAGTATTCGTACGGATGCACACCGGGATCGTCCTGTCAGCGGATAAGGATTGGGATCAATCAGCCGTCGAATCGGCCTTGGTTGATTTCATACGGTCTGGTCTTACCGCCAGCCAACTCGGGGTTTCGTGGATAGCGAAGGGTAGCTATCGGCAGTTGAATGGTCTCTGGCCACTCACTGTCGCCATGCGGGGTAAGTATCTTATGGTTGCCGACGATAGCACCCTGATGGAGGCGCTTCTCGCTAACCTGAACCGCAAGCCCGAAGCCAAGCCAGCGATCTTCCTTGCCGGATTCCGGCACGCCCGGGAGCGCAATAATTTTGCAAGTTTCTTTGGTCTCATCGATGGAACAAGTCAAGCTAAGGCAGAATATCCGGGCATTTCAAGGGAGCCGCAGTTCTTCTCAGGGAACGTGGGGAGTCTAAGCGAGGTGCTTTCGGATGTTTCTGCGGAGAATATCGTGGTGCGGCGCGACGGCAACAAAGAACGGGAGACCGTTACCTACGCATGGGCACAATAAGAATTCCGACGTGTATCGCTTTGGGGTTTGCGCTTTTCGTAACAGGCCAGGGCGAGGCCGGCTCCCCCGAGCCGCGCGGATCAGAATCGCTGTTTGCTCAATCTGCTGCGAGGAAGCTAGCCGTCGATTTTGCTCCTGCGGGCGTCTCGTTCTTGCTTCTCGATACCCAGACCGGCGCCGTACTTGCTTCCCACTGGGACGATCCAGAGAAGCCGGTTCCGGTGGGATCACTGGTGAAGCCATTCGTCGCCCTTGCTTACGGCGAACAGCACTCGTTTCAATACCCCACGCACGTGTGTCGAGGAACGGCTACTGGTTGCTGGCTTCCTCGTGGCCATGGCAAGGTCAACCTTTCTTCGGCGATCGCGCATTCGTGCAACTCCTATTTTCGCGCGTTGGCCTCGGGCATGACCGCGGCTGCCGTTTCGCCCGTTGCAACGAGGATTGGTCTCGAGATCCCGTCTGAGGACTTGCGCGGGGCACAACTAGTGGGACTTGGAAATCACTGGTCGATCGCTCCGTTAAATGTCGCAAGGGCATACCTGGAATTGCTGCGGCGCCGTGATCAGCCTGGAGTGCAGCAGATTCTTGCGGGAATGGCAGCTGCGGCGGAAGAGGGCACTGGGGCCGAGGTTGATCGCGTGCTCGCATACCAGAAGGCACTGATCAAAACTGGGACGGCAAGTTGTACGCACGCGAGACATGCGCCGGGAGACGGGTTCACGGTTGCACTTTTTCCCGCCGAGCGCCCCGAGATCTTGTTATTGGTTCGGGTCCATGGTGTGCCTGGTGCTGAAGCTGCCAAGACAGCGGGCAAAATGCTGCGAGAGATTGAGGAGTGACTTGATTTTCACGCGCCGATCGACTCGGGCATTGCTATTGGGAGTGTGTCTCGGCATGCCGTTGGCCTCGATAGCTCAAGATGTGCGCATCGGCGTATTTGGTTTATTTCATCCTCAAGAACTGGTTGTGAGCCCGGTGGCTGGTTCAGCGTTAGTGGTGAAGGCGGGCGAGCAGACTTTTGTCCTGGAGAAAAGCTCGGGCGCCGCTGAGGTACGCGTTTCCATGTCTGGTCAGATGTTGAGAGTTGAAACCGGAGAACGTGAGATTCGGTCGGCGTCGTTAAGTGTCACGAGCCGCAATAGCGGACCAGCGGAATTCATACTTGCGATTCCAGGAAAAATCAGCCGCCGATATCGCGGAACGCTGCGCGTCGAACCTTCTGCGCCTTCGCTGCGCGCGGTAGTCAGCATGGATTTGGAAACCGCGGTAGCCTCAATTGTGGCGGCAGAGTCTGTTCCGGATACGCCGATTGAGGCTTTGAAAGCACAGGCTGTTGTGGCGCGCTCGTACCTGGTTGCCGCGAAGGGCCGCCATTCCACCTTCGACTTCTGCGACACAACGCACTGTCAATTTCTGCGCAACCCTCCTGGGGCTACATCGTCCATAGGTTTCGCTGTGTCAGAGACGCGCGGCCTCGTCCTCATGTATGAAGCGGAGCCTGTCGCCGCGATGTATACCCGAAGTTGCGGCGGGCGGACTTTGACGCCTTCTGATGTAAAGCTTCCGCACGGTGGTTATCCCTACTACTCGGTTGCTTGCAAGTACTGCCGCCAGCATCCGACGCATTGGGATTCGGAGATTGCATTGCAGGAAGCTGCCCATTTGGAGCCTCGCAATGAATCCGCTCGGCTGGATATTGATCGGCTGTTCGGATGGAGCACTGTGCCTAGTAACAACTTCACGACGCAGCGGCGAGGCGATCGAGTGCTTCTGCAAGGCGTTGGCGAAGGTCACGGAATCGGATTATGCCAACGAGGTGCGGCGGCAATGGCTCGGGAAGGGGCGACTTTCCGCCAGATACTGACTCATTACTATCCCAACACTGCGGTTACTGCATTGGTCAGCAAGTACGCGATGCGGTGATGCACTCGCAAAAGTGTTCACGACAGAGAAGCCCGACTTGCCCTAAGAGCGAGATTTCGACCCTAGCCTTAGAACTTCTCTCCGCAGCTTCGAGTGCGCACGCAGGCGACGCAAGTATTCCATCTCGTTTGGGCCGGACTTGGCGCGGATGATTTGCAGAACGGTGCTCTTGTCCAAGGTGCTCCATGAGTCGAGATCGGGAATCAACGACAGCACCATCGCGAAATTCTGGAAGTCGACGCCGGAGACCCGATCCTTTTCACTCGCAGAAACGCCCAGAATCTTCGCCAGCGATTTTGCGCTCGACGCTTGAAAGCGGCGCAGCTCGCCGCCGAATTCCCGCGCCATTTTCTCGTTGACGCGCAGTCCGATGTTCCGGGTGGAGAACCGATTCCATGCACCCGCGGCACTGCCCGGCAACTCGTAGAATACGTGGCCATCGGCGAGGCGACGCAATGTCCTCGGGGAAGACTTGTACTTC
>Ga0126371_10001969_pt1 | contig 17553 bp, 14 predicted proteins | sample PanSoiMetaPlot_4_FD_110145 | JGI IMG/M metagenome (GOLD analysis project Ga0126371, IMG submission 110145) | Tropical forest soil microbial communities from Panama - MetaG Plot_4 | ecosystem: Environmental > Terrestrial > Soil > Tropical forest > Bulk soil | place: Panama | collected 2016-02-17 | reverse complement strand
CTGGCGGCCGAGATGTTGCCGTACTGCGTCTGGTAGTCGCGGGCTTGATCGCCGACGTGCTGCAGCATCGCCTGCAGGTCTTTCAGATCGAGCAGAAGAAGTTGATGATCGTCGGCGATCTTGAAGGTCAGGGTCAACACGCCCGCCTGTGTGTCGTTGAGGTTGAGTAAACGGCTGAAAAGTAGCGGACCCATCTCGGACGTCGTGGCCCGGACCGGATGCCCTTGCTGACCGAAAACATCCCAGAAGGTCACCGGGTTGGCGAAGAACTGGAAGTCGGTCAGTTTGAGTTGCTTTATGCGGGCATCGAGCTTGGGATTAGCAGCGCCGGTTTGGCTGAGGCCGGAGAGGTCGCCTTTTACATCGGCAGCGAACACGGGGACGCCGACGCGGCTGAAGGCCTCGGCCATTACCTGGAGCGTGACCGTCTTACCAGTGCCCGTCGCACCGGCGATTAACCCGTGCCGGTTTGCCATCCCGGGCAGCAGGGCCAAATCTTCCGTACTCTTTGCGATGACAAGGGGTTCAGCCATGAAAGCGACTTCTCCAGAGGAAATTGGAATCGGCGCGGTCGGTTAAAATTCCGGGCTCTTGATTTTAGAGGAAGCCGGCGAAGCAAGCCATCCGCACACAAAGCCATTCTTTGCCGGCCTCCTCCGCCTGTAGTACCCTCGCCCCATCCCATGTTCGAAGATTCTCCTCAGCGGCAAACTCCCGACTCGCTCATGCTTCCCGGGTTCTGGTACCGCGCACTCCCTGCGGACCGCGTGCGCCGCAACCGGATGCAAAAGGCCATGCTGCTCGAAATCCCGCTCGTGCTCGGACGCGATGCGCAAGCCCGTCCCTTCGCTCTTCAGGATGCCTGCCCCCACCGCGGCATGCCCCTCTCGTGCGGCCACTTTGTCGGTAGTCAGCTCGAGTGCAGCTATCACGGCTGGCGATTCGACGCCTACTCCGGCCAATGTCAGCTCGTCCCGTCGCTCACCGCCGACCAGAAACTTAAGGTCGACCGCATCTACGCCGGAAGCTACGCTTGCGAGGAGCACGACGATTTCCTCTGGGTCTTCATACCCGAGCCCGGGCCGGCCGGCGCCGGATTCACGCGCCGCATCGATCCGCCACTGCCAGCGCCGCGCGTTCCCACGTTCAGCGACAAATACAAACTCGCCTACCTGACTGCCGACCTGCCCTGCAGCGTTGACCACGGCATCATCGGCCTCATGGATCCCGCGCACGGACCCTTCGTCCATCAGGCCTGGTGGTGGCGCACGCGCGAATCCATCCACGAAAAGCAGAAGGCATTCGAGCCGATCGAGCGCGGGTTCCGTATGAGCGCGCACACACCCAGTTCCAACAGCGCGCCTTACAAACTGCTGAAGCTCTACGCCGATGCCGACTCCATCACCACCACCATCGACTTCACGCTGCCCAACCGCCGTTGGGAGACCATCCGGGCAGGGAAGTATTGGTTCTCGAGCCTCACCACCGTCACGCCGATCACGCGCAGCCAGTGCCGCATCGACGTGGTCGCCGCATGGAATCTGTTTCGCTGGCTTCCCTTCGGCGCCGACCTCTTAAAGTTTGTGTTTGCAAAATTTGTCGAGCAGGACCGCAAAACGATGGAAGACCAAGCCGAGGGCCTGAAGCACAACCCGCACCTCATGCTTATCGACGACGCCGACCGCCCTGCCAAGTGGTATTTTCAACTGAAGCAGGCCTGGATTGACTCGCGCCGCACGGGCGAGTTTCACCATCCGATGACAGGGCCGGTCACATTGAAATGGAGAAGTTGATCTTCCGGGTAGCGCCGGCATCTTGCCGGCTATTCATAGTTCTGAGCTAAACAGCGGATCGATATGGAACTTCGGCCGCGTGCAGTGCGTAACTCAAGTTGAGGATTTCTATGCGAATATTTCTGATCGTTCTAGGCATTTCCACCGTCGGATCGATCGTGCTGTACAACTTCGGCATCGCCCACCGCATCTGGCCCGCCCACCCGGTGCTCGCCACCACGCTTATTGCAGGCGGGTGCGCGGCTGTCATGCAATCAATCCTGTCTCGCGAATCCGCAGCGCAAAAATCGAAGTAAAAGTGGTGCTCTTTCACGCTTGTCATCTTGAGCGAAGTGAGCCGAATGCCGAACGAGTCGAAAGACCCCTTGCATGCCTATATCACATCGAACTCCTCAAGGCATTCTGATGGTCATCGCTCGCGACTAAAACCCTCTGCGTGAATTCCTCCTGACTTACGCAGCCCCCGCCAGCGTGCGCTTGTACATCTCCTCCGTAATGCCGAGTTGGCCGCGGCCGAGTTCGGTCAGATCGGCGACCGTGCCGCGTCCTACAAAGTCAACCTCGAAGTCATCTGGAGCAAAATCCGGAGGCGTCTTCCCGGCCAGGAAGGACGCCGCTTGCCGTTCGAGGTAGGCGCTGTTCTTCGCGCACCCCGGAGCCGACGCGATGTACATCACGTTGCTGTAACCGCTCCCGTTGTGCTCGTTCTCAACCGCGTGCACCAGGTCCGTATGCCAAAAGACCGTGTCGCCGGCCTCCATCTGCGGAATAGACGACAGCGCCCTCGTCAGCAGGCCGTGTTGCTGATCGTTGATCGACAGAGCGCGTCCGGGCTTCGCGCCGCAAAGATCGTCTTCTGGAACATCGTCCTGAAGCGCTCGCAGCAGGATATACACCATGGCCTCGGCGATCGGGATGAGCTGCAGCGTTCCATCGCCGCGACCTTGCCGCGTCAGTGCCGTCCAGCCTTGAAAAGTGCGGAACATGGAGCACACCGCCGCCGAAGGCACTTCGCGGACCTCCGGACGATATGCTGCGGCAAATGCGTCGTATCTCCGCCAATCGCCCGAGAAGACGTGCCGGTACACTTTGCGGAAGTTGTCGTCGAGCCAGCGCTCAATCGATCCTCCGTCCACGTGCGGCGAGAGTCCAAGCGATGCGGAACCCGGCGGACGCCGCCGAATCCGGTCCGCATAGGCGGGCGTCTCGTTTGGATTGAAGTGGCGGATTCCGTCGCTCTCCGTTTGCCACAGATTGTTTAGGAAAATCCGCACGTTCGTCAGCGACGGCGACTGCCGCGCCTCGACCTGCGGACGCGACCAGTAGATTCCATAGATCTGAGGCTTCGCCGACGCCAGCGTTCCAAAGTATTTGTCCTCGGCGGCGTTGACGAGCTTCGCATCCAGATTGTTCTTCTCGACGTAAGCTGCGATCTCCTCGTCCCACGCGATAGCCTGCTCGGGGCTGAATGTGTTGCGCACCACGCACGCGCCCCTTGCCTTGATCTTGGCCACCAGGTCCGGCGGTACCTTTCCAGCTTCGATATCGCTGTACTGAGCGATCGGAACAACGTCGCGCCCGGCTTCTCGTTCGGCGACGATCTCTTCCACGCGTCTGCGCGTTTCTGCCTCGACCTCGCGAACAATGTCCTTATATTCCGGAAGTGCGGCTCGCAGCTGTTGCTTGGTTGTGCGGATGGCTTCAGGCAGATTTTCGATCACCAATGGCATGGGTGTGCTCCTTCTCGCGAACCGGTAAACGAACGGGCGCGCACCGTGAACTGAGCACGTAGATTTAACCGCAATTTGGAGTCGGTGTAACGATGAAAGTTTCGCAACGGGCAGGCGGCAATTTGCTTCCAGACCTTTGACTAGAGATTCAGAAGAAGGAAACTGCAACCGCAGTTGAGAAGATGCGGGATGGCTCCTTATTCGCCGACCAGCCACTCCATTGCTTCTTCGCGCGTCTTGAAAGCAGGGAGTTGCCGCTGTGAAAACGTTTTGATGTTTTCGTAGTAAACGCGCGGGAGGCTGTCCACTCCGACCAACGCTGATCGCTTCACGAACGGACGATCCAGCACCAGCACTTCTTTCATCCGCGTCGCTACCGCGCGATCGATGTGCGCGCCCGTCATATCGCAAAGTGTCAGCAGAGAGCCGCGGTCCTGTCTGGCGACCGTTCGCTGGGCTTCCTCAAGAACTAGCAGAATCTCTTTGGCTTCACAGTGACTCAAGTCGGTTAGCATAATCGGCTTGCCCTTGTGCGTGATGAAAGAAATTCGTTCCATAGAGAAGCAGGTCTCAGGTGGCTGGTTTCAGGCGACAGGACCGATCATGGGTCATCGCTGGAGCCCGCATGATGCCATTTTTCGTTGTCGGGAGTCGAGAGGTTCCTCTCCCTCTCATTGATTTTCAAGCTACGGAATCAAAAGCTCTGAGGACGCAAGCCCCAAAACCAAGACCTGACACCTGGGACCCAGGACCTGACACCTGTCTTTACAGCATTGCTTCGACAACCTTGTACACCTCACCCAGCGCCGCGTCGAGCGCCTCAGGTTTGTCGCCGCCGGCCTCGGCCATATCCGGGCGCCCGCCGCCCTTGCCGCCAACCTTCTGCGCGACTTGCCCGATGACTTTGCCTGCCTGAATGCGTTGCGTCAAGTCTTTCGTCACGCCTGCAATCAGCGCCACTTTGCCATCGTTTGCCGATCCCAGAACTACAACGCCAGAGCCAACTTTATCGCGCAGTTGGTCGATCAGCGTGCGCATCTGGGCACGCTCGAGATTATCGACCCGATGCGCCAGCACCTTAACACCCTTTACCTCTTTGATTTTTTCTTCGACGGACGCGACGGATGAAGACGCAGACTTCATGCGGATCTGGTCGAGTTCACGCACGAGTCGCTTGATCTCGGCCTCTTTCCGATTTAGCTCTTCCTTCAATGTCTCGGCCGGATTTTCGGCTTCAGAATGACCGGCGAGCGCCGCCACCACACCTTCCAGTTGATGATCCTTGCGGAAGTGTCGCAGCGATCCCTCGCCCGTGACCGCTTCCACGCGCCGCACTCCCGACGACACGCTTCCTTCTTTCAGGATTTTGATCAGTCCAATCTCGCCGGTGGCCGCCGTGTGTGTACCACCGCAAAGCTCAGTCGAAAAATCGCCGATCCGGATCACGCGTACCTTGTCGCCATACTTCTCGCCGAACAGCGCCATCGCGTGATATTCGGTCACGGCTACATCGATGGGAACGTTCTCGATGACCTCAATCTTCTCGTTTTGCAGCACTTCCTTGTTGATCAGATCTTCAATGTCCTGAAGTTCTTCGTCTTCGACGGCCGTGAAGTGCGAGAAGTCGAAGCGCAGGTGTCCGGGCGCGACCAGCGACCCCGCCTGCTTCACGTGTTTGCCGAGCACTTCACGCAATCCCGCATGCAGCAAGTGGGTTGCGGTGTGGTTGCGCATCGTCGCCAGACGAACATCGGCATTGACGACGGCGTCAACCTTATCTCCGACCTTGAGGGTGCCCCATCCAACGCGGTTTTCGTTGGGTGAGGATTTTATCGTGATCTTGTGTGCCCTCACTCCCTGAACCGGGTAGTACGTTCCAGTCACCTCGGCCACGGCCGTGTTGTGATCGTCGGAGTAGAACCATCCGCGATCACCCACCTGCCCGCCAGCCTCGGCATAGAACGGCGTGTGATCAAGAATCGCCTCGCCCTGCTCGCCCGGCTTCAGTTCCTGGACGCCGTGTCCGTCCTTGAGCAGCGCCAGCACCTCCGCGCTGTCCGAGCGCGTCCGGTGATAACCCTCGAAATCTGAAGCGGGCAGCTTCTGATATTCAGGATTCGCGGTCTGCTTGGCGGCGCCTTTCCACGACGCGCGTGCACGCTGCTTCTGCTCTTCCATCGCAGCGTCAAAGCCGGCCTGATCGAAAATGATCCCTTGATCGCGGGCGGCGTCCTGTATGAAGTCAAGTGGCATACCAAAAGTGTCATAGAGCTTGAATGCATTTGCGCCCAGGTACAACGGCCTACTATCAGGATTCGTTTTTATGGAGTCGACGAGAGGCTGAAGATCATCCTCCAACCTCTTCAAGCCAACTTCCATTGTGTGCGCGAAGCGAGTCTCCTCCGCCAGCACCGCTTTCGACACCCGCTCTGCTGTCTCGTTCAACTCCGGATAGGCGTCGTTCATCAGTTCGCGGACTGCGAAGACCATCTGGTGCAGGAAGGGCTTTGTCTGTCCAAGCAGACGTCCGTGCGTGATCGCGCGCCGGATGATCTTGCGCAGCACGTAGCCGCGGCCTTCATTCGAAGGAATGACTCCATCGGAAATTAGAAACGTAGCAGCGCGCGAGTGATCCGCTATGACGCGCAACGATGCCGCACCATGCATAGGACCTGTCGAGCTCCGCTCGGCAAGGACGGGCGAGGCGCCCGTCCCCGCGTGGTTCTTGCTGGGACCGTCGCCGGTGCTTGCTGCCGCGATCGGCGATGCTTGCGTGGGGGCAGACGCCCTCGTCTGCCCGGCCGAGCGAAGCTCGGCTCCCGTTAACTCCGCTGCCCGCTTGGTCAGCGGCACGAACAGATCCGTGTCGTAGTTCGAGATGACGCCCTGGAGCACTGCCGTCACGCGTTCCAGACCTGCGCCCGTATCAATCGATGGCTTCGGCAGCGGCGTCAGCTTGCCGCTTGTATCGCGATCGAACTGCATGAATACCAGGTTCCAGATCTCCATGTAGCGGCCACACTCGCAGCCGAACTGGCAATCGGTGTGTCCCTCGTCGCTGGCTGCGGGGCCCATGTCATAGTGAATCTCGCTGCACGGACCGCACGGCCCGGTATCGCCCATCTGCCAGAAATTGTCCTTGGAACCGAACTCGTAGATGCGTTCCTTGGGCACACCTTGTCCGAGCCAGAGATCGTAAGCCTCGGCATCACGCTCGACGCCGTTCTCGCCCTTGAAGATCGTGACGTATAACTTGTCTTTCGAGAGCCCAAACCACTTGGGCGACGTCACCAGCTCCCATGCGTAGGCGATCGCATCTTTCTTGAAGTAATCGCCGAACGAGAAATTCCCTAGCATCTCGAAGAACGTGTGATGGCGGTTAGTGAACCCCACGTTCTCAAGGTCGTTGTGCTTGCCGCCCGCGCGCACGCATTTCTGCGACGTGGTCGCCCGCGAGTAGTCGCGCTTCTCGAGGCCGAGAAACACGTCCTTGAACTGGTTCATGCCGGCGTTGGTGAACAGCAGCGTGGGATCGTTCTGCGGGACAAGCGACGACGAGTGCACCTCGCGGTGCCCCTTCCCGATAAAAAAATCCAGAAATCTACGGCGTACCTGGGAGCCGGTCAGCATGATGAGTTAGAAAGCCTCTATGGACAGAGAAGAATCGGGAGTACACGCCAAAAGTTCATTTTAAACCACCGGGGACGCGGAGGCTCACGCGAGTAATGGCATCAGGCGAGCGGAATCAACAACCGGAAGACATTGTTCTTGGGACCAGCCATAAGAGTGAAAATCCCTAGTCAGTCAATGCTTTCGCTTTCCAGCGCCGTCAACGTCTCCTCATCCACATCCCATTTTTTCAAAATCGTGAAGATCGTCTTTGACCGGAATCCCGCGCGCACCAGCTGGCGGAAGATACGTGCCGTCTGCTTTTGATCGGTTGGCTTGGCGAGGCGCTTGCGTTGCAGGTAGGCTCGCGCCTGCTTCTCTTCGTTGACCTCGTCGAAGGCGGCAGAGACAGCCTGGTCGATCACGTCCCCATGCACACCTTTGACTTTGAGATCGGTGACCACGCGCATGCGACCGAACTTCTCGTTGTCGCGGCGAAAGGAAGAGTAGGCCGCCGCGTACTTCGCGTCGTTCAGGTATCCCTGGTCTTTTAGCTTGCGAATAATCAGTTCGACGAGGGTCTGTCCGAACTCGGTCTCGGCTTCGACTTTCTGGCGCAGTAGCCGCTTCAACTCGGCCACCGTACGCATGCGCCGCGCAAGCGCGCCCACTGCGTACTCGTACAGCTCTTCCTCTGTATAGACCTTCTTTTTGGGACCCGAAAACGCCATCGAGTACACCTTAACGCAACGGCTGCCGATCAGCCAGCTTGGAACGAGAGCAGAATGAAGCCCGCGCTGGTTGCGTCGGGTGCGGCGCTAGGCTGCGCTTCAAAGTAGGTAGTCAATGGAAACGATGACTAGAAACCGCTGGAAGCAGAGTTTCTTATCAGGGCGCCCATTCATGCGTGCCGAAATAATGGCACACTCGAATGCGCCTTCAGGCGCCGGCTCGCCTGACAAGACATTCGCCTCACCCACACTCGTGGAATATGGCGCATTTTGTTCCACAGGGCGAAAGGTTGTGATAACGCGGAATTTTGAAAGTGGCTTTCGTAATCTCCAACGCATTAAGGATACTCGAGATAGCACCCCTTATATTATCTAAAAGCTAATAAGCGATCTCGCCAAAAAGCGAAATATTCCACGGGGAACATTTCTTACATTTGCAACCCCTACAGCTTGTAGTCCGGACGATGAGCACGACGCAATCAATTCAATGACTAAATGCCAACTGCTAAATGCCAAGAGCCGCCGACAAAAAAGGCGCGCCCGAGGCGCGCCTGTGAGTTCAGGAGGACAACACTTGTGACGCGGAACTTTATCTCCCGCCGAATCCGGCCGACTGCATCGCCTGCCGCGAGATGTCGGCGGTCGACGCGATACCTTGCATGCGCAGCTTGAAGTCGTCGGCGTTGGACGCGTTCTCGAGAGCGGTTTCGTAGCCGATCAATCCGGCCTGGAATAGATCCCAGAGAGACTGATCGAAGGTTTGCATGCCGTACTGCGATGTGCCGGCCGCGATGGCGTCGCGAATCGACCGCGTCTTTTCCGGAACGAGAATACATTCGCGGATGAACGCGGTGTTGATCATGACTTCGACGGCAGGCACGCGTCCGTCAGCGTCGACACGTTTGACGAGGCGTTGGCTGATGATGGCGCGCAGAATCGCGGCGAGCTGCAAGCGAACCTGCTTCTGCTCGGGTGGTGGGAAGACGGCGATGATACGGTTGATGGTTTCGACCGCGTCCAAGGTGTGCAACGTCGAGAACACCATGTGGCCGGTTTCGGCTGCGTGGATCGCGGTGCCGATGGTTTCGAGGTCTCGCATTTCGCCGACGAGGATCACGTCCGGATCCTGACGGAGAGAGGCGCGTAGCGCCGCGGAGAACGAGGGCGTATCAACTTCGATTTCGCGCTGGTTGACGTAGCCCTTCTTGTCGCGGTGCAGAAATTCGATCGGGTCTTCGATGGTGATGATGTGTTCGGCGCGTGTCGAGTTCACCCGGTCAACCATCGCAGCCAGCGTCGTAGACTTACCGGATCCGGTGACGCCCGTGACAAGCACGAGCCCGCGGGGCATGTCGCAAATCTGTTCGACGACTTTGGGCAGGTAGAGTTCATCAAGTGCGCGAATCTTGGTGGGGATGACGCGAAGAACCAGTCCCACGTTGCCGCGCTGCTGGAAGACGTTCACACGGAAGCGGCCCAGTCCGGCCACGCCGTACGCCATATCGATTTCGGTGGTCTCTTTGAATTTTTGTTTCTGCCGGGCCGACATCATGCTGAACGCCATGGTCAGCATGTCTTCCGCGCTGATGCGCGGCTGATCGGTCAACGGATGCAGTTCGCCATCGATCCGCAAGTGCGGGTAGTTTCCGACCTTCAGGTGCAAGTCTGACGCGCGCCGCTCCATCGCGATTCGCAGCAGATCATCGATATTCATTCGACACGTCCCCCCATACAACCTCTCGTATGATGGCGCGTTTCGTCACCTTCCCCAAGATGACCTAAGTAATGGGAGGGCGGCTAGTAGCTCATAGCCATTGGCTACTAGCGGTTTGCCAGGAGCCCCGGGCGAACTTCGCCGGCTTCGCGGCGATTCTCATGAAACCTTTTTGGAGAATTCCTTGCCCAACAAAAAAGCCGCCCTCAATCGGGGCGGCTGCGGAAATTTATTTCGAGCTTCGAAGGCGTACGTTGTTAAACGGTGACGGGCTGCTTGCTGCGCACTTTGACCGGAGTGAGCCAGTTGTGCCGGTCGGCCTTCTCGCCGTTGACAATCGCGTAGAACTCTTTCTGGATCGCCTTTGTGATCGGCCCGGTGACGCCCTTGCCGACACTGATTTTGTCGACCGAGCGGATCGGTGTGATTTCTGCCGCGGTGCCGGTGAAGAATGCTTCGTCAGAGATGTAGAGCATCTCGCGTGGGATCACGGCTTCGACGATCGGAATGTTGAGATCGCGCGCCACTTGCAACGCCGAGTCGCGAGTGATGCCGGGAAGGACGGAATTGCCGAGTGGAGCGGTCTGCAGCACCCCATTGCGGACGATGAAGACGTTCTCGCCGGAACCTTCGCTCACGTAACCGTTGGCGTCGAGGGCGATGCCTTCAGCGTATCCGTTGATGATGGCTTCCATCTTGATGAGCTGCGAGTTCATGTAGTTCGCGCCGGCCTTTGCCATCGCCGGAAGCGTGTTGGGCGCGAGGCGCGTCCACGATGAGACGCACACATCGCAGCCAGTGTCGGCATCCGAGGTGAGATATTTTCCCCACGGATAATTCACGACGTAAACTTCGGTCGGCGAGTTGAAGGGATTCACTCCGGCTTCACCGTATCCGCGCAGAATGACCGGGCGCAGGTAGCACGGCCAAACGCCGTTGTTGGCGATGACGTCGGACATGGCTTTGACAATGTCTTCGCGGGTGTAGTCCACATCGATCCGGTAAACCTTGGCAGAATCCAACAGACGCTGTGCGTGTTCCTGGGCGCGGAAAATTGCGGGGCCGCTCGGCAACGAATAGCAACGGACACCTTCAAACACGGACGAGCCGTAATGGATCACGTGCGACATGACGTGAATGCAGGCGGCGTCCCAGGGAATGAGCTTGCCGTTGTGCCAGATTTTTTCGGTTTTCTGAATCGCCATGGAGACTCCTCACCAAAGTGTTCGATGCTGTAGCTTTGCAGGCGGCGCGATTTCTCGCGAGGAGGGAGCGCATGCGCTCGCAAAATTACACTCGATTATAACCGAGCGATCTCGAGCTTTTGAGCGGGTGAGATGGAGATTTTACGATTCGAAAGAATTGAAAATTTGGAAACCGAAGTCACTTGCCGGACGGTCGGTAGGCGGGGAACACAGTTTCGAGTTTCACGTTTCGAGTTTCGGGAAGGCAACACCGGGCTGCGGAGCTTCGTTCCGCTAGACAGGCGAGGGCGCCTGTCCCCACGTGGTTCGTGGCGCTGCGAAGCTTAGTGGTTACCCATAGTTTTCGCGCACAAGGGGTGTGCGTGCCACACTGGTAACAGAACGCGGGCGAGGGCGCCCGCGGCACACAAGCAAGCCCGCACCACACAGCTGGGGTGCCGGCGCACTACGACAACGTTAATCGGTCAGCACTGCCAGATCCAGTTCGTCGAGGCGGGCGCGGTTGCCGATGATTTCGATCTCGGTGATCTTTCCGTTCTTGATTTTTAGGCTCAGAGCGCGCAGCAGGTGACCGTCGGGAGCGGCGAGCACGCCGATCTTTCCGTCGATGAGCGCCGATGTAGTGAACCGGGTGACGTGTGCAAAGGTGGCGGCGAAGGCGACGGCACCCTTCGCCCAATTTTGTGCACCGTGGATCACGCGTGGTGCGCCCGGACTCGCGGCGCCTTCGTCGATGTGAACAACAACATCAGGATCGAGAACTTTCAAGAGTCCCTCGAGGTCGCCTGCGCGCAAGGCTGCAAGGAAGCGATCGACGACGGGTCGCTGTTGATTCACGTCAACGTCAGCTGTGTTTCCCGCTCCCTGAACACGGCGCCGTGCACGGCTGGCGAGTTGACGAGTGGCTTCGGCGGAGCGTCCGACGATGGTGGCGATTTCGTCAAATGAGACTGCGAACAGATCGTGGAGCACAAACGCGAGGCGCTCGGCGGGCGTGAGACGGTCGAGTACGACGAGCAGGGCGAGACCGACAGAGTGGGCGAGGAGGGCTTCCTGCTCGGGGTTGGGTGACGACTGGTGCATGGCGACGGGTTGCGAAACTTGTGTGTCGAGGGATTCTTCGCGACGCGATTCACGGGAGCGCAATATGTCGAGGCAGACGCGAGCGACGACGGTGGTGAGCCAGCCTCCGAGATTTTCGATACTGGTAGCGTCGGAGCGGTTGAGACGCAGCCACGCTTCCTGCACAGCGTCGTCGGCTTCGCTGAGGGAGCCGAGCATCCGGTAGGCGACGCCTCGCAGGTGTCCACGGTTTTCTTCGAATTGCTGGGCGAGGTAGTCGCGTTGCGTCATAGCGTCGCAGTTCTCCGTTTTCGGTCGCTCTTAAGATTGACGGATGAAAGGTGGGGGTTGTGACAAGAAAAAGTGGGGAACACTGTTCCAAGCCTTTAGAGAATTCCTCGCGGAGCCATTGGAGGTGTTAAGGAGCATGGGGTCCCCTTCGACTTCGCTCAGGGCAAGCTTTCGACTCGTTCGGCTGTCGCCTCTCTTCGCTCAGGATGACAACGTAAACGAAAGCTGAGGTCCTCCTAATCCTTTTTTGCCCAGGTTACCGTTCAAAAAGCGGGCGCGAACCTGGGGCACCATCGTCCAACGTAGGGTTAAGAGCCCGGGTCAATACCCACAATCATTTGATCACGCAGGAGTCAGGTATTTCCAATTGGAACTCGTCACATTCTCCCCGGTCGATTCGTCATCGTAGTGAAAAGCAAAAAACAGTTCACGAAAAGGAGAATGCAAGACCATGCAAGCAAGAATAAAAAATCCCGCAATGATCCTTCCGGACGCGATGCAAGCGCTGCAAGCACTGGGAAAGAGTCTGCAAAACCACGGTGTTTCATCCAGTCTGCTGGAACTGATTTTTCTGCGTGTGAGCGAGATTAATGGTTGCGCCGTTTGCCTCGACATGCACACGCGCGCGCTAAAGCGCGCCGGGGAAAGCGATGAGCGGCTGTCCACCGTGGCAGCCTGGCGTGATGCGCCTTTCTTCAGCGATGCAGAGCGTGCGGCCCTGGCGCTGGCAGAAGCGGCGACCCGGTTGAGCGATCGTGCGGATGCAGTGCCGGATGAAATCTGGGACGAAGCGGCGCGGCATTACGACGAATCCCAACTGGCGACGTTGGTGCTGGCGATTGCGACAATCAACGTGTGGAATCGCTTAAATGTCACAACGCGGCAGGTCGCCGGGGAATGGATGAAATCGCCCGAGGCGCGGAAATGGGTGGAACAAGGGGAGGCAGTCGCCCATTAAGTGCGGTCGCTCGTTAAATAACGAAAGCGGCCATCGACGAGGTGGCCGCTACTGTTCTTCGATTAGATTCCGGTACAATTCTGCGGACGCGCCGAAAGCAAGGAGTTCCGCATGCGCACGATTCGGCTCATCCCTCTACTCGCCTGCAGCTTTTTCCTTTCAGCTTTGTCTTATGCGGATTGCATTAAGGACGAGCGATCGAGCAAGACGTCCGGGTTGTTGATCAGTGAGTTCAATCTCGCTGGAACCCAGGCGCTCAGTTCGGAGGAGGTTTCCGACATCACGAGTGGATTCGTTGGATCATGTTTCAACGACGATTCGGAAGAGCTAGGCGAGCGGATTCGCGCGGCGTTCCAGAATCGCGGCTATTTCATGGTCTCGGTAAAGAATGTGCGGATCAAGGCGAACGATCCGTTGAGCGTGCCGAAACCGGTGGCCGTCGAGGCGGAAGTCACAGAAGGACCGCGCTTCAAGTTTGGAGAGATTGGCTTCACAGGCAATCATGCGTTTTCGTCGGATACGTTGGTCGCGGAGTTTCCGGTAAAGAAGGGGAGCGTGTTTGAGCGGGACAAGATCGCGCACGGTCTTGAAAGCGTGATGAAGCTATACCTCGCGAACGGCTACCTTGAAGCAACGATGGTTCCGAATACGCGTTTCATTGGCGAGAGGGTGGCGTTGGACATCGATGTGGATGAGGGGCGTCAGTTTCGCATGGGGAACCTGCAGATCTTTGCCAAGGGCGAGCGGGCTGACAAATTACGTGCGGCATGGGGGATTTCGGAGGGCACAGTCTTTGACGACTCGTATTTGGAGAAGTACATCCAGACCAACCAGGCGCTGATACCCACCAACTTCACGCGCCAGTCGGCGCAGGTCGTTCACGATTGCCGGGAGTCGACAGTTGAAGTGCGATTGCCGATCGATCCACTGGACCCGCGCTCGCTAGCTCCAGCGAACGATGTCGATTGCGACTCGCGTTACGCGGGTACCCGGCAATAATTCAGCGTTGTTCGGCGGTTTGCAGGTCATTTTTCAGCAGGCTGACTTCGACCCGGCGCGTGTTGTTACGCTTGGCACCGTTGTTCTCGCTGCTGGGAGTCTCTGAGTTGCCCATACCCAATACGAAGATGCGGCGCACCGGGACCTGGCAGTTGAGGACCAGATAACGCGAGACCGCATCTGCCATCTCGAGTGAGTTGGCGATCGCAGCCTGGCCCGAACCGGGGGAGTAGCCGCGCACTTCGATGACGTAGTTCTGCTGATCCTTCACTGTCGAACCGATCTGATCGAGCGCGTCTTTCGCTGACTTGCTGAGTGCAGTTTGGCCGGGGCGGAAGCGAATTTCCGTCTCTGTGCCGGCACCCTTGTATTGGCCGACGTTGCTCGCCATGTACTCCACCTTAGAAACATGAGCCGTGCTCTGGTTGGCGGCCTCAAGCGCGGCGTTCGCGCGGTTCGTCGCATTGGTGGCGTGCGTGTCGCCTTCGCTGGTCTTTGAAGATGCAAGCTGGATGCCTTGCTGATTGCGGGAATCGATGTCCTTGATCAGTCTCGTGTGCTCGGTGGCTGCAGCATCGAGATCGTCGAGGCAATTCTGGATGGGCTTGATCTCCTCTCGCACGTCCTTCTTGCTATTGATGTAGTGCCCGAAGATGTTGGCGACATTGGGCTCGTTGCCGTTCCAGAAATCACCCGTCGTAGAGGGCGTCAGCGGGTCCTTGCACGTGCTCCCGATATTTTGTACAGGCGCTTGCGCGGGAGGGTTGGGGCTTGCTTGCTGCGAGAACGCGAGAAGAACGAACAGTGTAGGCGAGAGCAGAATCGCGATGATTCGGCCTGTCATATCGACCTCCTGTCGGGTGGCATGCCGCAAGGAAACCGAGGTCTTGAGAACCTAGGGGAAATCAGTCGCAGAACGGGACTGATTTTCGCGCTAATCATACGCCGGATGAGCCGGCGGGCGACTGTAAAGTATGGCAGGGCAGAGGCGAGGACTCCCATTGTGGGCCGGATAGAATGGTTTGCGTGAGGATCGCATGATTGCACGTCATTGGCGGGGCTGGACGAAGGTGGGGAACGCGGAAGCGTACGAAACGCTCTTGAAACAGACCGTTCTTCCGGGACTGAAAGCGATCGACGGGTATCGCGGAGGGTATGTGCTCCGGTGTGACGGGTCCGAGGAAGCGGAGTTCGTGGTGGTGAACTTCTTTGATTCGCTCGATTCCGTGAGGCGGTTTGCCGGGCCCGATTACGCTGTGGCGGTTTTTGAACCGGAAGCGAGGAAGTTGCTGAGCCGGATCGAGCCGACGGCGACGCACTATGAGGTGCGGGTGAGTACGGTGTAGCGCCCCCTGTACCCGGGTTGATGTCGGAGAAAAGAACGAACCACAGGGGAGCATAGCGGGTCTTTGATCTTCGCGAGGGTGAGAAAACTGCCGTCCCCTGAAGGGGACTCTTGAGCAGTGGCGCGGATTTTCCCCGCACTGACGTGCGGGGCTAATCTCTGACGTCGCTTCGCGACTGGGGTGCTACGAGAGATCGGTGAGAATTCCGCCCAAGGGAGTTTGGACGGGGGGGTGTAAGGAAGGCGAATTCGGCTCGTGGCTGGAATGCCTTTTGAGGCCCGCTGCCAGGGTTTAGAGGCAAGGGGTCCTTCGACTCGTTCGGCTGTCGCCTCTCTTCGTCAGGATGACAAGTTAGCTAGCTAACGAAATATCCACCACGCGATCGCTAGAACGAGGACCAGCGCCAAAGAAAGGCCGATCCATTCGGCTCTATCTTCAGGAATGATGTTCCAGTCCCAATCCCCGTGCATGCCATCTCCAGTCGTTAAGAGTGCTTCGAGTCCAGTTGATCTTACTGTCCCCCGCCGCTCGGGCTCGCGGCTGCCGTTGTTGTCTTCGCAATGCCGGGCAGTTCGTCTCCGCGGAAGTACTTTTCTTTGGCGCTGCGCATCACCGGCATGGCTGCGTAGGGCTTGGAGTAGTCGTTGCCGGCATTCCAGAAGAGGAAGCCGACGCCACCTTTTTCTTTCGACACGCGGACCTGCGTTTCGATGTATTCGGGCGAGTAGGTCTTGGTTCTCCAGCGGAAGGCTTGTAGCCAAGGACGAATGACGGAGTTGCTGTCTTTGGTGATCAGCTTGAAGCGACCCATCGACTCGCCGATGAAGTGCTCGGGGGCGTCGCCGGGATGCGCATAGCCGTCCATCCTGAAGAAGTGTGACGGATAGATCATGGGCGAAAGGACGTCGCAATATTTCGCCATCTGCACGATGTCTTGCCCGGTGTGTGAGAGGTCGACCGGCCGCTGCCACGCCATCACGCCGAATACATCGAGCGAGAGCAGCACGCCCTTCGGATGTAACTCTGCGTAGGTGCGCTTGAGGAAGTCGGCGATGACGTCGGAGCGCTGCCACTTGGGGTGCTCGGTCTGGAAGTAGAAGCTGGCGTCTTTCTGGTCGCCTTCGGCAGGGAAGCGGACGTAGTCGAACTGGATCTCGTCGACGCCGGAATCCGCTACATACTTCGCCAGGGCGATGTCATATTCCTGCACTTTCGGATTTGAAGTGTCGGTCCAGACCAGCTTGCCGTTCTCACGCCATGGCTGGCCGGTGCGGTGCGACTTTACGGCCAGCTCGGGATGCGTTTCAACCAGCCGCTGGTCGCGGAACATGGCGATGCGGGCGATGGCATGCATTCCTTCGCTGTGGAGGAAGTGAGTGAACTTGGGCAGGTCGCGAATGTAGATGTGCTGGCGTCCGGCGAGTGGATGGTCGAAGGCTACGTTGACGCTGCCATCGCTGTCCTTGATGTCGAATACGACGGCGTTTCCGCCGACTTCACGCCAGTGTTTGATGATCCGGATGCCGTGGTCGCTGCCCGCCATTACGCCCGTCAGGTAGATGGCACGGACTTCGAAATCTTTAGGCACTGCGATCGATTTCTCGACGATGGGGGCGGCGAGGATGCCGGGGACGATGATCTGCTCTCCGGCCTTGAGGTTGTTGCCGCTACGGTTGCCGTTGGCCTTGCGAACAGCCTCCGCCAACTCACTGGAAGTGAGGTAGGATGTCCGTTTCAAATACTGCCTGGAGACCGAACCCACGCTGTCTCCACGTTTGGCGGTATAGACTTCGGCGCCCGGAGGAGCCACGATGGGTGCCGGAGGTTCGGCCGGTTTGGCCGTCGGGATAGACGGCGTTTTAGCGCTACTCCGAACGATCTTTGCGGATTTCGGCGTCGCTTGAGCGGCCCCAGTAGTTGAGCAAAAGGTGAAGGCAGTGAGGACAACGAAAGTCCCAAAAAGTGTGGAAAAGGGGCCCAAACGACGCACGTTTTTTCTCCAAGGAACTGATTCTTGGGCGGATACTAACCCGCGTCATTTGGGGCTGCCAGTTACGTCGGACCAGCGCCAGATAGGGTGCTGGGAAGGAACGGAACGCCTCACGGAGCCTCACG
>Ga0126371_10001968_pt1 | contig 17559 bp, 17 predicted proteins | sample PanSoiMetaPlot_4_FD_110145 | JGI IMG/M metagenome (GOLD analysis project Ga0126371, IMG submission 110145) | Tropical forest soil microbial communities from Panama - MetaG Plot_4 | ecosystem: Environmental > Terrestrial > Soil > Tropical forest > Bulk soil | place: Panama | collected 2016-02-17 | reverse complement strand
GCGTGGTGAAATCTGGATCAATTCGGCCGTCTGTTCTTTCGTGAGTGCTGTAGGGATGAACTTCAGGTTCACCGCTTCAGGCATAAGCGAGTCGAGCCCGTGGATTTGATCAGGGTTGACAAGGCTCTTTGGGAAAAATTCATCCCGCACGCGCTTGGCCATCGGTTCTGGCACCTTGGCGAACTCGGCGTAGTCTTTAATCACCTGCGGGTCTGATGAATACATATATTCAATGCTCTCGCGATAAGCTTTCATGAAGCGCGCGAGGACCTCTTTGCGCTTCACCATTGCATCAGCATTGGCAACCAAAACACGAATGGTTTGCCCGCGCACTAGAGTTGCATCGGTCGCGCGCGCAACCAGATGAATTTTGCCTTCTTCCATTTCCTTGAGGCCGAACGGCGGCGACGCCCAGCCGACATCAACCTGGTCGGTCATCACGGCCGTGAGCGTGGCACTTGGATTGCCGGTTGCCTGAGGCCTGGCGGTCAATTTGAATTCATCAATGAAGGCACGCACCACGCTGTTCGTGGAGGACCCATTCGTCGAAAAAGCAATTGTGTGGCCGTTAGTGTCTTTGAGCGTCTTGATGTCGGAATTCTTGGCGTACCAGTAGTCGGCGGCGCCGGTTGCTTGTGCACCGATAATGCGAACCGGCGCCCCTTTTGCATACGCCGCTATTGCGCCAAGCGTTCCGACGGCCAGACCGAGATCGACACCGCCGGCGATCACCGGCTGCAGGGTCTCGCCGCTGCCGGACGTGTAGATCATCTCAAGCTGCAGACCGTGTTTCTTGAAGATTCCAGCCTTGTCGCCGAGATGAGTGATGGCCGTATCCCAGTTGCCGCGCTGACCGATCGTCATCTTTACGAGATCGTCGGCAAAGGCGGGTGTGGCGCCTAACCATGCGAGCGCCGTCATAGCGGCTGTTATATTGCGCATTGTGCTCATCCCACCCTCCGTAAGTCAGCTTCGTTTTATGCTTTCGAGCCCGCCGAGCTTGCCGATCAATGAGTTGGCACCGATTGCGAGGACGAAAAGAACGATCAACATCGCGTACATGCTTGGCATGTCGAAAATACTATACGTCTGGATGATCAGAAATCCGATGCCCTTGTTCGACAGTTTGGTTTCTGCAAGCAAGGTGCCGATCAATGCAAACCCGAAGCCGAGGCGTATGCCGTTGATGATCGGATGCCGCATGGCTGGCAAATAAATCTTCTGAACCATCTGCAATGTGCTGGCGCGAAAGCTCAGGCCAACGCGAATAAGAACTTTATCAATCTGTCGCATGCCGGCAGCGACGCTAAGCGCCACGGGAAAGAAGCAGGAGAGGGTGCCGAGCGCGACTTTAGATTCGGGTCCCACTCCGAACCACATGATCATGATCGGAAAAAAGATGATCTTTGGCGTTGGCCCGAGATAGTAGAGATAAGGCTCAAACGCCTTGGCCAAAAAGCGATTACCGCCAAGCAGAAGGCCGACCAGGAGGCCCGCCGAACCGCCGATGGCGAGTGCCGCACCGATTTCTGCGCCAGTAACGCCAAGATGGAAATAGTAGTTTGGGTCCGAGAGCAACTTGAGCAAAGCGCGACTTATCGACAGCAGCGAAGGCACGACGTCGCGATAGAGCCAGCCGGAATGAGCAAGAAATTCCCATGCTGCCAGGACACCCAGGATGATGGCAATCCGCAGCAATGCCACCGAACCAATTGCAGGCGTCGAAACTGCGGTTTGCCTTAGTTGGCCGGCTTCCGCGCTTGAGCCCGGTGGGGTTGTATTCTGCTGTGCCATACAAACAGCCGGAAATTCACTGCATCCTGAGAGTTCATAGCGTGCCGATGCGTCCCGTTACCATGCCGTTTACGCGGTTCGGCGTCAAAATGGCAGCAAGGCTGTTTGGTCGGAGCGTTGGCGCCAGGCGCGCGTGGGGCTTATTGGACGCGACAAGCCGTTAGGCCGAGGGCGCAAGCTGAAAGCCGCCGAGCGGTTGGGGATGCGCCCGACGGCTTCGCACTCCGGAGAGACAGCAGGGACGGCTGCTGCCGACGTAATGTTATTCCGATATGTCAGCGCGGCAAGAAAACGCCTGCATTAAGCTAAAGCGTCAACCTTAACTTCGGCCTAGGACGATCTGGCGAGCACAAGCAGGCTGGATGTGGGACCGATAGCAATGGGTAAGTTAGCACGACGATGCTGACGGGTTATTCCGCGCTGTTGAACACACCGGCAATCACATAGCCAATGCTCACGCCGACAGACAGCACAGAGACGAATGTCAGTATCGTCATGGCGACCCCCTCACCGCCCAGCCCGGGAATACGGTAATTCACTTTTGGTGAATGTGGTGGTGCATTCACACCATTGGCCACGACGACAAGCGGTCCCAGATTTGGCCGTAAATAAAAACTAGTCGACAGGTCTGAGCCATCGCTCAGCTTTCTCAAGAGTCATAAAAAATAGCACGCTCACCAGGATCACGAAGCAGATCGCCGCATACGTGCCAGCGAGATCGTACCGCTCGGCAAGGTCGTTGATGAGTTGTCCGAGACCGCCGAAATTGATGAGAAATTCAGTCCCGACGATATTGATCAGCGCAAATATTAATCCGAGGCGGATGCCTACAAAGATCGTTGGAAGGGCGGCAGGAAAAAGGATTTTCCAGAACTGCTGTGTCGCCGTCAGCTTGAAGCTGCGTCCGACGTTGATGAGAACCTTGCGTGTGCCCGAAATGCCCTCGATGGTCTTTAGGATTACAGGTGGCAAGGCCGATAGAAAGCCCATCATGACGATGGTCCACGCATTGCGGCCGAAAATAACCATGAAAAGAGGATAGGTTAGCACCAGCGGTGCGGAGGCGAACGCCGCGACCCAGGTTTCACAGGCCCGTTGCAGCAGAGTAAAGCGCTGCATCAACACACCGATGGCAATGCCGAATATTGTGACCATCGCGCCCGCGATAAGGCATTCACCAGCCGTGAAAAGGAAGCGATGGACGATATTCTCTTCAAGAAAAAGTCGTCCGAAGCTCGCGATGATTTCGGACGGAGGCGGGACAATGAAGCGATTAAGAAATCCAAAGCGAATAAGTGTCTCGATGATCGCGAGAAACGCAACGAACGAGCCAAATCCGACCAGCGGCGCAGCAAAGTCGCGACGTGGAGCGATGCTACGCGAGAGCTCCATCGTCATGACGCGTCCTGCAGCGCATTTTTTTCCTCGTCGAGCATGCCGCGATTGGCCTCTTCTCGCAGATCATTCCAGATTTGTGCGACGTAGCGGCCGAATGCCTCGCTCCCGACTATTCCGGACGTTCTTGGCCGCGGCAAGTCAATGTTGACGATGCGTTTCACTTTGCCTGGCCGATAAGTCATCACCAGAATGCGGTCGGACATCTGAACCGCCTCGGTGATGTTGTGTGTGATCAGCAAGGTCGTTTGTTTCAACTCCTGCTGGATCTGCAAGACCTTGTCACCGAGCAACAGCCGCGTTTGTTCGTCGAGCGCGGCAAACGGCTCATCCATCAGCAAGATTTTTGGCTCGGAGGCCAATGTCCGGGCAAGTGAGACGCGCTGCCGCATGCCACCGGATAACTCGCCCGGGTAGCGGTTCTCAAAACCATCGAGGCCGACCAGCTTAATGAAGTGGCGAGCGCGTTCGATGCGCCTGTTTTTCGGCATCCCGACAAGTTCGAGCGGGAAAGCGACGTTGTCGGTGACCGTGCGCCAAGGGAAAGTGGATTCTTCCTGGAAAACCATGCCGATTGATTTATGTGGTCCGGAAATCGTCTCACCAGCGACGTTGACCATTCCCCGATAGTCTCCGAGCAGGCCCCCGAGCACATTAAACAATGTGGATTTGCCACAGCCGGAAGGACCGATGATCGACAGGAACTCGCCAGGCTTGACATTAAAAGAGACGTTGTCGACGGCAGTGATTGGACCTTCGGGTGTGTCAAACTGAACGATGATATCGTCCGCCACCAGAATGGCATCGGCGGGTTCTGCGGCAGGCGTCATGAGAACTAATCGCTCTTGCGGGTCATGGCCGCTGTCGTTGCGGCGGTGTAGGCCGGCTCCACGCGAACGTCGACGACGACGACAGCTCCAGCTTCGACGGCGGCAATCGCTTTCTCGAAAGTAGGAAAGAGGTCGGCGACGCTGGTTACCGGTCCGAATCCTTGCGCGCCTTGCGCGCGTGCCATCCCAGCGAGATCGATATCCGGTTCTGAGATACGTTGTCCGACCCACCGGTTCTCGACTGGCCGATTCCGCATGCGGGCCATGCGCTCCTGATGCAGTTCGTCATTGAAGAAGGAGCGATTATTGGCGACTACGATCAACAGCGGAATTCGGTAATGCGCCGCGGTCCAAAGCGCAGTGACGCCCATGAGGAAATCGCCATCGCCGCACACCGCAACAGGAAGACGGCCGCTATCCTTGAGCGCGAGTGCTGCACCGACCGAGATCCCGGGACCTCCGCCGACACCCCCACCGCCGTCAGACCCGAGATAGTCGAGCGGATGGCGGAAATGCCAACTTGCGCCGTTCCACGATAGAGAAACATGGGTGAGAGAGGTCGGGCGTTCGCCAACTGCACGGCGCAGCGCGTCGGCAAGGTGATCAACGGTAAGCTTACCAAGGGGGAGCTCGGGAAACTTTTTTTGGCTCGATGGCACGGTCGATGTGCCACCTGGGCCAAGCGCTTCAATCAATGCTGGCACGGCCGCATCCGGTTCGCTGGCAATAAAAATGTCAACCGGCGGCAGACCTTGGTAATCCATGCTCCAGCCGTTGTGCAGTCGATGATCGACTGAAACTTGTATGACCTTGGCGACAACGTTGCCGCCGATACTTTTTATTGTGCCCGCGATATCAAGCCAGTCGAGACTGAGTAGGACATCGGCGGCACGGATCGCCTCGGCGGCCTCCGACGCAAGGACCGTTCCACCCGGCGCGCCCGCGTGGAGTGGGTGATCGGTTGGGAATGACGCAGCAATCTTTAGGTCGGTCAATACCGGCGCATTGAGCCGTTCCGCAAGGACGATTCGCTTTTGCCAGGCATCGAAATCGCGTGACGCTCGTCCCGCGAGGATGACCGGACGTTTGGCATTGCGCAACAGATCGGCTGCCCGCTCGACAACATCGACAGGCGCCGCGCTCTCGACCGTGGGCATGAATCGCCTGGTGTCGATCGCTGCGACCGGCTCCGCAAGTTTGCTCTCCTGCATTTCCGCGTCGAGATTGACGTAAGTAGGTCCGCGCGGCGCCGTATTGGCAATCCAGTTGGCGCGTAAAACGGCTTCGCGTGCCGCTGAGGGCGAGGCCGGTTGGTCATCCCATTTGGTATAGCCGCGGACCAGTGCGCCCTGGTCGCGCGCAGTATGGATCCAGTCAATCCAGGGCCGTCGCTTGACTGCGTCCACTGGGCCGGTCGCTCCGAGGATCACCATCGGCATGCGGTCGCACCAGGCATTGAAGATCGCCATGGTGGCGTGCATGAGGCCGACGTTGGAGTGCACGGCAGCTGCCATCGCCTTGCCGGTGACCTTGGCGTAGCCATGAGCAATCGCGACAGCACTTTCTTCGTGCAAGCAGAGCAGCATTTGGGGTCGCTGGTTTCCCAGGTAATTCACAAGGCTATCGTGCAGGCCGCGATAGCTCGCGCCTGGATTGAGCGCGATGTACGGAATTTCGGTTGCGCGTAGTGCATCTGCGACTACGTCGCTGCCGAATCCGGCGGCGTTCACCCCCGCCGGAACTGGCCGATCGAGTTCCGATAAGCTCCCGCTGGCCGCAGGACGTGTTTTTCCGCTATTGCTTCTGTTACTCGCCAAAGTGTGGGCTCCGCCGTTCGCCGCCCTTGGGGGCGGATCGGTCGGCATCCAACCGGATTACGGGCCCTGACGCAATCGGGCGAGTACTTTCAGGCCGACATAACCATCAGCGGGGTCCATGCCGACCTTTTTCTGATAGGCCAGGACAGCGCGAACAGTGTCGCCACCCGTCCGTCCGTCAACGCCGTCGGTGTTGAAACCACGCTCGTTGAGCCGACGCTGAACCTCCTTGACCTCATCCAAGGTCAGCACGCGTTCGCCGCCGGGAAACTGCTGCCGGAATGGCGGATCACCTCGGATCAGGTCGCCAAGATGGCACAGCGCCAGCGTGTAGCTTGTGGAGGGGTTGTAGGAATGAACAGCACTAAAATTCTGCCCAATCAAAAAAGCCGGGCCACCGGACACGGGTAACCAGAGCTTCACCTGGTCGTTTGGCCGCGCAAAAGATGCGCCATCGGCGCGTCGCACGCGGAGTCCCTCCCATTTGGCGTATGACCGCAAGGTGCGGTTGTTAGCCAGTCTTTGTTGGCCCGACGCCAGTGTAACCTCGCAACCCCAGGCTTCACCACGCCGGTACCCGCCGCGCTCGAGCAAAAAACGCGCTGTTCCCGCCAATGAGTCGTCTGGCTTGCCAAAAGGCGAGGCGCGGCCATCGTGGTCGTAATCAACGCCCATATGCAGCCACACCTCTGGCATCCATTGGGTATGACCCATCGCACCAGCCCACGAACCGATCATTTCGGATGGCTGCGCCCAGCCGCGGTCGACGATGGTGAGCGCGTTAAGAAGCTCCGCCTCCCAATACGCGCGCCGGCGCGGTTCGCCCCAAGCGAGCGCAGCAAGTGCCGGAATGACCGGCCGCATGTATTTCGAATTGGTCACCACATCGCCGAAGGACGATTCCATTCCCCACAAACCGAGCATGATGTAGCGATCGACGCCATAATCCTTCTCAACGCGCGAAAGCAGGCTGGCATATGCCTTAGCGCGCTCTTTGCCGGTGATCACGCGCCAATCCGAACAGCGTCGGTTGATGTACTGCCACATCAACTCAGTAAACTCCGGCTGCGAACGATACTCGGCCAACACAGTTGTGTCGGGCGTCATCGCACCCATCACACGGTCATAAGTTTGTTCGGAAATTCCCCGTTTGAGCGCACGCGGGCGAAATCCCGCAACCCAGTGCGCGAAGGCCGGAGATTGCCCGGCACTAGCTCGACCGATCGCGCAGGTGGCCGAGAGACTGAGAGCGCCCACCATAACAGCGCGGCGAGTTGCGAGCGGAACCATGTGCGAAATTCGCGGCATGACTAGATCCTGTTGGAGGGCGGCGTGCGGGCAATCTTGCAGAACGCGCTAGCCGCTGCTGGCGCGGCCGCGCTTTCGCACTTGCTTGCGCTTCTTCTGCGGCTTCTGAGCGGTTTTGTGGGGTTTGACACGAACGGCCGCAGACTGCTCGGTGTGCGCTGTTGCGGGCATTTGTATTGCCGTAACAGGTTCTGACGGGCTTCGGATGATCGGCGGTATTCCAGCCGCCGCAGGTATCGGATCGTTGTCCTTGATCTCGAGGCCACGTCCGCCGATCAACCGCTCGTAAGCCGATACCAGTGTCATGTAAGGGTTCACAAAGACCCAACCAAGCTTGGTCGGCACCTGCATATCGAAGTGCAGATGATAAGTGGTGCCACGCTCGCGATGATTGTAATTACCGACTTTGCCGAGCACGTCACCTTCGTGGACGAGCTTGCCGCTGACGATTCCATCCGCGTCGAGCTGGTTGGGGTTCATATGCATGTAACGCACCCGGGCATGTGTATTCGTGGTATTGATGAAGAGATAGACGGCCTCCTGCTTGAACGCGCGCAAAATAAATCCGTCATGCGCGGCGACGACGTCGTGTCGATAGGGCAGGCAACGATCCGCGCCATCGTTGAAGAGAGTGCAGGAGCTCGGCCGGATATCCTGGCCTTGATGCCCTTCGCCACCGGGACATTGACCGACGAAATAATGGCGATGCTCGCAAAAATTATCGCGCCATGGGTATGAGTAATTAGGGGGCGCGGCTTCGTTGAAAACGAGCGGGCGTCCATTGACATTGCACGAATAAGCCTGGTTCTTCCGGTGCGGGTTGCGCACCGATCGACCCGTAAAATCGCAGTCACCCCAGTTGTTGAACGATTGCGAATTGGCGAAGGCAGGGGCGTCTTTAAGCGGAAAGCGCAGCCGGGCATAGACGGTGTAGTCTTCGCGGCCGCCAATGTCCTTCTTCAGTCCGGACTCGGGGACAATGAAACCCGGACTGAAATAGGAAAAATCTTTCGATTCCTCTTTTGGACGGTCGAGCGCCAGTGCATCGACCTTACGATTTTCAGATGGCGTGCCTCCGGCAAGCTTGAGGGCCCGCAGGAAGCGATCCATGACCCGGTCGGCTTGTCTGCACGTGAGGATTTTCGGGCGCGGACGTGTGTCGAGACAGTAGATGGCGGCCACATATGTGACGCCGTAGCGCTCGAAGCTGTAGCGGATGTACGACTCGTGCAGATAACGGCGAAGTCCCGGGAAATCACTCTGCAGGGCTCTCACCAACTCGCCCGCGGGAAGGGTTGGGCCGTCAAGCTGATAGGTCATGCCAAGTCCTGAAAACAGGACGTAGACAGGATCCGAATAGCGGATATCGGAAAGATCCGGGACGCTGGCGAGCGCGAGCGAGAATGCCGAGTCGTAGCCGGCAGGGCCTGTCAGGAAAAATTTCGTAGTCTGAAACCCTGATCGCATGAAGCGATCGGCGGCTTGAGTCATTTTGTCCGGGGGTTGCTCCGGGTTGGCGGCCAGCTCTTTTGCGAGCCCATCGGTATCGAAGGGAAGGAGAACCGGGACTGTGCTGTTGGCTATGCCGGGGAAGTTTACTTCCGCGGCCATATTGAGCTTGGCAAATGCCTCCGCCGGGGAACCTGCCGCTCGATCGGGAAGGCTTGTCGCGGCAGCGTCCCAGTCGACCGTCGCAACTGAAATGTGCGGAGCCTTCATCTCCTCGGCTAGGGCGCCGCCGGAAATGATCAGAGCAAGGCCGACAAGAAAGGCGCGTTTCAATCCGGCTTCCCTCGTTGTGCCCCGCCAGCCAAGGTTCGCAAGTATCGGGTCTAAGTTAAGGACATCGAACCACGGCATACAAGGGTCGTATCCTGGTGTAGGCTGCGACGCAGCGCCCATTTTGGCGCGTAGACATGGAGATCCGCGAGATCATGACAGTGCGGGAAGTTAATTTGACACCGGCCTCGAGTGCCGATCGTGAAACCGAAATCATCGAAAGTGGCGGCACCGCGCGTCTGCACTTGACCCTTGCAACCACCGATTACGATCACGTGCGTGATCTGGTGAACGGAGTAGTACGGGCTGAGGGTACCGTGCTCACAGCTTTCGTGCTTCCGGTCGAGGAAATTTTCTACAGGTTTATCAAGAATCGTGAGTGGGACGTCTCGGAGATGTCCTTTGGCAAATTCATTGGTTATACCTCGCAAGGCAACTCGCCCTTTGTCGGAATTCCTGTCTTTCCGTCGCGCGTATTTCGGCACTCGGCATTCTATGTGCGCACCGACCGCGGCATCTCGACCCCCAAAGATCTCGAAGGAAAGCGGGTAGGAATCCCAGAATGGGCGCAGACCGCCGGGATTTATGCGCGTGGATTTCTATCCGAAACGGCCGGCGTAGATTTACGCAAAATCCTTTGGGTACAGGCGGGTATGAATGAACCCGGACGCGAGGAGAAAGTCGAATTCAAATTGCCGGATGGTGTCCGATACGAGCAACGGCGCGACACCAGCATCTCAGCGATGTTGCTTTCGGGCGAGATCGACGCGGCAATCTCGGCCCGCGTTCCCGATGCGTTCGCAACGGGTGAGGGAAAAGTCGCACGGCTCTATCCGGATTATCGCTCCGAGGAGACGCGCTATTACGCCGCAACCGGAATCTTCCCGATCATGCACGTGATCGCGATGCGTCGCGCAGTCTTTGAGCGTTATCCCTGGACAGCGATGAATCTCTTCAAGGCCTTCGACGAGGCGAAGCGGCGCAGCCTTGAGCGAATCCAGGATTTGACGGCCTCACGTATTCCAGTGCCCTGGGCTGCCGCGGTCGCGGGCGAATGGAGCAGCAATTTTGGCGACGATCCATTCCCCTACGGGTTGGAAGAGAATCGCAAGACACTGGATGCGTTCTGCCGCTTTGCGCACGAACAGGGCGTGACGGCAAAGAGACTGACCCCGGACGACTTATTTCCAAAAGAAGTGCGCACCAGCGTGCGCGTCTAATCTTTGGCGCGCTCCACATAGGAGCCGTCGGCGGTGTTCACCACCACACGCGTGCCTGTGGTGATATGCGTTGGCACCATGGTCCGTACGCCGTTCGACAACATCGCCGGCTTAAACGAGCCAGACGCTGTCTGGCCCTTCATCGCCGGCTCAGTGTCGGTGATCTCCAGCGTCACCTTCTGCGGGATTTCGATCGAGACGGGCACGCCTTCGTGCAAGGCCATGCTTACCACCATGCCTTCCTGAAGGTACTTGTCGTAGTCTCCAATGATGTCAGCCGGTACCTGGACCTGGTCGTAAGTTTCCTGGTTCATGAAGTGGAAGCCGTCGCTGTCCTGATAGAGGTAGCTGAACTCGTGGTCCTCGACGTGGGCGCGCTCGACTTGGTCAGTCGTCTTGTAACGTTGGGAGGTCTTCACGCCGTCTGAAATCCGGCGCATATCGACCTGGGTGGTTGGTGTGCCCTTGCCCGGATGGAAATTTTCTGCGGTGAGAACGACATATAGCTTGCCGTCAATGTCCACGATATTGCCCTTGCGGAGCGATGAAGCGATGACCTTCACGATTGGAATCCTTGACTTAAGTGCGATGGGAGATGGTTTCGGGCCGCACCATAACGATCTTCTCGCCCGATGCCAGCTTTTCCAGCTGGTCATCCGGCTGAGGTAAATGTGTCCAAAAACCCGCCGTTCTGGAATGCCGGTACCTATGCTGCCCGCAGGCCTTACCTACTGGCGCGAGCCCGTATCGCGCAGACCCTGCGCGCCTGGTTCACGAAACAGGATTTTCTGGAAGTCGAGACGGCAACCCTCCAGGTTTCGCCGGGTAATGAGACACATCTGCATGCGTTCGCAGCGGATCTGGTCGGGCCCGACGGAAAGCGGCGACCGTTATATCTCCATACCTCGCCTGAATTCGCGTGCAAAAAACTCCTTGCGGCGGGCGAACCGCGCATTGTCGATTTCGCGCGCGTGTTCCGGAACCGCGAGCGAGGTGCCCTGCATCATCCTGAGTTCACCATGCTGGAATGGTACCGAGCGAACGAGACGTACGAGTCGCTGATGGATGACTGCGTGGCCATCATAACCGAAACGGCGCGCGCGGTGGATACCAGGCAATTCCGATTTCGCGATAAAACCGCCGATCCATACGCGACGCCGGAACGTCTGACGGTCGCCGACGCGTTTGCGCGTTACGCGGGGATTGAGCTGCTGGCCACAGTCAGGAAGGGCGTAGGTGATCGCACGGCGCTCGCAGCTGCAGCGGTGAAGGCCGATGTTGCTATCGCGAAAAACGACACCTGGGGCGACATCTTCAGCCGTATTTTGGCCGATCGTGTGGATCCCCATCTCGGGATTGACCGCGCGACGATATTATATGAGTACCCGCTGCCGCTGGCCGCCTTGGCGCGGCCAAAACCGGGGAGCGACAAAGTCGCCGAACGTTTCGAGCTTTACCTCTGTGGGGTCGAGCTTGCCAACGGCTTCGGCGAACTGACGGACGTCACTGAACAACGCGCCCGGTTCGAGGCGGCGATGAACGAAAAGCAACGTATCCATGGTGAGCGCTATCCGGTGGACGCAGATTTCATAGATGCGTTGAGACGAATGCCTCAAGCCAGTGGAATTGCCCTTGGCTTCGACCGGCTGGTGATGCTGGCAACCGGCGCTCGACATATCGAACAGGTGATCTGGACGCCCGTTGTCGAGCCTTAGATGAATCGGAGAAGGAATAGATCATGACGACGCTACGCACGCCGGCCCAGCTTTGTGAGCACGGTCTCACGCCGCCGGATCGCCAACCGGCGTTGGCCGCGGTTGCCGCCCACTATGCTGTGGCAGTGCCGGACGCATTGGCGCAATTGATCGACCGTGCCGATCCGAAGGATCCGATCGCCCGCCAAATCATTCCTGACCCAGCGGAACTGGACCATCGTCCCGAAGAACTTACAGATCCGATCGGCGACGATGCTCATAGCCCGGTGGAGGGCATCGTCCACCGGTATCGAGACCGCGTCCTTCTCAAGCTCTCTCATGTTTGCTCGGTCTATTGCCGGTTTTGCTTCCGTCGCGAGATGGTTGGCCCAGACAAACCGAATGCGCTGTCAAAACAGGCGCTGGCGCGCGCTCTCGAATACATCCGGACACATCCCGAAATCTGGGAGGTGATTTTGACCGGCGGCGATCCGCTGATTTTGTCACCGCGGCGTTTGCATTCAGTCATGAACGCTTTTGCGGACATTGACCACGTCAAGATCGTGCGCATTCACACGCGCGTGCCTGTTGCTGACCCCAAGCGTGTTACGCCTGCGCTGGTGCGTGCCATGAAGATCAAGGTCAAACCGACCTACCTGGCTGTGCACGTCAATCATCCACGTGAACTAACAGCTGACGCACGTGCAGCATGCTCGCGCATGGCAGATGCCGGCATCCCGCTGCTTTCTCAAACTGTGCTGCTGGCCGGCGTCAACGACACACCGGAAGTCATGGGTGAACTGATGCGGGCACTGGTCGAATGTCGAATCAAACCCTACTACCTGCACCACGGTGACCTTGCGCCCGGCACCAGCCATTTTCGGACCGAGGTCACCACAGGGCAGCAGTTGATGCGTAATCTTCGTGGACGTTTTTCAGGCCTGTGCCAGCCGACCTATGTGCTCGACATTCCCGGCGGCCACGGCAAGTCGCCGGTTGGCTCGACGTACATCGAGCGCGTCGAATCAGACGATTGCACACATTTTGTCGTGGAGGATTTCAACGGACGGCGGCATCGATATCCGCCGCAAGCGGCTAATGTCGAATCGCCAGGAGGTCGAGGAAGGCCGCTGCCACTGCAAGCGAGGCAAAGCCGATAAACACGACCGCGATTACGGCATGCCAAACGAAGGCCACGTCGCGTCGGAGCGCTGATACCACGTTCTTGCTATTGATCATCGCCTGACGCTCCCTTGAGAGCCCAACGCACGGGACCTTATACCCGCTAAGGAATCATCCGGCCCATAATTTGTATGTTAAAAAATGCGTGAGAAGCGCGGCAACTTCGCATGGCAGGTATGAGTTGGAACTGGCGCGCCCTAGGGGATTCGAACCCCTGTTACCGCCGTGAAAGGGCGGTGTCCTAGGCCTCTAGACGAAGGGCGCGTGCGCTGTCGACCCGGCAGCGCGAACGTAATTTTGATCGGGGTATAATGACCTTCATTGATAGCGGCAAGCGATTGGCGCTCACCACTTGCCGGTATTTGGCATCGATTTCCAGGGCTCCTGCGGCGGCTTGGCGGCACCTTTTTGCAAAATTTCGATGGAATGTTTGTCAGGTGAGCGCACAAAAGCCATAACGCCGTCGCGCGGTGGGCGATTGATGGTAACCCCCGCCTTCATCAGCCGTTCGCACGTTGCATAGATGTCGTCGACTTCGAAAGCGAGGTGGCCAAAATGGCGCGCCTCGCCGTAATCTTCGGTGTCCCAATTGAATGTGAGTTCCACTTCGGGGCCGGGACGACCTGACTTCTTGCTGTCCTCAACCAGTTTTTCGTCATCCAGACCGGCCAGGAAAACCAAGGTATACCGATTCTTCTCATCAACCCGTCGTCGCGTTTCTTTCAGGCCGAGCTTGTTGCAATAAAAATCGAGCGCCGCATCGAGATCGCGAACGCGCAGCATGGTGTGCAGATATCGCATGGGCTAAACCTCACTCCTGTCCAATTCCAACAGACCAGAACCACTATACAGAAATGATTGCCTCCGATCTTGCCACCGCGGTTTCGCACCTTCGTACCCTGGTCGACAACGCATCGGTGATCGTCCCATTTACTGGCGCGGGAATCTCCACCGAGTGCGGTATTCCGGATTTTCGCTCGCCCGGAGGGCTGTGGACGAAGAACCAGCCAATACCTTTCGACGCTTTTGTCGCAAGTCAGGAAATGCGCGACGAAGCCTGGCGGCGGCGCTTTTCGATGGAGGAGAACTTCGCCAAGGCCCGCCCTGGCCGCGGTCATCAGGCGCTCGCGACCTTTTATCGGGCTGGCAAAAGTCCTGCGCTGATCACCCAAAATATTGACAATCTGCACCAGAGCTCAGGCATTGCGGCCTCCGACGTCATCGAACTACATGGCAATACGACGTACGCTGTCTGTCTCGATTGCGCCAAGCGGTACGAATTGTCTTGGGTCAGGGAAAAATTTGAAGCGGCGGGTCACGTGCCCGAGTGCGCCTGTGGGGGTTACATCAAGACGGCTACAATTTCGTTCGGACAGGCAATGCCGGCCGATGCAATGCAACGCGCCGAGGAGTTGACCAAGAGTTGTGATCTGTTCTTGGCGGTTGGTTCCTCACTTGTCGTGTGGCCGGCGGCCGGCTTTCCCCTGATGGCAAAACGCAACGGTGCATCGCTCGTCATCATCAATCGCGAACCCACCGAGTTTGATGATCTTGCCGATTTGGTCGTGCGAAATGACATCGGCGATGCGCTGAATCCCTTCATTACCGGCTGATTCGTCACGCGCTGCGCTGTGTATAGAGCTGTGTGCAAGCTCATTTTGCCCCTTTGCCGTTCAAGCGCCGGTGTTATCTTCGATTCCAGAAAGATTCGTCGAAGCGCCCATCAAGAGGCGCCAACAAGGCGGCAGCGTGCGGCGTCATGGCGTCGGACGGGATCGAATCGAAAATGTCTGGCACAAATCTCCGGCCCGGGACGGTCAGAGAACTCGTCGACGAAACGGCGACCGATCTAATCGAGTTAACCGGCGTCATTAAGTGGTTCGACGTCTCGAAAGGCTTCGGGTTCATCGTTCCTGATAATGGGATGCCCGACATCCTCCTGCACGTGACCTGCCTCCGCCGAGACGGATTTCAGACGGCATATGAGGGCGCGCGGGTTATCTGCGAGGTGCTGCAGCGTCCGAAGGGCCTGCAAGCTTTCCGCGTTGTATCGATGGACGAGAGTACCGCGGTGCATCCGGCGCAAATGCCGCCGCCGCGCACCCATGTGACGGTCACGCCGACCAGTGGCCTCGAACGCGCTCAGGTGAAATGGTTCAACCGTTTGCGTGGTTTCGGGTTCTTGACCCGAGGCGAAGGGACCCCGGATATCTTTGTGCATATGGAGACCTTGCGCCGCTACGGTATTGCTGAGCTGCGCCCCGGTCAGACGGTGCTTGTTCGGTTTGGGCCAGGGCCGAAAGGTCTGATGGCGGCCGAGGTCCGGCCTGACGGCGGCCCTCTGGGGCTTGCCTCCCACTAGAGGCTTCGATTTTCCGATTGCCGGTAGGCTTTGGGCCGCGTAAAGGCGGACGTATGCGCGCCTTCAGCTGGATTGGGCTCATTCTTTTTGGGCTATTTGTCGCGGCCGGTCCGGTGCGTCCGGCTGGCCAGCAAACCCTTGAGATCGCCAGTAAGACCGGCGTCCACGTTTTTGCGGTTGAAATCGCGGACAACGATGCCGAAAGAGCGAAAGGTTTGATGTACCGAAAGGAACTGCCCGAAGGGCAGGGGATGTTGTTCGACTTCCATCACGAGCAGGAGGTCAGCTTCTGGATGCAGAATACCTATATCCCTCTCGACATGATCTTTATCCGGGGGGACGGCCGCATCCTGCGTATTGCCGAGAACACTGAGCCTTTGTCGACGCGGCTCATTCCGTCGGGCGGCCCGGTCCGCGCGGTGCTTGAAGTTATTGGTGGAACAGCACGCAAGCTCGGCATTGGGCCGGGGGATCGGGTTGCATCTCCGATTTTTAGCGTTCGTTGAGGTTTGCTTGCCGGTTTGCATTGAAGAGTGTATCGAACGCGGGCTCCGGGCGGGGCATAGCGCAGTCTGGTAGCGCGTCTGGTTTGGGACCAGAAGGTCGCAGGTTCGAATCCTGCTGCCCCGACCAGTAAAACCAGGCGCTTAAGGAATCGACTGCTTTGCAAAAAAATGCCTGGGCTAACAGCGGGCTAACAGCAGGTCTGTTTACTGCGACGGCGCGATCATATTCCTCGATCTTGTTGGCAAACGGCCCATGCTGCAGGTGGCCTGCGACAAGTGCGGACGCATTGACGCGCTTCAGCGCCTGATCGCCACTCGCGATCGCGATGCAAGGGTGATCGATTGACTCGATGAGATGTTCCGGCGATTTGCAGGGAACGATTCCCCGTCTCTTTGCGTTACGGCGTCCAAGATGGGGGTTAAAAGACGTAGGCCGCAAATTGACCGACGGGGATCACTATCGAATAAAAGCGGCGGCATTTCACGCGCAGGCGCAAGCCGTAGATAATCGCGAGATCAAAAGACAGTTCGAAAATCTGTCGCGCGCTTACTTGCGTTTGGCTCAGCTAGCCGATCATAACGCGACTGTGGAGTTGGTCTATGAGCCGCCGCCGCCCACGCTCCGCGACAGCCAGAACTGAGGTTTTATCGGCAACGCCGCCTCGCGGCGCGTCGCTGCCTGCGCATGCATAAACAAAGAATATTTTTTCGCGCAATTCGGATAGTTGATGGCTTTCGGATACGATCACGTAACGAATGGTTAGTGGTTGAGGAGCATCCTCACTGCATGCGCGTTTTAATCGCATTTACAACTTTTTTGGCGGCAACTTCGGTCATGGACACATTGCTCTTTGGCGGGATGTACACGCGTGCGGTCGTAGGCATTGTGTGGCAAATCGGCTTAGGCATGAAACTCGTTGGATAACTGCTCGAGACGCCATCAAAGAGCATTTGTCCGCCCGACAACCCGACAACCTGACAGGCTAAAAAGCGGGGCGGCTTGATGCCCCGTTTGTTGCGTACGTGCCCACCAAATTCTCGTCGAACCAAGCCGACTTAGCGGTTAAGGCAGTTCGTCCTTGCAAACATTCTGCTCGGCCCTTTCCTTATTTTCAGGCTGTGCGTTGCGAGACACCTGAGCCGGTATCTGGGTCCGGCGATTCCAGCTGCTACGTCAGTAATGTTGTCCAAACGAAAAATGCTTTTATTGAAACACCGCTAGTGAGATTTGACTCCTATTCATCGGATCGCTCATGCTGCGGCAATTGTAGTGTACTGCGTAAAAATTCATGCGGTTTAAGCCTCCTGTTTTTAAAGTAGGCGCAACGATAGACCCGGCTTGTCCGGCGTGCGGCTGCACGATGTGGATCTCGCTGATCGAGCCTTACAAGCCCCGTTACGACCGACGCACGTTCGAGTGCCCGCGCTGCAATAACATTGATGTCATTGTGGTGCGATTCCGAGATCTGAAACGGAATAAGGAAGCGGAATCGTCGGACATGAATTCAGATGAGCGGGTCATTTAAATCGAGGCATCCCCGAATGTACGCCAACATTCTCATAAGCACGGATGGATCGGATGTCGCGAAAAAAGGTGTTAAGCAGGGGCTTGCTTTAGCAAAGGCCTTGAACGCTAAAGCGACAATCATCACCGTAACGGAACCGTTGCAGG
>Ga0126371_10001967_pt1 | contig 17560 bp, 18 predicted proteins | sample PanSoiMetaPlot_4_FD_110145 | JGI IMG/M metagenome (GOLD analysis project Ga0126371, IMG submission 110145) | Tropical forest soil microbial communities from Panama - MetaG Plot_4 | ecosystem: Environmental > Terrestrial > Soil > Tropical forest > Bulk soil | place: Panama | collected 2016-02-17 | reverse complement strand
GCACCGCACCGGGCGCGGCACCGAGCGGCACGGCCGGCGCCCCCTCTGGCGGATCGAACGTTCCCGCGCCGGGGGCGTCGGCGAGCGGGCCTGGCGCACCCGCCGGGCAGTCGCAGTCAGCCTCGCCGATCGCATCTGGCTCGGGCACCCCTTCCCCGGCGCCGAGCTCGGACGGTACGCCGTCGCCCACGACGACGAGCCAGCCCGCCCCCGGTACCCTCGTGGTGTCTCCGACCAGGATCGTGCTCACTCCGCTGCTTGGCAGCACTCTCACGCTGACGGCGGTGAACGGGCCGGTGAACTGGTCCATTTCCGAGCCGGCCAGCCTGCTCGGCGAGCTGACCGTGGCACCAGCATCGGGATACCTTGCCGCGAATCACAGCGTGCAGGTGACGATCTCAGTCAGCGGGCTGGCCAGCCTGGACACGCAGCTCACGGTCAGTCCCGGCGGGCAGAAGGTGACCGTCGTGCTCGGGGTCCCCTAGCAGTCGTCTGGCCGGCTCAGCGGGACCAGGCGGCGTGTGCGGTGGCCCGCTGCGCCTGGGCGCGCAGTGCCTGGACCGCCCTTGCGGGGTCGTCCGCGTGGTAGACGGCCGAGCCCGCGACGAACACGTCGGCACCCGCGTCGGCGCACCGCTCGATCGTTTCCACGCTCACCCCGCCGTCTACCTGCAGCCAGATGGCGCCGCCGTGGGCGTTGACCATCGCCCGTGCGCGACGGAGCTTGGGTAGCACGATGTCGAGGAAGTGCTGGCCGCCGAACCCGGGTTCCACCGTCATGAGCAGCAGCATGTCGAGTTCGGGCAGCAGGTCCTCATACGGTTCGATGGCGGTGCTCGGGTTGACGGCGAGCCCGGCACGCGCCCCGGCGGCGCGGATCGCGCGCAGCGTGCGGACCGGCGCGGAAGCAGCCTCGGCGTGGATGGTGACGTTACCGGCGCCCGCCTCGGCGTAGGCCGGCGCGTGCCGGTCCGGCTCGGTGATCATCAGGTGGCAGTCAAGCGGCAGCGTGGCGTGCTTGAGCAGCGCCTCCACGACGGGCAGGCCCAGCGTGAGGTTGGGCACGAAGTGGTTGTCCATCACGTCGACGTGCAGCCACTCGGCCACGCCCGCGACCGCAGCGGCTTCGTCGGCGAGCCTGGCGAAGTCGGCGGACAGGATGCTTGGCGAGATCTGAACGGCCATGACGGTACCGAGTGTAGAGTGCGGTCGGTAGGTCCGGTCCTGTGCCCCTGAAATGTCATACCCCGCGGCTAGCATTCAGCACTGAGTTCGAATATTTGATAGTTGGAGGTCACCAGTGCGAACGCAGCCGTCGACCGACCTGCTCGACCGGGTCCGCAAGCTCCTCGCTAAGGCCGAGGCGGACGGGGTCACACAGCACGAGGCCGAGGCGCTCACCGCCAAGGCGGCTGAGCTGATGGCCCGGTACGGCATCGACCGGGCCCTGCTCGGCGCGCTGCACCCGGAGACGGACGCCCCCGCGGACCAGGTGTTCGACCTGGACAACCCGTGGGCCGCCGTCAAGGCCCACCTGCTCGCCGGGCTCGCGTCCGCGCTGCGCTGCCAGTGCATCCTGCTGAGCCGGCCGGATCCGGGGAGCCGGGTACACGTGTTCGGCTATCAGTCCGACTTGGAACGGGCGGACATCTTGTTCACCTCGCTGCTTGTGCAGATGGCGCGCGCGCTGGCCGCGCAGCCAGTGCCCGCGTTCGGCGGCGGGGCCAAGGCGTGGCGGCGGTCCTGGATGCTGGGGTACGCCTCGGCGGTCGTGGGGCGGGTGCGGGCCGCCGAGGAAGCCGCGGTCGCGGACGCTTCGGCATCCGGGGCGCGGCAGTCGGGGCCGTCGACGGCGCTCGTGCTCGCTGACCGTGCGATGACCGTTCGCCGGCATGCCGAGAAGGCGTATCCGCGGACGCGGAAAACGCGGGTCACTTATTCGGGGAACGGGTACCAGGCCGGTTACCGCGAGGGGCAGAAGGCTGACATCGGCGGGGCGAAGGTGCGGTCGCGTTCGGCAGCCGCACTTGGCCGCTGACCCGTAACTGGTGTTCTCGTGCTCGGCTCGGCGCGCCTAGTCTGGCTCGGCTCGTTGGGTTGTGGCCAAGGGCACGTAAACCGTTAGGTTTCGTTGCGGCGGGCGCCGTAGCTGCGCGGCGGGCGCGCCGGTAGCGTGCGGGGTATGGAACACGTCAGACTGGGCCGGACAGGCCTGCAGGTGTCCAGGTTGTGCCTGGGAACGATGACCTTCGGGCTGCAGAGCGACGAGCCGACCGCCGCGGCGATCCTCGACCGGGCAGCCGAAGCTGGGGTCGACTTCCTCGACTCTTCCGATGCCTACCCGCTCGGCGGCGATCTCGGCAGCCGGGGGCTCACCGAGGAGATCATCGGCCGCTGGCTGCGCGGAAAGCGGGACCGCTTCATCATCGCCACCAAGTGTTTCGCGCCGACCGGACCGGCCCCGTTCGACGCGGGCAACTCCCGCAAGCACATCATGTCAGCCGTGGACGCCTCACTGCGCCGCCTGCAGACCGACTACATCGACCTGTACCAGCTGCACGGGTACGACCAGGAGACGCCGATCGACGAAACGCTCGGCGCGCTTGACGACCTGGTGCACCAGGGCAAGGTCCGGTACGTCGGCTGCTCCAACTTTCTGACCTACCAGCTGGTGCGGGCCATCGGCCGCAGCGAGACGCTGCGGCTCGCCAGGTTCGACTCGGTCCAGCCGCGGTACAACCTGCTGTTCCGCCAGATCGAGCGGGAAATGCTGCCGTTCTGCGAGGAAGACGGCGTCGGCGTCATCTCGTACAACCCGATCGCCGGCGGGCTGCTGTCCGGCAAGCACGCCCGCGGCGCGCCGCCTCCCGAGGGCAGCCGGTTCACCCTCGGCTGGGCCGGCCAGATCTACCAGGAGCGCTACTGGAACGAGCGGGCCTTCGACACGGTGGAGGCGCTGCGCAAGCTCGCGGATCAGGCGGGGGTCAGCCTGGTCACGCTGTCCGTCGCGTGGGTGCTCGCGCACAAGGCGATTACCGCGCCGATTATCGGGGCCAGCCGGCCTGAGCAGCTCGGCGCGAGCATCGCGGCGGCGGAGTACGCGCTCGACGCTGACCTGAAGCGGCAGATGGACGAGCTCACCCACGAGTACCGGATGGGAGACGCCGCTCGTTAGTTGATGGTGGACCCACGGCCCACCTCCACCGCCACCACACGGATACTCACCGTCAGGCGCTGATGATCGGTAGCGCCGGGTCTATGCGCAGCATGTCGTCTGGATCACTGGTGACGACTGCGTGCCTGCGTTCCCTCGCGCAGATTGCCACATGAACGTCGATGACGTCGTCGTGACCGCTTCGGGCGCACATCAGCCCGACGCTGCGCGCCACGTTCGGCGTCATAATGGCGATGTCGATGTCCCGCGATTTGAGCAGCCGACTCAGGCGAACTTGCCGCGGGCTGCGCCATGCCTGGGCGATTGTGCCGACTGGAACGCAGATTGTTCCACCCCGCCGCAGTGTCTCGTCTAGGCGCGCCTGCATGGCGATGGCCTTGCCGGGGTGGTCGAGTGCGAGAAGCGCACCGGCGTCGAGGGTAAGCCCCGCTACCGGTCGGGCCATCACCCGGTCAGCCTGTCATCAGGCTGGCTGCTCAGGCCAATGCCGTCCAGCTCGTCTTGAACCTGCCGACGAACGTCTTCCGGCACGGGAGTCTCCGCCTCCCACGAGGCGAGGACGGCCTCCAGATCCTCGCGTTCGGTGAAGTCCTCAAGGGCTGCGACCACGTAGGAGCTGACCCGTCGCTCACCACCTGCGGCACGCCTTACCTGCTCCGCAAGCCCATCGGGAAGGCTAATCGTAATCCTTTTCATACTTTTATCATACTCAGCAATGAGCCGATGGGCAGCACACGCGGCAAGGCGAGGTGGCGTGCGGTGCCAGTCGCGCGTGAGCGAGGTCTAGGCTTTGGTGCGGCGCAGGAGGGCTATGAAGATGGCGTCGGTGCCGTGGCGGTGGGGCCAGAGCTGGGCGAAGAGCGGGCTGGGCGAGCGAAGAGCGGGGACGTCAGGGAGGACCGCGGGAGCGTCGAGGACCTCGACGCTCGGCATCTCGCCGGTTAGCGCGTTCAGCACGTCGCGCGTTTCCGCGGAAACGGGTGAGCACGTTACGTAGGCGACTACTCCGCCGGGGCGGCACGCCGCCAGCGCCGATCGCAGCAGGCCACGCTGGAGTTCGGCCAGGGCTGGTAGGTCGGACTCGGACTTGCGCCATCGGGCCTCGGGGCGGCGGCGGAGGGCGCCGAGCCCGGAACAGGGCACGTCCACAAGGACGCGGTCGAATGCACCGTCACGCCACGGCGGGCGGGTGCCGTCTGCGACTAGGACGGCACCACCAGCACCGGAGCGGCCGAGTGCTGCACGCACCAGGGCCGCGCGGTGCGGGTGGATGTCCGCGGCGACTAGGCGAGCGCCGGCGGTGGCGGCGAGGCCGTGCAGCAGGCGCGCCTTACCGCCCGGTCCGGCGCACATGTCCAGCCAGTATCCAGTGGTCTGGCCGGCCTCGAGCGGGGCACTGGCGAGGGCGATCGCAGCCAGCTGGCTGCCTTCGTCTTGGACGGCGGCGTTGCCACCGGCTATGACGGCGGAGGGGTCGCCGCCGGGGAGGGTGAAACCGAACGGGGACCAGCGGGTGGCTTCGGCGCCGTCCGGCATGATCTCCTCGCGGCTAGGGCCGCCCGGGAAGGCGGCCATCGTGACCCGGGGGCGTTCGCTGCCCGCGGCGAGCGCGGGGACCAGTTCCGTTTCGGCGGCTTCGCCGAGTGCCTCGCGGTAGGCGCCGACCACCCAGCGGGGGTGGCTGTACCGGACCGCCAGGTATCCGTCAGGGTCGGACTCGGCGGCAGGAGCGACGATCGCTAGCCACTGGCCGAGATCCCTGGTGGACACCCGGCGCAGGACCGCGTTGACGTAGCCGGCGACCCGCGGGCCCGCGACGTCCTTGGCCAGGTCGACGGACGTCGCGACAGCGGCGTGGCTGCCGACGCGGGTAGCCAGCAGCTGGTGGGCACCGAGTCTGAGGACATGCAATACCGGCGGGTCGAGCTTGTCGAGCGGGCGGTCGCTGCACGCGGCGAGGACAGCGTCGTAGGTGCCCTGGCCGCGCAGCGTGCCGTAGGCGAGTTCGGTGGCCAGTGCCGCGTCTCTGCCGGTTAGCGAGCGTTCGGCCAGCAGCCTGGGCAGCAGCAGGTTGGCGTACGCTTCGCGGTCGGCGACGGCGGCGAGCACGTCGTAGGCGGTGCGGCGCGGGAGGTCGGCGCGGCGGCGGTGACCGGCGCTTCGGCCCGCGCCGGCTCGGCTGGCGGAGTCGGCCGAGCCGCCATGCCCGGGGGGCAGGCGACGGCGGGTGTTGCGGCGGGCGGGCATGGCTAGCCGAAGCCGGGGCGCGTGGTCTGGGCACCGCGCAGGCCGCGGGCCCAGTCGGCGGCGCGCATGCGGCGCTTCCCCGGGGCCTGGACGTCCCCTAGGCGGACCGGGTGCGAACCCGTCCCGGCGTAGACCGCGCCGCGTTCGATGTGCAGTTCCCCGGGAGCGAGGCCGGCGGGCGCGTCGTCAGGAAGCAGCGTGACCGGCAATAGCTTCATCCGGTCACCTTCGAAATCGGTCCACGCGCCGGGGTCGGGTGTGCAGGCGCGGATGAGCCGGTCGATCAGGTGGGCGGGGAGCTTCCAGTCCACCCGGGCGTCCGCGGGGGTCAGCTTTGGCGCCAGGCTCACGCCCTCGGTACCCTGCGGGACTGCCCGCAGGGTACCGTCGTCGATGCCATCGAGAGTGTCCACAAGCAGTCGCGCGCCGGCGGACGCCAGGCGCTCTAGCAGCTCACCCGAGGTGTCGGTCGGCCGGACGGGCTCGGTCAGCACGCCGTAGACCGGGCCGGCGTCGAGCTCGGCGACCAGGCGGAATGTGGTGGCGCCTGTGATGTCGTCACCGTGCAGGATCGCGTGCTGCACGGGCGACGCGCCGCGCCAGGCGGGCAGCACGGAGAAGTGCAGGTTGACCCAGCCGTGGCGCGGGATATCCAGTGCCTGCTGCGGCAGCAGGCCGCCGTAGGCGGTGACGGGGCAGCAGTCGGGCGCGATCTCGCGCAGGCGGTTCAACAGCCAGGGCTCGCGCGGGCGCGCTGGGGTGAGCACCTCGATGTCCGCTTGGTGGGCGAGGACGGCTACCGGGGACCGTTCGACTTTTCTGCCGCGGCCAGCAGGCGCGTCCGGCTTGGTGACTACCGCCTCGACCGTATGGCGCGAGGCGAGAATCGCCTCTAGGGCGGTCACCGCGACCGCCGGGGTCCCGGCGAAGACCAGCCGCACCTTATGACACTCCCCTTCAGGAGATCCGCAGCGTCGAGTGCGGTGACACCTTGACCTCCGGGACGGGCTCCCCGGACCATTCGGCTTCCCTGATGGCCTTCATGGCGAGCTTGCGCTGCTTCTTGTCCAGCCGGTCGATGAACAGGATGCCGTCCAGGTGGTCGGTCTCGTGCTGCACGCAACGGGCGAGGAGCTCGCTGCCCTCGACCATGACTGGGTCGCCGTACATGTTGAACCCGCGGGCGACCACCAGTGGCGCGCGGGGCGTCGGGAACTGCAGGCCAGGCAGCGACAAGCAGCCCTCGTCGTCACTCTCCTCCTCGCCGCACAGGTCCAGCACCGGGTTCACCAGGTGGCCAGGCTCATCGTCGACGTGGTAGGTGAAGACTCGCAGGCCGACGCCGATCTGCGGCGCGGCCAGGCCGACGCCGGGCGCGTCAAGCATTGTCTCGGTGAGGTCCCGTACGAGGTTGCGAAGCTCGGCGTCGAAGTCGACCACCGGCTCGGCCGGGGTGCGCAGCACCGGGTCACCGAACAGCCGGATGGGCCTTAGCAACGGACAGTCCTCCCGAGTCGAACACCTCACGCCGACCCTGAATGGCAAGCGTTTGTTCACCGAAAGTCTATCGGCGGGCCTAGATCACCTCGACCGGATCGAGCTGCACACGGACGCCGCCGCCCTCCTTGCGCGCGCTGCGCGCCGCCTGGGCCGCGTGCAGCGCGGCGGCCAGCGCGGCGCCCTGCGACCGCGGCGCCCGGATCAGTGCCCGGACCTGCTCCTCGTCGGCTGCCTGGGTGTCACCGGAAGCGGCGGCGACCGGGCCGGCGCGGTCCAGCGGAACTGGGCCGAGGACGTCAAAGCCCGGCGCCATGCTGGACAGCACGCTGGCAACGGCGGACCCGGAGCCGGTCACCGCCGCCATCCTGACGGCGGGCGGGAAGCCTAGCTCACCACGGTCAGCAAGCTCTCGTTCGGAATATCCAACGGGGTCCCAGCGGATCAGCGCCTGTACGGCGGGAAGCCCGGCGTCGGCGTGCACGAGCACCGTGCCACCCGCCCGCACCAGGGCGGCGGCGGCCAGCCAGCGGCGCAGCGCCTCCTCCCCCGCGCGCAGGCTGGGGCGCCCGAGCAGCGCCCAGCCGTCGAGCAGCAGGGCGGCGCCGTAGCGGCCGACCGGTTCTGCGCCCGGGGTCGCGATGATCAGCGCCGGCTCGCCGGATACAGCGGGGATCACCGACTCACCGCCAGAGGTGCGTACCTTGATGCTCGGGAAGGCACGGCCCAGTTCCTCGGCGGTGCGGGCCGCGCCGGTCACGATCGCCCGGATCTTGTCGTGGCCGCAGTTCTGGCAACTCCAGCCGGCCGCCAGCGCGCCGCACCACCGGCAGTCCGGCACTGCGTCCGGACCGGTCAGGCGCAGCGGCCCGGCGCAGCGGGCACAGCGAGCCTGGGCGCGGCACCGTTCGCAGGCGATCGCCGCGAGGTAGCCGCGGCGCGGCACCTGGACGAGTACCGGGCCGTCCGCCAGCGCGGCACGCGCGGTCCGCAGTGCCAGGCTGGGCAGCCGGGCGGTGACCGCGGCCTGGTCCCTGGCCAGTTCGGCCTCCTCGGCGGCCGGGCGGACCAAGGGGACCGCCCTGCGCAGCGCGGGGCGGTCGGGCTCGAGCGAGTGGGCCCAGCCGGAGTTGACCAGCTGCGCGAGCTCAGGGGTGCGGGCGAAGCCGCCGATCAACGCGGCGGCACCGGCTCGGTGGGCGCGCAGCGCGAGCACCTCCCTGGCGTTGGGGTAGGGCGCGCGGGGCTCGGCGTGCAGGTCGTCGCCATCGTCCCAGAGCACCACTAGGCCTAGGTCATGGACAGGGGCGAACATCGCGGCGCGAGTGCCGGCCACGATCAGCGCCTCGCCGCGCAGCGCGGCGAGCCAGCGCCGGTAGCGTTCGGCGGGGCCGAGATCCGCGGTGAGGGTGACGTGGGCGGCGTTGATGTCCGAGAGCGCCGCGGCGACCCGGGCGAGGTCGCGCGCGTCCGGAACCACGATCACCACGCCCCGGCCGGCGCTCGCGGATGTGGCGGCGGCTGCGGCGATCTCATCCGGCCAGGTGGGCCCCGGCATGGCCGTCCAGGCCGCGCGGGCCGGGCGGGCCTCGCCGAGCGCGTTGAGGAACGACCGCCCGGCGGGGTAGTCGTGCCACGAGCCTGGTCCGGGGCGGTCCGGCCTTTCTTGCTTGGCGTCGTGCGGGGCAGTCTCCGTGGCGGCGTGCCGCTGCGGGACGGCAAGCCTGAGCACGTCGGCGAGGGTGCCGGCGTACCGGTCAGCGACGGCGCGGGCCAGGCCGGCGATTTCCGGGGTCAGCACCTGCTCGGCCGAGACCACCCGCTCGAGATAGGTGAGGCGGCCCTCGTGTGCGCTGGATTCGGCCCGCTCGAGGATGTAGCCGTCGGTGAGCTGGCCGGCGAACCTGACCCTTACCCGCACGCCTGGGGACGCCTGGGCGGCGAGCTTCTCGGATACCAGATAGTCGAAGGCCCGGTCCAGGTGGGAAAGCGGGATGTCCACCGCGACCCGGGCGACAGGGTTCTCGGCGGCCGGGTTCAAAGTCTTGGGGGCTTTCTTCCGCGTGTCCGCCACGATCTTGTCCTGCCCGGGGCCAGGGGGGTATGGGGGGACGGGCAGTCCCCCCATGCGGGGGGTCCACCCGGGGGCCGGGGGGAACGCGGGGCGGGGAGCCCCCCGTGCGGGAGACCAGCCCCCCGGGGGCAAACACAGTACACGAACGGCCGGGCACGGGAAGCCGCAGTACCCGTGCCCGGCCGATCGCGGGCTTGAAGCTGCTGTTTGTCTTCGGAGTTGCTAAGGATTGCTAGCTGTGGCCGCGCGCGGCTCGGCTAGCTGATCAGGTCGTCGAACTCGCCAGCGCGGAGCGCGTCTACCATGGCACGGACGGCGCCGGCTGGGTAGATGAGCGCCGTGCCATGCGGGTCACGCGAGTTGCGCATCGCGACCGTCGCGGAATCGAGGCGGGCGAGCTCGACGCACGCCCCCTGCGAGTTGCTGCGCTGGCTCTTCCGCCAGGCCACGCCCTCGAGCCGGGTGGCGGAGATCCCGTTGTAAATGTCTTGCATCGTTTCTCGTCTCCTGACGCATTCACTTGGTCCGCTGACCAGCACCTGCTGCCACGGCCCCAGCGCGCTGGCGCCAGCCGCCGACCGCGGCTGGCTCCCGTCCGATCCCTAGCTCCCCCGGACTGACGTATTCGAGCTTATCGTATGCACGTGCATCCGCAACGGATTACGCACTCCCATACGCATCTGCATTTGCAAAGCCATCGGCACGCGTGCACGTGTTGCATAGGCGTCACGACCGCTGCGTCATCGCCGCAGGTGCTAGCGGCGGAAACGAGACCAACCTTTCTTTCTCGCCCGGCTACCCCGAACCAGCGGCACCATACGTGCAGCCCTGAACATGCCCCAGATGCCACGTGCTGTAAGAGAAGTCTATCTTTGCGTGATCAAAACTGCTGGCGTTTTCGCCGTGGGATTGCACGGGGCGAGAGTGCCGCGCTGATTTTCGGGTGCGGTCCTGCGCCGGGTGTGTCTCCAGAGCTCTGGAGGGAGGCCCCATCCGGGGATGTCTAGCGGCTGGGGTGTGCCTGCCGCGCTCCAGGCGGGAGGCACACCCCAGGGTTGCCTAGAGGCCGGGTGTGGCCTGCCGCGCTCCAGGCGGGAGGCACACCCCGGGATGCCTAGAGGCCGGCTGCGGCCCGCAGCGCGCCGGCGCGGTCGGTCCGCTCCCAGGAGAAGTCTGGCTCGTTACGGCCGAAGTGGCCGAAGGCCGCCGTCTGGGAGTAGATCGGGCGCAGCAGGTCGAGGCTGGCGATGATCGCTCGCGGCCGCAGGTCGAAGACGTCGGCGACAGCGTCCTGTATCCGCTCCACCGGCACCTGCTCGGTGCCGAAGCACTCAACGAATAGCCCGACCGGCTTGGCCTTGCCGATCGCGTACGCGACTTGCGCCTCGCACCGGTCGGCCAGGCCGGCCGCCACCACGTTCTTCGCGACCCAGCGCATCGCATAGGCGGCGCTGCGGTCCACCTTGGACGGGTCCTTGCCCGAGAACGCCCCGCCGCCGTGCCTGGCCATGCCGCCGTACGTGTCGATGATGATCTTGCGGCCAGTCAGGCCGGCGTCGCCCATCGGGCCGCCGACCTCGAACCGCCCGGTCGGGTTGACTAGCAGCCGGTACCCGCTCGTGTCGATGTCGAACCCGGCGATCACCGGCTCGACCACGTAGTCCTTGATGTCCGGCGCGAGGAGTTCCTTGAGGTTGATGTCCGGCGCGTGCTGCGTCGAGACGACCACCGTGTCGAGCCGCACCGCGCTGTCACCGGCGTACTCGACGGTCACCTGCGTCTTGCCGTCCGGGCGCAGGTAGGGGACGGTGCCGGAACGGCGTACCTCGGAAAGCTGCCGGGCAAGCCGGTGCGCCATCATGATCGGCAACGGCATCAACTCGGGGGTCTCGCGGCACGCGTAGCCGAACATCAGGCCCTGGTCGCCCGCGCCCTGCCGGTCGTAGTCGTCGGCGCCCTCACCCTCGCGGTACTCGAAAGCGTCCGAGACGCCCTGGGCGATGTCGGGCGACTGCGAGCCGATCGACACCGACACACCGCAGGACGCCCCGTCAAAGCCCTTAGCCGAGGAGTCGTAGCCGATCTGGAGGATCTTGTCCCGGATGATGCCGGGAATGTCCACATAAGTCTTAGTAGTGACTTCACCGGCGACGTGGACCTGCCCCGTGGTGATCAGCGTCTCCACCGCCACCCGGCTGCCGGGATCGTCCTTAATCATGGCGTCAAGGACAGCGTCGCTGATCTGGTCAGCCATCTTGTCCGGATGACCTTCAGTGACCGACTCCGAGGTAAACAGCCGACGGGCCACGTTCTCTCTCCCCCATCCATTTGGTCAGTTGACCTGGCAGAGTCTAGCCGGAATGAGGCAGTCAATATCGCCGGCTCACTAACTTGAGTCGCGCTATCACAAGCTCCAGCACAATGTCCGCGAGCGCGTCCTTCGACCTGCGCGGGATCGGGGTACTGCTGCCGTCCGAACCAAGCACGACCGCCTCGTTGTCGCCGCTGCCGAAGCCCCGCCCGTTCCCCACCGGGTTTAGCACCAGCAGATCGCATCCCTTGCGCGCGAGCTTGGCTCGCGCGGCCGCCGGATCGGGGTCGGTTTCCGCCGCGAAGCCGACCAAGACCTGGTCAGCCGGGCCTTGTGCCGCACGCCGGGCCGACAGGTCGGCGAGTATATCGGGATTCTCGGTCAGCACGATGGGGTCGGGTACCTGGCCGTCCTTCTTGATCTTCGAGTCGGCGCGCGCCGCGGGGCGGAAGTCGGCGACAGCGGCGGTCATCACGATCACGTCGGCCGTCTGCGCCTCGGCGAGCAGCGCGGCGTGCATGTCGCGCGCCGACACCACCTTGATGACCTTCACCCCGGCCGGGTCGGCAAGCTCCACGTTCGCCGCCACTAGGGTCACGTCCGCGCCGTGGGCGACCGCTGACCTGGCGAACGCGTAGCCCTGCCTGCCCGTGGACCAGTTCCCGAGGAAGCGGACGGGGTCGAGTTCCTCGCGGGTTCCGCCGGCGGAGATGAGAACGCGGCGGCCGAAGAGGTTGCCGCGGCCGGCTTCAGCGCCGGCAGCGGTGGAGGAGTGCTGAGCGGAGACGCCATGCTCCGTTCGGGATGAAAGAATTGATTCCGCGAGTGCGAACAGTTCGGCTGGCTCGGGCAGCCTGCCCCTGCCGGAGTCCGGACCGGTCAGCCTGCCTACGGCGGGCTCGGCGACGATGGCGCCGCGCTCGCGCAGCACCGACACATTGTGCCGGGTGGCTGGGTGCTCCCACATCTCGGTGTGCATCGCTGGCGCGTAAACGACGGGGCAGCGCGCGGTCAGCAGGACGGCGGTGAGCAAGTCCGATGCCATGCCGACGGCCGCGCGGGCGAGCAGGTCGGCGGTCGCTGGCGCCACCACGACCAGGTCCGCGGTCTGGCCAAGGCGGACGTGCGGCACCTCGTCGACGCCCGTCCAGACATCGGTGGTCACGGGCTCACCCGACAGCGCCGCCCACGTGGGTTCGCCGACGAAGCGGAGCGCGTCCGGGGTCGGCACCACGCGGACCCGGTGACCGGCTTCGGTTAGCAGGCGCAGCAGCTCACACGCTTTGTATGCGGCGATTCCACCGCCGACGCCAAGGATGACTCGCGCCATGTCGACGCGCCAGGCCTAGGCCTCCGCGGCCTCCACCTTGAGCAGCCGCTCGCGGGTCTCACGCAGCGCGATCGACAGCGGCTTCTCCTGGACGCGCGTCTCGACGAGCGGGCCGACGTACTCAAGCAGGCCCTCGCCCAGCTGGGAGTAGTAGGCGTTGATCTGGCGCGCGCGCTTCGCCGCCATGATCACGAGCCGGTACTTGCTGTCCACGACATCCAAGAGCTCGTCAATCGGCGGGTTGATGATGCCGTCAGCGGCCGGAGTGCCTGCCACGTTGCGCCTTCCTCAGGGTTCGGAGTTAATCAACGTTACCATCTGCCGGCAGACGTCCTGGACAGATGTGTTCACCAGCTGGATGTCAAACTCGCCAGCGGCGGCGAGTTCCTCTCGCGCCACTTCCAGGCGGCGCTCCACGACCTCGGGAGGCTCGGTACCCCGGCCGGTCAGCCTGCGGACCAGTTCCTCCCAGGATGGCGGTGCGAGGAACACGAGCAGGGCGTCGTCCTTCATCGCGTCCCGGACTTGCCGGGCGCCGGCCAGGTCGATCTCCAGCAGGGCGGGGAGACCTGCTTCGAGACGTTGCCGCACCGGCTGGAGCGGTGTGCCGTATTTGTTGCCGGCGAACTCGGCCCATTCGAGAAGTTCTCCGGCCGCCACCATGCGGTCAAACTCGCGATCATCGACAAAGTGATATTCCCGCCCGTTCACTTCTCCCGGCCGCGGCCTTCGAGTGGTAACGGAAACGGAAATCCAGATCTCCGGGCTCCGGCGGCGGAGTTCCGCGACGACTGTGCTCTTCCCGACCCCGGAGGGCCCGGAGAGCACAGTCAGTCGCGAATTCCTTCGTGCCGCAGGCGCGCCGGCGCCTACGGGCGCGGCTCCCCTCGCGGCTACCGCCTCGCGCGCTTTACCGTCGGGCGAGACAGACATGCCCTCGCGCCCGCGCCGGCCGCACGCGGAGCCGGCCGCCTGGTTCAGATATCGGCACCGAACTCCTGCTCAAGCGCGGCACGCTGGTTCGCTCCGAGACCCCGCACCCGGCGGGACTCGGCAATGCCGAGCCGTTCCATGATCTGCTTCGCGCGGACCTTGCCGACGCCGGGCAGCGACTCGAGTAGAGCCGACACCTTCATCTTGCCAATGACGTCGTCCGTTGATCCGTCTTTGATGACCTCAGACAAGGTCGTCGAGCCACGCTTGAGGCGATTCTTAACCTCGGCGCGTTCCTTGCGGGCCACCGCAGCCTTCTGCAAGGCGTCGGCGCGCTGTTGGGGAGTGAGGGGAGGAAGAGCCACTCGGGGTCACCTCGGGTTTCGTCTAAAAAAAGGTTGGACGGGAGGGGAAACTAGCGAGTCAAGCACCCTTTCGGCAACGTGAATCTCCGTTTATGTCATCACAAATTCAAATATATTACTTTTTGTGTACGCTAAATTACATAGCGTAGCCGATTGCAGGTCCAGGGCGTATGTCCGGCTCTCACCTCGTGATAGCCGCGGTACCCGGACAGCACTCTGAACCACTGTCCCGTCTGCCGGAAAATATGCGCCTTGTCCCTTTCCGAGTTGGCGGTCGTTCGCCGCGCTGGCGGCTTGCCGAGCGCCCCGTTGCGCTCCCCGTACCGGGCGCGGAATGCCGCCCCCGCGAGTCAGTGTCGGCCGGCCGGCGGTCACCGCCGGGGTCATCCCGTCCGCCAGGTCCGCCGTTCCCGCCGGTATCGGATGCTCTTCTTGGCGGGCAATTGAGCCGCGGGCCGTGCCGTCGGGGCGGTCTGCCGCTCCCGGCTTGCACCTTGCCGACGTGTCAACCCTACACGCAGCCATAAACGCCCAGCTTGTCACCGTCGCCGTAACGGGCAGGCGGCGACAGCTCGTACTGCCGGAGGCATCGCTCCCGCTGTCGTCGCCAGCCTCGGCACCACGTCGCGGCGGGCCTGCTTGCGATCCGCCCGAGTCATTCGGAGAACGCGCTGCCAGGCCTTCCGCGCATGACATATGTGATTTATAGGATGTAATGGCTGGTTTTTCCATATTCAAGGATGTTTCGAGCGTGCTTCTTCTTGGTCGGACATTTTACCCACAGCAGCGGTTTCATCACAGGCCCACCCGCGTAATTTTCGCAGGTAGATTTGCCGGGCCGAACACCCGTCCGCTCAGTTAACCATAACTTTTGTTGTCCGTGTGACTGCATTCTACTTTGCTGGCCAACGAGGTAGGTGCCTGCAATTGCAGCGTGCACGTGCAATGTGGTTGCTGCTGTCGTTTGCGGCTTTGCGCACGTGCCGTCCGCGGCCGGAGCCGGCAAAGTCGAGGCCGCGCCCGCGGAGCCTGTTGTCAGCTCGCGACGGGGCCCGGGACGGCGCGGCGTATCGAGGCGGCTACCGCGGCGGCGGCGGCTCCTGGATCGGGCGCCCGGGTGATGGGGCGGCCGATCACGAGCAGGTCGGCACCGGCGCGGATGGCCTCTTCCGGGGTGGCCACACGCGCCTGGTCGTGCAGGTCCGCGCCCGCCGGGCGGACGCCCGGGGTGATCAGCGTGACGTCCGGGCCGACTTCCGCGCGGACCGCCGCGACCTCTTGTGGCGAGCAGACAAGCCCGCGCGCGCCGGCCGAGACCGCCATCACGGACAGGCGGCGCACCATGTCGCTGACCGGCGACGGGAGCCCCATCGACGACAGGTCGCCGTCGCCGAGCGAGGTCAGGATGGTCACCGCGGCCACGCTGGTGGCCGGCGCCGACTCCACAGCGGCGCGCACCATGTCCGGGCCGCCGGACGCGTGCACGGTGAGGATCTCCGGGCGCAGCCGGGAGACGGCGCGGGCCGCGCCGGCCACCGTGACCGGGATGTCGTAGAGCTTGAGGTCGAGGAAGACCTCTACGCCGCTCGCCCCGCGGACGGTGGCCACCACGTCAGGGCCGTAACGCAGGTAGAGCTCCAAGCCGATCTTGACGGTCGACACGTGCGGCGTCACGAGCGCCGCCCAGCGCGCCGCGGTCTCCAGGTCGGGTGCGTCCAGCGCGACGGCGACCGGTGCTGGCCTGCTCACGCCAGGCTCCTTTCTCGAGGATGGCCCTGGGCTGTCCCGATAGTGCGATCCTCATCGACGGTACGCGGCTTTGCGGCGGCACGGCTCACCCGCGCAGTATGGCTCACCAACCGGCGGTCGATAACACCCAACTGCGCTGCGCCGCATAACCGCGTGCCCCGGCGGGTTGGTGCGCGCGGCCCACAATGTCCGACACCCGGTCGACCCCGCGTGCCACAAGCTCTTCCTCGAGCTCCCGCTGAATCCGCGAGCAGGCCGAAGGATCGTGGAACAGCACCGTCCCCACGGCCACCATCGCCGCTCCCGCTAGCAGCAGTTCGAGCGCGTCCCTGCCGGTGCGCACTCCCCCGCTGCCGATGATGGGCACGTCGGGCAGCGCCTCGCGGACCTGCCACACGCAGCGCACCGCGACCGGGCGGATGGCCGGCCCGGACAGCCCGCCGGCCGGCCCGGCGAGCGCGGGCCGCAGCGACACCGGGTCGATGACCATGCCAGGCACGGTGTTGATCATGGACAGCCCGTCCGAACCCGCGGAGACGCAGGCGCGCGCCACCGAAACGATGTCGGTGACCTCGGGCGACAGTTTGGCGAACACCGGGATGTCATACCTGGCGCTGCCGCGCACCGCGGCCACCACCTGGCCGGCCGCAGCCGGGTCGAGGGCGAACGGCCGTCCCGCCGCGGCCGCGTCAGGGCAGCCGAGGTTGACCTCGATGGCGGTAACGCCGGCGGCGTCCGACAGCCGGGAGGCGAGTTCCCCGTATTCGCGCGCCGAATGGCCCGCGACGCTGACGAAGGCACGCGCTCCGCGCGAGAGCAGCCACGGCAGGTCACGCTGCAGGAACCCGTCGATGCCCGGTCCTTGCAGCCCAGGCGACGAGAGCATCCCGCTCGGCGTCTCGGCAAGCCGGGGCGCGGGGTTGCCCGCCCGCGGCTCAAGCGTCACCGACTTGGTGATCACCGCGCCGATCCGGGCCACGTCGGTGAACTGGGCGAGCTCACGGCCCGCGCCGGCGCACCCGGACGCGGTCAGGATGGGGCTGGGCAGGTCGAGGTGCCCGATTCTGGTCCGCAGGTCAGCCGGCATGCGACCGCTCCCCGGAGGTGCCAGGGGTAGACGGCGTGCCCGGAGCCGGTGCGGTGGGCGGTGCTGGCGCACCGGAAGCACCGGAAGCACCCGGACGCGGCTTCCAGCCCGGCGCGCCGAGCGCGTCGAACGGAATCGTGCCCACGTCGTCCCAGCGCACCAGGTCACCGCGGAACACCGGTCCGTCCACGCAGGCCCGCACCATCCTGGTTACCCCGTCGTTGCCGACAGCGGGCAGCACGCACCCCATGCACAGCCCGGTGCCGCACATCATCGGCGGCTCGGCGACCAGCGCCTGTACCGGGATGTCGTACCGCGCGGCGAGCGCGCAGACCGCGCGTAGCACGCTGAGCGGCGCCGACGCGTAGATCACATCCGTGCGCGCTTGCTGGACCACGGTGGGCAGCATGTCGACCACCGATCCGCGCGAACCGAGCGACCCGTCGGTTGTGGTGATCACCGCCGAACGTCCGGTTCGCCGCGCGGTCAGCGCCCCGAACACCCGGTCCGCGCTCTCCGCGCCGAGCAGGTAATCCGTGGGGCAGCTGCGGTCGGCCAGCCGCGCCGACAGCGCGAACAGCGGCGGGGCGCCCGCGCCCACGCCGAGCAGCAGGCAGGAGGCCGGGTCGCGCGGCACGGGGAACGGCCGCCCCAGCGGCCCGACGACATCGAGGACGTCCCGCGACCGGCATTCGGCCAGCCACTGCGTCCCCGGCTCACGCGGCAGGAACACGAACTCCACGGTGCCGCCGTGGTCCGGCCGCACGTCGTGCACCGAGAACGTGCGCCTGG
>Ga0126371_10001966_pt1 | contig 17574 bp, 16 predicted proteins | sample PanSoiMetaPlot_4_FD_110145 | JGI IMG/M metagenome (GOLD analysis project Ga0126371, IMG submission 110145) | Tropical forest soil microbial communities from Panama - MetaG Plot_4 | ecosystem: Environmental > Terrestrial > Soil > Tropical forest > Bulk soil | place: Panama | collected 2016-02-17 | reverse complement strand
TGGTGCGTGGAAAGCGCCGCTGCAAGGCGCGCAGCGTATCGACCGTGAAGGCGGTGCCGAGCCGGCGTTCCAGGTCCAGCACCCGGACGCGCGGATGGCGAACCAACGCGCGCGCGCCGGCGAGCCGCCGTTCCGGCGGCGCCATGCCTTTGGCCGGTTTGAGCGGATTCTGCGGTGCCACCAGCCACCACACCTCGTCGAGCCCGAGTCGCCGCAGCGCCTCGAGGCTCAAATTCACGTGACCGCCATGGGCCGGATTGAACGAGCCGCCGAGCAGGCCGACGCGGCGGGGCGGCGCATGGCCGATGCCGAGCGCGGCGAGGGTCAGGGCCGCACCTGGCCGTCGCCGCGCACGACGTACTTGAAGCTCGTGAGCTGCTCGGCGCCAACGGGCCCGCGCGGCGGTAGCCGGCCGGTCGAGATGCCGATCTCGGCGCCCATGCCGAATTCGCCGCCGTCGGCGAATTGGGTCGAAGCGTTGACCAGCACGATCGCGCTGTCGATCTCGTTCAGGAACTTCTCCGCCGCGGCCTTCTCCTCGGTCACGATCGCGTCGGTATGGTGCGAGCCGTAGTGGTTGACGTGACGGATCGCCGCGTCGAGGCCGTCGACCACTTTCACCGCCAGGATCGCGTCGAGATATTCGGTGTGCCAATCCTGCTCAGTCGCCGCCTTAGCGTCGCGGTCGAGCGCGCGCACCGCTTCGTCGCCGCGGATCTCGCAGCCGGCGCCGCGCAGATCGGCGAGGATGGGCGGCAACAGCTTTGCCGCAACGGCGCGGTCCACCAGCAGCGTTTCGGCCGCGCCGCACACGCCGGTGCGCCGCATCTTGGCGTTGAGCACGATCTTGCGCGCCTTGGCCGGATCAGCGGCATGGTCGAGATAGACGTGGCAGACGCCTTCGAGATGCGCGATCACCGGCAGCCGGCTTTCGGTCTGCACCCGCTCGATCAGCGAGCGGCCGCCGCGCGGCACGACGACGTCGATCAGATCGTTCATCGCCAGCATGTGGCCGACGGCGGCGCGGTCGGTGGTTGGCACCAGCTGCACCGCGGCGCGCGGCAGCTTGGCGCGTTCGAGGCCCGTCTCGATCGCGGCGACGATCGCGCGCGACGAATGGAAGCTTTCCGAGCCGCCGCGCAGGATCGCGGCATTGCCCGAGCGAATGCACAGGCCGCCGGCGTCGGCGGTCACATTGGGCCGCGATTCGTAGATGATGCCGATGACGCCCAGAGGCACGCGCACGCGTTCGATCTTCAAGCCATTGGGCCGCGTCCAGGCAGCAAGCACGGTGCCGACCGGATCGGGCAGGGATGCAACTTCCGCCAGGCCGTTCGCCATCGCCTCGATGCGTTGGTCGTCGAGCATCAGGCGGTCGGTCATCGCCGGCGACAGCTGTTTGTCGTGCGCCGATTGCAGATCGCGTCGATTGGCTTCGAGGATTGCGCCGCGCGCGGTACGGATCGCCGCCGCGGCGCGGTTGAGGGCGTCGGTGCGTTGTTCGGCGGAGGCGCGGGCGAGGGTTGCGGCAGCTTCGCGCGCCGCCCGGCCCAACGCCAGCATCTCCTCGCGGAGCTTTTCGCCCGACCGTTCGCCGGCGGCTTCGAGCGCCGTCATGTCACCACCAGATCGTCGCGGTGGATCATCTCGTCGCGGCCACGGTAGCCGAGGATAGCCTCGATTTCACCGCTTTTATGGCCGGCGATGGCGCGCGCGTCGGTGCTCGAATAAGCCGACAGGCCGCGCGCCAGCTCGTGGCCGTCCTTGGCGCGCACGATCACCGCGTCGCCGCGCTGGAACTCGCCTTCGACCCGCGTCACGCCGGCCGGCAGCAGGCTGGTGCCGCGCTTCAAGGCGCGCGCGGCGCCGTCGTCGATCACCAGCACGCCGGCGGGATTGACCGCGCCGGCGATCCAGCGCTTGCGCGCCGTCAGCGGTTCGGCCGCCGGCAGGAACCAGGTCGCGCGCGCGCCTTTATCGAGCGCGGCCAGCGCGTGCAGCGTCTCGCCTTTGGCGATCGCCATGCGGCAGCCGGCGGCGAGGCAGATACGCGCCGCGGCAAGCTTGGTCACCATGCCGCCCGACGACGAGCCCGGCGGCGCCGTGCCGGCCATGGCTTCGATCTCCGGCGTGATCTCGCGGCATTCCGGCACGTGCTTGGCGGATTTGTCGCGGCGCGGATCGGCGGTGTAGAGGCCGTCGATGTCGGACAGCAGAACGAGCGTATCGGCGCTGATCATCTGCGCCACGCGCGCCGCCAGCCGGTCGTTGTCGCCGAAGCGCAGCTCGGCCGTCGCCACCGTGTCGTTCTCGTTGATCACCGGCATGGCTTCGAGCGTCAAAAGCTGTTCGATGGTGGCACGCGCGTTGAGATGTCGGCGGCGTTCCTCGGTATCCTCGGGCGTCAGCAGGATCTGCGCCACGACAATGCCGTGCCGCGCCGCCGCCTCTTGATAGACGTGGGCGAGGCGAACCTGACCGGCGGCAGCAGCAGCTTGTTTCTCTTCGAGGCGCAAGGGGCCGGGGGTCAGATTCAGGTGCCGGCGGCCGATGGCGACCGCGCCGGACGTGACGACGACCACCGACGTGCCCTGCTTGCGCAACGCCGCGACGTCCGCCAGCAACGCTTCGAGCCAGGCTCGCCGCGGCTCGCCGGTCTTGTCGTCGGCCAGCAGGGCGGAACCGATCTTGACGATAAGGCGCTTCGAGGCGGCGAGGGTCTGGCTCATCCGGCCTCCGCGTCCTCGGTTGCCGCCCGCGCCGCGTCGCGCCGTGCCGCGCGCACGATCGCGGCGACCGCCTGCATCGCCTTGTCGACGCCGGCGCCGGTTGCCGCCGACATTACTAAAGGCTCGCGGCGGCTCGCGCGTTTGAGCGCTTTGCGCTTCTTTTCCATCTCCGCCGCCGGAACCGCGTCTGCCTTGTTGAGCACGATGAGTTCAGTCTTGTCGGCCAAACCGTGGCCGTAGGCTTCGAGCTCGGCGCGGATGGTGCACCAGGCGCCGACCACGTCGTCGAGCGTCGCATCGACGAGATGCAGGATCGCGGCGCAACGCTCGACATGGCCGAGAAAGCGATGACCGAGGCCGGTGCCCTCGCTGGCGCCTTCGATCAGGCCGGGCAAGTCCGCCAGCACGAACTCTTCCTCGTGCACGCGCACCACGCCGAGCTGCGGCTTGAGCGTGGTAAAGGGATAGTCCGCGATCTTCGGCTTGGCGCGCGACACGGTGGCCAGCAGCGTCGATTTGCCGGCGTTGGGCAGGCCGACCAGGCCGGCATCGGCGATCAGCTTGAGGTGCAGCCACACCCAGCGCTCTTCGCCGGGCCAGCCCTTGCCGGCCTTGCGCGGCGCGCGGTTGGTCGCGCTCTTATAATGCGTGTTGCCGAAGCCGCCGTCGCCGCCTTTGAGCAGCACGTGACGTTCGCCGGCGCGCTTGAGATCGAGCAGCACGTCTTCGTTGGCGTCGTCGAGGATCTGCGTGCCGATCGGCACGCGTAGGATCAGCGACTTGCCGTCAGCGCCCGAGCGGTTGGCGCCCATGCCGTGATTGCCGCCTTCGGCCTTGAAATGCTGCTGATAGCGATAGTCGATCAGCGTGTTGAGGTTGGCGACGCTCTCGATGACGATGTCGCCGCCGCGGCCGCCGTTGCCGCCGTCGGGTCCGCCGTGTTCGATAAATTTTTCGCGGCGAAAGCTCACCGCGCCGGCGCCGCCGTCGCCGCTCTTGAGATAGATCTTCGCCTGATCCAGGAATTTCATCGGATTTCGGCCGCCCGTCCCCCGAACGAAAAAGGGGGAATGCGGCCATTCCCCCTTTGCATTCAATCTAGCGCGTTGCGCCGGTTCGGGTGAAGTGCCTACTCCGCAGCCTCCGCCGGGCCCGGCTCGACCGACACGAAGGTGCGTCCGGCGCGCGTCGTATGGAAGTGCACCGCGCCTTCGATCAGCGCGAACAGCGTGTGGTCGCGCCCCTGGCCGACGTTACGGCCGGCGTGGAACTTGGTGCCGCGCTGACGCACCAGGATGTTGCCCGGCACGACGATCTCGCCGCCGGCGCGCTTCAATCCGAGGCGGCGGCCGCGTGAATCGCGCCCGTTGCGCGACGAGCCGCCGGCTTTCTTATGCGCCATGAGCGCTCTCCTTGCCGGCGCGGATGCCGGTGATGCGCAGAACCGTCATCGCCTGGCGATGGCCGTTCTTGCGGCGATAGTTGTGGCGCCGCCGCTTCTTGAACACGAGCACCTTGTCATCGAGCTTGTGCTCGAGCACTTTGGCGGTGACCGAAGCGCCTGCGATCAACGGCACGCCGGCTTTCGCTTCCTGGCCTTCGCCGCCGAGCATGAGAACCTCGTCGAGCGTCACGCTCGAACCCGGTTCGCCCGCGAGCTTCTCGACGAAAATCACGTCGTCCTTGGCGACTCGGTATTGCTTGCCGCCGGTGCGGATGACTGCGTACATGGGGCGCCCTGGAAATAAAGAACGGACGGGACCAGCCCGTCCGTTGGCGCGGAATATAGCCTGGAAGCGGCGCCTGTCAACGATTTTACGCCGCTCCAGCAGGGGGTTGCCCAGCTTTTGCGCGGGTTTTAGGGCCTGCGCCTCAATTGCAGATCGGCGAGGGTCCGGCCGAGACCTGGTTGGGCGACGTGAACGCGCCGGTTGCGGCGCCGGCGAGGCCGCCGGCCGCGGCACCAAGCCCCGGATTGCCACCAATCGCGCCGAGGGCCGCGCCGCCGGCGGCGCCGAGCGCGCCGCCGGTGACTGCGCGGCAGCCGGGCGATTGACCGCACGCCGCGAGCGATAGCATGGCGGCTGCGATAACAGACGAACGCATGAAAACAGCCATCTCTATCCTCCTCTTGTTTGTTGCTGGCATCACGCCGGGCCCCGGCCTTCACACGGGCGTCAGCCGTTTTCCTGCGCCGGGACGCGGGCCTGATGGAAATCGGACTATGAGGACAACGCCGATACGGCCGCCGTTTTCCCGCGCAGGTCGTGACAAGTTTGTGGGATTGCGGCCGGCCGGGTGGCTGGTTTAGGCTCCGCGCCCTGCGGAGAGGTGCCAGAGCGGTCGATCGGGGCGGTCTCGAAAACCGTTGTGCCCTTTACTGGGTACCGTGGGTTCGAATCCCACCCTCTCCGCCATTTCCTTATTTGTCGACACCCGAGATGGGCAGAAACGCACGGCGGCTGTCCGCCGAAGCCCGAAGGATCGCGGGCAAGCGGCAGACAGCGCCTTCACTGCGCCCCATTTTCGGTTTGAATAAGCCGGCATGGCATTCGCGAGCCGCCGGCCCGACGTCTCCGTCATCATTCCGGCCTATCACTGCGAAGCGACGATAGAAAAGGCAGTATCGTCGGCGCTCGGCCAGAGCATCCGCGCCATCGAAGTGATCGTTATCGACGACGGGTCGCGCGACCGCACGCCGCAAATCGTGGCCGAGCTTGCGCAGGTGGATGACCGGATCGTTCCCATTGCGCTGCCGGAAAATGTCGGCGTGGGCGCCGCGCGCAACGTCGGCTTGGCGAAGGCTTCGAGCGCGTGGGTCGCGGTGCTCGACGCGGACGATTGGTTCCAGCCGGATCGTTTGCGCACCATGCTGGCCGCCGCGGAGCGGCTCGACGCCGATCTGGTCTGCGACAATCTGAGAGTATTCGACCACGCGCTCAGGCATGTCGTGGGCGTCACGCGCTTCGGCGCGCGCCGTTCCGCCACGCCGCTCGCGGTGCGTCGGATGTTCGAATTGGATCATGCGTTCCGGCGACACAATCTCGGCTTCACCAAGCCGATGGTCAGAACGGAATTCCTCCGGCGCGAAGGAATTACATACGATCCACGGTTTCGCGTCGGCGAGGATTTTCTGTTTCTTGCTGAGGCGCTGCTTCACGGTGCGCGCGCCTTCATGCTGCCGAGCGCCGATTACGTCTATGTTCATCGGATTGCGCCGTCGACGCGAACGGTTGCGCCGAATTCCCGGGCCGGCACGGGATTCGCCGACATCTGCAGATCGTGCGCCTATCTTCTCGGCAAGTATTGGCGCGGCATGTCCAGGCGCGAACGCCGCGCGCTGGCACGGAAACGCAAATCGATTTCCGACTGGTTGGCCTACATGAATCTATTGGCGGCGCTCCGAAACAAAGATTTCCGCCAGGCGATCAGCATCCTGAAACGGCGACCGACAATTGCTGCGATAAAAATTTACACCACGCGAAATCGAATCCTGGATTTGATGATGATCGGTCGCGCGCGCATGCGGCGACGCTGATGGCATTGCGCCCGATGCGCCGCGCGCGTCACGGCGCGGTCGCCGAATGATCACAGGCGAAGCATTGATCCGCCACAAAACTCGTATTGAGTGTGAGTGAAGTGATATGCGCGGATTCGCCGTGCAGTGTGGAGCGACACAGGGGTCGTCGAAGTTACGGAGTTTTGACATGGTGGCTAGGTTCGCCTTGCGTCGGAGTGGCAACGTTGCAGAAGAGCGCGCACTGCTGGGGCAGCTCGGCAGCGCGCTCGCCGGTCTGCCTGCGCCGTGGAGCGTGATCGTGAACGAGCGCCCTCGGCAGTCGCCGTGGGTGCGCTACATGGTATTTCATCCTGACAAGGGGCTTGCACTGGTCGACGTCGCATCGGCCCGACCGGAGCGCAAGGTCGGACGGGTTGCGTCGCTTTTCACCCGCGCAGGGTTCGGCGCGTTCGAGCAGGGTAGCCTACCGCTCATCGCGATCAGCATCGGCAAGTTCCAGATCGAAGCGCTCGAATTCTGCCTCGACACCGCGTTCCAGGCGACGCGTTGCGGACTGACGATTGCCGACTGGCCTGAACAGGCGATTGCACTGCTGCTTGAACGATCCGATATGAATTTGAAGCGGCTGGTTCGCACAAACCCGGGCGCCCAAACGCCCGCGAGCGAAGTCGCCGCGCCGCCTATCGCGACCGCCGCCCTCGAAGCCGCAATCGAGGAGCCGCCGCCGGTGCGCGCTGCGCCTCCCGATCCGGTCCGGGAACCGCCGGCGGCGATCGAAGAACCGGACCCGGTGCACGCTGCGCCGCCAGAGCCGGTTCCGGAACCTCCGGCGTTCCGCGCCAAAGAACGGCGGCCTGAGCCGCCACCTTTGCGCCTTCAAGCCGAGCCACGGCGCGACGCGCGCACACCATACGATCGGCACCGCACAAAACCCCGGCGCCGGCTACGTGGGACGGCTGCCGCCGTCGCAGCGGCGGCCGCAGTCGTCGTTTACGTTGTCATGCGATTGCCGGCGCCTCACGACATGCCGCCGGTTGCCACAGCGCCGCGTCCGACGCCGCAGGTCGCAGTCGCGCCCAGCGCGGCTCCAACGCAAAACAACATTGCGGCGCCCGATAATAAGGCGATCGAAGAGGCCGCAATACCGCCGCACACGCCGGCCGACGGACAGCCGACGGCGAAGCCCGATATCCCGGCGCGCACCGCTGTGACGCCGCCGCCCGCAACGCCGCCGGTTCCGACTGCGGCTGGCACGGCGGTGGAGAACCTTCCGCCGCCAACGCCGAGCCGAGCGCCGCTTGCCTCACCGCCTCAGGATACGCAGCCGGAAAAATTGGCGGCAATTCCGCCGTCGCCGGTGCAATCGAGCGGGGCGCCGCTTGCGTCGCCGCCCCAGAACTCACTGCCGGCAACAACCGCGGCAATGCCGCCGCCGCCACCGCCGCCCAAGCCTCACATCCAGCACGACACGGCGCGTGCCGAGGGTGAGGCCAGCCCGAAGCCCGACGATGAGTTGGTGATGATCAACGGGCTGACCTACGTCAATGGACGTCAGCCGCATTCGCTTGGTACGGTCAAGATGCCGGCTGGCCAGGCAGACAATTGGACTACCTGGTATGGCGGCGAGTAGGACGCTATTTCAAGGCAGCAACGGTCGCCGTCATGCGCGGACGACACGCAGCCGTGGCGTCTCGGCGGCGTCGATCAGGTCGCGATAGATCGCGACATAGTCGGACGCCATGCGACGCGCGCTGAAGCGTTCCTTGAAACGCTGGCGGATTCGCGTTCGCGAGAGCGACGGTATCCGCGCGATGGCGTGCACGGCCTCTTCTTCGTTGGCAACCACAAACCCGGTTACGCCATCTTCGACAATTTCGGGGACCGCGCCGGCGCGATAGCCGATAACGGGAACGCCGCACGCCATCGCCTCGATCATCACCAGGCCAAACGGCTCGGGCCAATTGATCGGCATCAGCAGCGCGATCGCGCGGCTCAGGAATTCCGATTTGTCCTCATCGCCGATCTCGCCGATATATTCCACCTCCGGCGCGCGCAACAGTGGCCGAATTTCATGCTGGTAATATTCCTGATCGACGCGGTCCACCTTGGCGGCGATCTTGAGCGGCAAACCGGCGCCGTGCGCAATTTTTACCGCCCGATCGACGGCCTTTTCCGGCGCAATGCGGCCGAGGAATGCGAGATAGGACGTCTGCACCCGTCGTGGCGTGAGCAGGTTTGCCGGCATGCCGTGATGCACGGTGCGAACCCATCGGGCCTGCGGCAACGGGCGCCGCTGGGCGTCGGAAATGGAGATCACCGGGATGTCCGAAAATGTGTCGAAGACCGGCTGGTGCTCGGGCAGGTCGAGACGGCCGTGCAGCGTGGTGACGAATGGCGTCGGCTGCCGCGAGAACAGCGAGAACGGGTGGTAGTCGAGATGAAAGTGCAGGATATCGAATTCCAGTGCGCGCCGGCGGACATATTCGAGCATCGTCGCATGAAGCGCGAATGGATCCCTGATCGACGGATCGTGCCGCAACGCGCGGGGCCAAAACGGTTCGAGCCGCGCCTTGGTAATCGAATCGCCGCTGGCAAACAGCGTGACGTCGTGGCCGAGAGCGACCAATTCCTCGGTAAGCCACGATACGACCCGTTCCGTCCCGCCGTAGAGCTTCGGTGGAATCGCTTCGGTCAATGGTCCGATCTGAGCAATGCGCATGCGGATACCTTCGCTCCATTTGTATCGTCACCACCGCGGCCGAGTGGACGCAGTCGAGATGCGGATTTTCACGATCACATGGTGGCAGGAGCGAGGCGGCCGGCGATTCACCTCAGATTTATCACAGACACCATTGACGATCCGTCCGCTTAATCGACATAGGGTGCGCCGTATCGTTCTGCCCGCGTTCAAATTCGATATTCGCGTTGCGCCCGCCGTTGCAACATCGAGATGCCACGCATGGACAACCTCACGCGTTTCGCCGAAAGACCTTTCGCATTCATCCTTCGCTACGCGGCTCGCCGCAGTCCGTCGCATATCGCGATTTGCTGTGCCGTCCTGGCCGCCGTGGGCTGCTCGGTCAGCACGCAATATGGGATCAAATTTCTCGTCGATACGCTCGACCAAGGCATCGCGCGCGCCGGCGTATGGATTGCGTTCGCCGTGTTGGGTTCATTGATCGCGGCCGATAATCTACTGTGGCGCATCGCCAGCTTTATCGCCGCGCGCACGTTTGTCGCGACGACCGGCGACATTCGCGGCGATCTATTCGCATACCTGACCGGACATGCGCCCGATTATTTCGCCAATCGGATGCCGGGATCCCTCACGGGCCGTATCGCCGCCGCATCCAATGCGGCATTCGCGGTCGAAAACATGTTCATGTGGAACGTCATGCCGCCGTGTATCGCGACCGCCGTGGCGGTCGGATATATGGCCGTTGTCAGTCTGCCCATGATGGGTGCCGCAACGGCGGTGGCGATCGTCGCCGTCTTCGTTCTTTTCCGTCTCGCCGCTGCCGGCACGCCGTTGCATCGGCGTTACGCCGACGATGCGGCGGCCGTCGACGGCGAAATGGCCGATGTCGTTGGCAACATTACGCTGGTGCGCGCCTTCGGCGCTGTCCGGTCGGAGCAGATGCGGATCGGACAGGCAGTCGACCGCGAAATGACCGCACGCCGCCGCAGCCTCTATTATCTCGAGCGGCTGCGGCTATTTCATGCGTTGATCACGGTTACGGCGACGGGATGCGCGCTGGCTTGGGCGCTCGTTCTTTGGCGGCGTGGACAGGCGACCACAGGCGACGTCGTGCTCGTTTCGACGTTGGGCTTCACCATTCTCTATGCAACGCGCGACCTTGCCATCGCGCTTGTCGACATGACGCAACACTTCGCTCGTCTTGGGGAAGCGCTTGTTACGTTGCTCCAACCCTACGCGCTGCGCGATCGTCCGGGCGCGGTGCCTTTGCATACGCATAGCGGCCGCGTCGAGTTTGCCGATGCATCCTTCAGTCATTCCGGACGGTCAAAAATTTTCGACAAGCTCGATCTTACGTTCGCGGCAAGAACACGCACCGGCCTTGTCGGACCGTCGGGTGGTGGCAAGTCGACCCTTCTGTCGCTCTTGCAGCGCTTTTACGATCCCGACGCCGGCCAGATTCGGATCGACGGACAGGACATCGCCACCGTGACGCAACAAAGCCTGCGGCGGGCCATCGCAGTCGTGCCTCAAGACATCTCGATGCTGCATCGGTCGGTGCATGAAAATATCCGTTACGGCCGCCCCGACGCGTCCGACGCCGAGGTGCGAGCCGCGGCGGAAGCGGCGCGGTGCGACGACTTCATTTCGCTTCTGCCCGATGGCTTCGACACTATTGTCGGCGACCGTGGCGTCAAGCTGTCGGGCGGGCAGCGCCAGCGGATCGCCATCGCGCGCGCTCTGCTCAAGGACGCGCCGATCCTTTTGCTCGACGAGGCGACCTCGGCGCTCGATCCAAAATCGGAGGAGGCTATCCGTGCGGCGCTCGATCGCGTGATGCGCAACCGCACGGTGATTGCCATCGCCCATCGGCTGTCGACGCTCCGCAACTTCGATCGAATCGTGGTGCTGACAAACGGCGTCGTCGTCCAAGACGGCGCGCCCGGAGCGCTGGTGCGCGTAGCCGGTCCCTACCGCGATCTTGTCGAGGGCGAGTTGGCGCGGCTCAACGGCAGCCGCGCCGCATGAGCGGCCGTGCCGCCTTGCGGCGTTTGTGCACAGCGGCTGCATTTCCGCCCATTGCCTACGATCCGGTCGCGTAGGTGACGTTTTGTGACTCGGCGGCGTCGATTGCCTCGAACGGAACGTGGGCGTGCTCGACGCCGAAGCGGGCGAGCACTCGGCGCGCGTCGTCGGCCAGGTCGTGGCGGGTCAGAGCGTAGGCAATATTCGCTTCGAAATACCCGATCTTGTCGCCGCAATCGAACCGGCGGCCGGAAAAACGAAAGCCATGCAGTCGGTTGTCGCCGACCATGCGTGAAATTCCGTCGGTGAGCTGCAGTTCACCGCCTGCGCCGGGCCGGAGTTTGCCCAGATGATGGAACAGGCGGGGTTCGAGAATGTACCGGCCGATTGCGGCCAGGTTCGACGGCGCATTCTCGAGCGTCGGCTTTTCAATGATCGTGAGTCCTTCGACGAGGCGTCCCTGGGCGTTGCCGGGGCAAAGAATGCCGTAGCGACTGGTTTCCGCCGGCGGAACCTCCATGATGGCCACCATGTTCCCGCCGATCGATTCGTAGGCCTGTGTCATCTGCTTGAGGCACGGGGTTTCGGCCATGATCAGGTCGTCGGGTAGCACGACCGCGAAGGGCTCGTCGCCGACGAGATTGCGAGCACACCAAACGGCGTGTCCGAGGCCGAGCGGTCGCTGCTGTCGGGTGAAAACGGCATGGCCAGGTTGCGGAACTTCATGTTCGATGGCCTTCATGTCGCGCGCCTTGCCGCGGATCGACAAAACGTTCTCGAGTTCGAGACAGCGGTCGAAATAATCTTCGATCGCCGATTTGCCTCGGCCGGTGACGAAGATGAATTCCTCAATGCCGGCCGCGCGCGCTTCATCGATCGCGTATTGGATCAAGGGCGTATCGACCACCGGCAGCATTTCTTTGGGCAATGAACGCGTCACCGGCAAAAACCGCGTGCCGAGTCCGCCAACCGGAAACACCGCCTTACGTATCCGCGTTTGCATAACCTTGCACCTCCATGTCTGTCGCAGAATCCCACCTTGGACCGACTGCTGGGGTGAGGGAGGGATTTTTCCGTGATACCTCGCGCCAGACGCAGAAAGATCACGCGGATTTTTGACATCGGTGGTTTCGCGGCGGTCGATCGGCGGCAACCATTGTGATTTCCGTGTGGTGAAACGCCGTCACGGATCGACGATGTGCGTGTGTGCCGCAGATGTCGAATGGTTCGGCGCGATGTAGAGACCTTGGCAGAATTGTGGCTGACGTCGATCACTCTGGATTCAGCTTACGTGCACGCATCGCACCTGCCGAGTGATCGCGAAAAAATTGTTCGCTGTCATCGCGCCGGAAGAAATTCAATAAGCGGCGCTTTATCAAACACACATTGAACACACCTCGCTGCACGCGACGTTGTTAGCGTCTCGCGGCTGAGCAGACGGGTGGCTTCGCGCTAAAAAACTTTCTCGCCGCGTGCCACCCGATTTTTTCCGGAGGGTCTTCTTTCTCCAACCAACGAGAATGAAGGAGGAGGACAAATGGCTGCGACGACTTTTCCCCATACGCCATGGCACGATGACGGTCGTTTTGGGCAAGCGGCGGACGCTCACGACTGGCCGCGGTTGCATGCTGCCGCAATCGATCGGTGCAGCACGGCGCAAGTCGATCTGCCAAGGTTCAAAGCCCCTGCAGAGGGGATCGTCAAACGGCTTGTCGATCTCTGTCTGGCCGCTGGGTTACTCGCCGTTTTAGCGGTTCCAATGCTCTTCATCGCTGCACTCGTGCGGCGCGACGGCGGCCCCGCGCTTTTCGGTCACAAACGGATTGGCGCGAACGGCAAGACGTTTGTCTGTTGGAAATTCCGCACCATGGTGACGAATGGCGACGCAGTATTGGCCCGCGTCCTTGCGACTGACCCGGTCGCGCGCGCCGAATGGAATCGCGATTTCAAACTCAGGTCCGATCCGCGGATCACGCGCATCGGCAATATCTTGCGACTCACCAGCCTCGACGAGTTGCCGCAGCTCTTTAACGTCCTCAAGGGTGAAATGAGTCTGGTTGGCCCGCGTCCGATCGTGCGGGACGAAATACGGCGGTATGGAACGGCCTTTCACGATTATGCGCGCTGCCGACCCGGCATCACCGGGCTCTGGCAGGTCAGCGGCCGCAACGACGTCGATTATGGGTGGCGCGTTCGCCTGGACCAGGAATACGCACGCCATTGGTCCGTCGAAACCGATTGCCTCGTATTGCTCCGCACCGTCGCCGTCGTCTGCCAGGCAAGAGGTGCTTATTGAGCTCGTCGGGATGGTTGCGTTGCACCGGATGGCGTCGCTCTCTGTGGGCGGCGCTCGTCGTGTTGTCCGGCGCCTTGGCGCTCAACAGTTGCGGCGGCACGGCCAAGACCGACTTGCCGGCGTTGCCACGCGTTTCTGATCCGCAGCCCGGCGTAATTCCGAAGCTGACGCCCTATAAGGTGCAGGTCGGCGATGTCCTCGACGTCAGGCTGCTTCTCAATCCCGAACTCGATGAAGAGGAGGTCGTCAGGCCGGACGGCATGATTTCCACGACCGTTGCCGAGGACGTGCCGGCCTACGGGAAGACCCCTACGCAAATCTCGGCGGAACTGCGCGAGAAATACAGCTCCACGCTCAAAAATCCGGAAATTACGGTCGTTGTACATACGTTTGCGCCCAATCGGATCTATGTCGGCGGCGAGGTCGTGAACCCCGGCGAATTCGTCACCGTCGGTCCCAATCTTACGATCAGCCAGGCGGTCGCGCGCGCCGGCGGTCTGAAGCTCAGCGGCGATCGCGCCGAGATTTTCGTGATCCGCCGCGGACCGAACGATACGCCGGAAGCGTTCTCGGTCGCATACAAAGACGTAATCTCGGCCAACGATCCCGCCGCGGACGCGCGGTTGGCAAACTACGACATGGTCTACGTGCCACGCACCGGCGTTGCCGAGGTTTACACCTGGTTCAACCAGTTCGTGCAGCAATTCATCCCGCTCAATTGGGGGTTCTCGTACAACATCAACCCCGTGGCGACGACTGGGCATTGACGATGGAAGCGTCACACACAGTCCTGGACGGGTCGGGATCGGCAGAGCGGCGATGATGCAGCTCATGCCATTCGGCCTCTTGACGATCCTATTCAAGCACAAACGGGCGGTGACCCGCGTGTTCCTGGCGATCATTTTAGGCGCCGGACTGTATCTGCTGTTTGCGACGCCGAAATATGAATCGATCGCCCAGCTGGTCGTTCGGTTCGGTGATCGATCGATACCCGACGTCAGCCGGTCGCAGCAGACGGAATTGACGCCGTCGGATCGCCGCGAGATCGTGCTCGCGAACGCCGCGATCCTGGGAAGTCCCGATCTCGCGCAAGCGACGATCGAGGCGTTCGGCCTCAATTCCGTCTATCCCGGCATCGTCGCCAATCCGCCCAGTCGCGGCACGCCCATGGATGAAGCCGTCAAGCGGTTCCACGACAATTTGGTCGTCAGCGTCGGCAATGAGGACAACGTCATTTCCGTTTCCCTGCTTCATCCCGACAAGACGCTAGCGCCGAAACTCGTCCAGAAGCTGATCGATCTTTATATCGGCCGCCAGTCGGCGGTGTATCAGAATCCGCAAAGCGCCTTCATGAAAAAGGAGGTCGCAGACGCGAACGCGCGGCTCGATCGTGCCCAAGGTGCGCTCGAGAGCTTCAAGGAAACGTGGAAGATCACCGATTACGACACCGAGGTTGCCGATCTTCTGAAGCAGCGCGGCGACGTGGATTCAAACCTGCGCGCCGCACAAGCCAACTTGGCGCAGTCCGTACAGCGCGAAAAGCAGCTTCAAGCGTTGATCAAGAACGTGCCGAAGAGCATTCCCGCGCCGGCGAGCGGCGAGAAATACCGTGCATTAGACGACGCGGAAACCCGGCTATCCGACCTGACATCGAAATACAGCCAGATGTCGGCGACCTACAACGCCAACGGTCCGGCCATGGCGACGCTTAAGGCCGGAATGGCGGAAGCAAAATCGGATGTGGACGCGCGCCGGGTCGAGCTCAGCAAGCGGTCGCTGACCGACGCGAACCCGGTCTACCAGAATTTGCAGGAGGATTTGCTCCATACGTCGGCCGACGCTGAGAGTAACGCTGAGCCGGTCAGAGTTCTGTCGGATCAGATTCAGGCGATCAATACGCGGTTGAAGGACCTGCAGGATCATCGCGGTCAATTCAACGATCTGACACGCGAGGAGCAAATCGCCGAGAATACCTACCGGTCGCTCTCGGCCCAGTACGAGGATGCGCGCGTCAAAGACAATCTCAATCTACAGAGTATTACCCCTGCGACGGTGATCAGCGCGCCGACCGCGCCTTATAAGACGGCCCGGCCGCGCAAGCTCATTACCTTGCTGACTGCGATCGTCGGCGGCGGAATTTTGGCGATCTCGATGGCTCTGGCGCTTGAAGCGCTCGACGATCGGTTCACCACCGCCGAGCAGGTGGCCTACATCCTCGACCTTCCCATCCTCGCCAGTTTCGGCTTGCGCCGCCGCCGCGGTGTGCGAGCTCTCATCGCCCAGGGAGCGACGAGATGAAGAAATCCAATGTCGCGTTTGCAGAATTCTCGAGGCGCGAGCCGCAAGACAAGGGGCGGCCGATCGCCGAAATTAATCTCAACGCGCCCAGTGACATGCCGGTCATCGATTTGATCGAGCTTTACGCCAGCATCGAATACGGTCTGTCAGGCGAGAGCGGCCGGGTCGTGCAATTCGTCAGCGCCACGTCGGGCTTCGGCAGCGAGCAGATCGCGCTTGAGATGGCGTGGGCGGCCACCAAGGCGCTTGGCAAACGGATACTGCTCGTCAATTGTGCGCGCTTCGCATGCAACCGGCTACCGGACCGGTCGCATCGCGATTCGGTCATCCAACTCGCGACAGTCGAGAACGGCATGGTCAAGGTCGCGGGGCAGGAACTGTACCTCGCTGATTTGCGCAATGGCCTGTCCGGCGCAGAGCCGATGACCTCGCTTGAAGACATCGACGAAGAAGTCGAAAAGCTGCGCGGGTTTTTCGACATGATCGTCATGCTGGCGCCGGCGGCGGATGTCGATCCGCTCGGCATTGTCATGGCACGTCACGTCGACGGCAGCGTGATCATCATCGAGGCCGAACAAACGCGGCGTGCCGCCGCGATCCGGCTGCGCGAGGTTCTATCGCGCTCCGGCAATCCGGTCGTCGGCGCCGTGCTTAACAATCGCCAGACCTACATTCCGGCGTGGTTGGCGCGTTTCTTTTAATCGGCGCGCTGAATCGATTTCATGCATATTTTGGTCGCCAACAACGTTTATCCCCCGATCGTCGCCGGCGGAGCCGAGCTCATCGTCGCCTATCTCTGTGAAGAATTGGCACGGCGCAAGCATCGGGTGACGGTGGTGTCGACCTGCGCACCGAACATGGAACCTTATCCGGTCGAGACGCGCAACGGCGTCGAAGTCATCCGGTTCTTCCCGTCAAATGTCTATTGGTCATTCAACCGCGTCGGCGAACCGCGTTTGAAGAAGCTCCTATGGCACGTGCGCGACGCCTGGAACAAGGAATCCAGCCGCCGCCTGCACGCCGTCATGGAATCGGGGCGCCCTGATCTGCTGCACACTCATGTCATCGACGGTATGTCGGCTTCGATTTGGGCGCGCGCGCATCGTGCCGGCATTCCGGTGATCCATACGGCGCACGACTATCACCTCTTGTGTCCGCGTGCATTTCTATTGAGCAAACAATGGCGGATCTGTTCGCGACCGACGATACCCTGCCGGCTTTATCGGAACTGGCACCTTGGGACCACGCGCTACGTCGATTTGTTCGTGAGTCCATCGCGGTTCCTGCTCGATCTGCACAAGCAGGCAGGTATCCGACCGTTCAACAGCGCGGTCGTGCACAACGGCATTCCATTGCCGGACAACATCGTCCAGCTCAACGACAACCACGCCGCGGGCACCCGGACGCGCTTTATCCTGCTGACGCGCCTGACCGTCGAAAAAGGTGTGCGGGTCGCGCTCGCCGCTATGGCTCAAGTGCCGCGCCGCCTCGGCGTCGAGCTCACCATCGCAGGCAAGGGGCCGCTCGAGGAAGAGGTGCGCGCCGCCGCGGCGCGCGATCCGCGCATCCATTTTATGGGCTTCATCGAGGGTAAGGAAAAATACCGGGCGTTGACCCAGGCGGGATATCTTCTGCTTCCCTCGCTTTGGTATGAAAACGCGCCCGTCGCGATCATCGAAGCTGCCGCTTATGGCCTTGGCGTCATCGGCAGCGCGATCGGTGGCATTCCCGAATTCATTGAACCGAACCGGACGGGGTTGCTTTTCCCTCCAGGCGACGCCGAGTCATTGGCGAATATCATGGTTCGCCTCGCACGCAGTCCGGCGACGCTTCCGGCTCTCGCCGACCACGCGCGGGCGTTGGCAAAGCGGTTTACGGTTGGCCGCATGACCGATGCGTACGAACGGCATTACGTCGCGCTTCGCAGCGGCGGCACGGCATTCGCAGCCGCGAGCTGAGATGCGGCGCGTGATCGGTGTTGCGGTCTGCGTGCTCGCCGCGACCGTTG
>Ga0126371_10001965_pt1 | contig 17578 bp, 14 predicted proteins | sample PanSoiMetaPlot_4_FD_110145 | JGI IMG/M metagenome (GOLD analysis project Ga0126371, IMG submission 110145) | Tropical forest soil microbial communities from Panama - MetaG Plot_4 | ecosystem: Environmental > Terrestrial > Soil > Tropical forest > Bulk soil | place: Panama | collected 2016-02-17 | reverse complement strand
CTTTTTGAGCAGCTGGCTCATAGGTTTCGAAGAGCCGACAATTTCCTCGAACATCGAGGAGCGATCGATTTCCTCTCGCAGCACCACGTTTTCATTGTGAAGGCGCTCTTCGGTCCTCTTTTGATCCTCGATGTCCGTGCCCGTACAGTACCAGCGGATGATCTGGTCGTTGTCGCCTTTGAACGGCTCATACTGAAACAGGTACCAGCGATACTGCCCATTTTTCAGCAGCAAGCGCATCTGCAAATCGAATGGAGTTGGGCGCAAAAGCTTCTCCTGGCGCTCGGCCCGGATACGATCTACATCGTCGGGATGAAAAGCACGCGGAAAGGCGGGGGTGATGCCCGTTAGGTCCCGAGCCGCCCGGTTCGCGTAGAGTAGCTGGCCATCGGGCGCGATGACCACGGCGTATTGCCGAATGGCATCGATCATCGTTCGAAGGTTTTGCTCGCTCTGGTGGAGCTTCTCCTCGGCCCGCTTTCGGTCGTCGATATCGGTTGCCGTAGAGTACCAACGGATGATCTGGCCAGACTCGTCTTTTAAGGGGTTGTACTGCATGAGCTGCCAACGATACTGACCGCTTTTAAACGACGCGCGAAACTCAAGCTCGAATGGCTCTCCACGCAAAAGCCTTTCTTGACGCTCGGTTCGGAGCCGGTTTACATCGTCGGCGTGCACGACCCGGGCCCAAAAGCCTCGTTCATCCAGTTCGTCCTTCGTGAAGCCCGTGAGATCCAGAGCTACCTTGTTCACGTAAAGTGTCTTGCCATCCGGCGTTAGGACTACGATTGGATTGGGAATAGCATCGGTGATCGTACGAAGGTCTTCCTCACTTTGCCGTAACTTCTGCTCAGCGCGCTTTCGGTCGTCGATGTCGGTCAGGAGGAAATACCACGCGGTTATCTGACCTTCCGCATTCCGCACCGGCCGGCCACGAGACTGGAACCAGCGGTAAGCACCATCAGCGCGTCGGCAACGCAGCTCGACTTCAAAAGTCGCCCCCGATTCCATCGAACTTCTAAGCGTTTCGAGTACACGAGGAAGGTCGTCGGGGTGACAGACATCCCCTCGGCTCCAGTCCTTCACTTCCGCAATTGTTTGGCCGAAATACTCCAGGATTTGTTGGTTAACAAACTCTACCTCGCCCGTTGGGCTCAACGTGTGTACGAATCCGGGGATGTTATTGATGATCGTGCGAAAATCGGCCTCGCTCTGCAGCAGCTTCTGCTCGACGCGCTTGCGATCATCGATGTCCGTAAGAAGGAGGTACCAGGCGGTTGTTTTGTTCTCCGCATCTCGCACCGGAAGACCGCGCACCTGGAACCAACGATACACTCCGTCAACACGCCGGCAGCGGTGCTCTATTTCGTAAACGCGCCCCTCTTCGATCGACTTGATCCGAGCCTCAATTATGCGGGGAAGATCATCGGGATGAATGGCATCAGTCAGGGCCCAGTTCTTCAATTCTTCATTCGTCTTACCGAAATACTCGAGGGTCTGGCGGTTCAGAAACTCCACTTCGCCCATTGCGCCCATCGTCGCCACCAACCCAGGAATGTTGTCGACGATTTGCCGCCAGGAGAGTTCTCTCGCACGCAGGGTTTCCTCCCCACGTTTGCGATCCTCGATGTCTGTGCAGGTTCCGTACCATCTGATGATGTTGCCTGATTCATTCGTCAATGGGTTCGCACGAATCAGGAACCATCGATAGGAATTGTCGAAACGGCGCATCCGCGCCTCCGTGTCGACCGGGGTGCCCGAGGCTAGACACGATTGCCACTCCTCCACAAGGTTCTTACGGTCTTCCGGATGAATCGCTTCTGCCCACCTCCAGCCCTGCGCTTGTTCCGCGGTCATGCCCGTGTAATCAAGCCAGCCCTGATTGAGGAAGTCGCAGTAGCCGTCCGGACGGGTAGTCCAGGCTGTCGTCGGGATTGTGTTGATGATGGCGGCAAGATTGCGCTCACTCTTTTGCCGAGCCTCCTCGGCACGCTTACGCTCGGTGACATCGATGACGGTGCCCACGAATTCCACCAGTTCGGCGGAGGGGCCGAAGACCGCATGTCCGATGGCGCGAATGTCTCTGATTCCGGCGGTGGGGTCCGCCACGCGGTATTGAAGTTCGAAGTCTTTTTTGGCACGGACAGCTTGTTCAAATCGATCTTTGACGAACGCTCGGTCCTCGGGATAAACCCGAGTCAAGAATTCGTCAAAGTTGGGCAAACGGCGCGCAGGATCGAAACCCAGGATGCGGAAACACTCTTCTGACCAATACCGGATGTCCCCAGTTTCCAGGTTCCATGCCCAACTCCCCGTGCGGCTCAACCTTTGAGCTTCGGCCAGATATGCTTCGCTTTCGCGTAACCTTTGTTCCGCACGTTTGCGTTCCGTGATGTCCCGATAGATTACGTACTCGGAAATCTGGCTCCCCGAAACCGATACGGGACCGCTGATGATTGAGACATGAACGCGTGTGCCATCCTTGTGCTTCCGCACAGTTTCAACGTTCAGACTCTCTCCACCAAGACCCCGACGCGTGTATTCGTCTGCCTCGGCCGAAAGATCTTCGGGGACGACAAGTTCGTTAATGGGGCGACCGCAGGCTTCCTCTTGGGTGTAGCCGAAGAGCGTGGTGAATTCCGGATTGACCTGCAGGATGCGGTCACCGATGTCGAGCAGGACGATCGCTTCTGGCACTCTGGCAAAAAGTCCGTCGAGCAGGGCCTCGTGGCAAATAGCTTCCGGGATGGTGCGAGAGTCGATCCGTTCTGGGGAAAGCTTGTTCGGCGCACTCATACCGCCCATCCACCGAACCGCCCTGTCTTTGGGAAATGCATACAGGTACAAATCTGATTAGGCCATGACGGCATGTGCCAAACAATTAGACAATGGTATGGGTAATACTTTGGTATCAGGCTAGGCGAGCCGCGAGCGCACGACTTCCGACTATACGGAAACTAGAGCGGCACATCAGGGACAAAACAGCGCGGCGTGTGCCAGACAATACGCCCGTCGGTATGATCCAAATGCGGCTGTGTCAGCCCGCATCCGAAGAACCGGGCTCCACTCCCTCGGCACGCTCGCGAAGCATCCATTCGCGGACGTATGCAGGGCATTGGACGAGCTCGACGCCTTCATCTTCACAGCCAATCAGGAACCGAACCACCCCGAGGTCCACTAGTGTGACCTCGCTCAAGTCTAAGATTTTGCTCGCGCAGTTCCCATCCATCTCGGATCGAATGTTGACGATTTGATCCGACTGAATCCGGCCGCTCAAACGAAGCTTGGCGACGCATCCACCGGTATCTTTTTGGATTTTTAACATTTCGTATTCACCCTGCTTTGCGGACGATCCCAAACCTTGCCGCTGGATCCCTACGAGACAAGTTAGGTAGCAGCGCTTGGCGTGCGGCTTCGTAAGTCTGCCATTGTCCGGCATCCGGAAGCGCGGGGATCGTAACGAACTCACCTTGATCGAGGCCCGAGAGCGCCGCATCTACCATGTCATCCGCTGACATGACAATCTCCTGAAGTGGTTGTTCCATCGGCTTGCCGGACTTTTCCCAGAAGTCGGTGGCCGTGGCACCAGGCAATACCACGTGTACCGTGACTCCGGTGTTGGCCAACTCATGCCGCAAGGATTGGCTGAAAGCCAGAACCAAGGCTTTGCTGCCGCCATACACGCCGTTGAGACGCTCAGGAGCAATCCCAACGATCGAGCTGACGTTGATAATCGTGCCAGAACCGCGTTTCACAAACGCCGGCACTGCCGCGTAGGTCAGTCTTGTCAGAGCCTCAACATTTAGCGCGATCATCCGACTCATGTCAGCGACATTCGAGTTCAGCAAAGAGGCAGTCGCGCCGAGGCCCGCATTGTTGACAAGCATGGTAATGCTTGAGTTTTCGCGAAGGATACACTCCAGTCCCGCCAAATCGTTCGCATCCGTCAGATCGGCGTCCAGGATCTCAACGCTCCGTCGTGTGTCGGCGGCAAGTCTCTTCCCGAGAACATCCATGCGTTCGCGGTGCCGGGCAACCAGAAGCAGGTCGTAACCTCGTCTGGCCAGACGATCGGCATAAATGGCACCAATTCCGGATGACGCGCCAGTGATCACTGCTAATCCCATCGGTTGTGTACCCGTGTTTCTTCCTTTCTGCGTCGAAAGACAGTACTACTCTTCCAGCGTGCGTTATCTACAGTTGTCGCTGCAGCGAATCCAGTTCGGTGCGACAGGTGTCACTGAACTTTCGTAGCGGATCCTCATCGCTCACGGCGCGAGATTCAATCTGTTCGGCAGTGAGGTTGGGCTGTGGATACGTGCTCACAATGGCACTTATGACCTGTTCCGCTTGTTGTAGAACCGGCCCCGAGGAACTGAGTCGAATGCGGCTCAGCAGAGCGTACACTGGTAGCAGTTTTTGAAGATCACTGGCATTGTGTTGCATAGCGTCGACCAGCAACCGCGCGCTTTCACCGATGAAATCGGAATAGAGAGTCTCCCGTCGCGCGATCTGTTTCCCCAACAAGTCGCGCCGGTCCTGATGGCTGGCGGTAATCCACGTACCGACAGCCGACCCAAATGCACCTACCAGCGAACCAGCAATAGCCGCTAGCGCGGGGATCATCACGGAATTGATAGATGCCTCGAACGTATCGGCCTCTCCCAGCCGCTCAGGCCTTGATTGCCTTAGCAGTGACAGTTTCGCGATTCGGTATTGTGACGACGCCGTGCTTCCGCAAGATGTCGTAAGTGATGTCTTCCAGCTGTGCCATAACACCAACTCGAGGGTGCGCACGCCTTTCAATGAAATACGCTCGGCTTTTCATGGGCTCACCTCATTTCCGTACTTTGCTGCATCACCGAAACTGGTCAACCGCGGCGTGCGATGATCTTCGTCGATGTGCTCTCACCCGCCATGATTGCTTACGGGCTGCTCTTGAGCTTGCATCTGGAGCGCCGTTCGTAAGGTACTGCTGTGCAAGGGTTGCAATGTTGATCCGAAGCCTCGGCATCAGCAAAATGCTGAGCGTTCAGCAGACGGTACCAGTGCACATGGGTGCTCTCCCTTTTGTTTCATTGCATTGCGAGTGGCAACGGGCTTGCTTTCTCCGGTACAGCGACACAAAGCCTCTGGTTGACGAAGGAGCTAGGTATGAGCGCGGTCGAATTTGGGCTGGGATCGCAAGCACCATTTCTAGAAACGCCGGTGCATGTGCCGTTCGAGGACTATAAACGGGCGGGAACGCTGGAAGATTCTGAGGACAAGAATTACACCACCAACGAACCAAGTAGTGAGCCGGGCTTTGAATCAATCGTCGGCCGGAGCGCAGCCTTGCGGCGAGTCCTTCAGCAACTGGAGGTCGTCGCTCCAACCGATTCAGGCGTGCTGATTCAGGGAGAAACCGGCACAGGAAAAGAGCTGATCGCCGAAGCGATTCACAATCGAAGCGCACGGCGAGATCGACCGTTTATAAAGGTGAACTGCGCCGCCATACCTTCAGGCCTACTGGAAAGTGAATTGTTTGGGCATGAGAAGGGTGCCTTCACTGGGGCGATCATGCGGAAGCCGGGCCGGTTCGAGCTGGCGGACAAAGGAACCTTGTTTTTGGACGAAGTGGCGGACATTCCCCTCGAGCTGCAAGCGAAATTGTTGCGGGTTTTGCAAGAGCATGAATTTGAACGGCTGGGCAGCACGCGAACGCAGAAAGTGGATGTACGCGTGATCGCCGCCACGCACCGGGATCTCAAGCAAATGGTCGCTGAGGGAACATTCCGGAGCGATTTGTATTATCGTATCCACGTCTTCCCTCTGACGCTTCCTCCTTTACGCGATCGGCGCGAGGATATCCCTCTTATCGTTCGTCACTTTGTGGAAAAGTATTCCCGGCGAATGAATCGCCGCATCGAAACGATTTCATCACGCGCGTGGGAAGCGCTTACCAACTATGCTTGGCCAGGAAATGTGCGGGAGTTGCAGAACTTTATTGAGCGAGCTGTGATTCTTTCGCCCGGGACCTCTCTTCGCGCTCCGCTAGAGGAATTGGCACAAGAGGTGGTCTACAGTTCACAAACCCATTTGTCGACCCTCGAAGAGATTGAGCGAGAGCACGTGTTACGCGCGTTGAAGGAATCGAACTGGGTCACCGGAGGACCGAAAGGCGCAGCCGCCAAGTTGGGAATGAAACGAACCACCCTCGCCTATCGAATTCGTAAGCTGGGGATCCCGGTTCGGCCGCAGTAGGTTCGAAAATATGCACGCGCGAGCTCGACAACATCCTGGCAAGCCTTCGGCTGAGCACAACCCGGGCAGAGAGACCCTCCCTATAATCGCCGAAGGTTCTGGCTTTCACCAGTTGGAGAAAGGAAACATGTGCCAAAGCTGAAGTGGAAGCTACTGACGAAAAAACGCAATAGCTCTACCCAAGGCCTTCCGTCGCGAAGGAAGATCTGGCATGGGTGACCATTTCTTCGGCCTGAAGCTGCTGCTCGACAGGTTCCCCAACGCGGGAGCATTTGCTACCGCTCCCGCTGTTGCAGGCATGGAAAATCAGATAAAACCAGATTTTGTAAATGCCTTCTGGGAGCCGCGCTTTCCGGGTCCAAGTTCCGTCGCAATTGGTTGTGCCGAGTTTCATCCAGGGAAATAGTCTTCATCTTGAAGGGGAAGAACTAAAGGTGATCGCACTCGGCCACACGGATACGTCTAACACGACTGCGCTCCATGTGCCCTCTATTGATCTTGTTGTATCGGGAGATGCTGTTTATAACAACACGCACCCCTATCTCGCGGAGTGCGATGAAAAGGCCAGAGGCGAGTGGCTACGCGCGCTCGATAAGATCGAGGCTTTGCATCCGAACGCCGTGATAGCCGGCCATGGTGTGCTTGATCCCGATAGCTCTCCTCGGCATATCGAGGAAACGAGAAGTTATATCAATGGCTTCAACGCTGCCGCAGCGAGTATCTCAACTGTTACAGAGCTGTACGAGAAAATACTGGCACTACATCCAAATCGTGTGAATCCAGGTTTCCTCTGGGCAAGCGCCAAGGCTCTGAGAGGAAATACAAAAGCAGCCGCTTAGGCGGAGCATACGCGCACTCTAGAAAGTGAAACGGGCGTCCAGCTGAATCTGACGCCCAGTGCCGACAGTGGAGAATATTCGCCCGACATTGTTTGCGAGATTACCTGCAATGTCTTTGAAAATGGCATCTCCGTTCCCGCCGAGCGTGAGCGGACTTTGTGTGTTGCTTGGGACGGCAAAATTCGGATGGTTGACCAAATTGTAAGCTTCCGCTCCCAACGTAATCTTCATGCCTTCCTTCAATTCGAATCCCTTTTCCAGCGCTAGATCAAGTTCTGCGAAGGCGGGTCCACGCAGGCTGTTACGTCCAGCGCTACCGAAATCACCAGGAGGCGGTAACATAAAAGCACTTGGGTTAAACCAGCAAGACGGACTACCCGTTCTAAAACCGTTTGGACAAACACCTGTATAGGGATCGCCAACGAGATTGGGTCGTTCCGATGTTAGTAATGATTGCAAATCTGCATTATCAAAGGAGAGCACTGGAGTAAACGGGACGTTGCTGTGAACACTGGCAATGGCAGAAATCTGCCAGCCACCATATTGGCGTCCGCGCCCAAGGGGCAGCTCATAAATAGCGTTTGCGACGAAATTGTGCCGGATATCGAATCCTGACCGTCCTCTGTCCCCCTTGCGATTGAACGGGTCCTGAGTCGTGGGAGGTTCGTTTACGGCATCTATGGAAACATTGCTCGAAGCATCGTCCATCGAATGGGAAAAGGTGTAGGACACCTGCCAGGAGAGATTATGAGTATGACGCTGCGAAACGGACAGCTGCAATGAATTGTAGAAAGATTGCGCATCGGTCAGATCCTCCAGCAGAGGTGACGGCAAGTGTGGATTGTAGCGGTGCCCCAACGCCGCTTCGAACGGGTTCGCTTCCACTTCGCGAAGAAGGTGATTGCCCCGCGTACCGAGATATCCTGCTGTGAGAAAAATACCCGACGCAATTTCGCGCTCCAGGTTGAGGTTATATCGCAAAGCGTATGGAAACTTTGGATGGTAAGTAGCCTGAAATACGTAAAGCGGTTGTGTCAGGAGAGCATTTTGCGGATTGAGAAAGCTGGGAAATACGTAAGAATTTATGTCGAAGAACGGCGGTAGAGCCCGATTGACACTAAAGAAGATTATGGGGAACTGATCACGAAAGATGCCGGCTCCGCCTCGCAGCAGGGTTTTACCATCACCAAAGATGTTCCATGCAAAGCCAGCTTGAGGGGACAACAGATCTCGAGGAGTCGCTGCGAATACCTTGCCCACTGTCGGGCCCGAATCCGTCGCCGGATTACGAATAGCCGAAAGACGGCCGTGTGCCTCGCTCGGGTTGGAGTAAAAGTCGTACCGCAACCCAACGTTAACAGTTAAACGGCTCGTGGCTCGAAAGAAATCCTGCGCAAAACCAGACACAACGCTCTGCCGGTAATCGCGGTTTGAATCGGAACCGGAGGGGTCAACACCCACGTACGACAAAGGTAGAGCTTCGAGGAAGAATTCGAAAGAGGGGTTATTGGAGACTGCCGGGAACCCGAACGATCTTAGATCTTGAAACGTGTAGAGCCCGTTAACACCAAAATCTAAAGGCCCATTAGACTGAATCCTTCGAAACTGCCCCCCGACTTTTACGTTGTGGCGATGAATTGTTGATGAGAGTTGGTCCTGGATCTGATAAACCGTCGAAAAATCGCCTAATGGAATGATCGGGCTGTTGCCCACCAAGCTCATACCTGCAATGTTGAGCATTCCGAAGGATCGGCCGGGGACTAAAGAAATCGAAAGCCCCGGATGCGTATCGTCGATTGAAGTCGACCCGGTCGTGCGGTTGATACCGAATCGCAACTCGTTCAAGACTTCTTGTCCGAGATTGCTGCGGTCCTGAACAGCAAAATATTGATTCCGCGCTCGATGAAGAGCCGGAAACCCTGGTACGTAAGTTCCGGGTGGCATCCCGAAGTAAGGAACTGCGGACGAACTGTCATCGATCATGTAACGCGCGAATACCGAATGAGAATTTGTGAAGTTGTGATCGATGCGCAGGACGCCGAGATTCTCAGTCGTGTATCTCTTATCGGCGGTAATAAGGTCTGCGGTTCCATCTCCATTGTCTACCCCATTCGACGGAGGAAGTAGCGCCAGAAACTGCTCGATGCGAGGATCGATCATGACAGCAACGCACCCGTTCGGAGCAGAGTCATTGCAGCTCGCTGGGCTGGTGGCAGAGGGTAGCAAACCGCGGTGAGCTAAAGCATTTGGTACAGTGGCAATTGCGGTAGATGCTTGTACTTCCCGAAACCCCTCATAGTTCGTAAAGAAAAAGGTGCGGTTATGCACCAACGGTCCTCCGATGGTAGCGCCAAACTGGTTGTGCACGAGTGCTGGCTTCGGGCGGTTTCCCAAATCAAAGTAATTCCTGGCGTCGAGTGACGCGTCTCGGTGGATTTCCCATAGTGATCCATGGAACTGATTAGTTCCAGATTTGGTTACCGCCTCAATTACTCCGCCTCCATTGCTGCCGTACTCTGCACCGAATGTTTGGGTTAAGACCCTAACTTCTGTCAATCCATTCAGGCCCAGAAACAGGCCCGAAGCACCCGCTGGTGAAAACCCGAAGACCGGATCATTCGCATCCATACCGTCTATCAGTACATTCGTCGAACTCGGCCGCATACCACCAACTGAGACCTGGCTGGCTTTGCCATTCGAGAGCAACGAAGGGGCACTGTTAGGCGCTGGAGCGACTCCCCGTTCGAGGATAGCGGTCTTGAACAGATCACGACCGTTCAGAGGAAGTTCGGTTAGGCTTCGTTCAGCAATCGTTTCGCTGACCGTCGAAGTAGTAGTGTCGATTGACGCGTCCGCCTTGACCGTTACGTCTTGTGGAACCGTTCCGACCCTCAGCGACGGATTGACCGCGATTGCAGTTCCCGAAGTGAGGGTAATCCCTTCGAGCAGCTGTGTCTGAAATTTCTCCTTCTCTGCGCGAACTGTGTAGACTCCCGGTGGCAAGCCCGCGACGTGATACTCACCCCTGATGTCGGTGATCGCAACGCGCTTCAATCCAGTGTTTATGCTAGAGACCGTCACGTGAGCTTCTACAATGACGGCACCGGTTGGATCGGTCACGGTTCCAAAAACGCTCGCGAGCTGAGTTTGCGTCCACGCTGAAGCTGTATATAAGGCCAACGATAGGGCTAGCATTATGCACGACCTGTGGGAACAGCCCTTGGTGTACGCATGAACATTGAACATCACTGCTACCACCTTATTTGTGTGCGCGAAAAGGCACCGCGCCCAGTTGAAGGCGCTTATCTGCTGAAAACTCGGTTGCGGAGCATAAAATCTTTCGCGGTTGGGAGTATCTAACCAGAACTCAGTGAACGCTTTTTGGCGGCATTTTGATGGAGCCTCGCGGTCATTTTCACCAAATCCGCTACGGAGTTGGCCATCATCTTCTGCATTACCTGGCCGCGGTGTGCCTTCACTGTGCTCTCGGTAATACCGAGTTCGCCAGCGACCTGCTTATTCAACAGACCGGAAACGACCAACGCCATGACATCTCGTTCACGAGGAGTAAGTGATGCATAACGTTCTCGAAGCACCCGCATCTCCGTTTCCTGTGCAATAGCGAGGCAGCTTCGTTCTAGTGCCTGCCGGATGGCCGCCAACAATGCTTCATCATTGAATGGCTTCGTCAGAAACTCGACTGCCCCTGCCTTCATAGCGCCAACCGACATCGGAATGTCACCATGTCCCGTAATGAAAATGATCGGCATCTCGGTGCGTTCGGCCAGGCGCTCTTGCAGTTCGAGACCATTGAGGCCGGGCAGGGAAACGTCTAGCACCAGACAAGTTGGAGTAGATGTGCGTGGGCGATCGAGGAATTCTTGTGCCGATGCGAACGTCTCAGACTGCCAGCCTTCGTCGTGTATCAAAGTTTCCAGCGATTCGCGCACCCATGCGTCGTCATCAACAACAAACACGATGGGCTTGGCAGTCGCCATTCGCGATGACCCCAGTTCATGACCAAATGTGCCAGCGAAACTCATTGCTAGGCTTTCCAACAGTAACCAGAACGAACGAGAGAGCGTCAATACGGCAAAATCCGTAGCTCACCCCTGAGTTTCCACGGTCAGCCCCTCATTCCCCAGAAAGGGCCGCGTTGACTGCATCAAGCAAATCGCTGTCACTGAATGGCTTGTATAGGAACTTCACAGCCCCTTGTCTGAAAGCTCGTTGCCGGATGTCCTCGTCCTTCTGACCAGTGATGAAGATAACGGGAATCGCTTGCCCACGACGTTTCAATTCCTCTTGAAGATCCAGTCCGGACATCCCCGGCATCGCGACATCGAGGATCAGACACCTGGTTTCGTCGACAAAACCAGACGAAAGAAACTCTTGTCCCGACGAAAAAGCTCGAGCCGCGAAGCCGAATTCCCTGAGCAGATCGGGAAGTGACTCGCATAGCATTTCATCATCGTCAACTACGGACAGAAGTGGACGTTCCGTGGCGCCGTTTCCTGGATGCGACTTCATAACAAGACAATGCAGGACTCTGTTCGCTGCGTCTATTCAACTTTAGTACTGGCTTCACGCCGAATTAAGACGCCGGAGTAATCTCGCTCCGAACCAAGACAATGCACCACCCTGCAAGCTACGTCAATTCGACTTTGGTACTGCTTCTGTGGCGACAAAGAACGTCGGAGGCAAATCAGGAGGGTTACGCTGGTCAGAAACGTTGCAGTGGATCAGTGCGGACGTGCGTATTCGGGTACGCTGCCTGGCTTTGGATACGCTCGAGAGGCGAACCACGCTATCAGAAGGTTTTGCAGCGCCTGAGGCTGGTGTGACGAAATTTGCTTGAGTAATGTCGTGACGTCGAAGTAGATGCGCGCTGCAGTGACTTGCCGCTTTACCGGGTCGAATTGATACACTCCGCAGCCAGGCAGGTTTACACTTGTGCCGGTTGCAGCGGCGCCAGCAAAAGGCCCCTTGTGAGCGGCTTCGAAGCTCCACTCCACGACGACTACGTCTTTTCCAAAAATCATGTTCTTCACGACGTGACGGTTCCCAGGAAAGCCGGCGACAAAAGGGCGAACAAACTGGTCGCGGAGGGCTGCTTTTCCGTTTATGATCGAGCCCGGAATTTCCAGCGAAATGGTCTCGGAGTAGTAGGACAGAATCAACTTCTCATCGGTTCCGGACCATGCTTCAAAATACTCCTCGATGAAGGCGCGGACGTCACTGTCGGAAGTGATTGCGGTAGAAACACCCATGAGCCACCCTCCTGCGCCAGGTATGTTAGCCCAAATGCGCTGTATGATGCACGCCGGACCGCAAGTACTACTAGGCCGCCGCGTCCTTAGCGCTGCATGGACCACAAGGAATAGAAAACGAAAACGTGGTGCCTGGCCCATCATTCGGCTCGGCCCAGAGTCGCCCCTGATGTCTCTCGATGATCGAGCGGCTGACGGACAAACCGATGCCCATGCCTCCGCTCTTCGTCGTGTAAAAGGCCTCGAACAGCTTCTCAAAATCGTCAGGATTTACGCCGCAACCGGCATCTTGCACGCTCAGGCGCACACGATCGACTTCTTCTCGCTGCGTTCTGATCAGGAGTTGCCGCGGACGATCCTCAACTCCGATCATCGCGTCGGAACCATTGCGGAGCAGATTGAGGGTGACCTGCTGCAGCTGGGTACGATCGCCGATGACGGGCGGGAGGTCCTCGGTGAGTTCTGACCGCAGAACCACTCGATTTCTCTGAAGATCGCTCAACGACAGTGCAATCACCTCTTTCGTAACCTCGTTCAGATCGAGGGTCTCCAGTGTAAATTCCTTTTTCGTATACAGGGCACGCAATCGCGTGATGACATCGGAGGCTCGATTGGCATCGCGAATAGTTCGTTGCACGGTTTCGCGCGCACCGTCGACATTCGGAGGATCAGCATTCAACCTCCGAAGACAAATACTCGCGTTGGTGACGAGGCTCGCGAGCGGCTGGTTGATCTCGTGGGCGATGGAGGCGGTTAACGCATTCAGAGTCGTGACACGAGCCACGTGCGCAAGCTCGGAGCGAGCCCTGTCCAGGGCCTCCTCGGCGACCTTGCTTTCCGTTATGTCCTGAAGGGCACCAATAAAGAGAGGCCGATCTTGCAACATGATACGGGCCATGCCACGTATGTGTTTCATGGCACTTCGAGAGGTCACAATCCGGAATACGAAATCGACATCCACACCCGTCATGGCGCGCGCGATCATGGCATCGAACGACGGTAGGTCCTCAGGGTGGATGACTTCCCGAATTCTCTCCACCGTGACCTTGGTTGCGGGGTCGAAGTCGAAGATACGGAAAGTCTCTTCAGACCAGTTGTGGTCGTCAGCTAGCAAATCCGTGATGAAGCTGCCCGTTTTGCTTAGCCGCTGGGCTTCGGCGAGACGAAGATAGGCTTGCTCGACCTGATCTTCCGCTTGCTTGCGGTCATCAATGTCCGTGACAAGAGCATTCCATTGAAGAATTAGCCCATCAATGTCACGCACGGGGACAGTGCGGGCCTGAAACCAGCGGTATATGCCATCGAACCGACGGAGGCGATACTCTAAATCAAATGGCTGCCCACTTGAGATCCCATTCCCAAAAACTTCGATCGTGTGAGCAAGATCGTCACGGTGAACAATGTCGCTTGTCCTCCACCTCTTTAACTCGTCCAGCGTAACGCCGAGATACTGCAGAAACGGTCGATTATAGATTTCGGGCGTGCCATCAGGCGAAAGGCGAGCAAGGAGACCGGGCATGTTGTCCAAGAGCGAGCGCGCATCGAGTTCGCTCGCTTGCAGAGCCTCTTCAGCCTTTTTGCGATCATCAATGTCCGTGGTGAGTGCATTCCAGTGGAGAATTCGTCCCTCGACGTCGCGCACTGGGACCCAGCGGGCCTGAAACCAGCGGTATGTGCCATCGAACCGGCGGAGACGAAGCTCTAAGCCCCATGGCTGGCCGCTTGAGATCCCATTGCCAAAAGCTTCCATAACGTAAGCAAGATCGTCGGGATGAACAATGTCGCTCGTCCGCCATTTCTGCACCTCCTCCAGCGTCTTGCTGTAATACTCCAAGAATGGTCGATTGACGATCTCCGGCGTGCCATCCGGCGAATGACGACCAAGAAAGCCCGGCATGTTGTCCAAGAGCGAGCGCGCATCGAGTTCTCTCGCGTGCAAGGCTTCTTCTGCTCGCTTCCGATCATCGATATCGGTAAGGAGCAGATACCACGCGGTTATCTTATTTTCCGCATCGCGAACCGGGAGGCCGCGGACCTGGAACCATCGGTAAACACCATCAGCGCGACGGCAGCGGTGCTCAATCTCATAAATCTGCCCAGTCTCGATCGACTTTTTCCGCACCTCAACTACTCGCGGAAGGTCATCCGGATGAACCGCACCGATGAGAGCCCAGTCTTTTAACTCTTCATTGCTCTTGCCGAAATACTCCAAGGTCTGACGGTTCAGAAACTCCACTTCGCCCAGTGCACCCGTGGTAGCGATGAGTCCAGGAATGCTGTCGACGATCTGACGCCACGAGAGCTCTCTCGCACGCAGGATTTCCTCTGCACGCTTGCGGTCCTCGATGTCTACACAGGTTCCGTACCATTTGAGGATGTTGCCGGATTCATCCCTCAGTGGATTGCCACGAATCAGGAACCATCGATAGGAACTGTCAAAACGGCGAATGCGGGCTTCTGTGTCGATCGGGGCGCCCAAGGCGAGGCACGATTGCCACTCTTCGACAAGTGTCTCCCGGTCGTCCGGGTGAATAGATTCTGCCCAGCCCCAGCCCTGTGCTTGTTCCGCAATCATGCCCGTGTAATCGAGCCACACTTGGTTGAGGAAGTCGCAGTAGCCGTCCGGACGAGTCGTCCAAGCTGCGGTGGGAATCGTATTGATGATGGCAGCAAGATTACGCTCGCTCGATCGCCGTCCCTCCTCTGCCTGCTTTCGATCCTCGATATCAGTGCTGGTACCGTACCATCTCAGGATCTTGCCAGACTCGTTGCGGAGGGCCTGAGCCCGAATGAGAAACCACCGATAAACGCCATCCTGGCGGCGAAGGCGCGCCTCGATTTCGTCTGGTTCTCCTGAAACCAACATTTTTCGCCACTTTTCCATTAATGGCGGCAGGTCCTCCGGATGGAAAGCGACTTGCCACCCCCAACCGCGAGACTCTTCAATAGAAAGTCCGGTATATTCCTCCCATCGCTTGCTCAGAAATTCGTTGGAACCATCCGGTAGCATGGTCCACGCCAGTGTGGGAATCGTATCGATGATGGCGGCGAGATTGCGCTCGCTCGACTGCAGAGCCTGTTCCGTACAGGCGTTGCTGATAGCGACCGCGGCCTGATTCGCGAACAAACCTAGCCAAGTAAACTCTTGTTGACCGAGAGGCTGGCGGCTGAAGACAGCGATAACCCCGAGCAGTTTGTCTCGGAAGATGAGTGGGTGACCTGCAAAACTGCGAATCCCTTCACGCTCTGCCCATTCAGGTCGCACAATCCATTCGTTTTGAACGGTGACGTCTTCGACGAGAATTGGATGCCGGCTTGCTGCAACTTGACCAACCTTTCCGACATTGAACGGCACTCGAGCAAAGTGCCCCTGCAGGAAGCACCAATCTTCTCCGGGTGAATTGATGGGAGTTCCAGCGCTTGCGACGAGACAGAGATGATTTGGGAGGTCTGACACAGCGTGGCAAAAACTCGAGAGTTCGACAGATGGCAGCAGCCAAATCCGAGCTAATGCCACTCCCGGCTGTGATGCCAACCCCTGAACAATACTCTGCAAGACATAGTCGACGCGCTGTTCTGAGGTAACTGTAACCGCTAAGGCGAGCAGAGGCTCCGCCGCCAGTGAGCTTCCCACAAATCCCCCTCGATTTGCGTGTAAAACGCCTTTGGGCTTAATCGAACCTTTTGGAGCAAACGTCTGGCGTTTGCCACGCCCTCGTCAGCGATCAAATCCAGTAAATCGGGCCTCTACTGGTCGTGAAGAGCTGTCCAGAGATTACGAATTATGCCCCATTCGTGACATTCAGACCATCCCGAGTCCCATTCCTCATGGCTTCGGTATTGAGTCCTGCTGATGACTACGATCGTCCTCGGACCGATACCAAAGTATTGCCGTACCATCGTCCAATTGTTTTCGCATGCGCGACTGTGGTGTTATCGCGGCATTGCATCGGGCGCGGTCAGCAGCAGTTCTTTAAAGAGAAGCCGAAGTAGAAGGAGGGAACGTCATGAATACCGCTGAGTCTGCAATCAGGACTGATTTACCTGTGAGCATGCTGCCTCCCTTACCAGTAAGGCATGCGGGTGAGCATTCTGAAATTGTTAGTGGCAAAGTAGATCGTGTTGCAGCAGTGCTCAACATCGATCGTGCGTCCAGGATGGAGGAGGACCGCAGAGAATCGGCTCTCGAGGGAATCGTAGGCAGAAGTGCTGCTTTGGAACGCGCGATCCAGGAAGTTCAGGTTGTCGCACCGACCGATTGCGGCGTACTGATCTTGGGTGAGACGGGTACGGGAAAAGAGTTGATTGCCCGAGCGATCCATAACCTGAGCGCCCGCCGGGACCGACCCTTTATCAAGCTGAACTGTGCAGCAATTCCCTCCGGTTTACTTGAAAGCGAGCTTTTTGGCCATGAAAGAGGTGCATTTACGGGCGCGCTCATGCGCAAGGCGGGCCGCTTCGAAGTGGCAGACAAGGGAACTCTCTTCCTCGATGAAGTAGGTGACATTCCACTTGAGCTTCAGCCCAAATTGCTGCGGGTGCTCCAGGAACACGAATTTGAAAGATTAGGCAGTACACACACACAGCAGGTGGATGTTCGCGTAGTTGCGGCTACTCATCGGAATCTCAAGCAGATGGCGGAAGTTGGCGAGTTTAGAAGCGACCTCTATTATCGCCTGCACATTTTTCCATTGGCGGTTCCGGCGTTGCGAGATCGCCGAGAAGACATTCCTCTCTTAGTACGGCATTTCGTGGATGAATATGCTCGGCGGTTCAACCGGCGCATCGAAACGATACCTCCGCACGTGATAGAAGCTTTTAGAAATTACTCTTGGCCCGGCAATATACGTGAGCTTCAGAATTTTATTGAGCGTGCGGTGATCTTGTCATCCGGGGGTGTCCTGCGTCCGCGTCTTGCTGAGCTGAAAGAGCCTGATGCCCAAACGCCCAGTTCGGAGCTAAGCACCTTGGAGGAAATGGAGCGTGAGCACGTGCTGCGGGCGATCCGAGCATGCAACTGGGTGCTCGGTGGTCCACATGGCGCGGCCGTACGCTTGGGGATGAAGCGTACGACCCTGGCCTATAGGATACGCAAACTTAACATTCCGCTCCGTCCGCAATAGAGCAAAACCAGTCTCATTCAATCTGGGCAAAACACGCGAGATGTTTATCGGATCAGGCTCGCTCTCTGAGACATGGAAACCACCTCGAAGCTCCTGGTCTGAG
>Ga0126371_10001963_pt1 | contig 17588 bp, 12 predicted proteins | sample PanSoiMetaPlot_4_FD_110145 | JGI IMG/M metagenome (GOLD analysis project Ga0126371, IMG submission 110145) | Tropical forest soil microbial communities from Panama - MetaG Plot_4 | ecosystem: Environmental > Terrestrial > Soil > Tropical forest > Bulk soil | place: Panama | collected 2016-02-17 | reverse complement strand
CTGTCGATAAATCAATAGCACTCCGTCGAAAGTCGCGCCTGAACCCATTTGGAATCAATCGGGGGTGGGAAATGCGACTTTCATCTCCATAGGTGGGCCGCAGGCCCATGGGAACTCAAAACCCCTCGGTCCCACCTCCCTAATAGCCAACGTCCGCCGAGGCTTCAGCAATGTCACGGAGATTTGTGATGCCTATGCCCGAAAATGCAACAATCACGACAAGGGCTATTGCAGCTCCGAATGCAAAGATTCCCGTCCAGCCACTTTTTCGTCTTTCACCCGAAACCGGGTCGGGCACTGGAGTTCGCGCGACAGACCCTTCGTTGGTTTGCAAACGCCTCACTCTACGTTGTTCGTTTCGCCGCGAACGATGTTCACGCTCCCACTGCCGCTTCCGTTCTGGATTCTTGTAAGGCATTTGTTCCCCCTCCTTTCGAGTGCACGACCCTGCCCATTTGCATTTATATTGTTCCGAAGCAAATCGGTAATTCTTTGCATTGTGTTGCGTTTGACCCGACCCCCATGCCGGATACTGCGGATAATCCGGCGCGACAGCCCCGTTCGGCGGTTTATTTCGCGTTCTGAGAACTCCCCTAGGGTACGAAGAACATCAGGCTCGGCGCTGACCCGACCGTTGGCGTACACCTTAGCTTTGAAATCGGTCTCGTGATCTGCCGGACCTTGTTCCAATTTCCGCTTAAATTCTTTACCGCAGTATGTGAAAGCTGAAGCAGTGATGTGGCGGCGTTGTAGGATTCCGCGCGTCCAGGAATCACAGCGCTTGCCATCCGGACCGTTAAATTTGGATTCTGGGTTGCAAAGGTATTGGTGAAGAATTTCTCGATAAGACTTTACCGGAATGATCTTCGGGTCCTTGCTCTCGCCGGTCGTGACGCGGCACTCCTCGCCAGTTCGGACGTTGGAATAAGTGGCGTTAGTCCATTCGTCCGCGTGTTTCGTGAAACGCGTAATCAAAATCGGTTTTTCAGCTTGGCTCTCCGGGTCGAGCTTGCTTTTGCGAATAATCGGCGCGAGCACAAAATCATAGGGTTTGCAGAAGCCTTTCAGCCGACCCAGCACAGCTGGAGAGCTAACGGGGATTTTCATCATTGCGGGATAGTCCAGCCATGGCGGCTCGCGATCGATAGGATCACCTGCATCCACTCTTAGGACGTATTCCCAAGCATCGACCATCCAATCTTCATCTTGCTTTGACGTAGGAGAGCACAAGTAGCCCAAACCGTGACCCTTTACCTCAATAATCTTGTTGGCTTCACGGATGGCGTACCTCTTAGAACTAATTGAAAAAGCGTGAATAGTGCGAAGGTCATTCGACGGTTGCCCATTTCGGTCGGGTCTGTAATTAATTTCTTCTATTTTCAGAAGATCCCCGCCGAAATCGTAAGGATTAAGAGAGCGGAACCTTCCGGCAAGCTTCTTTACAGAGTCGTGCGATAGGGAGGGAATCGGGTTCGTCGCTTCGGCGTTCATGTTGCCCTCGACCTCGACTAATGGCCTGCGGGCACCACGCACCATTCCACCTTTAGGCGTTGCGACTACGAAAATGGAATCAGTGTCACAGGCCAAAAAAGTGCCCCCAGCACCGGTTACGCTTGCCTCGGCCATGGCCAGAAGTAGCCTGCCTCCCGAGGTGATGAGAGCGGCGAGCGGAGGGAAGTACATCTCACCGGGGACTTCAAGATCGTAAAGCGACTGCTGGTGTTCATGTTCGTCCGAATGGACACTAACGATTACATTGTTAAACTCTCTAATCCGCTTTTTCTGCCCTTCCGCCTTGCGATATTTGTAATGTGGCTCTTTTTGCTCGTTCAGTTCCACAAATGCGCCATATGCCGTCGCATTTGCGATGACCTTGATGGCATGCTTCAGAGTCTTATCGCCTTGGTTTGCTTTACGTTGTTCGATAAGCGTTTTGAACAGGTCCTGACGATAAGGATCCACTTTTACCGCCCCGCGTAAGTTGAACGACTTCATCCCCGGCTGCTGGCCATGAGGCACGATGCGGATCGCTTTAAGGATCTTGGGCACTCGACCGGTCAAGATGATGGAAGCGACGATATCCGGACCCGCAAACCAAATTGGTTTATCACTGGTGAAATAATTCAATCCAATGTTCAGCCGGTCGCGATCGTTGGGGTTGTAAGGCGCGCGTACAGGGAAAATGTCTTTATCGGGTCGGACGAGCGCGAAGAAACGTAACTGAGGCCAAATTTCGCGTTCAAAACATTTGTCCAGCCATTTACGAGGCTCAACACTTCTAAGAAAGTTGCAAATCTCACCTGTACATTCTGGATAACTTACGCTCTCAGCCGTGAGAATCTCCCAGTTGTTTTCGAGGGTATTTACCGTCGGGTACTGGCTGAGAAAATCCAGCTTCAGTATTGGAACGTTGATTTTCCTGATATGGCACTCGGCCCGACCTCCAAAGTAGCCTTGCATAAAGAAACCTTGGAGCGAATTCGGCGTTTTGAACTTCTTTTCTGGCGGAATAATCCCCATCGCACGAAAAGAAGCTTTGCCTAGGGATGCTGGACTGTAAGCCTTATCTGGTGGAAGATCGGTAAATCCGTAAATCCGTAGAGATCGAGATCGATTTTCGCGCAGTTGAGAAGATCCTGTGTACACAGGACATCGCGTCTGCAATATTGCAACTCCTCCAGCGTAACGTGGCCGGACGGTTCATGATCCAGCTTTTCATGAACCCATAAATACCCTCTCTCGTGGTGAAAATATTGGCACCAAGTTTTTACGCTCCGGTGTTCGTCGTAAAGAGAGAACAGCAGTGTGCCAATGTCGAGGAGCCGTGCCGCGCGTGGCCACTGCTTGGGCTTTTTCGTCTTACCGCGATTCATAAAACTAGTTCGCGCATCCTTGGCTTTGATGAAAATGTCGGGCCGGTAGGGGTTGGGACCCCATTGCTGATATTTCTTCCAAAACATTCGCGAGAGTTGTATTGCAGAGATCCATTAGCTGCAGGAGAGACCAGCAAACCTATGCGATAGGATTGCAAGACTGTAAAGGTGAAGGGAGATTAAATGGGTCAACAAATCCTGATGACGGTCTTTTCCCTCATAGCGTGCGCAGCTTTTGCCCAGAACGGTCCCTCGTCTCACGGGGAGACTGCGCTCAAATCCCGGTTCGTTAACGTTCAGCCAGATGTAAAGCTCGAGGTGCTCGACTGGGGAGGGACCGGGCGCACGCTCGTTCTTCTTGCAGGGCTCGGAAGCACAGCTCACGTTTTTGACAGCTTAGGGCCGAAACTTGCGGCGCATTATCACGTCATCGGGATCACGCGGCGCGGATTCGGTCAGTCCTCCGCGCCCCAAACGGGTTATGAGGCAAGGCGGCTCGGAGATGATGTCGTCGCGGCTCTTGACGCCTTACACATCGCTGATCCTGTCCTCATCGGACACTCGATTGCGGGGGAAGAGCTGAGCGCCGTCTCCACCTATCATCCAGGGCGCGCTGCAGGGCTTATCTATCTCGATGCTGGAGGCGCTTTCGCTCTCTACAACCCCAAGCATGGCGACTACACAGTAGCTTTGGTGCAGCTCAGAGATGATCTTTCGGCACTGCAAGAGAACCTCTTCGATGACGGCCTCATATCGAAGACATTGACGGACATGGCGATTTTTCACGCGAACCTTGCCGAACTTCGAGGCGAAGTCGAAGGGGCAACACCCCCCGATCCGAAAGCAAGTGACCTTGCCAGCATTTCTGCATTCCAGAGCTACATGAAAGGCTACTACGGTGGTGTCATCCCCGAATCGGAGGTGCGCCAGTTTCATCGTATTGGTGAGGACGGGAGGGTCGGCGACTGGCTTGGGCACGGGGATGCACCCCAATCTGTTATGCTCCACGAAGAACGTTTTCGTTCCATCGATACTCCCCTTCTAGCTATTTTTTCTTATCCTTTAGCTCCCTATCCAAGTCAGACGAGCGACCCGACAAAACTCGCAGCCTATCGAGCCGCAGAAACGAGTCGCACCGAAGCGCAGATTGCTATCTTTCGGGAACAGCCCCACGCAAAGGTGATCGTGATTCCCAACGCCACCCACTTCATATTCCTGTCACGCGAGGAGCAAGTGATCTCCCAGATCAGCGACTTCGTGAATAGCCTTCCTGGCAAGCGTTAAGCAGGTCCAGAAATGAAAGGGTTGAAAACAGCCGACTTGGGCCAAACCGTCTAAGGACAACTTCCGTTCGAGGCGTGCGCTGCGAACCTGCTACTGTTCCCCTTCTGCTCGTACCCAATAGCTATTACGGTAGAGCAGAGTCGCTTTCCTCGAAGGATCGGCTATTCGCACTTGAATCTGGTGAAGACCGGGATGGGGAGTCTTTGGCTCAAAGCTCAGCGCATATCGGCTGTGTAGATTATTAGCAAAATCAATCAAGTCGGTCTCAAATGTTTTCTGTGTGTGAAATGTTCTGTACTCACCTCCGGTCAGACCAGCGAGCGTTTCTGGAATATTCTTTCTCATCGCCTGTCGAATGGCAGCAAGTTTCTCAATGATGTCCACATTGGGTGACCACTCATCTTTATTCGTACCCCTCAGCACGTCGAATTGCTGCGAAACGTAAGGAGAGAAGGGGAGCGCGTAAACGGAGATGTGATTTTCTCCAATCAGTCGCACGACTTCGTCCAGCTTGGAAAAATGGCTGCCGTGATCGCGAGTCTCACTGAGTAACAGCAGCACGCGTTCGCGATCACCCGGCCGTCTCGCCAGCAGGCGGGCGGAGTAGGCAATCGCATCAAGAACGGCTGCTCCATTATCACCGGCTTCGATACCCTTGAGGTCGCGTTCAACTAGGTCAGCATCATTCGTGAAGTCCCGGGCCAGGTTTAACTTGCTATCAAAAAAGAGCACAGCGGTTTCGCTGTTTGGCTGATTCAAAATCGGGTCAAGCATGGCCGAGAGTCCGCTGATCCGGCCGAACTCCCGGTTTGCTCTCCGGCCACACTGCACCGCAACGATCAGGGACAGAGGCTTTGATTCGGGGTCTTCATCAAGATAAACGACTTGCTGGACTCCGTCGTCCTGGATCATGAAATCATGCGCGTGTAGGCCGAAGATGGTGTTGCCGTCTCCATCCCGTACCAACGTGGGTACAGGCACCAGATTGGCCTGCGTTGAAATCTGTTGTGCTGATGCTGGCATCGTCAGCAACAAAACCTGTAACCCCCAAATGCCAGATCTCCGCATATTGGTGAGATGTAGGAAGCGGCATTGTACGCTGCCACGCAAAGATCGAGATTTTATGTCATTGACGGACGGATATGATCTTTTGCTGACGCTTGAATGAGGGGAGGATCGGTTGTGAAAATCACATTCAAGAATCTTATGGTAGTTCTACTGTTGAGCATAGGCCGGAATCTGGCTGCGCAGGCAAAGCCCGGCGGCGCCGAGCCTGTACCTCAACCTGCCATTCCGGCAATCCTGGCCGCCTTCGACAAATACGAAGTTGTCGGAATGTCGGAGGCACACCGCATGAAGGATGAAGATGACTTCATTCTTATGTTGATCCGTACGCCAGCCTTCTCTCAAAAGGTGAACGACATCGTTGTCGAATGCGGAAATTCTCTGTACCAACCTATTCTGGACCGTTACATCGCCGGCGAGAATGTTCCCTTCGCCGATGTAGAGAAGGTATGGCGCAATACGACGCAGCCGATGTGCGACGCGTCGGAATTCTTTCAGGATTTCTATCCCCTCGTGCGCGCAATCAATCAGAAGCTGCCTCAGGAAAAACGGCTGCGGGTACTCGCAGGCGACCCTCCGATTGATTGGAACCAGGTCAAATCCGTTAAAGACTTCGACACATCCGACACATACGTCCGCAATCAAAGCATCGCAAAGGTGATGGAGCGGGAGGTTCTCTCAAAGCATCGCAGGGCACTCATGCTTTTTGGGACCTTTCACCTTATGCACGAAAATCCGACCAATGCAGTAGGGGTTTATGAGAAGAACTATCCGAATAGTACGTTTGTGATCGGTGGTCTGGAAGGACTCGAAAATGTTGATTCTCCATTCCTGTCTTCGAGTCCTTTTTCCAACTGGCTGATTCCTTCTCTTGCCCTCTCGAAAGGCACATGGCTAGGCGCGCTGCCACTTAGCCACTTCGAGGGGCCCGCGATCAAGACCGACAAAAACTGCGTCGCGACTTATTTCTACCCCGAGGGGAAACCGATAGAGAAGCTGGTGGATGCGTTTCTCTATCTGGGACCTCCGTCCTTGGCATTGCGTGAGCAGACGCCTGCCGAGATTGCTTCCGACCCTGATCTGACGGCGGAACTCAACCGTCGCGCGACACTCATAGGAGGATATTGGATTGACGTTATCGACATGGGCCGATCGTCAGTGAGGCACGCGGATAACCCACTTCTTGACTACGCAAAACCGCCAAGCGCTGCGGACCTCAAATCGGCTGAGGCAGATTGCCGTCAAGCGCGACAAGCGGGCAAATCCCCTGACGGTAAAGCGCAATAGCAAAGAGCGCCCCACGCCCCGCCCCGCCAACAAATGGGCAGGCCAGGGTGGGACACTTTTCCCACGTCATGTAGATAACCCCGTCAAAACCGTCGGGGGATAGTGTGTATGTGTTGCAGAGATGTACACACCTGTAGGAGATCGCGGAACACGTGCTGCTGCTGCGGAAGTCGTTGCTGGCCGTTGCCGTGGCGGACAGAGGCGAGTGTTGATCGAAGGCGGCGGCAAGGGGCGTCGCCGTTGACGTTGCGCTTGCGTCGAGGTGAAGATTTCGGTTGTGCAGCGCCATCTCTCTGGAGCACTAGTATCAGGAGATGAAGGACAATTAAGGTATCGATGTGTCACCAATTGACCATAGGATCGTGAGGTTGCTCACGACTTTGGCCTGAACGCACCACCATCTGTCATCATCAAAGAGTGGGCATCATGAGGTCTTCCGTTTCGTCTAGCTCTTGAGTTGATCGTAGCGTCCCCTTCCGCAACGCCCGCTCCTTCATCATGACGAAAAATATGGGCACCAGAATCAGAACGTGAACCGTGGAAGTAATCATTCCGCCGACCACGGGCGCTGCAATGGGCTTCATGACGTCGGAACCGATACCACTCTCCCAAAGGATCGGGATGAGGCTCGCAAGCACAGCGGTCACAGTCATCAATTTGGGCCGCAATCGCTGAACAGCGCCTTCAATCGTCGCTTTCTCGATTTCCTCATTGGATAAGTGGACGCCAGTCCGAATGCGTCGATCCAGCGCTTCATGGAGGTATACCACCATAACTACCCCGGTTTCGACTGCAATTCCAAAAAGAGCAATGTAGCCCACCCAAACTGCGACGCTGAAGTTGTACCCCAGAAGCCATTGCAAAAGGAGACCGCCGCTCATTGCATAGAGAGTTGGGAAAATGAGCACCAGCGCTTCCGTGAGGGAGTGAAAGATCATGTAAAGCAGCATGAAAATCGCAAAGAACACTACTGGGAGAATCAGTTTTAATCTCTGGCGCGCTCGCATTTGGAACTCATATTCGCCAGACCATTGATAGCTGAACCCAACGGGGAGGTTGAATTCGCGAGTCAAAAGCTTGTTGGCCTGGTTGACGAAGCTGCCGTAATCATCGGTCTTGAGGTCAATGAAAACATAGCCTGTGAGCTGTCCACCCTCATCACGGATCATTGCGGGACCCCGCGAGAAGGACAATTTAGCAACGGCACTGAGTGGGATTTGTGCCCCGGACGGCGTAGACACAAGCACGCGACCCAACTCTTCCGGCGTATCGCGGAAATCGCGCAAGTAGCGCACATTGATCGGAAACCTCTCCCTGCCTTCAACATTTTCGGCGATGTTCTCGCCGCCAATGCCTGATTCGACTGCCTGTTGAACATCTTCGACGGTCATGCCGTAACGAGCGGCTTCCGCGCGGTTTACATCGACGTTCAGGTAGAAACCTTGCGAGACTCGCTCTGCAAAAACGGCCCGCGTTTGCGGCAACTTTGAAAGCAACTGCTCGATGCGAGAACCGACCGCTTGAATTCCCTCGACGCTCGAGCCCTGGATCTTCATCCCGATTGGGGTCTTAATGCCTGTCAGTTGCATGTCCAGCCGATTCTGAACCGGCATTGTCCAGGTGTTCGACAGCCCAGGAAATTGCAGCTTCGCATCCATATCCGCGATCAACTTTTCATACGTCATTCCATGTCGCCATTGCTCACGCGGTTTCAGCATGACTGTGGTGTCGTACATATCAAGAGGCGCATTGTCTGTTGAACTGTCGGAGCGACCGACCGTACCGAACACGCTATCCACTTCGGGGAAGCTCCGGATAATGCGATCTTGCTCTTGGAGGAGCTGAGTCGCCTGGGTAATGCCAATTCCGGGAAGCGAAGTAGGCATGTAAAGTGACGAACCTTCATAAAGGGGCGGCATGAACTGGCTGCCGAGCCGCAGCGCCAGTGGGATGGTGACCACGAGGAAAAGCAAATTAACCACGATAGTCAACCAACGATGCCGCAGTGCAAACCTGAGGATTGGAAGATAGATCGCCTGAGTAATTCGTGAGAACGGATTCTGCGATTCCGGTCGAAGCTTTCCCCTGATGAAGTAGACCATCAGTGCCGGAACAACCGTAATCGCCAGCAACGATGAGAACGCAACAGAAAGTGTCTTGGTCCAGGCCAGCGGCCGAAACATTCTGCCTTCCTGGGCTTCGAGGAGAAACACCGGCAGGAACGAAACCGCGATGATCAAAAGAGAAAAGAATAGAGCTGGGCCAACCTGTTTCGCCGCAGCGATCAAAATTAGCCGGCGCTGCTTCGGATTGACGGGTCCCGCTTCTGACAGGTGCCGGTATCCGTTCTCGACGATCACAATCGAGGCATCGATCAAAACACCGATCGCCAGTGCGAATCCGCCGAGCGACATGATGTTGCTGCTGATGTGCAGGAAGTACATCGGAATAAACGCAGCCGCTAGAGCGATGGGAAGCGTGAGGATCGGGATCAGCGCAGATCGAAAATGAAACAGAAAGGCAATTGTCACAAAGCTAACGACCACACATTCGAGCAGCAAGTCGCGTTGAAGCGTACGGATTGACTCGCTGATTAGACCGGAACGGTCGTAGCCCGCATGAAGTTCAACTCCCGGAGGCAGGCTCGGAGCGATTTCCGCAACCTTCGCTCTTATGCCGTTGATGACGTTCAGAGCGTTCTCGCCCGTACGCATCACGACAATACCTCCGACTGCCTCGCCTTCGCTTTGCCACTCGGCAACTCCCTCGCGGATGTCAGGCCCGAAGGTCACTGTGCCCAAATCGCGTAACAGAACTGGCGTTCCGTTTTTTGCGTTGACAGGTACTTCCTCCAGATCCTTGAGCGAAGTTAGATACCCGAGCCCTCGGACCATGTAACGTGCGCCGTTCATTTCCAGTACTCGTCCGCCTACTTCGTTGGTGCTGGCGCGAACTCGCTCGATCACAGTAGAAAGAGGGATTCCGTACGCAAGCAGCTTGTTCGGATCAAGCTGTACCTGGTACTGCCTTACGAACCCTCCAATAGTTGCGACTTCCGCAACGCCTGGCACCGTTTCAAGCTGATAGCGAACTTGCCAATCCTGAATAGCGCGCAGATCAGCGAGGCTGTGCTGGTGCGTGCGATCAACCAACACGTACTCGAACACCCAGCCGACACCAGTGGCATCTGGCCCGAGCATCGGTGCCGCACCTTGCGGTAAACGCCCTGTGAGTCCCTGAATGTATTCGAGGACTCGAGAGCGTGCCCAGTAGAGATCTGTGCCGTCCTGAAAAACGACAAAAACGTAGGAGTCGCCAAACATCGTCTGCGCACGCACCGCCTTTACATGCGGAGCTGCAAGCAACGTAGTAACGATCGGATAAGTGACTTGATCTTCAATGATGTTTGGTGGACGTCCGGGCCAGGGTGTGTGCACAATGACCTGCACGTCGGAAATGTCAGGCAGGGCATCGAGTGGAATATGTTGAAGCGACCAGATGCCCGCGAGCAATAAGAACAGAACTCCCGTGAATACGAGAAATCGATTTCGTGCGCACCACTCTATTACGCGAGAGATCATGGCTACATCCCTCCTGTCGCGGTGACGTTCAGCCGTCTGGTTAAAAGAAGCTTCCCACCTTGCTCAGCAGTGATGGTGACCTGCCAGGTGCCGCCAGAGCCGAGATCAACTTGGCTGCTGTAAATCCCATTGTTGCGGTCATTGAGGTCGGCATTTGAATTCATCTCCGCCATGCCCATTTCGGGCATTCCGGGCATATGGAATTTGACTTCGACTTTGGCGCCCAACAATGGTTTGCCGTCCGCCGATGTCACCTTCACCTGAACCGTGTTTTTACCTTTATGAGGAGGATTTGGGTCGGTAGTGAGTTCGGTTGAAACCTGCTGAGCATTTGAACTCATCTCAGTGCCCGCACCGGGCGGTGGCGGAGAGTACGAACCGGCAGCCGACTGCAGCTGGCTTTCGGAGTCGATTAGGAAATTCGCAGACGTTGCGACTACATCGCCGGCTCGCAGACCTTTCAGGACTACAAAACCATCTGCGGTCCGACTGCCCAGTTGCACTTCGCGTGGATCAAACGTGCCTTGTCCACGTGAGATAAAGACCACTTGGCGCGTCCCGCCCTGCAAAACGGCGGAAGCAGGGACAAACAACTGTCGCCCCAGCGGAAGCACAAGACGCACATTGACGAACATTCCCGGTTTGAGCAAAAGGTTCGAGTTCGGCACCGTGAGGCGCACCTGAAGCGTACGGGTACCAGGATCAATCTGCGGCAAGACTTGTTCAACCCGCGCATGGAATTTTCGGTTCGGATACGCGTCAACCGTAATTTCGGCCGGATCTCCTGGCTTCAGCTTGCCGGCGTCTTCCTGAAAAATCTGCCCTTGCACCCACACAGACGAGAGGTCCGCAATCGTGTACAGCCGCACATCCGGCTGCACATACGCGTTTGGCAGTGCCATGCGCTCGATGACGTAGCCGGAAACGGGAGATTTGAACGTGAAATCTGTTAAGGGCTTCTCACTGGTCTCGAGTTGGGCAATATCGGAGTCAGAGAGATTCCATTGTGCAAGGCGTTCACGCGCAGCGCGTAACAGTGTGTCCGCGCCAGCGGAGACTCCCTGAACAGAACTCTGGCTAAGGCGCTGCAGGTTGGCTTTCGCCAGCAAGAATTCCTGCTCACTTGCCACGAGTTCTGGGCTGTAGATTGTGAATAGTGGCTGCCCCTTTTTGACGAACTGATAGGTTGCGCCGACAAAGACATCTTTGATCCAGCCTGGATAGCGTGTCTGAATGTATGACAACCGGCGCTGGTCCACATCGACGCTACCGGTCGCACGAATGTCGCTCTCGATGTTCCTGTACTCGACTCGCCCAAGGCGTACGCCGATGCTCTGCATCCGCTCGGGCGTCAATTCGACCGCGGTGAGCGGTGGAGGCGCCCCTTCTGGCGGAACATTCGTCGTGAAGCCCTCCATCGGGGGATGTTCGGCAGGAGGTCGGGGCGCCGTTTGGTGCGAGGATCTCCAAAACCAATACGCTGCGCCTGCTAACGCGATGTTAAGCACAAATGCGATGATGAAAAGTCTTCGGTAGTTCATTGGATTGCCTTCCCGATGAGTCCTTCGATCCGTGCGATTGCCGACTCATGTTCTGCGATTGTTCGTTCGCGTTCGATGGTGAGCTGGAGCGTGTCCGCGAAAGATGCCAGCAGGGCCTGATATTCTTGCTTGCCAGCGCGATATCCGGCGAGCCCGGCATTGAGTGCCGCCTCGCTCTGCGGAATTAGGCCTTGCTCGTAGACACTCAGCTGTTGCTCTGTGGTCTGTGCGGTTGCGATCTGTTCTCCAACATCGCTTTCCATTTGCCTTAATCGCGAATCTTTTTCTGCCTGGGCCTGAGCCAACTTTGCTTGCGCCTCTCCCTCCATGGCTCGAATGCGGGAGCGATTGGGCAGTTTTACCGAGAACGTCGCCATGTAGTAATCGCGGAAGTTCGACGCCGTGTGCTGCCACATGTACTGGACGCCAAAGTCCGGCCTTTTCTCGCGTTTCGCCAGCTCCATAGCGGCTTGGCTTTGGGAAATCCGTTCCGTGCTGGTTTCTAAGTCCGGATTTTGTTCCCGTAGCGTCGCGATCAGAGTGTCAGCGGGTGGAAGGTGACGAGCTGAGAGCGATTCTGCAACGATATTGGGTGATTCAGGACCGCGGTTCAGCAGCGCCTTGAGAGCGACCTGCGCCTGCGCGCTTTCGCGACGCTGCATCGAGAGGTCATTCAAGAGCTTAGTACGCTGTAGTTGCGCCCGTAGCACATCTTCCTGCGTTCCTTCTCCTACCCGATATCGCACCTCTGTTGCTTGATCGATCTGTTCAGCAGTCTGCAGATTCTTTTCGAGAATAGAGATGATCTGCTGCGACGCTGCAAGCTGGAAATACGCCAGCTTGAGACGGGTAAGCACGTCCCAGACAACCGCGTTCTTCTCGGCTCCTGAAATCGCAACTTCGTGCTGGGCCACTTGCGCCCTGAGTCCACGCTTGCCCGGATATGGGAGCTCCTGAGAGGCGCCGAAGCCGATATACGCAAAATCGCTGTTGCTGTAACCGGCGAATGGCCGGGGGCTGCCGACTGAAAATTGCTGCACCATGACTTCCGTGTCGGGCAGTGCAGACGCCTGCGCGGGACCATAGCGTGAAACATCAATCGCGCGCTCGGCAGCCTTGATTGCGGCATTATTCTGGCGCGCTTCGGCAATCAGCGTTTGGAGACTGGCTGGAGCATTCTGCGCGATTGCAGTGCTCGCCAATATGCAGTAAATCCAGACCTTTCCTATCCTTGTCGTCATTTTTCCTCACACACTTTTCGGCAAATGAGGTCGTGCGCGGACGAACTACGGCGTCCTCGCAGTTTTGGTGCGACAAAGAAGGATCAGATTCTCAGGACGGTGTATATCTTGAACAGACTTTCGGGCGGAGACTCAAATGGATGAGCAGCGCCGTCGCTCATCGAAATAGCCGGACTGAGGGGTGTCTCGACCAAGACTGCCACACACAGTGCAATATCCCCGGTCCGAATGCTCGTGATATTCGCGGGGTGTCGTGCAACGGGATGTTGGCAGCAGGAATGCGAAGCTGGCATCACGGACGACTCGCATTCGTGTGCCATCTTTTTGCAGCAGCTCTGCTCGTCAGCTGTCATCTGCCTATCAGGCACCATGCAGGCCATGACTGGCATTGCGGCGACGGCAATGATTAGCAAAACTGCGGCGAATTGTGACGTTCTGCGCAACATCCCTATTATCTCAAAAGACTATTCCACGCACTTTACCCTGCCGTTAGGGTGTTACCACTAGCTTCATCTTCTGGTCAGCATGATGCGCCCCACAAGGTACGGTGCATTCGATGACATACTCACCAGGTTTTTCTGGAGCTTTGAGCGTAACTTCCTGAATTCCTTCCTTCAGGCGGATGTTCCAGCCCTGATCAGCTAGGCTCTTGATTGTAAACCCGTGAACAGCGCCATCTTTGGCCTGAAACGTGCCTTTCTGAGCGGTGATACGCAACGTGATGGATTCCCCCGCTTTCGCGGTGATCACCGGTTTCTTTTCTCCCTTGACCACGAATGTTTGGTCTTTTGTGGCCTCAATTTCCCAAACCTTTCCGGTTTCCGCAGCTCTAGCGTGAATCGCAATACCAGACCCGAGCAATAGCACAAATACTGGTAGCAACGTTTTCATTGCGGTTCTCCTATGAATTTATTGATTCAAATATTCCAAAATAGCTTTTGCCTCGTCCTGCGGAATGTTGGCGCGTACACGCATATGCCGCAAGATCGTCTTTGTCATGCGCTCGTTTAGTTTCGGTACTTCCGAATGGCAACGCGTGCAATTCTGTTTGTATGCATCGTCCGCTGAAAAATTCGGGGGCAAGTGCAGCTTATGTGTAGAACTGTTTTTGATCTGGGTAAGACTTGAAGTCGTCCCAGGTGTAGCTGCATTGTTCGAGCTCTGAGCTGTAACGATTCCAACAAAAAGTAACGCAATGGTGAGCAGCAGCAACATTGAAATTCCGGTTTTCATCTGCGGCCTCCAATCAGCGGGAATGCGAAGCGATACGTCAATCCAACTGTCCAAAGATTGTGATCACCCGAGTCAATGAATTCGCGCCCATAGGCAAAATTGGTTCGAATGTCTGGGCGAATCCAATAACTCCACCCGGCAAACACTCGCATTGCATTCGAGTCAGGCAATTCCATATCCCCTGATCCTGCCACCATGTTCATCGCGTTCGGCATAAAGAATTGCTCGAAGCGGACTTCAGCTTGAGACTTCTCCATGAACGGCTGCCAGAACGGGGCTTTTCTCATGCGATACGCACCTTCAATCCAATACCCGCTACCGACAGTGTTGTTGCGAGCATATTCGAATCGAACATCTAACGGCACCTTGGTCAGCTGCCAGATTGCATCTGCCCCAATTGTGTTGACATGCTGATCTTGGAGTTGACGTTGGAACGATGTGCCGACTTCCAGTCGAGCAGATGGGAAGAAGAAGCCAACGCGTTCGCCGGCGGCCCGCGTGGACCCCTCCCAGGAGTTGTTGACTGCCGCCGAGAAGAAACCCGCGTAGTTAATGCTCACAAAACGCCCTAGTGGGACTCCGCCGCGCAGCATGCCGCCATTGCTATCACTCATTTCCATTGCAGTAATGTAGGGTGCAGTCTGTACATTGCGAACCCACCCTGGATGTAAGCGCTCATTGAAAATGCCAAATGGAGTAAGAAAACGACCGCCGACCACAGTTAGATAACGATTCGCAAGATAATCAATCTGAGCGTATTCAAATCCCTTGTCCCATGAATGATCCCATGGCTGATTAGGCGTATGGGTGTAATTACCTTCCACTTCGAGTTCGCTTTCGACCAGCCATTTATCACCAAACGGCACGAGGACGATAGGCGAAATGGTCGGCGAAAGCTGTTGTTGACCGGGTTGGAAAGTGGTGCCGAAGCCCACAAACCCTGTGAGCAGTGGCACACCTTCGTCGGGTTGTTTGAGTTGTGGCCCGTCTTGCGCAGGCGCTGAGACCGCGAAGAGCAGAGCCAGTGCAGCGAAAAAGCTAAACCGCTTCATGATTCAGAACCTCCCTTTCGGCACCAGCGATCGAAGACTTTCCACGCTTTGCCGCAATATCGGCCAATGTCAGGCGCTCAAATGCTTCTTGGCATGGAGCCCCGTACGTTTGAAGAACGCTCACGACCGGACAATCGAGATCCGGCTCGATCCGATACTTTGAAAAGAAGAAGCGGATGACTTCACCAGTAGTGATTTGATCCGCTGCCGCTGCCAGTTGAAAACCTCCTTTCGATCCGCGTCGGGATGTGACGAATCCACCCCACACGAGCAGCTGCATGACTTTGCCCGTTTCGAAGGTCGAAACCCCAATGCCTTCTGCGATCTCAGAGGCCTGCATTGCCCGATCCGAATGGGCGAGGCAGCAGAGACCTTTAAGGGCTGAAAGAAGGCGTTTTGGAAAGCCAGGCCAAAGCACCGGATTCATCCTTTCAGAGCTGATTGTCTGAAAACTTGCGAAACCCTTCTGTGGGCCAAGCTACGGCGCACTGTGATCGAAATCACAAAAAAGAGGGCCATCCGTTGACAAACGACAGATAGCCCGCTTATTGGCATCACGTAACCCATTACTCACGTCACTTCTTCGCTGCTTCAGTGGCCATGTTTTCATGCATGGTTGCGAGTGCATCATCATCCTTTGTAGCTTGCTCATAAACTTTCACGAGATTTGTGCAATGAGCAGCTCCTTGTCCTTTGCCGTAGATATTCGCCCACGCGCGATGGGCATCCGCGTCTCGCCGTGCTTGCGAAGCTTCTTGTTTGTAGTACATGGCGATCCGGTGGTGTTCGAGGGGTGTCTTTGCGGTTCTCAGCAGTGTTGCTAATTCGTTCTTCGTCGGGACGTCCTGGTTCTGTGCCAGTGTGTAAAGAGGCGTGGACGATACACCAAAAAGGGTCGCGATCATCAGTGCCGTTGAAATGAAACTTTTGCTTTTCATAAATCCTCCAATGGACCTTGTGGTCCGGCAAATATGCTTGTCAGTGGACAATTTCCGTTCACGTCGAAACTTTGAATGGAGGACTGGGGATTAGATCAGAAACACAGAGAGAAGGGCCTGCGGGGGAGAGCTACTTCTCTGAAGACGATTGGAAACCCTGTTTGCGCTCGCGGCGCTCACAGTGCGAAAGGTTGGTGGCCCGGCTATCAAGACGGCACTGGTTTCTTCCCCCACTGACCCTCGTGCGGCCCCCGGTGTGATTTCGGCTGGTGACACTTGGCAGCACAAATTGGTTTGCGCAGCTGCGAAACTGAGCTGTACTGGTGCCATGTCCATCATCGCCATGTCTGTCCGCGGGTTACTCGTAGCCGCCATGCCTCGTGGGCAAGTAGCCGCCGCAAGAGCTGATGCAGTCGGTATCAGCATTACGAGCAGCACTGAAACGAGTTTGCGATAGATGCACATGCTAGGGGTGATACTAGACGTGTTCCAAGCCTCTCGCTGTGACGCGAATCACAGATGCCGGTGGGGACACTCACAGCTGCGACCTTTGTTCGCCACATCTGGGCGTCATCATTGGCTTAATCGCTCAGCGTGCGTTTTTTTCTTTGCCGGGTTGTACGCGCGTATTGCTCGATTCCACGCTGGTAATCCCGCAATGTGGAAGCTTTCACGAGCTGTCGACGACTGATCTTCTCTAGGATTCGCCTCCCAAAGCCCTGGCGATTCAGTTTCCGGATACCAATCGCCTTAACGAGACGGCTGAGGTAGAGACCGGGCTCCACCAGGGATTCACCCGCGCGGCTGGATGCTCGCTCGTATTCGATAGGCCGCTGCCGTGCTGCTTCCAGAACGTCGCCTTATTTGACGTCGCCGCGCATTTCTTTGTTCGCGATGTTCTCGCTCCCATTGCCGCTTACGTTCTGGATTCTTGTAAGGCATTTGTTTCGCTCCTTTGTGTTGCACGACTGTTTCTGGCAAGAAAATCATGAATCCTGTGCATCGTCTTGGTTTTGACCCGACCGTTGGCGTACACCTTAGCTTTGAAATTGGTCTCGTGATCTGCCGGACCTTGTTCCAATTTCCGCTTAAATTCTTTGCCGCAGTATGTGAAAGCTGAAGCAGTGATGTGGCGGCGTTGTAGGATGCCGCGCGTCCAGGAATCACAGCGCTTGCCATCCGGACCGTTAAATTTGGATTCTGGGTTACAAAGGTATTGGTGAAGAATTTCTCGATAAGACTTTACCGGAATGATCTTCGAGTCCTTACTCTCGCCGGTCGTGACGCGGCACTCCTCGCCAGTTCGGACGTTGTAATAAGTGGCATTAGTCCATTCGCCCGCGTGTTTCGTGAAACGCGATCAAAATCGGTTTTTCAGCCTGGCTCTCCGGGCCGAGCTTGGCGAAACCACATGAAACGCGCTTTTTATTCGCCCTGTTTTCAGCGCCACAGCGCCATCAAAACTCGCCAACGACGGCGACAATGCCAGCAGT
>Ga0126371_10001962_pt1 | contig 17592 bp, 16 predicted proteins | sample PanSoiMetaPlot_4_FD_110145 | JGI IMG/M metagenome (GOLD analysis project Ga0126371, IMG submission 110145) | Tropical forest soil microbial communities from Panama - MetaG Plot_4 | ecosystem: Environmental > Terrestrial > Soil > Tropical forest > Bulk soil | place: Panama | collected 2016-02-17 | reverse complement strand
GGGATAGGAATTGCTTGTGAATCTGAAGAGCAGCCGTCCATCCCCAATCACGCGCCTCTCCGGTGGAGAGGCTGGTATGACGTATTCAACAAAGAATTCAAATTGTGTATGGTTCCTCGGGTGCTGGTTTTTGCTCGTTTTGAGCGCCGGATCGGCCCCAGCTGCAACCAGATGTTCGTTTGCCTCACGTAGGCATGCTTTAGTTCCCGTGACACTCCCAGTTCACCTGAGCAGTATCGGTGCCTACGGTTGACGCAGGAGTCACCGTCGTTGTGGTGCTCGCAACCTTCAAAATTCCGGTGAGAGTTCCAGTTCCAGTCCACGTTAGGAAGCACACGGGAGCAGATGAGTAGGTTGAGCCGAGCGACTGAGCTGAGCAGGTCCCCGCAGACATCGTGCACCGCCCCTGGTCGGTAATCTTCCACCGGAGAGCAGATCCAGGAGCAACAGCCCCGCCGAGGTGCGCACTTGAGACTTCATTGGAGGCGTTGATGTCGGCACCTTGAGACGCCATCGTCCCACCGGCGCCCGTACTCGTCATCGGCGTGCCGCTGTTAACTTTGAGGCCTTGGCCGCCGACGATGTAAAAGGGCGCTAAGTTCGCGTCGTTGGAATCGTAGAACTCGATTAGAGTATTGGTATCTGTGATTCTGCGGAACGCGTCGTTCAACGTGGTCGCCGAGCCATTCTGAATGATGTTCACAAGCGTGACGCGATTGCTGCTGACGTTCTCCACTTTGATAAGTGTGGGAACCGAGCTCCCACCAGTTAAGTTTTCAACGAGCACACCGGCGCTTTGGTTGAGGGGACCGATGTCGATGCCGTTCGTCCCGTGCTCGATGTGGATGTCCGAGTAGAACCCGCTCGAGCCGTCGATCACCAGCTGATTTCCGATCGTGGAAGCGTCGTTGGTGGTGAAAGTCGCGTCTTTCACCCCGCGGAAGGATGGGACGTTGTGGATATATCCGCCGATGGTTCCCGCCCCACCACCAGCCATGGCGATCACCCAGCCACGACCGGAGGAGTTCTGGGCGTTGATGCCCTCGTACCACAGACCGTATTTCGTGCAGTTCTGCACAGTCACGTAAAAAAAGCCGCTCTGCTCCTGGGCCCCCACGTCCTCGCCCCCAATGGAGTTAGCGACGCCGTTGCAGTTGATCCCGACGCCCTCTACTGTGGTGTTCTCGAGCCCTGAGAGCGTCGGCCCCAGCGCAATCACTGGCGTGCTGGCTGGGAAGGAGCGGCCCTGCGCGAAATTGCTGGCGCTGCCCGCGCTGCCAGTGACGCCGATGATGTGCGAATTGCTGAAATTGACCGCGACCTGAGCATTGACGGTGAGCGTGGTGGTGCCCATGCGAAGCGTAACGGGCTTGTTCGCTGAGCCGATGGTGAATCCACCGGCACAGGAAGAGTATGAGCCGTCAATCAAAACAATCTGTCCGCCCTGTGAGGGGAGGTCGTTCTGGGCGGAGGTGATCCACGCGCAAGCGTCGGCACCACTCCATCCGGTGGAGTTTGAAGGGTCCACGTAGCGAACAGACGCAAGGTTCTTGACGAGGTTGACCCCTTTGGTAGCGCAAGAGACCGAAACGCGGCATGGGAGCCAGATCTGAGAGGAGTAGCCGATTAGCCCAGGACCAGAGACAGTGACAACGTACCTCCCGAGAGCTGCGTAAACAGGCGGCGCGATCTGGCGAATTAGCGCGTCAGACTGCATGAGCGTGACGTCGTCGTACGCAGACCCCTGGGCAAGAGTTGAGATCGCACAAAAAAGTGCAAACAGAGAAAGTTGTCCAAGCTTGTGCAAAGCCCTCACGTCGCCACCCCCTTCCGCTTCGCTCTCATCTTCGTCCGCAGCCTCTTCATCAAGGGTTGGCCCCTAATACCCACGTCCGCCAGATCTATGCCGATGGCGATACCCTGATCGGCTTTTTCGGTGCTGAGGGAACCGCTCGCGATGGGAAGCCAGAGGCAGCGATGTTCCCCGGGGCTCAGTCATAAAGTGCAAAACCAAGCGTATGACCACGATTAATTGCCGCGGCTACGATACTAGACTAGCGAATCGCTCGAACCAACGCACCTCATCGGAATTTATTAGCCAGCGCTGTCAACGAATTGTTTCCTGCATTTCGCTACCCACAACGGTTTTCAGATCTCGCCGACGGGCACGGGCCAGTCAACCAGCGGCCTGTGGTTGGCACTGATGGAGGACGCAATCCACCGCGTGACTCTTCGTTTAGTGGGGAGTGAGGCCGTATACATCTACGGTCCCACCGTAAGTGGGGACATAGACTTTGCCGTTGGAGACAATGGGCAGATTGAATTTGTTATGAAGAAAAAAGATGTTCCATTGATCGCTGTGCCAAAGAAGGCGCAGGAAGTTGTTGCCGTGGCCGTCGGACTCGAATTGCGTTGCATCGTAAGCCCGCAAGACACCCTGGACGACGGCAGCGTTGGCATCACCGTTTAATGGAGCGAGGCTCCAGACGACCCCCGAGTGGGGCACGTTTCCGTTACAAGATAGCGTGATCATTCCTCCCGGCATGCCGCCGCGCCCGGTCATTCCGGCGGATGCCAATTCCCTGCCGATGGCGAGGAACTTGATGTGTCCATGCGCGTCGACACTCCAGGCGCGGAGGCTTTCGTTTTCTCCCCAACAGAACAGCATCGGGCCGCGATCGGGACTGTGCCAGTAAACGGGCGAGCCGTGGAGGTGGTGCGTTTTGCCGTCGAGGAAAAGTGTGTTGAGATCCTGCGGATGGTCCGGTGCGGGATTCACCTGGAAGCCCGGGAAATAGGTGAAGAAAATTGGTCGGCTTTTGAGTTTGGCATAGTTCTGCGCGGGGCGCGCAAGATCGGTAGCAGAGGTTTTGCCGAAGCGGTGCTGATCGAGACAGTAGACGATGCCGTCCTTGCCAGCGCCGACGACTAGCTGGAGATCAGAAAGGATGATTGGGCCACCTGAGCCGAGGTCCTGATCGTCCCAGGTGCCGCGATCACTAGTGTTTCCCGTGACCCGGCCAGGAAAGCGGACACCGCCGACCACGCCTCCCTCGTCGGCGATGGGTGTGAACCAATCCACGATATGAAGTTGTGCTGGCGCACCGGCGGAGGGCGGGGTGTAGTGCAGCTTGATGAAGCTTTCGGCAAAGTCGGTTTCGCCGTTCCAACTGCCGTTGCCAGTCATGAAGTAGATATTACCCAACCCATCCCCACAGGGGCCCTGCGCTGCTTGCCAGATGCCGCCACCGCCAGCGTGTCCCTCTTGCGTCGTGACGAAACTGGCCGTGAGCTTGAAGGAAGCGAGATCGAAGGCCAACAGCCAACCGTGAATTTCGGGATGATCCTCGGCTACGCCACCACAAGCCATGAAAAGAGTTTTGTGAGTTGCTCCGTGGGCATCTTTGACCGAATCAACGAGAAGGGCCGCACGCTGCTTTTGCAGCGGCGCACTGAAAGTGAGTTTCTTGCCGGAGTGCGTAGTGAAGGTGGGCTGAATGAAGAGCGGCGGATGACGAAGAGAGCCGTCGGCGATGTTGACGGCGAAGAGGTGGTACTGGCTGGCGGCAAGCGCAGTGACAGGATTAGGGTCGGGGCTGGTCCATCGGATGATGTACATCGTTTGGGCTTCGGCGTCGATGACCGGAGTACTGATGATGCCCCACTGTTCGTTGATGTTTTTGCTGTCGATGTTTATTTGATGGACTGGGCGCGGGTTATTTTTTACCGGGGGGCCGAGAGAGACCGGACCCCAAAGCAAATTGCCATTGTTGGCATCGTAAGCGTAGACGTGATTGCCCATAGAGCAGAGGAAGACGACGTCGTGGATCGAGCCGTTCGCAAGGCGAAGATCGGGAACGAGAAGGGGTTGCGCTTCGACGCCGCGAGGATCGTCGGGAACGCGAAGGGAAAAGAGTTTAGCGATGCCGCGAGAGCCCACGGCGTCGGGCGTGAGATCGGATTCGCGATCGTTCACGCCCGTGCGGCCATTGTTGTAGGAACGGGTGGTCACGGGGAACTTCATGGGAGAAACCTCACGGCGGGAGCAAGGAAGCAAAACAGTTTCTGCAAAGGTGTTTTCAGTGCGCTGGCGAGGGAAAATCCAAGAGCAGACATTGCGGTGCTGATTGCGCCGACCGTCAGCGCGCTCTGAAAGGAAGGCTGGGTGGCCGCAGGGCTTACAAGATTATCGAGACATAAAAGGACGGGGAGGGCGTATAGACATGCCGGGCTAAAGCGGAAGCGTCTCACCGCGAGAAAACCGCACAGAAAAATGCAGAAGATCCAAGCGAATAAGAAGGGAGTGCCGAGCTGCCGCCACCATCCGTTAGTGAATGCATGAACGGCACTCCAAGAAGCGAGAGCGTCGAAAATACCCAACGCGGCCGAAAAGTAATATCGATGGGAACGGCCTGGCTCGGAGAAACACAAAAAGAAGGAAACGAGGAAACTATCCCACGAAAGGGAGACAGGAACGGGGAGCATACAGCCTCACAGTGGCGGACGGGACCCGAAGTGTCGCGTAGCTTATACGAGGTACGGTTGATGTCAACTTCTATTTTTTATGCCTATCTGTTTTGTATCAAGGCGGAAGCACGGTTCCTTGCCATACGCTTCTGGGTGGCGATCGATTCGGGACCGTCGATTCCTGTACAAATGGGATCGCGATGCTTTGCGGAAGATTTCTAAGTCTGACACGAGATTATGCGGAAAGAGTTTCTTGCGACAGGAAATGTTGCATGTACCAGTTGATGGTGTTTTGGAGACCGCCATGCAAGTCCGTTTTTGCACGCCAGCCAAACTCGACCAGGGCGCGGGAAGTGTCCAGACACCGGCGGGGTTGCCCGTCGGGTTTGCTTGCATCCCATCGAACTGGCCCTGAATAGCCGACCAGTTGGCATATTTGCTCGAGCAGATCGTGGACCGTGATCTCCTTTCCGGATCCAAGATTCACCAAATCGGGCTTCTCGTATTTCTCGGAGGCAAGGACGATGGCTTCGGCTGCATCTTCGACATAAAGAAATTCACGCGTCGCCTTGCCAGATCCCCAGGCAACGACTTCAGCTGTTCCAGCTTGCTTGGCATCGCAAAACTTGCGAATCAGGGCGGGGATGACGTGGGAGGTTTCTAAGTCAAAATTATCTCTTGGCCCGTAGAGATTCACAGGGGTTAGATAGATGCCGTTCAAACCGTATTGCTCGCGATAGGCCTGCAACTGCACAAGAAGCATTTTTTTAGCCAGCCCATACGGTGCATTGGTTTCTTCCGGATATCCGTTCCAAAAATCTTCCTCCCGGAAAGGAACCGGAGTCAATTTGGGGTACGAGCAGATGGTCCCGACACAAACGAATTTTTCAACGCCATGATGGCGGGCAGCCTCGATCACATTCAGACCCATCTGTGCGTTCTCGTAGAAAAAGCGTCCAGGACTCTGCCGGTTCGCGCCAATTCCCCCGACCACCGCGGCGAGATGGATAAAAATGTCTGGCCTAACCTCTCCAAAGAGGCGAAATGCTTCGGCCTTCTCACAAAGATTGAATTCGCGGCTCCGGGGCACAAAGATCTGCTGGCAGCCGGCAGAGCGCAGGTGGTCGACAACGAAGGAACCAAGGAATCCGTGGCCCCCGCTCACAACGACGCGCCGCTTGTTCCAAAAGCTCATGGCAAACTTTAGCCTTGTGCAGCTTGACCAGCTGTAGCTTGCATCATGCGACTGACAGAATTGTGCCACTGGTTCCAGTGGCCAAGTTTCTCCTCAAGCACGGTCTGACCGCGGCCCCGAGGTTTAAGACCGGCCGCCTCCAGATCGGCGTCCACCATGATAGCCACCAGATCGCGGAATCCGATCTGAGTTTGCCAGCCAAGTCTTGCTCGTGCCTTCGTCGGATCGGCAATCAAATCATCCACTTCCAGCGGCCGCTTGTATCTGTCAGATGTCTTTACGTGTTTCTGCCAATCAAGGCCTGCATAGGCAAAAGCCTCCTCCATGAATTCACGAACGGAATGCGATTCGCCGGTACCAATCACGAAGTCGTCCGCGCGCTCCTGTTGCAGGATCCTCCACATGGCTTCCACATATTCCGGTGTATAGCCCCAATCGCGCCGGGCTTCGAGGTTGCCGAGGTACAAGGTGTCTTCCCTCCCGGCAAGAATCGCGGCTACGCCGCGGGTGATCTTGCGAGTGACGAAGGTTTCTCCGCGACGCGGGCTCTCGTGGTTGAACAGGATGCCGCTTGCGGCATAGACACCGTAGCCATCACGATAAATTCGTGTCATCCAGTGCGCATAGACTTTAGCAGCGGCGTAGGGACTTTGCGGCTGAAAAGGTGTCGTCTCGCTTTGTGGCGGCGGAGCCGCACCAAACATTTCGGAACTCGAGGCCTGGTAGAAACGGGTCTTCGCACCGCTGCGACGGACTGCTTCGAGCAGCCGCATCGTGCCGAGACCTGTGATATCGCCGGTGTATTCAGGGATATCGAAGCTGACCTTCACATGGCTTTGCGCGGCCAGATGATAAAGCTCATCGGGGACCAGGTTGTAAATCAGATGCAGAATCCATTCGGTGCTCGACAGATCTCCATGGTGCAGCAAGAGCTTGGCGCCGGGTCGGTTGGGATCTTCGTAGATGTGGTCGATGCGCGATGTGTTAAACGTGCTGGCGCGGCGGATAATCCCGTGAACTTCATACCCTTTCGAGAGCAGGAGTTCGGCGAGGTAAGATCCGTCCTGGCCCGTAATGCCCGTGATTAGTGCTCGTTTGGTCATTCTTTCCCCCAGTCGAACCGCTTGACGCCAAGCAACTCAAGCGAGAAGAAATAGATGAACTTTGTATTGTAGACCAGATAGCGCCGCCACAATCTTCGCGGGTCTTGTAGCAATCGAAATAGCCATTCAAGACCGTTTTCGCTCATCCAAGCAGGGGCCGGCCTCTTCTTTCCGGAAAGCAGGTCGAAGGCTTGCCCGATTGCGACGATCGCGGGCACGGCCAATTGCTTCCGGTGATCGTGAATCCAGCGTTCTTGCTTGGGACATCCAAGACCAACCCAAAGGACATCGGGCTTGGCCTCATTAATCCGCCGGATGGCTTCTTTGTCTTCCTCTGGTGTCAGGGGCCGGAACGGCGGTGAATCAGTGCCGGCAATCTGGATTCCCCGACACGATTGCTGTAGTTGGTTCACAAGCTGGTTCGTCACTTCGGGGGCTCCACCATATAGGAAATGACGATATCCCTTGTTGGCAGTCTCGCGGCAGAAGGTGATCATTAGTTCAGGACCATAGACACGGCGCCGGAGTACGTGCCCTCTCAGTCTCCCGCACCAGATCAGGGGCATTCCGTCCGGGACACACAAAGCGGCCGAATTGATCAGTTTTTTGAATGAGGGGTCCTCCTGCGCCTCCATAACAACGTGGATGTTGGCGACCGAAATGAAATGCCCGTCCGTTCGGTTTTGGATCCAGCGTTCCATCTGTTCAACGACTTGGAGAATTTGCACCACGTTTACGTGCACTCCCAGCACCGGGTATGATCGCCAGCTCGTTTCGCGCGTTTCTTCAGGCGGATGCATTTTCTCTCCTGTAAGTGGCCACAATGCTGTTTCCGATCAATGGGAAACCGAGCGAGCGAACATCCGCCTCCGGGAAGAGCCTCTGAAGTTGTGCCGCCGTCAAAAGATTGATTTCCTCGTAGCGGTCCAGATAGCCGGGAGAGTGCGGCGCAACCTTTCTTTGCACGGACTTGGGCAGGAACTGATAAAACGGCAAAAGCGTGTGTGGCTCGATCGGGAAGTATTTGTTCGGGCACGCCACAAAATATCCTTTGGCCGCAACGCGACGAACTTCATTTGCAAAACGGACTTGGTCCTCGTATGGACCAACATGCTCGATGACTGCGTTCGAGAAAACCCAGTCGAACCTGCCTGATGCAAAGGGCAGCCGGCGGCCGTCGGCGACGAGCTCCCGGATCCGAACACTTGTTAACGGCGCCAGGTTTTGTCGCTGAACATTCACCACAACCACCTCGGAGAACTTTTCATACAAAGACAGGAATTCCCCGTTCACCCCCGGCCCTCCCCCGACATCAAGCAGACTCCCCAGACCGGACGCACCGTTGACAACGTCCAGAAACACAGACGTTTTCTGATTCCGAAATTTCTCGTGTATTGGCCGGACGCTTCGCAGCAATACCTTCTTCAGCCCATTCATCGGACGCCTCGTGGGAGCTCGTTACACAACGCCCGGGTCCCTTTCAACTGGTATCGGCTTTACAATGATCCCGCAGAACTGGTTTCCTAAACGCCCCAGAAAAAAGTCGAGTGTGGCTTTGAGCGCGGACAGACCTGCAACTCCAAGGAAGCGGAAATAGCGGTCGTAGACAATGTTATGATGACAGAAAGAAAAGCTTAGATTCTTAAAGCGGTCATGAGCGAAGTAGGCATAAGCCACATTCTGAACCAGCTTCTTGGTCCAGCGAAACACATAGTTGATCTCCCCATCGTTAACCTCCCACTTGCGACCGAGCAACCGGCCGCTAACAGAATCGTGTGGTTCGAGAAACACGATGGCCCGCCTGGCAACACGTAGCATTTCAACCATCCCGCCGACGGGACTTTGCAGATGGTGAAGGCCGTCTTGAAGCACGACGACGTCAAAAGAATCGTCGGGAAGGTCGATGGCGCCAGCGTCCAGAATGCGACCTGAAAGCCGGCCGTCCAACTTCAAAGCGAGATCCAATGCGACTGTCGAAATATCGGAGACTGTGACATCGGTGAAACCCATATCGCAGATGACTGACGCCTCGTGAGCCTCAGCGCAACACAGCACGAGAATTTTGCTAGACTTTGGTGCATCAAGGCGTTTCATGGCCTCGCGGATACGCCACTCGGTGACGTACTCCATGACCGGCGGCATATTCAGATAACGGGGTCCATGAGTTTGAAAAAAAAGGTCTATATGCTTTTGTTGCTTGGCAGCATGAGTATTCATACAACGTTCTGTGCCCCCTCTCTGAACAGCGCTGGCAGCACTAAATCTGAGAGCCGATTCGACATCCTCGAATCATCTGGAAAACAATGCGGTCCCGGTCGCAATCGAACTTGCCCTCACAGCTGTGCCATTCAGGGCCTTTTCAAAAAGCTGTAAATACTGCTTCGCGGCGTTGTCCCATGAGTACAAAGTGACCGACTTCCGGTTGTATGCCGCTTGGGCAGTTCCGGCAGACTCGTCCTCCCACATCTGCAAGATCAGCCTTGCCAGATCCTCTGCGTTCAAAGGATCGAACAGATTCAACTGGAAAACGCCTTCCATTTCCTCGTTTGGCGGAATTCTGGAGGCAATAATGGGAGTGCCGGCGGCAGCGGCCTCAAGCACAGGCAAGCTATTGGACTCGTGCAAGGACGGCATCACCAGGAACGCGGCTTGCCGATAGAGTCCAACGAGGTCAGTGAAAGGTATTTTGCCCAAATAATGAACGTATTCCATCGATTGATCCGCGATATAGCTCAGAACTTTGGACGCGGAGCTATATTTTCCTCCCGTCAAGACCAAGGGGATTTTCAAGCCTTTTTGGGATTCGATTTGCCTCAGAGCTTGAAGCAGCGTGATGTGGTTTTTGTGCAGCCAGAGTTGGGCAGGATAGAGAATGAACCGCTCGGGAATCGCATACTTGTCGAGCAGACGGCCGATGTCCACGGGTGTATCGAAGTCTTTGATATGGACGCCCTCAGGAATAACCGCAACTTGCTCTGGCGAAATGCACCGAAAATGCTGAAGAAAATCGCGCTTGCTGAATTCACTGCTGGCCTGAAGAAAACGGGCATGGCTTGCGCTGAGCCCGTAAGTAACGCGCCTGCTTAGCCTCCGGGGCCAGATGAAAAATTCGGGAAAATGTACGTGCTGGATGTCATGCATTGAGAGGACGCTGGGACGCCGGCCGTTAAAGTACTGCAGAACGGTGCAAGGTGTATAAACAAGGTCTACGTTCCGTTCCATCGACTCGCAGATTCCACGAAAAATATAATTGCTCGTTGCCTCGTAGATTCTCTCATTGAAGGAGAAAAGGGCCGTACGGCATAGCATCTTGCGCAGGAACTGGGCCCACTCGTCCACCACAATAACTTCAAAGTTCTCCCGATTCCGAAACATCGCCGGAATGCCGCTTTGTCTGCTGCTGACATAGATCCTAAACTGATGACCATTGGCAGTGTTTGCAAACCCCTGCAACACACCCCGCGTGAACGTGTTCAGCCCTCCCACGAAGGACGTCTCTAACCTCAGACAGTTAATTGCGACACGCATAAAATCGCCTAATCTGCTCGACAATGTGGGACTGATCTTCGTCGGTAAGACCGTAGGAAGAAGGTAAGGAGATCCCTTGACTGTAGATTTTTTCACTGATCCGAAGATCGGAATCCGGGATCCGCACGTGCTTCCCATCCGCATAACATGGCTGCAAGTGGAGCGGCAGGAAGAACCGGCGCACCTGAATCTTCTGCTCGCCCAGAAACGCCGACAACGCGTCGGGATCCTCGCACAGAAAAGATGTAAACCAGAATACCGGCTCGCATTTTGGATCGATATAGACCGGCAGAAAGCTCTTTATGTCCTGTAGTTCCCGAACATACCGGTCATGGATGGCACGTTTTTTGGCAACAATCGCGGAGAGCTTTTTCATCTGCGCAATACCGATGGCGGCCTGTAGATCGGTAAAGGCGAAGTTGAACCCGATCGACTCGTGAACAAAGGTTCCCTTACGGTCTCGGCCATAATTCTTGATTCTGTAAGCGGCCTTCGCGAGGGCGTCGTCATTGGTCAGAACAACTCCACCTTCGCCGCAGGTAACCGTTTTGTTTCCATAGTAGGAAAGAATTCCCATCTTGCCGGAGGTACCGACGTGTTTGCCTTCATATCGAACGGCGATTCCTTCAGCGGCATCCTCGAGCACTTGGATGCCGTGTTCACGGGCAAAGGCCATGACCGCAGGCATATCTGCGCTTTGTCCATAGAGATGAACAGGCATGATCGCTTTCGTCTGTTTCGAAATCAGCCGGGCCGCACGGGTTATGTCAATACAAAAAGTGTCCTCCCGGACTTCACACAATACGGGCACTGCGCCGGCAAGGATCACTGCGTTTGCGGAAGCGACAAAGGTGAGATTTGGAACGATGACTTCATCGCCGGGCCCTACGTCCATCGCTTTAAGACAGGTGAACAGCGCCATGGTTCCATTGCAGACGGCAATCGCATGCCTTGCGCCGGTCAACTGCGCGGTCATGTGCTCAAATTCCTTGGTCAGTTCATGCTCGACCAAGAAGGTTGAGTCAATAACTCGCATCAATTCGCGAAGTTCGCTTTCATCCACCCAGGGTTCAATCTGTGGAATGAGCGATTTTTCCAAACGCTGTGCAGTCTTGTCCATACCCGTGTCGGTCCTCATAAAACCAGTGAATGTGTTGCCCAAACATCCTTCAGTTTGAGCGTCTCTCCAGTGACTACCTGGAGCACAGGCATATCTGCGATAAGCTTGACTCGGTCTGCCCCTCGCACATACGTCATTTTCCCCGACAAGTCGCGTGATTCTCGGAACTTGCTTGCCACGTAGGCGTCTTCAAGTCTTTGTTCGCGAAACTCTCCTGCGATGTCCGCCCGCACGAAGAACGCGTTATGTCCCCAAATATTGGAGCCGAGTAGCAGATATCCTTTCTTCCGCCCCAGGTGCTCGAGCGCTCCAAGAGATGCACCATAATAGAGGTGAGAATAGTGAGCCTGTTCGCGGTTGAAATCCTCCTGATACGGCACGGCAATGGGCTGAAGGCCCAGCAAACTGTTATATTCGACGATAACAATCGCGGGCCGAATTGCGTCAATGGCGTCCCATATCCAGTAGTCGTTACCGTCGATATCAATCGAAAGAAGACCGACATCTTCACCAAAACCCGCATCGGCAAGCAAAGCGTTGATGTTCTTGCGCGTAATCCAAGTGCACTTGGCCCGCAAGTCGTATTGCCAGTAAATTCTGTCCGCTTGGATGTATCGGATATCCTCAGCGCGCGCATCAAGCACCATGCCACTCCAGTGGTCGTTCAACAGGAGAAAACGGGTGTTACTTTCCTCATAGTTTTCCACTCCGAATTCGATAAAACTCTTGTTCCTAATCGCCACTTTGTTGATGAGGTATTGGATAATCCCATCCTCATCAAACTGTGAGAAAACCTTGAAACCGACCTTCCTGAAATCAACATTCGCCGGAAAATCGGCGACTTTCCAAGCCATCTGCTTGCCTTGAAGGAGCAACATCGTTTCAGTGTTGTGCTCGGTTCTCCTCCTCAGCTTGGCATAAATCGATTTCAACTTTAATTCAATCACCGAGAGGGCTCCTGTTGGGGTCTGGAAGAACAGAAGACTCGGCTTTTGCAACTGCAGCTTGCGCGGGGCCTGGATGGTGATCCGTCAAACGGACTCTGCCGTGCAAAAGATAACGAGCCAGTTTTCTCGCGAGTGACGGGCGGAACGATCTTTGCAGTTCGTGGACAAAGTTTTCTTCGAGTTGCAGACTCTCGGGGAAGCGAAATTTAGATTTGGCCTGTGATGTGAGGGGTAATTGTTTGAATGATTGCCAACGGGAATTGGTAGCGCGCCGGTCCGAGCCGATGTGGAAAACCCGGGGTAGGTAAGATAAGAGCGCCACCGCGTCCTGCTTGAAATGCGTATAGGCCCAGCGGATCGCCCAAGAGTCACATTTACCGGACATCTGCATGGCCAGCATTCTGCAGAGATCCTCTCCTCCCCGATTAAACCGGCGCTGCTGCTCTTTGTCGGCACTAAATGCGGAAATATCGGACACATTCCAATCCGCGCGTTCCCAGCGGTCTCTCCAAGTGCCCCAACCCAGTGAACTGCTGCGGTAAAAACAAAACGCGTCGTAGGGGTAGTGCCGGGGGCCCTCAAGGCCAAAATTGAAACCACTGATGGAGTAGACCCTAGGCTCAGCCGCATAGCGCTCGAGCCCCTGGTTCATAAAAGTCAGAAAATCAGGGGTAGTTAGCAGGTCATCTTCCATTGCGATGACTCGTCCGAATTCATTGCATACCTGCGTTATCCCACTTATGACCGACCTCGCCAGTCCGTAGTTGCAGTCACGCTCGAGAATCGTTACAGACCGGAACCCCCTAATCGTGCGGATATAGCTTCGGACTTGCTGAACCTCCGAGCATCCAGCATCGTTCTTCGGGCCGTCTGCAATCACAAATAGATCACTCAGCGGCGCGAGCGTGTTCTCCCGCAACGCGTTTATGGTCTTCACGGCATGTTCTTTGCGGTTGTACACGAACAGAGCAATCGGCGCCAAAGCACCGGCATCGTTCTTGCCGGAAAGAGGGGAACAAATGGTCGAAACATCAGTCATCGTCGGTGAGTAACCTCCAGCATATTTGGTGGAAGGAAGGATGGGAATTGGACGCCCACTTTATACATCCAGTCGTATCTCGCCTGCAGTGTGCCTTGGTCATGTTTCATATAGAAAAGTCCTGTGCTCCGGCAACACCCGGCCGGATTGCTGAACGGTCAACTCTTCCCTTTTCCAGAACAGAGCTGAGCCCAGAGCGAATAAGTACCAGACAGCGGTTGGGTAACGCGTCGGCTCCGTGGTCATGCTGAGGAATAAGGTTCCTATGACTGCACAAGCGACGATGATGCCGATACTTCTGTAATGGGGGTTCTGCGACTCTCGTGAGTGGAACGCCTGGCGAAGAAATGCCGCTATAATCGACAGATACAAAAACAACCCGACTAGGCCGTACGCATGCAAGATCCGGATGAAGTCATTGTGAGGTTCGTCCTCGGACAGTTCGATAACCGCCTCCGGGCCGATATCGGGAACTGACCCTCCCCTCCCGACAATCCACCCCACAGGTCCGCCCTTTGCATAAGATGCCAGGAAAGCAATCCAGTTTGCGCCTCGCCCCCGCAGGAAATGGCCGGACTCGAGATTCGCCCGGTCGGGAACGATATCGGTGGGATCGTATACAAGGGCCATTTGATCGCTGAATGCTATTGCCAAAGCCGCAACCGCAAGAGCGGCTAACGCGATCCGCTTTAGCCGCTTGTTCCAAAAATACCAAACGATCAATTCGACAGAGATTGCCACCCAGCCCACTCGATGCAGCGTGGAACCAAGGCCAACCAATGCGAGCACAAAGAAGGTCCCCAAGAAGATCCGTTCTCCTCCACCCCTGCGGGACTTCTCCCAACGGAACAAAGCCAAAGGGATCGCATAAACGAGCAAGTTCACAATTTCTAGTGGATGCTGGTACGTTCCGCTCGCCCGTCCAACCTCATGTCCATCAATCCAGTCCCAGTAGTTAAACGGCAGAACGCCCGCTACCTGCAAACAGGAGAGAGCCAAGGGCAAGCAAAGCACCACCAGCAACCAGCTGGAAAATTCATCAAACTTCTTCTTGTGAGCCAGTGCTAATCCAGCCGTAAAGAAGAAAGAGACACCTGAATAGAGGCGAATAAGTTCGTTGAGTCCCTCGGCGGTAGGTGTCACGACCACCGATACGGTGGCCATCCCTAGGAATAGGAAAACGCGTCCGGAATACGGCTTGTTGCGAAAACTGAAGAATCCAACCAAGAGGTTAAGCAGCGTTACCAATACCGCGACGATTGATTGGGGGTTCACGCGTTGATTAAAGATGTTGAAAAATTCCCACTGCCACGTCAGATCGAAAAGAGGCTTGGACACCAAGAAGAAAATGATCCAACTTCCAGAATCGATCACCCAGCGCACAAATCCGCCGACGGCCAGAAACAGAAATACCACCGCCGCACCAAAGATGTCTTCTGCGACACCTCTAACGCTGCCATTCCTTGCGGCAATGCCCGTGCTGGAAAAGTCTGGATGGTCAGTAGTGATCATTCGAGATTCGCCATCTAACTCGGGCTGGTTTCGCTAACTAAATTGCCCTTCTTGCGAGCCACTGCCCAATATGCCAGCGCCAGCGGATACACGGCTGAGGGAGGTAGCTTTTGCATAAGCCGTGACCATTGGCGGAACCGGATGATTCTTGGCTCAAAGTAAAATCTGATTACCTCGAAGCCTGTTTTGTTCAACAAGACTTGAATATTTTCCAGACTGAAACTGTAAAGGTGTCCTGGATGGTCATAAAAATACTTGTGGCCCCTCAACCGGTTGACCAGATTCGATTCGATGGGTAGCCCCAGCACCAGCAACCCCTCCTTAGAAATAATTCGATGGCACTCACGGAGAAGATTGATCGGCGCGTCGACGTGTTCGAGCACATGGGAGCAAAGAACCGCTGGAACGCTCGCGGTAGGGAAAGGCAATTCCCCGTTCAAGTCTGCGGCCATCACTTTCAATCCAAGGCGACGGCAATGCTCCAAGTTGGGCCGGGAAACATCAACACCGAGGGAGTTCGGTGGAAGTTGTTTCAGATAAGTTCCTACAGCACAACCCAAGTCCAATACCGGAAGCGAGTCGAACCAAGCAAGGACATACTGGAACGAAGGCAAGACGTCTTCGGTTGCAGGGAGCTCACGATAGGCGTCCGTCGTTTGATTGCAAGGATGCACGGAGGCAGGCGAGGCTACAAGTTCGGGCCAATCAAGCGACGACCCTCGTTCTTGCGATGAAGAACTTGGGAATTCGTTATTCAAATAGCCTCCTCGATTTGCAACTCTTCGAGCTTAACGGCGTCACCGCGTCCCCACTTCAGAAAGCAGCCAAAAACTGCGGCCGCTAGCACAGCGGTGCTGCCCACAATGCTTACAACCGCCCCGAGCAGGCCCAACCTCGGCATAAGCACCACTGCCAAACCGATGGCGGCAATCGACGAAACCGCGTATGCCAGGAGTTCGAACTCGGACTTGCGGAGCGTGCGCAGCGCCAGGGAGAGGCCGGAGGAAAACCCAGTGAACACCGGTGCCAGGCCAAGCACAGGAATAAGCCACGCTGTGGAAGCGTATCGGCCCCCGAAGAGCAAATGTTCGAGGGGACCTGCGAGCAGGAAAAGCCCCACGGCAAAGACGATACCTAAACCAGCAAGCGCCAAGCTTGCTAGGACGGCCTTTTGGCGGAGGCGGTCGAGATTTCCGCGTCCAAGCTCAGCGGAAATACTAGGCAGAAGGACCAGGGTAGTCGCAATGACTATTTGAGTCATGGCGAGGGACGGAAGTTGCATTGCTCGCAGCACACCTGCTGCGGAAAGCCCCAAGATTCCCGCGGCGAGAAACGTCTGCGCCTGAAGTGACACCCAGGAGAGGATCGTCGTCAAAGTGATCCAGCGGCCATAGGTCCAATTCTCATTGAAAACTTGACGTAGGCTAGGTGAAGAGTCGGCTGCGAGAACTGAAAGCGGTAATCCGAGACGACGGAAGATGAATACCGACGCCACTGTGCCTGCACCACCCATCAACAAGAAGGCCGCCCCTGGCCCAAGTTCACCGAGCCGTTCAAGACCAAGTGCCCCTAGGAAAAGCAAAGCCAGATAGAGGGCGCTTGCTTGGGCCGCGATGAAGGGGTTTTGCACGACATAGCACATCCGGCGAGTCAGCCAGAAAATCAAAATGAACGGTGCGCTAACGCCAGTGGCCGCCATCGTGTTGACAAGCGGACCTCTGGCTTCGGAAAGGGACAAGATTGCTCCGGCAGCCAAAGCTATTGCCAAAGCAACACCGACGATAATCAAGTTTCCCCTTAGCTGAGTGCCCATGTAGTCGTGTATTCGTTCGGAATAACTGGAAGGTCCCACCACCGTCATCGGCTCGATGAAAATGACATTGTGAAAGCCAGAGACAAAGAGGAATCCCGCAAAAGCGACTGCGAAAGCGCCATAGGATTCAGGTGACAACGAACGGGCGAGCCAAGCACTAAGCAAGAAAGTGCTTCCCGACGTTATGCCGTGGTCGATTAAGGAGAAAGCCGAGCGCGCACCCCAAGTCGACAGGTGGTGCGCACGGAATTTAAATATGTTGTTCATGCCTCTTTACCAATCGGCGCCCCACCAACCAATTCGTCGGGACCACAGTCACGAAACACACTCTCCTTCTGTCGAATGATAGCCTCAATGCCCTTCCGCTCGCAGGACGGACGGAATCGTTTTGATCAAAACCCTGAGATCCATGGCCAGGCTCCAGTTTTCGATGTACTGGAGGTCGAGTTTCATGTTTTTTTCGAAGCAGGGATCCCGTCGGGCGTTAACCTGCCATAGCCCGGTTATCCCGGGCTTCACGTCGAGCCTCCGGAAGTGCTCGATGGTATAGCGCTTGTAGTCGTCCAGGGGGTGAGGGCGAGGCCCGACTAGACTCATTTCGCCGAGCAGAACATTCACAAGTTGGGGCAATTCGTCGATGCTGTACTTGCGCAGCCAATGGCCGGCGAAGGTGATGCGCGGATCATTCTGCATCTTAAAGAATGGGCCATCGCGTTCGTTTTGCTCGCGAAGTTTCTCTTTGACAGAATCAGCGTTCATCTGCATGGTGCGTAGCTTGTGACAGCGGAAGGCCTTGCCCTTTCGGCCCATGCGAGGCGCACTGTAAATCACCGAACCCGGCGAGTCGACCCGGATCCAAATTGCCGCC
>Ga0126371_10001961_pt1 | contig 17597 bp, 15 predicted proteins | sample PanSoiMetaPlot_4_FD_110145 | JGI IMG/M metagenome (GOLD analysis project Ga0126371, IMG submission 110145) | Tropical forest soil microbial communities from Panama - MetaG Plot_4 | ecosystem: Environmental > Terrestrial > Soil > Tropical forest > Bulk soil | place: Panama | collected 2016-02-17 | reverse complement strand
GCTGCCCGCCGATCTCGTCGTCTTCGCCACCGGGTTCGGCGCGATGAACGGCTGGGTCGCGCAGCTTGTCTCACCCGAGGTCGCGGAGAAGATCGGGCCCAATTGGGGCTACGGCTCGGGCATGCCGGGCGATCCCGGTCCCTGGCGCGGTGAGCTCCGCAACATGTGGAAGCCGATGGCGCAGCAGGGGCTCTGGTTCCATGGCGGCAACCTGGCGCTGTCGCGCTACTATTCCCTCTATGTCGCGCTGCAGCTGAAGGCGCGGATGGAGGGGATCCCGACGCCGGTTTATGGCGCGCCGGACGGGCCGGGCGTGGCGGGGCCGGATTGAGGGGCGCGACCGCCTGTCCTCCTTGCCATCTCCGCGTTCCTCGCCGGCTGCACCGCAGGTCGATTTCGGGAAGCCAGCGCGGACATAGTCTATGTCGCAGTGCTCGGCTGGACGCCTCTCGAGCGCGGGGGACTTGGCTGCGTCGCAAATCGGGGCACCGTTGCCCACAAAAAAGCCGCGTCGCCTCGTTCCCTATGGGTCGGACGAGGGGTCCGACTTTGATGGCGAGAAAGCAAGCCGCTCGCAATTAGCGGCGAGACTCTGCAATTGGAGGCGCCGGGACTCAAAGTCTTCGAGCAGCGCGCGCGCGTCGAGCTCTTTGGATAGCTAATTTAACGCTGACGCGCGCAAGCGCGCCATGTCCCCGCACGGCGGACGACTCGCTCGAACCATGCACGGACGAGAGCAAGAGGGTCGCGCAGACCCAAAGCGAGAACCTCCGGCGAGCGTCTCGGAATGGCGACGCCTGCGCGGCGCAGCCGCCGAAAATCATGGCTTCCAACTTTGCTTCCATGCCGGCGGTGGTGCGGCGTCGATGAGCACAAAGGCTACGCGACAGTTCTTTCCACTGTTATTCACCCAGGCGTGGTTCGTGCCTTGTTGAATCAACACATCGCCGGCTTTCAGGTGCACTTCTGAATCGTCCATGAGCATGTCGATTTCGCCATCGAGCACCAAGGCGTAGTCAATGCTCTTGGTCCTGTGAGTGTTGGGGTGTCGTGCGTAACCTTGGGCGGCCGGATCAAGGCCCATAGCGATGAGCATTTTATCGTGGTCGACGCGCGGGACAGAGGAAGGTGCCGATATGGGCGGAAAGTCAACGATGCGAAAAATGGTGCCGTTTGCAGGCGGCGGCACACCAACTTGGGTTTCAGCTTTGTCGGTGGTTCCGACGAGGTCAACGGGAAATTCGGTCGTAACCCACAAATTTGTGACCGCATTGCCACCTGGACTGTACTGCTTTGGTATCGCCGCTCCGTCAAAAAGCGCCGCCGCCTTGCCCTCGGCGTCGTGGCCGATAACCACGCGTCTGATAGGGTTAAATTCCACATTTCCCTCCCTTTGACGAATTTTTGCCATCAACCCTGCGGGATGATTGGCAAAAGAAGATGCGAAGGTCGCTTGGCATCGTGATAGACCTTGTGCAGCGTCGTTTGGCTGCTTACGATATGATTAGGGACGTATTCCGCGTTAGTGGCGCCGGCGACGCCCGTCGGCAAATCGGCGCTAGCAATCTCTACGCAGATGCGATGACCACGACGGAATAAGTTGGCGGTCGCTAGGATTTCGATCGCATATTGTGTTATCTCGCCGGGGATGACCTTGTTTTGCGCCTCGCGGGTTAGCGGGTGCCACGGACGCCACGGCTTCGAGCGTTTCTGATCAATCGCGCGATGGGACGCCTTGAGCCATCCGCGCGTCAACTCCCGCTCGGAAAGATCCCGCGGTATTTCTCGTTCGCCTTCACGCACGGAACGTACCGATACGTCGGGGCCAATGTCTTTGAGCGTGATGAACCAGTTCGTATCGTCTTGATCGATTGCGGCGAACAGGTTGAGCACCGACGGGCCGGCGACAAGCACATCGCTTGCTAGCGGGTCTGTGAGATATCGCAACCGCTGCACGACGTTCGTTTGGGCCGGTGGCATTTGCACGAAGGCGTCAGGGGGCAGTTCGTCGTCAGCACTCGACGGCGTGAAAGGAGCCGTTTGGAGCCGCTCCCAACTATTCAGATAAAACTTGGTCCAACGCGTTTCTGGCAGCGGCCAGTCCGAGCCGGAGCGCCACTCATTGGCCCCCATGACCCAATATCGAACCGGCGGCTCGTCCATGATGCCCGTATCGATGTTCTTGAGCCAATAGTCGTGCCAGCGGAGTATTTCGTTATGCAAAGTGTGAAAGGGACGTTCAAGATGAGCGGGGCCAGTGAACATCAGTTTTTTCGGCGCTGAGATCCTTTCGAAATAATTCTGAGCGCCGCTGAGGTGGGTTTTGTACGTGTAGCCGTACCAGCCCGAACCGGTATAGGTCGGAATCTTGATATTTGCGAAGCTGCTTTCAGCATCCTGAACAACCTCCTCGTTATCGTAAGGATCGATCAGTAGCTGGAAGTACGGAGCCATGTGCTGACCCTTCTGGGTCAACACATTGTAAATGTGGGGATACATCTTATAGTCGGGATTTTTCATCGCCGCGCGCCACAACTCCTCCTTGTCCGCCGGCAGTGCCTCGGGTTTGCCTCTGACGCCATGGATCGCGGCGAAATGCATGATGAGGTAACGAAAGAGATGAAGCACGCCGCCCGGATATTCCTCGCGAAAGCTGCCCATCGTCCCGTAGGCCCCGCGAGGATCCAGCGGGAAGATCGCCTTCAGATGCGGTGGATTTTGGCGCGCGACGAATAGCTGCTCGGCACCAAACCCGGAAATCCCGACCATTCCGACATTGCCGTCGCACCAGGGCTGCTGTGCAATCCATTCAATAAGATCATAGCTATCCCATTGCCGGGATCCGCCGTTGTCTGATTTGCCGACGCCCCGCGGCGAGCCGATCACGTGCACGTAGCCGCGCGACACGAAGAATTTCGTATCGCCGGCCTCCAGCAACCCCGCCCAAAGCGTCGACCACGCCGGCTGTGGCGGTAACGCCTGCGCCACGTCTGGTCCCTGAAGATCCTTGTTGTAGATCGAGAACGCCAACAGCGCAGGAAATTTTCCTTCCGCTCCCGGGCGATAGATGTCGACGCAGAGGTTGACGCCGTCGCGCATCGGTACGGCGACGTCCTTCTCGGCGATGAGCCCCGAATAGGCTGCTGCGCGATCATAGTTTACAGGCGGGCGGTCAGCGGATTCCAACGAATCCTCCAGAGAACACTTAACGTTCATTGCGGTTCCTTGTGTCGGGTTTTGGAAAGTTCTTCCTTGGCCTGAGTTTGTCGCAATGGCGCCGTCGGCCAGCGTTCATCGCGGTATCTCGGATCGATCCTGGCGCAAACCGACAGCGACCGATCCGCGAAAACAGCAGCCCCCCGGAACGGCCACCGGTCGAAAACGTCCGAGCAAGTCTCGGTTGTACCGACGCTCGCAATGCCCACGCCGGCGCCCAAAAGCACGCAGATGCGTCGCTGTCGCGCCCCTGCATGGCCCTCTCAAGCACGAAGCGAACCATGAGAGGTGGAGACACTCCCTTTTGCATCGTCCTCTGTTGCGATAGTGGGCAGTTTGCGTGCGATACTGAGCCATTCGACACCGAGCCGATCGCGAACAAAGGGCCAGATTCCACGTGGTGCAAACAGCATCGTAAGGACGGCCACGCTACCTAGTGCGATCAGGTACCAGCTACCGGAGAGTGCGAACAAATTCGCGAACAACTCGCGTACGCCGTAATAGACAATTGTCCCTACGATCGGCCCCTCAAGTGTCCCGATACCCCCAATGATCACAATGAAGATCATCGCCACGACCCAATTCAAATCGAACGCCGTTGTGACGGTCACGAACAGTGCCGCCATAAAGCTTATACCTCCGGCCAGGCCGCAGCCCGCGGACGCAGCCACATAGGCGATGAAGCGGTTGCGCCAGACGTTTATGCCGATGCTGGCCGCGGCGACTTCGTCGTCCCGCACGCTGAGCATACTGAGCCCAAGGGCCGAGTTGAGCAGCAGGTAGATACCGACCATGACAGCGGCGGCAAATCCGGTCGCAATCCAGAAGTTTGCCAAGAGAAAGACTTCGTAGTCAATTGCCCGGGCCGTCTCGAGCGTCATGCCGCTGACGTGGCCGAAGCCGGGCGCGATGAACACCAGCATGGCCACGACTTCGGAAAAAACCCAGGTACTTATTGAGAAATAGGCATCACGAAGTCGAAACAGGAAGATCGCGCTCGCCGCGGCAACCAGGCCGCATACCAGGGGTGCAAGCGGCAACACCCAATAGGGAGGTAACCTCAAGGTGTTTGAGGCGAAAATCGTCACATAGCCGCCGAGCCCGACGAAACACTGCAGGCCCATCGAAACGAGACCTGTGTAACCCGCAAGCAAGTTCCACAGCTGAGCCATCGCCAGCATCAGCACTATCTCGAACAGCAGTCCGATGCCGCCATCGCCGACAAGCCAGGGCGCGGCAACGGCTGCCACCACGAACAAGGCGAAGGTGATCGCCGGCAAGGTCCATCGCGTCATTGCCGCGCTCCAAACAGGCCGTTCGGGCGCAACAAGACCACGACAAAGAACACCAGGTTGGCGTAAAGAAACCCGGAATTCGGATTTATGCGAAGGCCCACCAGCTGCGCGACGCCGAGCGCAATACCACCCAGCATCGCGCCCCAAAACGATCCGAGCCCTCCCATGACAACCACTTCGAACGAAATCAGCAGGCGTTCGACACCGGAGAAGGGAGTAAATGTCGTCCGCAGGGCCAACATCAGCCCCGCGACTCCCGCAAGCGCGAATGAGAAACCCATGACGATGCTGTAAACCGAGGAAGGCCGCACGCCCATCAGCCTCACGACTTCGCTGTTATCGGCCGTAGCGCGAACGATGCGCCCGATCTTGGTCCGTCGGAGCACGAGTTGCAACGTGACGAACAGTACCACAGCGAGAGCCAGGGTGACCAAGGGCAGGACACCAATTTGGACGCCGCAGACATCGATGCTCAGTTGCGCGAAATCGCCCTGATGGATGCTTCTTGGATTGACGCCAAACGCTTCGATCATCAGATTACGCGTGACAATCGACAAGCCGAAAGTCAGCAGAAGGGGAGCGAGCGGGTCCGGAAGACGCATCGAGCGGTTGACGAACAGCGCCTGCAGCACATAACCGAGAGCGAACGATGCGATCATCACAGGAACGACGAGCAAGAGCGGGTGGGCGTTGGGAAGCACAGTAGAAATGCCGAGAGCGATGAAGGCTGACAGAGCGATGAACTCGCCATGCATGATGTTAACTATTCGGGTAACGCCAAACACCAGCGCCAGGCCGACACCGAACAATCCGTAAAGTCCGCCGAGAAGCACTCCGTTGATGACGGTCCCGATCCAAACCATTTGCGCCATCACTCCGTGGGTGGCTCACGTTCCAAAGTAGGCGCGGGTCAGTTCGTCGGTATCGAGGCGCCGGCTTTCGCTGTGCAGGGTCACGCGGCCCTCCAAGAGGCAGTAGATTCGGTCGGTTGTCGATGACGCACGCCTGACATCCTGCTCCACCAACACGGTCGCCGTCCCCTCCAAGCGGATGGCGGTGAACGACGCGTAAATCTGCTCGACCGCGAGCGGGTCGAGCCCCAGCGATATCTCATCGCAAAGAAGAAGGGTCGGGTTCGCCATAAGCGCGCGCCCAATCGCCACCAAGCCCTGTTGTCCACCGGAGAGCCTATTCGGCATCTGCAGCCGGCGCTCGGCCAGTAGCGGGAACAGTTCGTAGATGCGCTGCAGATTCCAGTAGCCGCGGCGACGGCTCAGGCCGCCCATTTGAAGGTTTTCTTCAACGTTCAGCGAGGGAAAGAGCATCCGCCCTTCGGGAGCCAATGCAATGCCGCGGCGGGCAATGGTCTCCACCGACATATGCGATATGTCTCCTCCGGCGAAAGTTATCGTCCCGCGCTTGCGCTCAATCAAGCCCGTCAAGCACCGCAAGAATGTGGTTTTGCCGGCGCCGTTGGCTCCCAAAAACGCCACGCTCTCACCAGAGTCGACGGCCATGGTAATATCTTCAAGAGCCTGGAAATCGCCATAGAAAGCGTCGAGATGCGCGACTTCAAGCAGCATCGGCCGGGAGTCCCATATAGATTTTCCGCACGATCGAACTTGCCAGGACGTCCGTTGCCGATCCGTTCAACACTTGTCGGCCGAAGTGCAGCATCATCACACGATCGGCGACGGCGCGGAGTGCGTGGGGAATATGTTCGGTCCAGATGATCGCGTGATTCGACTTGAGCTCGGCAATCAATTCGACCAGAGCAGCAACTTCGTATTCCGGTAGTCCACTTGCAATCTCGTCGAGCAGCAGCAATTTGGCGTTTGCTGCAACCGCTTTGGCTAGCTCCAGCCGCTTGCGGTCCAGCAGGCGAAGGTGGCCTGCCGGCTCGTCCGCCCAGCGCAAAAGGCCGGTCCTCTCCAGCACCTCCACCGCGTGTCTTTGCGCGGCCGCCCCCGACATTCCGGCACCATAACAGGCCGCAGTCAAAAGATTCTCATAGACGCTGAGCTGTGTGAACGGTCGCGGAATTTGAAACGCGCGGACGATGCCCGCGCGCGCTCGCAAATGAGGCGCGAGCTTACTGACGTCGCGATCGTCGAAATGGATGGAACCGCTGTCGGGCACGATCAACCCGGTCAGCATCCCGAATAGCGAGGTCTTGCCCGCACCGTTTGGCCCGATCAGCCCCAGGCACGAGCATCTATCGACCGCGAACGAGACATCATCGGCCACGATAACGGCCCCATAGCGCTTGCTCAAGCTGTTCACTTTCAGCAGCGCAGCCATCGCTCCTCGCGGTCGGTTATCCGGTTTCGATCAAGCCGCCGCCAAAAACTCAAAAGGGGCACGGCGCAGTCTTGGCGAAAACCTAGGCGAGCTGCGAAAGCAGCTTGAACTCGGCGTCCGGCTTGGCGTTGGACGTCCCGCTGTTCACGATCAGCAATTCGTACTTGTATTTGCCGGATTTTGTCTTGCGCCATTGGCCGCCGGTCAGCGGCTGCACCGCAACGCTCTTGATAGGCGACTTGCCAAAATTAAGTGGACCCAACACAGTGTCGATGTTCAACGCAGCGATGCTGTCGCGTACCGATTTGTGGGTCTTCGGCTCGGCGGCGCCTTTAAGCGCGCCAATGCCAACCTCCCAAAGCGAATGTGAAATGCCGAGCGGCTGAGTCCACTGTTTGCCCGACGTCTGCTCATATTCATCGGCCAACTCCCGAGCGCTTTGGCCGGTCAGCGAGGAATGATATGGCAGATGCGGATTCCACAGCACTTCGGTTGACATACCATCGCCGCGGTCACCGAGCGACTCGAGCCCAGCCGGAAAAAGGAAAGGCCCGGCGACCGTCACGACGTCCGGTTTGAACCCAGCCTGAGCGGCTTGATTCCAAAACGTCGCGAAATGGCTGGGATAACAAGTACCGCTGATGATGCCTGCGTCGCCGTCTTTCATGGTCGCGATTTGATTCGAAAAGTCGTCATTGGCAATCTGAAAGAAACCGGTCGGGAGGTCTTTATGACCGTTTTTCCGGAGTATCGCCGGCAGACCACGTTGGGGATCTGAAAAGCCCCGACCAGCCGGGGAGTCCATGTACATCGTGCCGACAATCTTGTTAGCCTTCACTGTGTTCCACATTGTCGCGTAAAGATTGAACACATCGCCGGCGCCGATGCAGTAGTGGAACGTAAACGGAAATCCCTTGTCGGGTGTGCCGTGGCGACCGAAAAACCAGGCTTCCCAAGGTGACAGAGTGGAGATCAGTGGAACTCCCCGAGCATCGGCGAGTTCAGCGGCGGCCCCGGCAATATTCTCGCCGTCGTTGGTCAGCACCAAGTCGCACTTTTCGCCAAGGATCAATTCCTTTGCGACAACATTCGTTTGATTGGCATCCGACTGGTTGTCCTTTAGGACGAATTCGACCGCGTAATTCTTGCCGCCAATCGTCAACCCGTTCTTGACCACCGCCTTGACGCGCTCAAGTACCCACGGATCGGTCGCGCCAAAGTCGGTGCGCGGACCCGACATGCATGAGATGTAGCCTATTTTAAGTGTGGAAGACTGCGCGCGCGCGATACTCACAAGCGGAAAACCGGTCGCCGCAGCGGCGCCCGCAAGTCCGCCCATGCGCAGCACCTCGCGGCGACTGCGGTTGCGACATGCGGTCATTCGAGGCGAACGGGCATTGACCATCGATTCCTCCCTCGTTTGCGCCAATTCGGCTCCTTATTGAGTATGTTCATAATTGAGTATGCTCAACTTTGTCAAGGCGATTTGTGTGCGGCGCGACGCGGCGGATGCCCGCCGGTCGCCAATCAGCTCAACAGGGCGTTTGGGGATTTGGCGCGATCAATCGTCTTCGCGCGGCGAAAGTCCATTCATCAACAGCACGAGTTGGCGCCGTAATGAATTGAGACCCCGGGTAATATTGAGCTCATCTGACGACAGCCAGTGACGTATCTCGACCTGATAGATCGAGAAGATGACCCAGGCGATGAGACTTGAACTTTCGTTCGAAGAGATCGCTTTGCGATCCATCGCATTCCGCACGATCTCGCCGATGAGTGCGATGAGCCGCTCGCGTGTCTTGATAAACTTCTGCGCTTCCGGACCTGTCGCGTAGAAGTTCATCTCGCGCAACGCGAGGCGCGACAAGGGTGGTTTGTGCGCAAAATAGCGGTAATGCGCCTGAAAAACCCGCAGCAGGTTTTCCAGCATCGGGCGGTTCGGTCTTACTGCGGCCGCCGCTTTTTCCACTACCCGTTGCAGATCGTCGTTGACCACCAGAAATAACAGGTCGCGCTTGGTCGCGGCATAAACGAAAACAGTACCGAGCCCGACCCCGGCGCGGACAGCAATCTCGCGGGTCGTGGTGTCGTCGAAGCCCTTGACAACGAATAATTCGGACGCTGCGTCCTTGATGCGCCGCAACTTGTCGAGCTTGTTGCGCTCGCGCAACCCGGAGACCTTCTCCTCAAACAATTCCGACACTGCGTCCTACCTCAGATACCCGGCGTTTCGGATGCCGGCTGGGTGTTCTTAGCCGCGATCCGAGGTAAAGGGAAGCGCCCCCAGGTGGCCAGGTGGGATCGAATTAGCTCATGGGCGAGCGGTCGCTTGACAGAAAATTGAACTTGCTCAACTATCGTTGGGCAATCTCCCCGGATATTGCTGACCGGCGAATGCAGCCGTGCGGCGGCCGCGCGCCGATCGACAGGGAACGACCATAGGAGCGCCATAGCCGAAACGGCTCATGGCACATGACGAACAACATGCTACTTGGCGCTGCGCTCGCTTCGACCAGTGCGACCCTCTTCGGGGCCATTGTGCCTTGGCTGCTTGCGCCGATCAGCGGGTCGAGCGAGCACTCCATCGCGGCACCGCTGGCGTGGCACGGACGGCTGATGGTGCTGAGTATGGGCGTGCTGATGCCGCCGCTCATCATCATCGCCCGATTTTTCAAAGTGACGCCTGGACAGGACTGGCCGCGACAACTCGACAATCCGTTCTGGTTCGTAACGCACCGACGCTGGGGGCATGTCATCGGTTTGATCGTCGCAGTTGGTCTGACCTATGCTCTGCTCGCGTACGGCTGGCGACCACCGTGGCACAGCCTGCACAGTGCATTCGGATGGGTCGTCGTTGGGCTGTTGGTGCTCCAAGTCGCTGGATCGTGGCTGCGCGGCACCCACGGCGGCCCGGTTGATCCATTCACCCGGCAACCTCGCCCGCCGAATGAATGGCCGGGCGATCACTTTAACATGACGCGTCGGCGAGTCGTATTCGAATACGTTCACAAATGGAGCGGTTACGTGTTGTTGGTGTTCACGCTGGCCGCCATACCCACCGGTCTCATCGCAGCGGACGCCCCGCGCTTCATGCCGATCACCATGGGCCTGTGGTGGCTGGCCATGCTCGGTGTTTTCATCCGGCTGCAATGGACTGGCCGGTGCATCGACACCTATCAGGCGATCTGGGGTATCGATCCGCATCTGCCCGGCAATCGCCGCCGCCCGATCGGCTTTGGGATCGCGCGTATTAATCCCGAGCCCTGCGCTCCTCAAGAACCAACGATCAGCGACGTGAACCTGCATCAAAGCATTCCGGGAGGACGCGTTGGGCTTAGTTGACGGGAAGACCTGCATTGTAACCGGCGGCGCCGGGAGCATCGGACTAGCCACGGCTGAGGCGCTCCTGTCCGAAGGTGCACGCGTGACGCTTGTTGATCTCGATGCGGATAGGCTCGCACGTGCCACGGGCGAGCTGAATACCGAAAGGGCCGCTTTTGTAGTCGCTGACGTCACCGACACCACCCAAACTTGCCGTTATGTCGAGGAGACGGTCGCGCGGTGGGGCAACATCGACGTTTTGTTCAGCAATGCCGGCAACGACGGCCCACTGATGCCGATCACGGAATACCCTGAAGATCTGTTCGACAGCATCATCGCTACTCATGTGCGCGGGTGTTTCCTCGCCTGCAAATACACCATACCGCGAATGAATGACGGCGGCAGTATCGTCATCACTTCGAGCATCGTCGGGGTGAAGGGGGTCCCTGGGAACTGTTCTTACGTCGCTGCCAAGCACGCGCTCATGGGACTGATGAGATGCATCGCCAAAGAACTGGCCCCCCGTCGAATTCGCGTCAACAGCGTCAATCCTGGGCCGGTCGATAACGCCTTCATGCGGACCGCCGAGGTAACCATGAGCAAGCTGCTTGGGCGCGACGCCGGCAAATGGTTCGACGAGCAAATCCCGCTGGGCCGCCACGCCCTGCCGGCGGAAATCGCGCAGGCTGTCTGCTTTCTTGCGTCCGATCGAAGCAGCTACACGACCGGCAGTGCGTTCATGGTCGACGGCGCATTCTGTGCATGAGGAGGGGGCGTAGCGCTAATCGGCTAGGGCCGATGATCGCCAGGCAAAAAGCACGAGTAAGGGAGTATGCGCATGACCAAGTTTGGCATTGGACAGGCGGTGCGCCGAATCGAAGACCAACGCTTTACCACCGGCGCCGGCGAATACGTCGGTGACGTTTCGCTTCCACACCAATGCTACGGCGTCCAAGTGCTTTCGCCGCACGCGCACGCGGTGATCAAGAACATCGATGTCACAGCGGCGAAAGCCACCCCGGGGGTGGTCTGCGTGCTCACCGGAGCCGACGCCGTAGACGACAAGCTCGGAGCCATTCCGCCTCATTTTATGCCCGAGGCTTGGGGCGGTCCCAGCGCATTTGGCACCACCCGACCCGTGCTCCTCGCCAACTGCGTGCGCTGCGTGGGCGACCGCGTCGCGTTCGTTGTCGCCGAGACTGAAGTTCAGGCGAGGGATGCTGCGGAACTCGTCGTCGTCGACTATGAGCCGTTGCCAGCGGTCATCGACCTCGAGCAGGCGGCCAAAGCGGAGGCGCCACCGATCTGGCCGGATTGTCCCAACGGCAACATCGCGGTGACGATCGCGCTCGGCGATAAGGCGGCGACCGATGCTGCCTTCGCGCGAGCCAAGTCTACGGTTTCGGTACGCGTGGTGAACAATCGCATTACCGCGAACGCAATTGAGCCGCGGTGCGCCGTCGGCGTCTATGACGCTTCACAGGGCAAATACACGTTGCACACGACGTCGCAGGATCCGCACGGCGTGCGCTCGGTGCTGGCGTCCTCGGTGCTGCGCGTTCCGGAATCCAAGATCCGGGTGCTGTCGCCGGACGTCGGCGGCGGCTTCGGCATGAAGGCCAACGTCTATCCCGAAGACGTGTTGGTTCTTTGGGCCGCCAAACGCTGCGGTCGGCCCGTCAAGTGGACTGCGACTCGCACCGAAAGCCTGATGCTCGACACTCATGCCCGCGAACAGGTGATTTATGGCGAACTCGCATTGGATGCCGACGGCAGATTCCTTGGCGTCAGGGCGGTCGGCTACCAGGCGCTCGGTGCGTATTTCTGGGCAGCAATCACGGCACCGCTATTTTTCTCGTTGATGCTCATCCCCAGTGTCTACGATGTGCAGGCGATCGACCTGAGCACCCGCGCCGTCTTTACGAACACGGCGCCGACCTCGGTCTATCGCGGCGCGGGAAGGCCGGAGGCGATTTACCTTATCGAGCGTCTCGTTGATCGCGCCGCGCAGATGACGGGCATCGACCGGGTCGAGTTGCGCCGACGTAACCTCATCAAGCCCGAAGCAATGCCTTACCATACGCAGACCCATCAAAACTACGACAGCGGCGAATTCGAGAAGCTGATGGATAAGTGTCTCGCGCTCGCCGACTGGAGTGGTTTTGATGCGCGCCGAAAAGCCAGCGAACAACGCGGCAGGCTGCGTGGCCGAGCCGTCACGCCTTACATTGAACTGGCCGGCGTTTTCAACGAGCGCATGGAACTACGGTTCGACCCAAGCGGGATGGTCACGATCATTGCGGGGACCCATTCGCACGGACAGGGGCACGCCACCGCGTTTTCGCAGCTCGTCTCGGAGTGGCTTGGCGTCCCCTTTGAAAACATCAATTTCATTCAAGGGGACACCGACAAGGTCGCTTACGGTCGCGGCACATTTGCGGCCCGCAGCTCGATGGTCGGCGGCAACGCGCTTCGCGCTGCCGCCGATGCGGTCATTGCCCGGGGAAAGGAAATGGCGGGGACCTTGATGGAAGCTGCGACCGCGGACATCGACTTTAACGCCGGCGTCTATGTAGTGGTGGGTACCGACAAAAGGATCTCGATCAGCGACGTGGCTCGAGTCTTCTTTGCACCGGCAGGACCAGTGCTCAAATTTGGACTCGGTCTTGACGGGGTGGGCTCCTATGCCGGCGTGCCGGGTGGGGCGCCAAACTATCCGAATGGCTGCCAAGTTTGCGAAGTGGAGGTCGACCCAGAAACCGGCATGGTTTCGATCGATCGCTTCGCCGCCGTCGACGATCTCGGCATGATCATCAATCCAATGATCGTCGAAGGACAAATTCACGGCGGCATTGCCCAGGGCGTCGGGCAGGCTTTATTGGAGAACGTGGTTTACGAGGAGAGTTCTGGCCAACTGATCACCGGCAGTTTTCTCGACTACAGTATGCCGCGTGCCAGTGATTTCCCCTCGTTCGTATCAGAGCTCGTCGAAATTCCGGCTAAGTCCAATCCACTCGGCATCAAGGGCATCGGCGAATCGGGCACGATCGGTGCGCCTCCGACGGTGGTCAACGCGGTTATTGACGCGCTCCGTGGCAAGGGCGTGGAACACTTGGACATGCCGTTGACGCCCGCGCGTGTCTGGGATGCGGCAAACAGTCAAAAAGTTAAGCCGTGAGGTGACTGTGCGTAACGAGACGATAGCTACTGGGGCGGTGGCGCGCCCGCGCCCAGCACCGCTAATCCGGGAACACATTATCCCGACACGCGACAGTCGACCCTATATCGTGGTCGAAGGGCCAGACAGAAATCTGTGGTTTTGTGAAAGCGGCGCGTCAAAGATCGGCTGTTACGATACCCGTTCTGGCGGCTTTATCGAATTCAGTTTGCCGTCGCCGGATAGTACGCCGATTGGTATCGCGGTCGGCGCGGACGGCGCCCTCTGGTTCACGGAGAAGATGAGCAATCGCTTGGGACGACTCGCGCGCGATGGCTCGATTGCGGAGTTTGCCGTAACGACGCCGGACGCCGGGCCCGATGGTATTGCTCTCGGGCCAGACGGAAACATTTGGTTCTCCGCCACGGAAATTGATCGGCTGGGTCGTATTACGCCTCACGGGCACATCACTGAGTTTGGCCAGGATATTACCCCAGGAAGCCGTCCACTTTCCATCGTGGTGCGCGACGGCGCGTTATGGTTCAGCGAAGCGGCAGGCGGGCGCATCGGACGCATGACCCTGGATGGCATGGTGACGGAGTTCCCCATTCCAAGCCACGACAGTCACCCGCGCGCAATGGCGCTGCACCCGGACGGAAGCATCTGGTTCGTCGAAGCCGGCGCCAACGCGCTCGGCCGGATCGATCGCCATGGCATAATTACCGAATTCCTGGTACCGACCCCGAACGCCTCGCCTCGTGGTGTCGCCATAGGAGCGGACGGCGATCTTTGGTTTACGGAGAACGCCGCGAACAAAATCGGTCGAATGGCACCCGATGGCACCATGGTCGGCGAATATGACATCCCCGTCGCAGCAAGCGGCCCGCGTTGCATTGTCCCGATTTCCGATGGGCGACTTTTTTTCACGCAATTCGACGCTGGCCTGATTGGCGAAATAATCCCGCATGACGGTTAGGGTCCGATCGAGTCTAGAAATATTTGGCGGCCAATACAGATGACGAGGTTCAAGAATCTGGCGTGCGCCGACTGCAAGGCAATAAGGGCCCGACGATCCCACGCCAGTGGGTTTTGGGTCTGGGTCGCAGCGGGCAATACTCTGGCGAGCACGAAGTGCGATTCCAGGACCAAGGCCGAAAATTGTTCGGTCCGAAATCCTGTTCGCCTCTACAGGCGTCCGAATTCTCGCGAGGCATACGAGAACACCGCTATTTAGTTCAACTCAACGGCGACGACGATTAGCAAGGGGCGGATTTTGCGGCCGCTCTCCTCGCCAGCCTCATGCTCGCGACGCCATAGATACACAAAGGGGATCACGAGCCCCCGCTCGGTCGCTCCCAAGCCTCATTCCTCCATGAGAGCGTCGAGCTCTGGCCGGCGCCGATTCAGCGGCTTCTCCAGAGTTCCTCCACGAGGTCCAGCCGGCGTCTCCCAGGCAAATCGCGACTGGGGCAGCAGGTCTCGCACCTTCGGGAACTCCTCGAACTCGGTAGCAGAGACGAAATACCCCAGCACTACGCCAGTCTTTTGGTTGGTCACCATGATCGGACCTGACTGCGCGGTGAATGACCATTGTCCAAAGCGGCCCGCGAACTCTGTGGACGAAACCTTACGAATCTGAGCCATAGGCCGTTTTCCCGATATTCTGGATATTCGCTAGTCGACTTGGCGCGGGAAAAAGAAACCCTGGCTCCGCTCGGCGACATGATCGCAGCCTGCGAGGCGATGATCAACGCTATTACTAACGGAAACGCATGCGCTGGAGGCGCCTGGCGCCGCAGCGGCGGCGATCGTGGTTCGCGCCGTTCTTCTGGACGCAAAGGCGCTCGCGGCAGGCGAGCGGCAGCTTCTCTCGGAGTGGCTCGACCCGATCGCCACGTCCCGCAGTTCACGACGCTGCTGCGTCACGCGCCCATGAACCCGATGACTTGCTTGGCGACAGCGCGGGGCGCTTCTTCCGGCATGTAGTGGCCGCAGCCAGCGAACACCCCGCCGCGCACATCAGTCGCGACCAGATGCATCGTGTCGATCAAGGCTGCCGCGACCCCGGTCTCAGCGCCGAACGCCAACACCGGCATGGCGAGCTTCCGCTCGGCGCGCGCGCGGCTGTGTGCGATTCCTTCCGGCCCAAACTTGTGCCGGTAATAGGAAAGCGCTGCCCGCGTCGCCCCAGGGGCGGCGTTGACGCGCACATATTCGTCGAGATCGGCCGGCGTGATCGTCCAGGGGCGAGCCGATTTCGCCCGGAACAGCCAGGTCAGGAACTCCCGCTCGCGTCCCTGAAGCAGGATCTCTGGCAGGTCGTCGAGCCGGTTAAATGCAAAGTGCCAGGTCTTCACATTGGCATCGGGCGGAGGGATGCCGACCGGCGGCGGGGTGATGCCGGGTAATGCCGCATCGAACACCGCGAGCCGCTTCACGTCATCAGGCCATTCGGCTGCGTAGAAATAGCCGATCCAGGTGCCGATATCGTGGCCGACGATGTCGACGGGCCCATTCGTCGTCAGCCCCAGCGCCTCGACGAAAGCATGGAGTTCGGCGGCCACCGTGCGCATCTCGTACCCGGAGGCGGGGCGGTCGGAATCGCCCATCCCGCGCGGGTCAAGCGCGATCACGCGCCGCGTGGCGCCGGCGAGCAGGGGCATTACATAGCGCCACGCGTACCAGCTCTGCGGCCACCCGGGCAGCAGCAGGATCGGCGTGCCGTTGCCGCCTTCCACGAAATGCAGCCGCACGCCTTTAACAGCGACGGTATCGTGGTGGAACTGCGCCCAGAACGTCGCAGGGTCGAAGGGCGGTGACGTGTCCGCGGCGGTGGTTTGAACGACGTCATGCTTCATCGCGAACTCCTGGTTGGGCCTGGGCAGTCGGTGGTGTTGCCCATGCGCCTGGTGGTGGGAAGGTTCAGCATCATCGCAATGCTTGTCGCTGCCACAGCAAAGCATTCTGCCCGACAGGAAGCAGCACGCGTCCGCCGCTTGGGAGCGCTGCACCTTCGTGCCGACATGACGAAATTGCCCGCGGCGAGGTTTCAGACCCCGATAAGAAGGCAGTCGAGAGCGGCAATGATTTCGGTCCGACGATGATCGAGCGAGATGACCCCGATGTCCCGCATCCTGCGCCTCGGTCGCTGCATCATGACATGTTTCCATACCGCGCGCGGGACTCCCGGCGCATCCACCACGTGGCTGCTAGCAGGTCCATCACCGCCGCCCTCATCTTTGATCAGCGGGTTCCGCAATATCTTCAATACCGACGCCGGCCTCTTGCGCTTCGGTCGCACCGCCGAGTGCGCGTGGGTGATCCACAGCACGCGGCACCCCGGCGGCGTCAGCCACGTCGCGGAAATCCTGACAATATCGGCGACGCATCGGCAGACCTCTCGTCGGTGACCGGCGGGCGGAGCGACGGCGGCCATCATCTGTCGGAATGACGAATCGGCTGTCACGGCGAAGGTCGCCTGGGCGTCATTCTTCGACGTCGTGAGATCGAGACCGCCGACGCGCCCCATAGCCTCCGCGTGCGCAATCTAAGGGGCGAGGACAATGGCGATCGCATGGGCTAGCTGGCGTACGACCAGAATATCGACCCATTTGCGAGAGATGCCATCGTCGATTCATCGGTATAAACTCTGCTGCCGTGGTCCAAAAAGTCAGACGGGCCACGTCGGGACCGTTGTTGCATCGCGGTCACCGCGATGGCATTGGGACCTAACCGAGTTTTCCACCACGGGAACAGTTACACCGATAAATCCCCGATATCACGGGGGTGTTCGAACACGCGAGCGGTCAAGCGCCAGCGTCCGCTCGTTCGAAAGAAACACCCGTTCCTTCGCAGCCAATAGGGTACGCCAGCAAGGAACTGTGCGCCCGAAGCTGTGATCGGGTCTCGTGAGCGCGCGCTTTGAGCTTCCCGGCGTCAGGATGGATTGGCCGGCGTTGCTGGGCGCTTACGCGTGGGCGCCTACGCGAGCGCATCACCGCGGTCAAAAATGAAATGTCGTCGATCGCTCGAGCGTCATGTGCTTCCGGCGGACCAGCTATTTGCCAGCGACCGGTTGATCTTTTGCATGACGCCTCCCCATTCGTCCGACACTCGTTGTGCGTCTGCCTTAGCCATCTCAACCCTTTGCAATATGCAGTCCTGATATAGCTTGATGGCGTCCGGGATCGAGCGTGTCGCCGCGAGCTTGGTAGCCAGTCCGCTCCACAGCTCCGTTTCCGACTTGAGCCGGGTCAACCAGTCGCGGCTCGCCTGATCATAGGTCTCGAGCAGTTCCTTCTGCAGGC
>Ga0126371_10001960_pt1 | contig 17600 bp, 28 predicted proteins | sample PanSoiMetaPlot_4_FD_110145 | JGI IMG/M metagenome (GOLD analysis project Ga0126371, IMG submission 110145) | Tropical forest soil microbial communities from Panama - MetaG Plot_4 | ecosystem: Environmental > Terrestrial > Soil > Tropical forest > Bulk soil | place: Panama | collected 2016-02-17 | reverse complement strand
CCGCGAAAGGCGGTCGGCATGAGCGCGGGCAATATGGGGGCCGCAACCGGCTGGCAGCCGATCGAGACGGCGCCAAAGGACGGCACCTCGATCCTCTTGCATTTCCCCGGCGAGGCCGAGGAGGTGCGCGGCGGCCGCTGGGTCACCCGCGAAACCTATGAAAACGGGGTCTTGGTATTTCGCCAGGAGGGCTGGGAGATGAGCGATCGCGCCGAAATTCGCGGCGAGAACGAGCCCGAGAACTGGTGCCCGGTCGCGGCCCCGCCGCCGCGCCAGCCGAGCTTGAACGATCCGCTCGGCGAGCCTGGCGCGTAGAAACCCGCGAGAAAGCCCGCTGAACAGCCTCGCCGCTGCCCTGGCCTCATCCCGGTCAAAATCCTTCGAGCCCGCCTGAGGAGCCCGCGCTGCGCTCCGCTGGCTGTCTTTAGAGCCTGACGCATGACGATGCCGCCCGCCCGCGAGGACGTCGCGCGATGATAGCTGCCTCTCCGCCTCCGCCGCCCGGCGCGCCCGATCCGGGCGGCAAGACGGGTGCGGCGATGGCGCTCGTCAACCGCCTGCTCGACTACATGAAAACGCCGTGGCAGGCGGCGACGATCATCCTGCTGGTCGTGATCCTCGGGCTCGGCTGGGGAGCATGGAGCGAGCGCACCGTCCTGGTGCATGCGCTGGTCGCGAAGCCGCACGGGCCGCTGGTGCTGAAAAGCGACCTCACGCCCTATCTCGACGGGCTGATCAACCAGACGACGGCGGATCTCGCGAGCGTGTGGCGGGTCGATTTCGCGACCAACACGCAAAGCTACGCCAGCAGCTCCAAGCGCGGCGGCGGGGTGTGGCCGCCCGGCGACGGGCAGCTCCCCGCACTCACCGAAACCTCGAACATGCAGACCGTCGTCAAATTGATGAACGGGCAGACGGTGTGCCACGGCACCGATTTCAACACCGGGAACCTGTTGCTGCGCCGCTTGGCGGCGGACGGCTACACCTGGCTGTGCATCGAGCCGGTGCCGCCCGGGATCAACGACATGGCGCTGGCGGTCGCTTATCTCGCCTGGAAGCAGCAGCCCGACGCCGCCAACGAAGCCGCGGCACGCTCGGCGCTGGTCGTGGCGGCCGACCGGATGGTGCTGAGAGGAAAACCATGACTCCGGACAAGTTCTGCGCCGACATCATCGATCCCGGCCTGGTGCGCCTCTTTCGGATCGCGGGATTGCCGCCGGTAAGTGCCGCGGCGCGCGCGATGATGCTGGCGATCGCCTTGCAAGAATCGGGAGCGGCGCTCAACGCGCGTTTTCAGAACAGCCCGGCGGCGACCCCGGGTCCGGCGCGCGGCTTCTGGCAATTCGAGCAAGGTGGCGGGGTTTTGGGGGTGCTCAACCATGCCGCCTCGCGCACGCCGGCCTATGTGCTGTGCGACGAATGCGAGGTCGTGGCCCAGCCGGCGGCGGTGTGGCGGGCGATCGAGGGCTATGATTTTCTTGCCTGCGGGTTTGCTCGGCTCCTCTTATGGACCGACCCGGCCGCGTTGCCCGCACCCGTCGCGGCGAGCGAGCAGGCAGCGTGGAACTATTACCTGCGGCTCTGGCGGCCCGGCAAACCGCACCCCGAAACCTGGCCGAAGAATTGGACCACCGCGACCGGGCTCGCGGCGATGATGTGAGGGGGGGCGGGGCCAGCCGAACGATAGTCGACGCCAGCGGCTCGCTGATCGAGCGCCAAGACACAAAAACCGCCTTTGGGGGATGATCCTGAAGGGCGGTTTTTTTTGCGCCAGGTTTGGGCCGGCCGTCAGCCGGCGATGATTGCAATGCGATGCGAGATCTCCGGTACGGCGCAGCAGCGCTCCGGCCCCACGCGACTGCGCGCGCGGCCGTCCATGCGGCTCGCAGTATTTTTGTTTGGCTACCGATCGCCGCCAGCATTATTACATGGTCGGTCACCGCTCTCAATCATTTGTCCCCAGTACAGCGTAAAACAGAAGAGAGGGGCATAGCGTCGCCCGAATATATCTACATAGTCAACATTAACAATAAGCCAAGGCCTTACCATTCCCGGCTCAGAAGGCATTGTAGAATTTTCGTACACTCTTTCGTGCTCTCTAAGTATATCGTTCGGAACGCCCGTTGTTACCAATGGGGAATGATCTGCGAGCGCAGTAAAAGCGCTGGATTTTTCCGATGCACTAAGGATGTATTCGGGCGGGATATGTTGTGTGGATACTTCCTGGGAGCTTGGGCTGGACGGAAGAATATATCTGTGTTTCCTTATGATATAGGGAGTTTTTATGTCGAATGGCGCAGGCTGATCGGTTATAGAAGCGTATCCAATAATTTTGATAACTCTGGCCGGAGTTTTCCCGTAATTCACCAAACGGTAATGCCATTGAAATGGTGCGAGACCGCTCCGCCAAGAATCGAAGTTTTGGCTGAGAGGTTCTATAAAAACAAAAGCCCTCTCGGAAAGGTAAGTTTGTTGCGTTTCAAAACGCATTTCAGCCAATTGGCCTCGGATGGCATCGAGAGTGAAATAGGCGAAATACGCCATCAAGACGGTAGCCGCGGCCAGAACGGCGGTCCAGACCATGAGCGTTCGGGTCGCGGCGACGATTTCGTCATTGGGTTGGCGGCGCTTAGCGGTGATTATTTCTTTGCATGTATATCCAACTATCGCCAGTATGACTAGTATTACTATCACACCCACCACATAAAACCAGTTTATTGTCGGCATTGTAAATCAGCTAAAGTTATCTGTTTCTATACTTACACCGCAATCGACCAGAAATCGAACCGGCCCTGCTGCGGGTCTTTGACCGACCGTAAGACACCTCGTTTTGGCGATTGTCAAGCCGACAATCGCCCTCGTTTTCGCTGCCAGCGCAGCGGTGCGCCGGTGCGGCGGGTGAAAGCTGTAGGAGCTCTCCGCGCCCGGCTCGTCGGCGAGGAGGGTAAAAGGGCGGGATTTCTGTGTCGGGTTTGTGCCGCCGGCGATCAGCCGGCGATGACCGAGTGCGGTGCCAACGCCGGGCCGGGCGGCAGATCGAGTAACGCACGGGCGAGCTCGTCTTGCGCGGTCCGCAGATCGCGGCGCCGGCCGCCGATATCGAGGTCGAGGGTGCGCCCGCTGTGCAGGTTGATTGTTAAAAAGCGCTTGGGTGCCACGATGGTTTTGAGCCCGCCGATCAGGGTCAGGACGCCAAGGGTGATCAGGGCCACCATCACGCCGCGGTTGGCGTCGGCAAACCCGCAGCCGATCAGCACGAGGAGTGAGCCGAGCGCCAGCCCGGCAAAAAGCCGCGGCCGTTCAGCGGTCACCGCGACCGACGAAATCGCGCTCAACGGGATGATTTCGCCCGGCAATTCCAAGAGCCGGTTGTCGACGATGCTGATCATGACGGGAAAGGTCCTTTGGTCAGGCGGGCTCAACCGGGCCGGTGGTGTACCAGCATTCGGCCGGTTGCCGGCGGGTCGAAGCGTGCACCCGGCGCCGCGGCGCTGCAAGTGCTAGCGCCGCCGGAACCAAGACCGCGCGCGGCGCCACAATGCGATCAGCATTTCGCGGTCTTCTGCATCTGAATCATAGCCCCACAGCCAACATCGGAAGCGCCATCCCCAATCACTCGCGGCGAAGGCCATCAAAGCTCCCCACAGGATCGCGAGCAGCACGTCAGTCGCCGTCACGCGGGCAAATCCTCGATGATGACGATCAGGATGAGCGTCTTCGCCGCAACCGCGATCTGATGCTGGGACATTTCTTATCTCGCTGGGAACACCCGATTTCGGTGAGCCGCGGTTTATACAAAAATCCCGTAAGTCATTGATTTCAGCATAACCGAAATCCGCCTTTTTCCAAAAATTTTGTAACGAAATCAATGGTTACAAAGGGTTTTGAAGACCGCGGCGATCACCGGATACGCATTCTCTTCCAATGAGTTACGAAGCACGTTATACAAATTCGCCGACTTTATACAAAATAGCCCCCGTCAGCCTTCCCCGTCGAGCAAGCGAACGGCGGTTGTCGCTGCGCGTTTGATATCCGCTCTGCGGCTATAGTGCAGCGACATGACCGCAGTCTTGTGCCCGAGCTCGGCCTGGATCGCGCGGACGTCAGCGCCGAGATCGGCAAGTCGGGTGGCGTTGGTTGAGCGCAGCCCGTGAAGGGTGAGTCCCTTGCCGATCCGCCCTTTGCTTTCGAGCCGGACGATGAGGTCGCGGAAGCTTTTTCGCAATGTCCCCTCCGCCCATGGGCGGCCATCGGGACCGCAAACGATCATTTCGCCGATGCGCGGGGAGGCATCGAGTATGTCGCGCAACATGCGCCGCGCCGGCTTCCAAACCGAAGCGGATGTCTTGCCTTGGTGCCACTCGATCGCTGTGCCGTTGTAGATCGACCATTTCGCCTTGACGATATCGCCGCCGCGCATGCTCCCGAACATGCCGAGCGCAATTGCGTTGAGGAGCGAGCCAGTGGCCTCGCCAATCACGGTCGCGCACTCATCCTCGGTCCAAGGGCGATTTGCTTCGCCGGATGCCGGGAATTTTTCCAGTCCAGCCGCGCCATTCTCATAGCGGCCGAATTCCGGATGAGTCCGACCCCAACCGAGGACCAGCTTTAAGACCTGCACGACGTAATTGGCGAAAGCGCGTTTCTTTTGTGCGAGTGCCTTGTCCCGAATTTTCTCGCACGCCGCTGCATCGAATTGGATTAGCGGCATGTCGTCGAGCGAGCCGAGATAGCCAAGGATTTTGTCGTAATCACTTTTTGTGCGTTCACTGAGCAGCAAATATTTGGCGCTCGCTCTATACCCTTCGACAAGCGCCCCCCAGGTGCTGGAGCCATATGGCAAGCGGTGTACCTTGCGCGCTTTTTTTTGGAGGGCGGTGATTTCCGCGAGAAACGCAACCGGATCGCTGGGGCGGGAAACAATCGCCCGTCGCCCTTTCGCGCCAGCACGGTAGTAAAAATACTGTCGCCCGTTGCGGGTTTGCACCTGAATGCCGCGCGGCATCGCCAACATGGAGCGCGCCGGGCGGCCGCGGTGTTTTGGTGCTATAATCTTGTCAGCCATGATCGAGGTTCCGTCTCGATTAGCGGTTAGAGGTGCCCTGCCGCTGCGAACGGCACGGCACCTCGCCCTAAATACGCATTGTATAAAAACCGTGCAACTGTTCACCGCGATTTTCGGCCGAGTCGTGAGATGTACTCGTCGACCGGGCGCAGAGTCTCAATCAAGCCGGAGCACTCGTCGAGATAGCGGTCGAGCGCGCGCACGTCCCAAAGCTTCCGCTTGTGGAGCTCGATGGGCGGAACCTCGCTGCCGATCGTCTCGTCAAACAATCCTGTCGAGATGCCGCCGCAGTATTCCGCCGCCTGATCACGCGACAAAAGGCGCGGCGGCAGGTTCGGTGGCAAGAGGTGGGCGCGTTCGGTCATCGGTCCGGTGATGCGGAGGCATCGGCGTCGAACGCAGTTTCGAGAGCGTCGAGCAACAGATTGGTCAGCCGGGCAAAGCCGATATCGGCGAGCAGGATGACGATCAGCGTTCCATCATGTGCTGTGCACTCGATCGGCTCACCCTTGACAAGGCGGCCGAAGGCTTTTTCGTCGAGCACGACGCGTGCGCGCGAGACGTGTTCGTACATCAATCCGGCCTCTCGGGTGCGCTGGCGCGCGTCGCGATCATCACGGCGTCGTGCCGATCAGATGCGCGTTGACCGGCACCAGCTGGGCGACGGCTTTTAGTTGCTGTGCTAGCAACTCGGCGCGCTGCGATTGGGTGGCCGCGGGGTTCCCCGGCACATGGTGCCCGGCCAGCCAGATCGCCAGCAAATCGGCAAGAACCGCACCCTGGACCGGCGGCGATTTGCCCGCGAGCAACGGGCGGATCAGTGCGACGAGCGCGATCACCTCGGCGCTGCGCTCGCGGTCGATCATCGCTCGCCCTGGTGCTTTGCCATGTCGTGCGCGAACTCGCCCGCCGGCAAATCGGCGATCGCGATCCGCCCGTCGCTCCCCGGCCAGCCGCGGCACGCGGTCGTCAACCGGGTCTCGTCGGCGCGCCATTTGTCGAGGCATTCGTTGCACAGCACGGCGCTGGCGCCGTCCGCCGGTAAGCCGCACACGACACAGCCCCAGCCGTGACCGGGCACCGCGCAGCGCCGGTCGAGCATGATGATGTTGCACACCTCGGGACCGCAGACCTCGCACATGCAGCACGGCCCGAGATCAGGCGCGTCGTCCTTAAGGCATTTGGCAAAATCGGTCATGCCGCCGCTCCGCGGGAGCGCCCCCAAGCCCTGAGCGCGTCGGCATGTTTCAGCTTCGCTTCACCTTCGGCGCGCAGCCTAGCGACGTTGTAATCTATGTCTTCATCCGTCATTAAATCGCGGAGAATATATTCGGGCTCCTCAGCTCGCGCCGAACGCGCCGTTGGATAGCGGCGCTGTAAATCCTTAAATAATTCGGGCTGCTGCTCGTCATCGACTTCGAACCGGCTGGCCAACAGCTGACGGGCGATTTGGCGCAATTGCAGATGGCAGCCGAGCCAAATCAACGGATCGCGCCGCTCGACGCGGGCAGCCGGATCGAGTTCGCGGATCGCCTCGGTCGCGATCCAGGTTGGGCTGATCCGCGGCTGACCTTGACGGATGTCGATGATCCTAGCGACCAGATCGCGTAACTGATCGGGCGGTGGCTGACGCGAGCGCGGCATCATCAATCCTCCGTTAAGCGATTGAGCCATGCGGCGACATGCGGGGCCTGGGCATAAACGTCCGCAACCATCGGCGCTGTCATCGTCGCCAAGACTTCCGCTGGCGACATCGCAAGCAGACCAAGGCGCTCGAAATCATGAAGCCGGCCCCATAGCCATAACGCCTCGGCCGCTACCGGCGTGATCGAGCGCAGTGCGGCACCGTTGATGATGCCGCTGGTGGTCGGCTTGTCGGGCCCCACCAACGCCGCCTCGAATTGCGGTTCGGGCACATCGGCGAGACGCTGCCACTGTGAGGACTGATTTTTGGTGATCCCGAGATCAGCAAGGGTTGGAGAACCCCGAAAATCGGTACTGTCATGTGACCGATTTTCTGGAGGTCGGCCAGCCCTGGCCTTTTCCGTCTGCCGCAGCAACTCGCCGGCCTTGCGCTCGGCGCGTAGCCGGATTTCGCAGCATTGCCGCTCGGCCTCGATGTTGTGGGCGAGGCGCGAATAGTATTCGAGAGCAATCGCGCGGTCGCGTATGTCCTTGACCTCATCGACCTCATAGGCCGCGGCGATCGCCTGACACATTGCGTCATAGCGGATCAGCTCGCCGCTCATGCCGCTTGTGCCTCCGCAAAGGGCTCGGCGATCCCGTCGGCGAGCCACCAGGTGCGGCCCGCCCCGAGACGCGCCAGATCGGGGATCTGCTCGCGTCGGGTGGCGGTCATCGCGACCAGCGCCGGCCGGTCCGCCGCCGCGATCAACGCGAACAACCCGGAGCGGGTCGGGCCGTCGAGGACGTCGGCGGCGTCGAACACCAGCATCGCCGACCCGTCGAGCTCGGCCATCGCCGCGACGAGGACCGCGCGGACCCGATACTGTTCGGAGGTCGAGAGCAGCGCATAGGGCCGCCCGCCATAGCCGATCGTCATGTCGGGCGCGACCGTGACCGCGGCCCATTCCGCCGCCGCGGAAAGCTCGGCCAACCGCCCGCGGTTCCACGCGTCGAGCACGCGCGCCAGCTTTTGCGCGCGCAACCCGTCGGGGGCGAGGATATCGAGCAAGCTCTCGTTGCCGGCGATGCGCCGCGCCAGGTCGTCGGCCTGGTGCTTTTGCCGCCAAGCGTTCAACCGTTCCTCGGCGGTCGCGAGTGCTGCTTTGGCGCCCGCGACATCGCCACCGGTTTCCGCTGCCGGCCACGCTTCGAGCCGCCGCCGCGCGTCGAGACTGTCATGCATGCCGCCGCGCGCCCGTTCGACCGCACGCTCGGCCGCCTGGTGCTCGCCGGCGAGATGCTCGATCTTGCCATCGGCCTCGGCGATCGCCACCCGGCGCCGCTTCAATTCGCTCTCGGCCAGCACCTCGACTGCGACGAGTCGCGTCGTCGCGAGGTCGACCCGCTCGATCGCGAGGATCCCGCCGCAATGCGGGCAGGGGAGCCCGCCGGCGCTCGGTGTCGGCGGCAGGCTCGCGCGTTCGCGCCGTGCCTGGTCGAGGGCATGCCCGAGTTTTTCCGCCGCCTGCTCCGAGTCGCGCAAAGAATCCTTGCGCGTGTCGAGCTCGGCGACCTCGCGCTCGAGGTCGGCCCGCCGGGCATGCGACACCGCCGCCGCCGCAACCGCCTCGTCATGGGACCGCCGTGCGGTTTCGACAGTCTCGGCGAGCTTGGCCTCGGTATATCCGCTGATCGCGTCATCCCAATTGGCGGGCTGCCAGCTCCGGGCGATCCGCGAGCCCCAATTCTGCCGGGTGACTTGGCGCCAGGCGCCTTTCATCTCCGCACCCCGCTCGCGCCGCAACGCCGCCACCACATCCCAGCCCTGCTCTTCGATTTGCGACCACACCGCCTCGACGGCGCTCGACGCAAACCCGGCATCGCCAAACGCCGCCGCGAGATCGTCATGCGTCGGATCGGCGTGCAGGTATTCCGACAGCACACCGGCGCGGTCGCGCGCCGCAACCAGCGGCAGGCTTGCGAGGCCGACCGCCCATTTGCTCGCCGCCGGCGGCTTGCCGGTGCTGGTGACGGTGCAGGCTGGCCATTCGATGTGGACCTCGCCCTCCTCGCCGGCGATGGCGATCGACGCCATGGCAGCGCCCTGCTTGACGAGCAGCGGGGCCGCACCCTTGCCGACCCCGTCGAGCGGCAGGGCATCGCCGGTCAGCGCCGCGGCGAGCGCCTGCACCAGGCTCGATTTGCCGGCCGCGTTGCGGCCCCCGATCAAGGCCGTCGGGGCGCATTCGATATCGGCGCGCTCGCAGCCGCGGAAATTGCGGATCCGGATAGTGATCACTGCTCTGTCCCGATCAGGTGGCCGTCGGCAGGCGCGGCCAGGTCAGGCATCGTCGAAATCTGGGAGCGGAAGCCACCGGATGTGCCAACCCGAAAATTCTGGTCCCTCTTCGCCCGGCCGACGCGAAGCGCGAGTATTTCGCCAGAAGGCGTGCATCTCGTCGAAATCAGCGAAGCCGTCGAAGCGCGCAAAGATATCGAGCCATCGGGTCCGATCAATGCGAAGCAGGAACTTGATGCCATTTCCGATCAGGACCGCGCGCTCCACAAAGAGCAACTCGATCGGCGCGACTTCGAGGCATCGAAATTTGGCAATCAGGCGGCTCTGCTTGGTGCGCATTCCGGTATAGAGCTGCATCTCGTCACCCGGCAAAGCATGCCCGCCGCTCACGGCGGCGCGATATCTCGCTGGGCCGCCTCTACCGCCGAACACGGCTTTGCGGGGCGCTCGGATCGTCCCGCCTTTGGTCCCTCCCAGGATCGGCTCGACAAACCGCCGCTGGAAGCTATAGGCGACCATCACACCCGCCCCGCCAGGACCGCGCGCTCGACTTCTGTCAGCTCCCACGCGGCCAGCACCACCCACAAATCGGCCAGCCCGATACGCCGCAGCAGCATCGGGTCGACCGGCGGCGAGGGATGCCGGACCGCCTCAAAAAGGATGTGATAGTTGGCGAGCCCGCGCTTAGGACGGTGTTCTAACGGTATTAGAGGCACCATCGCTTGCCGGCTGGCCTCGAAATACGCCGGCCGGGTATCCGGGCGACGCGGAAAGCTGCCGGCCGGAAACTCGATATAGGTGCGAGTATGCATGGGCCGGTAAAAGCGCTCTTGCGACATGACCGCCGAACCGTCACGCCGGTAATCTAACCAGCAGTATTCGGCGTCGGCGCGCACGATCGCGAGCTTGGGGTAGTGGTCGTCGCCGACCCCGGCCTTGACGATCGAGTCCAGGGCTTTGACGACGACGCGCCCCTTGGCGATCGCGTTATAGGTGCGCTGAACCTCGAGGTCGATGGGTTTGGCGTAGTGCTGATGCGCCCGGTATTTCAAATACAGCTCGCGCGCCGCCTCGCGATCGAGCGCGATGGTTTCGGTCTGCATTATCTTTGTTTCCTCTTGACTTCCGGTTCGTGCACGGGCTCGCCCGGTTCGTCGAATTTCTCAACCTGAAACCACGTGGCCTGGCAATGGTCGCAAAACTCGGCGACCCAGCCCGCGCTGGTGCTCAGGATCAGCGGAATAAAATCATCGTCGCCGCGCGGCAGCTTGTCGCCGCAGTACGAGCAGACCTTGGTGCGGGTCTGGTCGGGAGCACCCCAGGCGACCTGCTGCCAGCGGAAACCAGGGCGCGGAGAGAGCGACACGATCCTGGCCACCGCTCGCCTCAGAGATCGAATTCGACTCGCGCCGCTGGCCTTTTGCCAGATAGCGCCGTATCGCCCGTTTCTGCCGCTTGCGACGCGCGCTCGGCCGCGGCGGGGGCCCCCCTGTTCAGGCGAGGGGCAGCGGCGGTTTCTGCCGCCGGTGCGGCCGCCGTCGATGTCCGGCGCCGGCGCGGCGCTTCCCCTGCTTGCGCCAGGGGCATGCCCCCTGTTCCAGCCAGGGGCAGGTTCTGGGGCGCGGGCGCGGCCGGCGCGGCTGTTTGCGGGGCTTGCTCGACTGCTAGGCCGAGCGCGCGCGCGGCATCGAGAAAAGCCGGCAACCGCCCTTCGCGCGCCGCATCGCCGAGCCCGGAAATCTGGTCGAGCGTCAGCCCTTCGATCGCCTGGCGGTCGAGTGCTATCGCGCGCTGGGCGGCAAACCGCAGCACATTGGCGCGCTTTTCGTCGAGCACCGAGGCGGTGATGGTTTCGCCCTTTTTGAGCCGCAGCATCGCCTCGCGCCACTGGATCACAACGTCCTGCGGCACGAGCGCGAGGACCGCGTTGCGGTACGCCTTGGACTGCGCGATCGTCGCGTAATTCGGGCGCTCGTAGGGCGAGCCGTCACGGCGATATTCGACCCGCGCTTCGCGGCGCTCCATCTGGATGCGGTTGCCGGTCTTGATATCCGTGACTTCGACCACCGCCGCGTAAAAATCGGGTTCTTCGGCGAGCTCGCCGACAACCGAGGCGCTGACCGCCATCTGGGTGTGCTCCCCGGGATAAGCGATCGAGGTGAACAGCGGCCCGATCTTTTCCATCGAGGCGACGATGCGGTGCTGCAGCCCCTTGTAATGGGCCGCCAGATGCCGGGCGCCGACAACGCTGATGCCGACGACCGCCTTACCCTGAATGTCGAACTGGTAGACAAAGGTGCTCGAACCGGCGCCGTGCAGGATTTCGTCTGCGACGAGCGCGTTGTCGCGCTCATTCATGACGTGCCAGGCATCGACGTCGAACCCGTCGCCGCTGACCGCGCGCACCGCTTCGAGCGTTTGAGCCGAGCGCGGCGCTACCAGCTGGGGGCGCGTCTCTTGCGTGTTCATGACGCCGCCTCCTTCGGCCACGGATCGGGCAACGCCACTTCGTTTCTGGCACCCTGGCGCAGATATCGATTGGCGTTCTCGACGATCCGCTCGGCCTGCTGCCGGCTGTACCGTCCGGCCTGGCGCAGCGAGAACGTATAGCCATGGCCGCCCGGACCCCACCAGGCGCCGTGCTCCTCGGACCAAATCACCCAATCATGCGGTTCGGTCACGTGCGGATCGCCGACGGCGCAATCTGGCAACTCGCCGCAAAGGTCGGGTGGCAGCTCCACCCGCAGATTGCGAGCAGCGATGAATAACGCCACCCCGCTGTCGCTGTCGAAGCGCCGCAGCAGCAAATCGTAGAGCCGGCCGTATTTCGGCTCGTCGGCGGCCTCGCCGAGCAGCCGGGATATTTCAGCGGCGAGCGCGTTGAGCGTTCCGCCCACCCGATTGGCGTGGCGCAAGGCGGCGATCAGCAATTCGTCTCGGCTGACCGGCAAACTCATTTCCATCTCCTCGCGTCGTCGCGCGGCAGCTTCACCTTGCCCTCGTGACAGAACTCGGTGCCGAACGCGGCGCAATACTTCTCGCTGCACAACATGCTGTTGGGGTTCGCGGCGAACGCCCACGGGTCGCCCGGCGCGATCCGGCGCTCGGGATCGCCGTGGCGAAACACGTCGAGGTCGCGCGCGATCATGCGGATGATATTGCTGGCAGCGGTCTCGGCCGCGGCGACAGGTACCGGCCGCGACACCGGCTCGGGCTGCGGTCGGCCGACCCGCACCCGATGGATGCTGTCGATCGCGGCGTCCTCGATGTCGAGCCCGTGACTGCGGTTCAACAGGCTGTAGCCGCCGAGCTGCGGCGCATGGCTGCCGCCGGGCCGGGTCGTCGTTTTCAGGTCACGCAACCGGTTCGGCTCGCGCGCCACGACATCGGCTCGCCCGGATAGCACCATATCGGGCGCGATCTCGGCCTCAAGGCGGGCTTCGACGGCGAGCGGTTCAATTTGCGGCGCGATCACCCGGTGATAGGCGCGGATCATGCCGACCGCCTGCACCTCGCCTTCGGTGCGGTTCGCGGTCGTCTGGTCGAACAGCACGCCGTCGCGCACCTGCTCGTCATAGGTCTCGGCCGCGCAATCGGCGGCGACCGTCGAAGGCGGCAGGGCGCCCGAGGCGGCCTTTTCTCGAAGGATCACCTCGGCCGCTTTGTGCACCGCGGTGCCGATCGCCGCGGCGACGCCGCGCGGCGTCGAGCGCAGCTTAAAGCCGGCCGCCGCGATCTCGCGCCAGAAGAGACGCGCCGCGCCGCGCCGCGGGCAATCGGGCCACCACGTCAAAGCCGAGCAGCGGATGACGACGGGCGCGGTCATGGCCGGTGTTCCGCACCGGCGACCGGCGTAAAAATGCAAACGGCGCCGGGGAGTGGCCCCAGCGCCGCAACCGCAAGGGAGCAAACACGATGCACAACCATCGTGCTCGGCTCCGCTTGCGGATCATAGTGGTTTGGTTCGTCAGGATCAAACTTACCTTGATCCGCCGGTAGGTGTCGAGGGCCGATCCCCTCCACCAGGATCGGCCGCCCTTGCGGCCTGCTCATCGCTGGGCCTCCTCAACCCGATGCACGCCGGCGAGCCAGCCGTCAACGACAAGCCCACCCAAACGCAGCGGTTCGTTTTGCGGCCAGCGGGCGATCACCGCGCGTTTGAAGTCCTGATGGTATTCGAGCGCTATCCGGTCGCCGGCGTGAAACGCCAGGATCGCCAGCGCCAGCTGCGCCGGTCCCGAGCCTTCATAGCCCCAGGCAAACCCGTCTGGGCTGTGCTGCACCAGATCGAGCCGCAACGGCAATGGTTTCGACTTCGCCGGCGAGAAATGGACGCGGACCTCGCCGCCGGGCTCGCCGCAATAAGCGCACCGGATCATTCTCGCCTCCGCTGCTGGCTCAGCGGCAGAAACTCGCGGGCCTGTGGCGGATCAGGCGGCCGCTTTCGGACGCTCTCGGCCGGTGGTGCGATCGCGTCGAGGACCGCGCGCATCAAGCGGACCCAGCCGATTGTCGGCTTAAGCCGGATCTTCACGGGACCCAGATCGAGCGCCTGGCCGCTGACAAAGCGGCGAAATTCAGCCTCATCGACCTCGATGTCGCGGGTCATTTGGCAGCGACCGCCGGCGCATCCTCGGCCTCGGTATCATCGAGCGGCTCGGCATGCCGATTTAACCGCGGCAGGTCATAAAAATGGTCGGGCCGCACCTGGCCGCGGGTCAGCTTGTAGATCGCCCGCATCTTGTCCGGACTCGGGATCGCGCCATCATTAACCCAGCGATTGACAATCGAGCGGTCGCACCCCAGCCAATCGGCGAATTCGGCTTCGTTCAGCCTGTGATGAGCCAGAAATTTGCGGAGCGCCCGCATGGGTTTGTGCTCCCTGCTGGTTTCTTGAGAAGGAAATGTGCTCCTTCCGGATCGAGCCCGTTCCGGCGAAGTTTTTGGCGTCTCTGGAACGCCGTCAAGAGCGTTGTTCGCTACGAGGTCGGTTTTGTGCGTGTCGTGCAACTCGTAGACGATGGCTATAATCCGATCATAATTTCTTTAACCATATGCGCTTACGGAGCCGGCTTGTTGCACGGCGCGCAACGCTAAATTTTTTGTGATAGGGAGTGCCTCCAATGGAGGGATCGAAAAATGAGAGCGAAATACCGGAACCGGATCGCCGAGTTGCGCGAACGGAAAGGTTGGCGGCAGGTGGACCTGGCGCGCGCGGTGCAAGCGGTGGAATCCCAGATCAGCAAACTGGAGCGCTTCGAATTGCCGATGAGCCAGGATTGGATGTATCGGATCGCCAAGGCATTAGAATGCGATCCGTGGGAATTGCTGCCCGAATGGGCCGAGCGGAGCGCGGGCCAGCATATTGAAACACTGTGGCCGCGGACCTGCGACGAGGACAAAGAACGGCTGATACGCAAATACCTTGCGGTCTACGAAGATTTCCTGTGCGCCCAGCGGCGAGCCGGCACCCCTATCGAGTTCGTCCATGCCGAGACAGAAGGCGCGGTGGCGACCGGATCGACCCTGATGCTGATCGAGGTCGCGGGCGACAATCTGAAGCGCGTTACCTACTATCGTCCTGTTGTTCCTGAAAAGGACGGATCGTCGGAAGGGTGATCCAAAAAATTTCTCGGAGAGGCTTGACGCAGGCCTGAATCGTCCGCGAGGCTTGCCCTAAATCGGGGTAGCCGCCAGCGGGGGGACGGACCATGCCGCACGGTCGTCGGACAGCGCAACGCGTTCGCACACCGAAAGGCGGCATGCCATGACGGCCGCGGCGCCCGAGCGGTTCTGGTGCCGCATCGATCACGACTTCGCGCGCGATACCGCGCTTGTCGAGACCGCCGACCGCTGCGAAACCTCGCCCGCGGTCGTGCTGTCGATCGCCGTGCAGCTGCGCATCCGCGAGAACGAGGATCGACCGCTCGGGCCCGCCGATCTCGACTCGCTCGCCTGGTTCTGCCGCGTCCCGGACGAGCTCGTCCGCCGGATCGTCGAGACGCTCGTCAAGCTCGGGCGGCTCGCGCGCGCCGTGCTCAGTGCGATTACGCGGCGATTACCCGATGATCGCGACCGTGCGCGCTGCCGCGCCGCACAGCAGCGTTTCCGCCAAAAACGCCGCCAGGATCGCCGGCAATTGAACCTGCTGCTGCCGATTACGCCCCCGATTACGCCCGATTACGCACTGACTCCCGCAGACGCTAAACCCGCGGAATCACGACCGCCGGACCCGCCGGAGCAGCGATTACCGACCGACTCCACTCCGACCGCGCAACCGTCAGAAAGCAGAGAAGAGCCAGAGCTAGAGACTCCCTCCTTTCATATGTTACCCACTGTCTTAGAGCAGGTCGCCCAATACGCACAAAAAGAGGAAGTTTCTAAGCGTTTCACGCTCTCGGCCTTCGGCCGCAGAAAGCGCGCGAACATGCTCAAAACCCTGCGGCGCTGGGTTCATACGAACACCCCCGTCGCCGAGCGTGCGGATGTTCTCGCGATGCTCGGCCGCGCCGAATATGCCCTCGACGATTGGGCGAGCCGCAGCCTCGCTGACAAGCACTGGCTGGACATGCTCAAACGCAAAGCCGATCGCCGGCCGCTCGACGAGCAGACCACGCAATTTCACTATCTCGCGGAGCATGGGGCTGCCTATCGCTCGCGGCGCCATTGGCGCAGGGCGATGGAGGAAACTGCCTCCGTTCATCAAGCTGCCGGCTTGCCGGATATGCCGTTTACCGGACCGGCGGCATGACGACGCCCCTTGTTGCCGCTCGGGCGATGCGCCGTGAATTGATCGCCGCGCGTCGATCGCGATGGGCGCGCGATCAAACCGGTTATCGCTACGTTCGTGACACGTGCGAAAGCCCGATCGAGCATGCCTTTGCCTTGGCTCTGTTTCAAGTCCCCGAGGTGCGCGGCCGTACCCTCGATCGACTAGTGCAGGTTTTGCGCTCGCGGTCACGCACGGCGATATTTGTCTTCGGGCAATGTCCGGTAGGTAACTATCGCGTTGATTTTTTATTAATAGGTAAGAACGTTCCGCGTCCGCGTGCTCTTGTCGTCGAATGTGATGGCGCTCAATACCACGATCGCGCGCGTGACGCTGTTCGCGATCATGAATTGCAAGAAATGGGTTTATCGATCGTCCGCTTCCCCGGCGGTGAAATATTCGATGATCCGGGAAGCGTAATAGATCAGACGTTAGCACAATTCGGTCTTCCTTCCGCGGCGTGCTACACCTGGTCGATGTACCGCGCAATTGTAGAATTGCGTAAGCGCATTGGTGGATATCAAGTCGCGCCGCCGCTGCTGCCAACACTGCCGATCCTCGATGACATGCTTGCCGCATTTCGCCGGAGGGCGGCATGACCGAGTTCCCCAGCGAGGCGCACCGGCAATCGCTGCTTGGCGAGGTCGATCGCGGCGGGTTTGCGGCGCTCAACGGGCAGGAATTGTTGTGGTTCCACGCCTACCGCTACGCCTGGCGGCGGGTGAAGCTCGGCGACTTTGCGCAATCCTACCAATGCGATCCCAAGGGCGAGCATTTCGACGGGGTGCTGGTCGGGCAGGCGATGCAATTCTACGGCTGGAAGCCGCAGCCGCCGAAGCGCCCGCCGACGCCGGAGGACATCGCCCATGTCGAGGCGCAATGCCGGCAATTCCGCGCCAACCTCGCCGGCATGGACGCCAAGAACCGCGCCTCCTTTGCCGCGCCGTCGTCGGCGCCGATGAGCGCGGCCGATCTCGAAATCATAAAGACCGGGCTCGGGCTCGGGGCGACCGAAGAGGCGGCGGCGTGAGCTATGACGTCGAAAACATTGATCTCGCCCGGCAGCGCGAACCGCTGCGCCGCAAATTCCGGCGCTGGCATCAATTGGCGGAGCTTGCGGTCGGACAGGCGATCCGCGTGCCGGAAAGCGAACTGTCGCGCTGCGCGCTCGATCCGACCGGCACGCTGCGCACTATTGCCTGGTTCTATGGGAAGCAACTCGGCCGGCGGTTTCGCACACAGCGCCAGGTCAACGGTTCAGTCCTGATCTACCGCGTCGAATGAGAGGGGAGGCGAGAAAATGGCAAAACGCTTGCACGACGAAGGCGGCGGTCCGGCTGGCCCGATCAACGCCGAAAGCCTCGAACGCTATGTCGATCGCATCGAGGAAAAGCACATCGCGCGGGACGAGATCAGCGCCGATATCCGGGCGATCTACGACGAAGCGAAATCGGCCGGGTTTGTCACCGCGATCATGCGCCAGATCGTCAAGGAGCGGCGGATGGAAGCGGACGAGCGGCATGACCATTATGCGCTCCTCGACAGCTACCGCAGCGCTTTGGGGATGCTGGCGGACACCCCGCTCGGTGCGGCCGCGATGGAGCGCGCCGAAGAGCGCTGGCCGCGGCCGTTCGCCGAGCAGCCGGTCACGCCCGGCAAGCGGCGCCCCGGCCGGCCGCGCAAAGCTGCACCGGCGCCGCGCGGTCCGGCGGCGCTCAGCCAAGCCCGCGCGCATCTCGGCGACGGTGCGCGCGATGACGGCGACGATCTGCCGCCGGTGGCATGACCCGGCGAAACGACCCGCGGGTGGCCGCGTTGTTCGCTATCCAGCAGGGCCGCTG
>Ga0126371_10001959_pt1 | contig 17602 bp, 18 predicted proteins | sample PanSoiMetaPlot_4_FD_110145 | JGI IMG/M metagenome (GOLD analysis project Ga0126371, IMG submission 110145) | Tropical forest soil microbial communities from Panama - MetaG Plot_4 | ecosystem: Environmental > Terrestrial > Soil > Tropical forest > Bulk soil | place: Panama | collected 2016-02-17 | reverse complement strand
GGTGCAGTACCGGATCATTCTGTATCTTGGCGGTTCGCGTGCCCAGCTTGCCGGAAAGATCCGCCTTGGGTTCAGTAAGCAGCAGATGTACGAGGTTACAGGGAATAACCTTCTTCGCAGGGCAGGTCTGCACGCTGCTGCCTGCGGTCTGCGTCGCAGAGAAATTCTGTTGCAGTTGCGTCGAATGCTTCTTATGCTGTTGGCGCGGTTTAGATTTCTTCTTCTTCCCCAACTTCGACCTCGCCGTCGTCCGACTCGTTACCATCAAGGTCGTCCAACAGTAGCAGCAGAATCTTAGCTTTTGAACTTGCGGTCAAGGCCGAATTGCTCAGTATTTCGCGATAGGGCTCGCGGTCATAAAATTCAGTTCCGAAGGCGAGTCCGGACGTCACGTAAGCAGCTAATTCAAGCTCTGTCGAGAATCCCGCAGACCGACCGCTCCGCACAAATTGCCGGCATCTCGATCGGATCTCTTGTTCGGTCCCACCTGCGATCTTTAGGCTGATAATTTGGTTCATTAGTCGATCCAGATATGCACGTTCGGCATCCTCCTCCAGAGCGTCACGTGAAGTCGCGCTGATTGTCACAACAGCTCCATGTTTCATAAAAACCTGCTACCGATGGATATCAAAAAGCCGATGACAATGCAGAACCAGCCCACGCGGAAGAGTCCTTCTCGCTGCGGATTGTCTATGTACGTCAGATATGCTTGCTTCGGATTACCGGGATTGTAGTGAACGGCAGTCTCCAATCCTGCGGTAAGTCTGGCGGCTATGGACTGCATCTGCGGACTGGCACTTGAGTCCAACGATTGAATTCTCTCGACCATAAGGCTGGACGTAGCGTCATGGCCGATATACTCCGCTCCGCCAACTGTGTATCTGAAATCCACGGCCAGCGCCCACACAGGGTCGACGGCGTAAGAAGGATCCGGCGAGGCTCCGCCTCGAGTGGCTCCCACTCGCAATCTGGCACGAGTCGTTCGAATGATCGATGACGACAAGATTGTGCCCCGTACAGTGGGCCACTTCTTCAAAAGCTGATCGCTCGATCGAGCTGAGATGCCAATTGCAACGGACATGATCCCGCCGAGAACGATCAAGAGGCCCAGAAGTAAGACTTTGCCAGCCATGTTTGCCCGAAAGTGGCACTCCAGCGTTCGCGTCAGCGTTTCTGTAAATTACTCCCGTGAACTAAACCGAACCATCACGACCGACTTGGTGCAATGTTGACCGGCTGAGTCCGACACTTGCTAGGCAGCACTCATTCACCTCGCCTGATTTTGGCCCCTCTGCCCAGAAGCACTCAATCGGCCCAAACACAGTTCGTAGCTCCGACGGGCTGCAAGTTGGCAGATACACTCTCAGTACCCGTGGATCGTAGTATCGGAACACCAGACGATTGCCCCGTTCATCCTTAACGACCAAAAGCTCCCGCAGATGACGCCTCAGTTTCTTCAGTGAAGTGTCACTCCTCAGAAAGACTCCCCAACTGTTGCCCCAGGCTCGTTGAATGAGCTTGTGAGTGTCCTTGTAGCCGTGGTCTAGTTGGACCAGATATGGCGCGGCCATCTCCAGTTCGGGCGTCAACGTGCCGCTATATAGGCAGGAGTATTCCAGGTGGCAGGCGAGGAGCATGCGGAAGATTTCGATGGAGCGGGCACCGTCCAGAATCATCCAGATGTTCTGCTTCGGTCCTTCGGGCCACAGAATTTCCTCGATGCGCGCTAGGAACTGATCTGTCATGACCGTCTTCAATCATAGGCGGCGACCGCCGCCTTTAGTGCTTCGTTCACTCCTGGCAAAAGGGTGTACCGATGGCTGCCGCAGCCACCAAAGCTGCCGCTTGCGCAGACATGTTCAAGTTCGGCGAGAAAACCGGCATGTCTACGATGGGAGGAGGCTCCGATGCGATGCGAGGCTGTCGATTCGCGAGAGGATAAGCTACATTCGGCTGGTCTTCACCAGTTCCCGACCGAACCTCTCTGGGTTTCCTGTGAACATGCAGCCGACCGGAGATGAACAGTTGTTCGATTTTCCGAACCAGCGCATCGTGCGAAAGGTGAAAGGAAACTGCGGAGATCTTATATCTGACTAAATCGCGCACGAGGTCCATTTTGCGGCTGTCAGTTTTGAGATCCTGCAGCCACAAATGAATCCACATACGGGTCTCAAGAAGTGAAGCTCGATCGGCTTGAGTGCAATTTTGCTTATCGCAAAGCCGCCATTCGTCTGGTCGAAGCGGGAAGGTCATAAGACTTCCGAGAATGAATTTGCAAATCAACCATGACTAGGCCCTCAGACAGTCAGAGATTTGATCAAAGGTCCGGGAGGGAGTCAAGCCTGGAATCTCGGCATTAACATTTGTAGAGATCGCCAGCGCCATCGATGGATATCGAGTATTGTTTAATGGATGTTACATCGAGACATTCTGGTGGCAAAGCCCTTGCGAGTTCTGCAGAGCATGATATTGTGCGTCGGAATTCCCCACTCGTTCCGAACTTCTCGGCACGACATACTGGCGTGCTGCTCAAAGGAGCCTGCATATGCCAGATTGACCACGTTCCTAGAACGCGATCTAAGGGCCAATTAGCGAGTCGAGTTCAGCTGCTGATACCGCTGATACCATTTTGTGCGGAAACTACAGCGAATAGGAGAAACTATAGAAACTGTAGCCTACGATGGAAGTTGGTTGTAATCGCCTGAAAAGCGGACTATTATCGAAAGTGTCGGAATCACAAGCACATAGCGGAAATGGAAGGATAGAATCCCTCCCTCTCGTCCATCCTTTGATCGTATTATCTTTCGGATCATAGAAACCGCGTGTCGCCGTAGACGATGAACTGGAAAGGGCCCTTCGTATCGAACGTAAGCTCAGCCGCAGAAGTCTGCGCGTTCGATCTTTTGGTACAACATGTTAGAACGAGCATGGCTAGGGTGACATAAGCAAGCACCAGCATGCGCGCAAAACCTGTTTTTCGAAATGCCATCGATTCACCCGTCTATTTCCCTAATGGCAGTACTACAAATTACACATTCTCCGCCGTGGAGAGAACAACTCGGTGAGAATCTCCGTTTCGAGATTTTCTGAAGTCGGATCGAAACTCAGAATTTCACTCGAACCATAAACTGAATTTGCCGAGGCAATCCGGTGCCGGTATTAGGAGAGGCCGCATTGTCGTTGTTGATGTTGAAATTGTTGGTCGTCGTAATGATGCCGAATGTTCCCGGAACGTCGAGATTGGTCGGGGGATTTGCAGGATCGTAGATCAAGGTCAGGTTCCCTGGATCCCCCAGTTGTACGTGGTTGAAGATGTTGAACGCCTGCACACCGAACTCCAAGGAAGTGCGCTCCGTAAGCCGAGTTTCTTTGGTGAGCGCCATATCGATTTGCCATGCATTCAGGGCGCGGCCAACTCCGTTCGGTGCGTTTCCGTAGCGCAGGAAGTTTCCGTTTGCATCCATCGGCGGCGCCTGGAAGGCAGCCGCGTTGATCAATGGCCGCCCGCCGTGTCCGCCTCCCGGCAACATGACTGGCACACCCGGAACGAGATCGGGGCGTTGGTTCGTCTGATCATTACCATCCGGCAGCAAATACGTGAAGGGCAGCCCCGCAAACGATCCGGATGCAATGCCTCCGCTCAGATCCATGGAAACGGTTTCCGGATGCCCCGTGTGCCATAAACCGATACTGCTCAGTTGCCATCCGCCAACGACCTTACCCAAAACGCCAGGCGTATTTGCGAACGCTTTTCCAGGTCCGAACGGGAGTTCATAAACCGCATTTATGGTAACGTTGTGGCGCACGTCGAAAATACTCGGGCCTTTGTCGCAATCCAAGCAGCTGACGTTTTCCGGTCCGCTCGACTCGCCACCTCCGACCGATCCGTCATTGATCGAATGCGACCAGGTGTAACGCGCTTGAAACTCCAAGCCTTGACTGAAGCGGCGTTCCAAAGACAAACCCAATGCGTTGTACGTACTTGAGCCAATATCTCTCTTGATGTCTACCGACCCAAACGGGTCTGGAAAGTGCGGATCGGGATAGAACTGGTCAAGGTAGCGCACGCAGTCGCCATCCGCCGGGTTGTAGACAACGGGGGTGTTACAGAGATTAACGCCACCGCGCGAGAACAAGTGAACTCCACGGCTGCCGAGGTATTGCGCCGACGCCAGGAAGTTCGATGGGAATTCGTGTTCCACGGTCAGGCCCCAGGTTTCTACGTACAAATCCCGACGGTCCTCGCGTTGTAACGCACGAGGGTGGTTGGCTTGCTTTTCGGAAGGAACATTCGAGAGATCGGGTTCCGACTGCTGATACGCAGGTTCGAGTGGAAGAAGTCCAGCATTCGGTCCACTCGTTGGCGGAAGCACGCTGACGCGGAACGTGTCACTTTCGAGGCCCGCATTCAGATCGTCATTCTGGGCCGCACCGTGATATATGCCGAATCCGGCCCGGAAAACGGTCTTTCCCCGGAAGGCGCCCGGCGCCCAAGCCAACGAGATTCTCGGATCAAAATTCCGGTAGCTGGAGTTATACAGACCCGGATCTTTCGGGCATGCGGGAGTATTGATCGGACCGGCCGCGAGTGGAACTGGAAGAGTGTTGAATGAGCCCGAACCCAGACAGACTCCGTGGAATTGGTACAAGTCGAATACGGTGGTCCGGTTCGTGGCTTCGTGCGCGACGCCGTAATAGTCCCAACGGATCCCAGCCGTCAGAGTCAGCGTAGGTGTCGCCTTCCACTCGTCCTGGAAGTAGGGCATGAAAAAGTTACGGCGCAGTCCATGGCAACACCAGGGCGCAATGTAAGAGATCTTCGCGAGATTCGCATTCATCATGTCCGTTTCTGTGGCGAAGTTGAGGTTGTTGTCCGCCGTCTGACCTTGATTTAGGCGCACGCGCCGGTACTCCATTCCAGCCTTGAAACCATGTCGGCCATGCGTCCAAATCAGGTTATCCACAAATCCGAAAGTCGATCCAATTTCAATGTCAGCTGTATCGTCATTGAGGCCGATGAAGTTTGCGGAGCTGACAGCGTATGGCAAGGCGCTCGACTGCGGATTGTGATACGGAGATCGGTTGATATAGCCCTTCAACTCATCAAACAGCTTGGGTGAGAACGTATGCGCCAACGCAACCATATAGTTTGCCGGGTGATTAATAACCTGTAACTTGTCTTGCGGGAGACTGCTGCCGTTCGGGGCATCAACTAAGCTGATATCACGCTGCGCCCGGCCATAAAGGTTGGTGTTCCCGTTGATCTTGTAATCCATCCGAACCAGCCAGGTATCTTCGTGGATGGTAGTTGGAGTTGCGGCTGTGAGGTTATCGGCATTGGGATCATAATTTGACGCTGTCGGATCCTGCCCCAACCATTGAAATGCCGTGTCCGGATAACTAAAACGTGCCGAGCAGTTGCCGATCGCACCGACGGAAGCACGCCACGGATAACCTTGCATGATCTCGCACATCTGGGGCGAGGTGGTCAGCACCTGCTGTAGGAAGGACGTGCCACCCGTCGTTGCCGGAAACCCCGACGGGATAGTGAATACTTGAGTCGTGGACTGGAGTTGCCGGAGCCCTTCATAACTCAGAAATAAGAAAGCTTTATCTTTCTTGATCGGTCCGCCGGCGGTCATTCCATATTGGCCCATCCGAAATGGAGGCACGTAGGGATTCCCCGCGAGATCATAATCGTTGAAGTTCCTCGCATCGAAGGCCGAGTTTCTCAGATACCCGAAGACGCTCCCGTGCCAACTATTGGTGCCATGCTTGGTTTCAACATCGATTTGGCCACCCGACTGCGTACCATATTCAACGTCATACAATGCGCTGTTGACGCGGTATTCCTCGACAGCATCCTGCGAGATCTGAAGTCGGGTCTGAGATTTCTGCGCTTGCTCTTGAATCCCGCCCGCGTCAACCCCGTCGATTGAGAAGTTGTTGTCGTCGCGGGCGCGGCCTGCAAACCGGATCGTTCGCTGGTCGCCGCCGCCATCATCCTGGGCAAAGGGTGCCATCAGCGTGAAGCTCGCCCAATCTCTTCCATTGTTGGGCAGCTCGCCGATCTGGGTGGCATCAATCACCGTCGAAGCTTCGGCGGAAACCCTATCCGCGGGGGTCATATTTGCGTTCACTTCGATCTGCTCGGTGACCGCTCCTACCGCGAGCTGCACGTCGACGGTACGAGTCTGCCCGACCCGAAGCACGACATCCTGAATCACATTCGTCTTGAAGCCCTTGCCGATCGTAGTCACTCGATAGGCGCCAACTGCCAGCCCAGGAAAACGATAGTAGCCTTTCGTATTCGTCGCCTGCTCTTGCGCCAAGCCAGTTTCGATCGCAAGTGCCCTCACATTGGCGCCCACAATGACCCCTCCTGAGGAATCGGTGACCGTTCCCTCCAACACGGCCCGATCAACCTGGGCAAACGCAGGGCTTGCCGCTGTTAGAATGCATACTGCAAACGACGCTGCCAGGAATTGGGGAGAGAACCGGCTCGAGTGCATCGAAAGCTCCTTTGGAACAGGAGAAGGAACCGTTGGGCACCTATTGTGCCGACGAGAGTCGAGTCCCGTTCAAAGTCGAGTGGAGGACGTGCTATGACCCGAAATCGTAGAGGAAGATTGTGACGGAAGAATTAAGACCAAGTTAATTTTCTTTCAGGTTACTTGCGTTCTAGTCTGAGCGAGTTGAGGCTGTAGACGGGTCGGAAAAATCACACTCCTACGTTGCGTAGGACATTTCATTGTTCGTGTCGATCGATCGCCTATCCGAGGATCACCGGGCTTAGAACCTAAGCCCGGAATGACAAAGGCGAAACAATGGCGCCGAGCGATTATGGGATCAAAAATCGAGGCTACCGTTGCACCACGACGACAATCATAAAAGATCCCGGCTTGGCCGTCGGACGCGCCCCCGGCTTCGCCTCTTCGAACTCTGCGGTCGGTAAATAAATTTTGTGCACCGCATTATTGACATCCATGGTTTTAGTGCCAACTCCGGTCCTCACGGTCTGCACAGTCTCCCACTTGCTACTTTTCTCCTCGGCCACGCTGAGCAGGCCTTCGCGGGTGCTGGCGAACGCCTGGTGACCGTCCCAGCGCGTGGCATCCACACCCGCACCAATGGGAAGATCGCCAATCACCTTGCCGTCGTCTGTGCTCATGACAAGCAACTTTTGCGGTTTGCGGCATCCGACAAAGAGTTTGTGCTTCTCTGTATCGATGGATAAGCCGACGGGAGAGCCGCCGGGAGCGACCGGCCAGTGCGCGAGCACTTTCCGGGCCTTAAGGTCGACGACAGCGACTTGGTCTTTATCCTCCAGATTGACGTAGACCTTACCGGCCCCGTCCGCCGCCAGAAATTCAGGCTTGCCGCCCAGTTCAATCGGCGCATCAATCACAGCGGTCTTGGGATCGGCGTCCGCCTTAAGGGTGACGAGCACGCCTGCGTCGCCGCAAGAAACCAGGATCAGCCCTGTGCTCTTGTCGTAGATGATGCCGTCTGCATCGTCTTTTGCGGCCACCGTTGTGAGGATTGCATTGGTCTTGAGATCGAACATTACGATCGAGCCGGCGCCGTCGCTGATGAATCCGCGTGCAAGTTCGGGGGCCACAGCAACCCCATGGTTGTGCTTCTGGCCGGCAATATCGGCAACCATCTCACCCGACTCGGCGTCGATGACCATCGTGTGTGTGCTGCGCGGGACGTAGAGACGGTGACTGTTTGCATCAACGGTGATGTAGTCGAAGCCGCCCTCGCCGCCAACGTGAAACGTCTTTTCAACAGCCCATTCACCTTGAGCGAAAGCGAGTCCGCCAAACGTGAATGCAGCCATCATTGCAAGCCATGAATACCGTTTTTGCATCGACATGAGACCTCCCAGAAATTCCATATATCAGCATCTGCCGTGTACAAAAACGACATATTCACAGTAAACCGTGAATATGAAAGAAACCTGAAGGGAGTTGGCGAAAAAATCCTGTAGGTTTTGAAAAGTCACGGAGATTGGCAGGTGAGATTTAGCGAAAGCGTGTTAGATGGAAGCATCTCTTCTCATGGCTGGATGTCAATCCTTGGAGGGCTGCCGATCATGATGGGGCACCACGCCCGCTCAAAAAGCGCTGTTCTACTATTTCCGTCTGGAAGATCAGATTCCTGAGAACCATCTACTGCGGCTCATTGACAGACACGTCAGTTTCGAGTTCGTGCGGCAACAACTGAAAGAGAGCTACCGTGAGACGGGTCGACCCTCGATCGATCCCGAGTTGCTGCTGCGTATTGTTCTGATCGGCTATCTCACTCCCCTGAGACCGGATTACCCTGTTTAGGAAGGTATTCAAAGATTCAGCACTTCTGCATCAAGCCCAATCGAATATAGCCAGCTCGGATGCCGAGGAGAGCATCATCCAGGCCAGCCGACACGCTCTGTTTGTCACACCGACACACCTCGTTAACAAGCTTTACGCTTCCATCTAGGACGTGAACGGCTGGCCTGCTCCCGCGCAAGGTTCCAGGCCGATCAGTGAGCGACGGTCAGATTGTCACATAGGCCAATTGCGCAAGTGAAAACTTCTTGCGAACGAGAACCTTGCTATGTTCTCAAATGCAACCAGGTGAAAGGTGGTCTTTCCGATCGATGCCGATGGATGCGATGTGCATGATGCAGACCACTAAAACGGGAACCTGCAAGCCCTGCAAGCGTGCAGATTCCCTGAAATATCACAGTGAGCCTAGGAGGGCTCAAGGGCGATCTTACGCGTCGGATTCTCGAAGTAAAGCAATAAAGTAACGTCGAATCTTAAATGCATACACGGGCCCAACGGGTCGGTAGTATCGTTGGCCCCGCAGGAAATTTGGAGGACTGCAAAATGCGCTGGATTTCTGAAATCGCCAAGATGCTGCCTGTTGTCGGCCATCACTGTCGTCTTGCTGAAGATCGGTTTGATGCTGAGGGTGCCAGCTGCTGGGAAACACACGCGACAGGGATCAACATTCTGTCTCCATTATCGGCTCAGGGCTGGTTATCATCGGCATTCTGAACGTTGTAGTCGGTGTCGTTCGGGGCGGTTTGACGGCGTCCGGTGATGCCGCTGGCAAACTGCACTGGGGTTTGAGATAGGATTTTGAATTTTACCCAACAAGGCCAGAGCTTACTCCGTGGAAGGAGCTAGATGGTGGGTTTGGGCAAAGCGCCGTCAAAGGTGGAGGAGCCTTTGGCAGCCTTCGCTTTTTTGTGCAAGGCTCCTCGGTGCCATTGGTGCCGTGCGGTTCCCTTAGTAAAGTTGGTTTCAGTTACTCCATTGTCGTTTCGAACTGGGCCCACCACCGCACATTGGCGGGCCCTTCCTTCTTAGCCGCTGGCCGTCGGCTTTTCAAACGCGAAAACCTCATAGGGCCTGTAAAAACTACGAGGCCTGATGGTCGGCACATTTCACCCTTCAATAAGACGAGCCGCGACAACGACTACCACTAAGGTTTGAAGCCTCTCGACTCCTTGACATCGATTTACGTTCTTCTGATACTGCCCTAAGAGGAGGCAACGATGGACGGACCTACATACCTGAAAAAAGTGGCAGGAGCGGAGCCCGAGCGTTTTGCAATGATAACGATGCGTGCCGACCAGAGCGGACCCGAAAACATTGCATTCTTTTCAGAGGCCGAGTTCCGGGAGTTCTCACGAGTGAATGGGAAACCTGGACTCACCCAACATGACATTGACTTGATGATCAAGAACGCACGTGCGGTCTAGTCTGAGAAGGCCACTACACCCGCCACAACCACAAGCCCCCAAGCCAGAGCCACGCACACTTCGCAAATTAGCTTCCTAGGTTGATTGGGGAATCAGTGTCTCTGGAAAGAACCTTTCCAAAGGCTCTGTGTCGCCATTGCGATGATCGACGATCAGGTTTGAATACGGCGGGTCGGGAGGCCTCGGGTCGACCGGCCAATTTTGCCGGCAATGGCAGTATCGTCCCAGAACACTCCTCACAGTAGGCGTCCGGAATGACCATTGCCGTTGATGAATGGATAAGCCGTCAAAAAGGCAACAAACACATGTGAGGCCGACGCGACCAAATAGAGCAGTCGCTGTTCTGTTGTAAGCATCCAGTCAGGCGGCCTTTTCTCTGCCGTCGCTGGTGTTCATCGAGTCTTTGAACTGGCCGTTCTTGCAGTGGTGGCGTCCCTTCCACCCCAGTAGATTATCTCCGCATCAGCAATAAAGCGGGCCCACGGTACGCTTGTAACTCGAGTGCAGCGTTGCCGGGAGCGAAAAATCTCTGTACTGTTCGCCCCTCGGTCGTCCTTGGTCCCATCGACCATCCATAGCTCCTATCCTAGCCAGGAAGAATCCATGGGATTCTTCGTTTTTGCATGTGAAGAGGAGAGAGCCTGCGCCGTACTAGTTTTCTAGCGCCTCGCGACCGTGAGGAGAGTACACTTCGCATCGCTCGCATGCTGCGTGTGCGATGCATACTCTGCTCTCCGGCCTGCTGTGTATTCTTGCTCTGGCAGTACAGCCCAAGCCACAACATCACCAGGAAATGGAAATGGCTGTTTTGGCTCCTGCTGCTCATCATCCTGACTTTGCTGATCCTGCTCCTGTAGAAGTAGTGGGAGGCATCTTCCACAACCTGGGCAGGTTCTTGCGCAGGTGAATAGGCTGCGCGAGCGGGCGCACCAACCGATTCCTGCCCATTACACCCAACTCTCCGATGATGCGCCCTATCTTTAGTGCAGTACCACTTTCCCGCCATCTCCTATTGGCAGGTAGGTAAAAGCGCTGTGCGAGCGGTTCCAGCGTTTCGTGTAGGTTATGTTGACGTTGGTGGTTGCGCCCACCTCAGAGCCGACGATGTTGGCGTCTGGAAGGCCCGTAGTCGGATTCGTGGAGTACGTCACGGTCCCGCTGAATCCCAGCCCTTGCAGAAGAATCGTTTGCCCTGTGCAGATACCATTTACGACCGTGCAGTCATCGCCAATCGCCAGGAACGCGCCGCTGGTCGTATCGAAGTCGCCTGCGGCCTTCGGCACCCAAATAGAGGCCCATGTGTAACCGGGAGTGCCTACACCACTGACGCTGATAGCGACACAGTAGAAATCGGTGGCGGTAGAGGTGCTGCATTGGCCGGCGTGAGCCAAGATTGCGGTTTGAGCGAACGCGCCCAGAGACAGCAGCAGGACCAACAGGGGGAGCGTCTTGCTCATGTTGGCACCGACTTTTCGACTAGAGTGTCATGAGGCTCAGGACATCACAACCTCCTCATAGCCGTCGTAGCGCGCTGCCACGATATTTTCAACGAGATATTCCCTTTCTTGGAATACATCGGTTTCTCGATGTCGAAAGGACATCATCATCTATTGAAAACGTCCGTCTTCCCACGAAGACGCCTGCAATCGCACCTGTGCTGGGGTGCTTGTAGTGTAGTGATTCTCGCGGAAGGTAGATCTCGACCGGATGCTGTACGTCAGCCAGTCACCGATGTGTCTAGCCCGCCATCTTCGTCTCTAAGGAACGCTCGAATCTATCCAGATATGCCGACATCATTTCCTCTTTGTTGTCGTCAATCCTATTGCGCCAGATGGAGACATGCCAGAGATTTTCGAGGAAATCAAAAGATACAATCAGAACTTCTCAAATTCTCACTACTCAAATCCGCTAGGAAACGGGCTCTCCTGCTCGCAACTGCAACGCCCCGTCGATAAGGGCCAAGCAGCCTTTTGTAGGGTCGAGGAAGAAAGATTAACAATGGTGGTGACCAAATTCCTCTCGTCCTGATTTGCAAGCTAGTTTGGCGAAGACTGTTGCTTCTGCGCCGCTTGGTTCTGTTGCGACTGGATCTGGCGCCGCTGCTCGTACAGGCGCGTCATGTTCTGAATCGATTGCGATATGCCACTTTGATCGCTCGAGTCGGATGGGGAAGAAGCAGAGGATGCGGTTTCGGGTGGGATGTCGCTTTCGGTGATTGAATTGGCGTTAGCTCGCGAGCCCGCAGCAGACGACGCCGACTCAGCGTCGCTGGTCTTGGTTTCCTGCTCGCCCGACGCCGACTCCGTACCAGACGCTGGTAGATTCTGGGCGTTCGCATCGACGGTATCCGAAGCGGAATTAGACTCACGAGCGGCTTGCTCGGCTGCGATTGCAGCCTCAGCATCTGCCTGGAACGTCGTCTTGCCGGGGGCGGCCCATCCGCGCATCATCCGCGCTCCTTCAGGACGGCTTGCGCCCTGAGAGGCAGTGGTGGGAGAACCATAGGCAGCAACACTTGAGCCCACACCACCTGCGGCGACAGCGCCCGACGCGTTGGCAATCGCGCCGACTGTTGACTCGTCACCCTTGCCCCGTGCGGTCACCACTACACTGCGAAGCGTGTCGGGATCGTCGTCGGAAGTCTCAACGATGTAATCAAATTCTGTACCGTACAAAAGAGACGAAATGATGTCACGAACCTGGCCCGGGCCCAAGTGAACGAAAACTCTCTCTCTGGAGGCTGACGACGGGACTTCAATGGACGCGCCGGTCCGCGCTCGCAAGGCCGCGAGAACAGCCGCCAACGTGGAATTCTCCGCATCAATGGTGAGAAGGTTGCCATCCCAGGTAACAACGGGTAGCTGCGGAGGAGTCTGTTCCGCCGTCGGAGGCGCGAGCGGAGCGGCATCTTGCACGCCCGATGCGGGAACAACAGGCGCGGAAGTGGATGCGCTAACCGCCGTAGTGGACGGTTTGTCGTTACGGACTGAGTTCCTTGCGGGACCAGCGGTGGCCTGCGCGTCCCCGAAAGACGACATGGCAAGGACGCTCGTCAAACAGAGGTAAGACAGGGACATGCCGATCCAGCGAGGCGACTCCCTCGCGAAACCGCTGCCAGGGACTTGCGACACTGCCTACTCCTTTCCCTGGGCCCAGATCCGGAACTCCTGGGCCGACAAACCCTCTCTAGCGAGCCGCAGGCCGAGGTCGAGTTTACTCTGCATCTTTCTTCGTCAAAATCTCGGCCTCACGACATCGCAGGCCATCTTCCCTCTCTGAACCGTCCGGTCAGTTGGGCGAAGAAGTGTTATTTGCTGGCGGAGTGGAAGATTGTCCGGGCGCCGCCTGTCCGGCAGGACCCTCTCCGGAGGGTGCCGGTGTCGGCGGCACAACGCCAAATTTTGCGGCCTCGGCTGCACGCGCGGCTTCAGCCTGTGCTTCCGTTTTCGCATCCGCCTGCTTATAGAGAGCCGCGCGACGAGCTTCCATGTCTTCGCGTTGCGCCACTGCGACCTTCAGATCCTGAAGTTCCTTATCCAGATGGCCCACCATCAGTGTCCACATGTCGAGATTAGCCTTGGCAAGCGCATCTTGGACCTTGCTCTTAGCCGCCTTGTCCTGCATTTGCTTCAGTACCAGATGCATCTGGGAGAGCGTGTTTTCCAGATCCTGAACGCGTTGACGCAGCAGGGCTGGAGCTTGCGGGCCGCGGGTTTGGTTGCCAGGCAGGCCTCTCCGGCCAGCGACTCCTTGCCTCTGCATGACCTCGGTGCCTCCCGGTACAGTCGGCGCCGGGGAGGTAGTCTGGGCCATAGCCGTCGTTACCACCAGAATCACGATGGCTCCAGCCGCATGTCGAAACCTCATTTGAGTCTCCTTCGCGAAAATAGATCAACTGCTGCATTCGTCTCCACCGGCTCGATCGAGCAGGCCAGCCAGGGCTTCAGAATGGCAAAACCACCATGCTACTTTAAGGCGTTCCAAAAGCGAGGGCGAAAACTATTTCACCGCAATCCACACTGACTGATAGCTCACCCGTGCGGTCGCTTATTTGACATGGAGCACAAAGAAGGGCGAGCGAAAAATTCTCACTCTCCCCAATGTGCATTAGAACTATCTCCACACCGATCACTTCCCACCATTTTGCCGATCTGTCGCCCGCGAAAATAGTGGAGATACTAAATCCTGGGCTACTTGCTTTTCGATGCGGTTGGGAGCTCCAGTTTCGAGAACAGCTTTTCATCGAACTTGGGATTCACCACGACCTTATCGATGATTATTTTTTCCACCGGAACGGGAGTATCCCTCCCAAGCGCGGTCCGGGCCACCAGGAGAACTCTCGTCTCCAAGACAAACGGGATCCGAAGGCCATCCACGGCCCGATAATCGCGATAGTAAACTTCCACGGGATGGTCTGTGCCATCGAGGCGGCGTGGCTGTCCTTCAACTTTGGCTTCGAGGAAGGTTTCCGCGTCAACCCATACGTGGAATGTATGTCCGGTCTTCTCAATGACCTTGAGCTTATAGGTGTCGCGCCCCTCCACCTTTTCGACGCCGTCCAGCTCGATGCGGCTGCCCTTGGCGGCGTAATCCACGAGGGGACCATCAAGGTCGGATTGCGTAGAGGCAATCTTCAATTCTTCCGCCGTATACGATTCCACTTCCATTCGGTTCAGGAACGGCCGGAGTTTCCAGCCGTTGGTGCCATCGTAGACTTGGATTGCCGTTTTGCCGGCGAATTGCAACTCGAAGCGCGTTTTGCGCCCGCGCCTGAGTTCCATGAGAAAGGGCAGTTGCGCCTCTTCGGCCGGCCGGTGAGGAAGGGTAAGTTCTTTCGGGTTCGGCGCGGGCATAGCAAGAGTGCCTCGCTGATTGCCTCCGGCACCCATTTTTCCCTGAAGAGACAGGGTTTGGACTGCCCGCCACGCCTGCAAGCCGCCCCGCGCCGCGACGTTCTTGTCCACGATCTCGGCCGCCGAAAGCTGGGCTCGCGATGAAGTTGTGTTCGCTCCCGCTGCGAGCGAAATGCAAAACGCCAAAGAAATCGAAACCGCCAGGAACCTTCGCAACATGTGTGCTTCCTCGTTACAAGATTTGCAAACTAAACTCAAACCCATCAAAGGAGTCGAACTGGCGGAAGGAAATCGCTATTCGACCGCGAGTCCTTCCGCTCGAAATTTCCCAATCACGACACTAACCCGGTCTCCGCGCTTCACCCGTCTGCCCACGTTCGAAAAAGCCATCCAGTAGGACTTACCCGCCTCGGGCGTGCTAGCTTGGCGCATTTTCCCAACGTTGGACACCGCCGGGACCACTAGGCTGACCCCTGCCTGGGGATCGATCAGGGTGGGTTCGGCCTTCTTGTCGTTGAGCACGGCGGCCTTGTCCGGGTCCACCACTCGCCAGCTAAATCGAACAAGCTCGCCCGACTCCGCCCACTTTACCCGGAACGAGTCAACCCCCCATGCGCCTTGGTAATACATCATCGCTCGTCGCGAGAGAAAATTTGGATCAGGCCGGGGTGGAGCCGCCGTCACGGAAGACTTCCCGGCCCCGTTGGTTGCGCTCTGACTACTTTGAGACGACTGTGAAAAAGAGCTCGATGCGACAATGCTGGTCGCCAACGCGGTTGCCAACAGCACCAATCTCCTTGAATTCCCAATTCCTGTCATCGCCTTCCTCTCTTCCGGCACTCCCACGACTGGGCGTGCGCGTCAGCTTGATGCAACAGCGCCCCTCTCGGCGCCGCCAAACTCATTGGAGTCCGCTATTATGTGCTGACCCCGCCGCGTGTCACTTCGTGCGTGTGCCGAAAGGCGTCGCCGGCCTGTGCCACTCGCTGGCGTCGGTACGCCTTACCGCCGTAGAAGCACGGAAGGCGGCGGCCGCGACAGCACACCCATTGCTAACAGTGACAGAGGTGTTGGCGAACGTGTTCGATCCTAGTACCGCCATGGCCGAGTCCACTCCAATTGGAGCATCGTTGATGAAATTGCCGCTCACGCTCGCGGCAAAGCAGCCCAACTCCACCCCTGTGGTCGCGCTGGACACAATGCGATTGTTCGACACGGTGGCGCCACTGGCCCCGAGTAATACGCCTATATTCGTCCCCGATACGTTGTTGCCAGAGGCGGTGCCCCCGTTCCCGAGGAATATGCCAGTCGTCGCCCCGATAATAGTGTTGGTGCCTACGGTACTTCCCGAAAGATTAAAGACACCAAACGGGCTGGCGGCGCCCAATGTGTTGCCTACCACGGCGCCGGTCACGCTATCAGCATCGATGCCAGCCACAGCGGCGCTCACGTTCACTACATTATTGGCGATCGCCACGGAAAGGCTCGGGGTGGCGCCGCTGCCGGCGAAAATCCCAGCTGAGTCAACACCGTACACAGTGCTATCTCGGATGACTATCGATTCCGTCGAGGACGCGCTGTTTTCGGCCCAGATTCCGACGCCGCAGGTGCTATCCAACTGGCCGCTGGCTCGCACCTGACTTACGGTTCCGGAGGAACCGGAGCCGTAGAAAATTCCCGCTAGCCAAGACAAGCAGCCCATGTCGCCACCCGTGCCATCGACCGCGATGTTGCTAATGTTAACCGGGCCGGCACCGAGAACTAGTACTTGTGCCGCAACCGGCTCGCCGAACATACTCATCGTGTTTTGCACTAGCCCAGAGGATGGCACGGAAATCACGGCCTGGTTTGCGGTACCCACCCTTAAACCGATGAGCGTCAATGGCTGAGTGATCGTCACTTGCTCAGCGTAACCCCCGGGGCAAACCTCCACAGTTGAGCCAGCCGTGACGCCGCTCACTGCAGCTGAGATCGTCGGGTAGCTTTGAACGTTTGGTATACAGTGTCCAACTTGGACGGTCGATGCCAGCATTGGTTGAATTGCCACCAACAACACCGCAGCAGGCAACAGGAAGAAATTGTGTCGACGCATAATCATCCCCCCAAAAATTTTCGAGCATCACCGGTTGTGCGGCTCGGCCTTCGATACTGCAAAGGTCAACCCGCAAGGCGAGCAGCACATGGCTTACCCTTTTTGGGGAGGGGCTTCTAGATGGTTCGCTGACGATCGTTCGTCTAAATGGCAGGGGGTTCACATTCAGATCGGTCATCCCGTGTTACTGGCTCTGCTTTACAAGCGCACAGAGCAACCTGGGGGGCTCTACTGCCCGTTGTTCAAAGCAGCTCGACAAGTTTGCACAGCCTTTTCCGCTGGCACCTTCGCGAGCTGGCTCGTGATGGAGTCGTAGTTCTGCTTGTACTCGCTAGAGTCGCGAGCTTCCTTCAACTCCTTTTCCGTCATGTTGGCCACCAGCCTCTTTCCCCATTCCTTGTACTGTGCCGCGGAGCTGGAGTCCACGTTCGAACAGAAATTAATGGTCGCCTCGACCTGGCCAAGGGCCGCAGGGGGAACCGACGACGCCCCCAAGATGAGAGCAGGAAATGCGAAGAGGACTGCTATCCCGAGAGTACGACTGAACTTCATGCGCGTAACGACCTCACTTTCAGGTTCCAACTCCTAGTTTCGATATTGGAGGCTTGTTTGACGATGATGCTGCTCGCGATTCCCGCGAGCAGCATCCATTCGCCTGGTTGTTCCGGTCGGCCTCACTGCGCCGTCCCGAATAGTTGTGACGACTGCGTACCGGCAGAGTCGCTAACGGAGATATTGGCCGTTTTAAGACCAGCAGGTTCGCTGGTGAGCGGCTTGAACTGCGTCGTTACGGTGCACGATGCTCCCGGCGCCAGAGTTGTCTGGCCGAGAAGTTGCCCGCCACCCGCCGGTCCGCAGGTGGACAAGAGCCGAACAACTGTGAAATCGGCTACGTTGGTT
>Ga0126371_10001958_pt1 | contig 17622 bp, 15 predicted proteins | sample PanSoiMetaPlot_4_FD_110145 | JGI IMG/M metagenome (GOLD analysis project Ga0126371, IMG submission 110145) | Tropical forest soil microbial communities from Panama - MetaG Plot_4 | ecosystem: Environmental > Terrestrial > Soil > Tropical forest > Bulk soil | place: Panama | collected 2016-02-17 | reverse complement strand
TTCCGGTTCGCGGATGGCATTTACCAGCTCGCCCAGAAATTCCGCGGCGCGCGCACCATCGACAACGCGGTGATCGCTCGAAAGAGTCATGGTCATCATCGGCCGGATGCCGGGTTTCCCGTCCACGGGGACCACCGCATCGGCGATCGCGCCAACAGCCAAAATCGCACATTGCGGCGGCGTGATAATCGCGCTGAATGCATCCACCTTGTACATTCCCAGGTTGCTCAACGTGAATGTGCCACCGATGATGTCGGTCGGCCTTAACCGCCCAGCGCGAGCGCGCTCCGTCAATTCCCGCCGCAAAACGGAAAGCGCCACAATCGTCTGCTTGTTCGCGCCGGGAATCACCGCAGCCACCACACCGTCTTTCACGGCCATGGCCACGCTGATGTTGATCTCCGGATTCAGCCGTATACCATCGCCAGTCCAGCTTGCATTCATCTTCGGATGCTTTTCGAGAACGCGCGCCAACAGTCCAATCAAAATGTCGGTGATGGTGGGAACGGACCCTGCCGGCCTACTATCCGCGCTCAATTTCTTTTGGAGCATCTGCAGCGAGCCGGCGTCCACCGTTTGTACAAGGAAGAAGTGTGGCACGCTCGTCCAACTTTGCGTCGTGCGTTCCGCCATCAACCGCGCCAGTTGGCTCAGCGGCTCCTCCGCTCCGCCAGCAGCAGTCGCAGCGGAAGCAGCCGGAGCTAGAGCGGAAGTTTTTTTCGTGGCCGCCGAGGCTTGCACATCGTCCGCTGTGATTGTCCCATCGGGTCCTGTGCCGCGAATCTGCGTGTAGTCCACCCCAAGTTCCTTTGCCAACCGCCGCGCCTTTGGGGAAATCTGCACAGACGCTGGCGCACTGGCCGTCTTTGCCGAGGCCGGGGCAGCAGCGCTAGCCTGGGCCCCAGCGCTTGCCGTCCGCGCTCCCGGAGCTGCCGTCGCCGCTTTCGCCGGTGGATTTTCTCCCGGTGCCACCAGCCACGCTATCGTTTCTCCCACAGGAATCACCGCGCCTACCTCCGCCGTAACTCCCGCAAGAATCCCATCGTCGGGGGCCTCCACCTCCACCACGGCCTTGTCCGTTTCAATTTCCAGCAGCGGCTCGCCCTTTCTGACGCATTCACCTTCCTTCTTGCGCCATGCCAGCAGCTTGCCGTTTTCCTGCGCCATTTCGAGCGCAGGCATCACCACGCTAATCGCCATAGTTTTCCCTGGAACGCGAACGCTGCCTCAATCGGAGGCCATCGCTCCTTCGCGTCTTGCGCTTTCGACCATTTCCTTTACCTGGGAGTTGGGTGTCGCTTCTTGTTCACGAGTCGTCGATAGCGGTCCATCCACGGTGACGTAGTGCGCGCCTGCCACCATCAACTTCTCCGCCGGGAACCGGGTGATCACTTCGTGCCCGGTCTCGGTTACCACGATCTCTTCTTCGATGCGGGCCGCGCTCCAGCCGTCCTTCGACGGCCAGAACGTCTCGAGCGCGAACACCATCCCTGGCTTGATCTCATGCGAATGCTCCAACGAAACCATCCGGCTGATCACTGGCTTTTCCCAGATCGCCAAGCCGATGCCGTGGCCGAACTGCAATGCAAAGGCCGCTTCTTCATCCGGGAAACCGAACTCCTGCGCTTTCGGCCACACCGACGCAATTTCCGCCGTCGTTCGCCCCGGCCGCACCAATTCAATCGCGGCATCCAGGTAGTCGCGGCATCGCTTGTAGGCGTCGATCATCGCGTGCGAGGCGTACCCGATTGAAAAGCACCGGTAATAGCAGGTGCGATAGCCCATGTAAGAATGCAGAATGTCGTAATAAACCGGATCACCCGGCCTCAGCACGCGATCGCTGAACACATGAGGATGAGGATTGCAGCGCTCACCGGAAATCGCGTTCACCGCCTCCACGTACTCCGAACCCATGTCGTAGAGCACCTTGCTAGCCAAGCCGACCGCCTGGTTCTCGCTCATTCCCGGCTTCATCGCGCGGTACAGTTCGTCATAAGCTGCATCCACCATCATCGCCGAGTGATTGAGCAGCGAGACCTCGTCCCGGGTCTTGATCACGCGCGCGTCGGACATTAACTGCTGTCCGTCCACGATCTTGATTCCTTCTTTTTGCAGCGCGAAAAGAATGGGCGGCTCGACAACATCAACTCCGAGGGCCTCGTTCAACAAACCGCGCTTCTCCAGCTCCACCCGGATCTTCTTGGCCACGTTTTCAGCGCGCCCCATCTCGGGCGACATCGCGCCGCGCAGCAGAGGAATCCCCGGCCGCGAACGCTCACCCAGCCAAGGGCAATTCTGCTGGTGGTGCCGCGCCGCCGAACCGAAGTCCCACAAAATCGGGTCGTCGTTTTGCGGCAATAGGCAGAAACGGCTGATTTTGTCCTGTGCCCAGGTACCGATGTGCGTCGCGGTGATATAGCGCACATTGTTCATGTCGAAGCACAACAGTGCGCCCATGTCGGACTTCGCGAGCAGCGCCTTTGCCCGGGCCAGGCGTTCCGTGCGCAGCCGCTCGAAATCGATGCGGTTTTCCCAATCTACTGCCATCGGGCCGTACGTCTTCAGTGCCACGTTGGGCCTCCCATCCGAAAATGTTTGATCATTTTCCGCAAAGCTTGCGCGCCTCTTCGAAGACGCTTTGGTCGGTCGGCACCGTCTGATCTTCGAGCGGCGGCGAAAACGGGATCGGCACATGCATCGCTCCCATGCGCTTCACGGGAGCTTCCAGGTTGAAGAACGCACCTTCGGCAATTACCGAGGCGATTTCGCCGGTGACACCGTAGCGCCGGTAGCCCTCGTCAATCACGATGGCCCGCGAAGTCTTCTTCGCGGATGCTACCAGCGCCTTTTCATCCAAAGGCCACAGCGTTCGCGGATCGATCACTTCGGCGCTCACGCCTATTCCACCCAAAAGCTTGGCCGCCCCAAGCGCCACCTCCACCATGCTGCTTGTCGCCACCAGCGTGACGTCTTCGCCTTCGCGCTTCACGTCCGCCACTCCAAAGGGGATCGTATACTCCTCGGCCGGCACCAGCCCTTTCTGCTTGTACATCATCTTGTCTTCCAAAAAAATCACGGGATTGTCGTCGCGAATCGCGGTCTTCAAAAGGCCCTTCGCATCGTACGGCGTCGAAGGCATGGCCACCTTGAGTCCTGGCACATGGCACAGCCAGGCATGCAGCGACTGCGAATGCTGCGCCGCTGAACGCCGCGTCGCGCCGAGCGTCGTGCGCAGCACCATCGGCACCTTCCATGTTCCTCCGGACATGTAGTGAACTTTCGCCGCCTGGTTCACCAGCTGATCCATGGTCAGCGTCAGAAAGTCGCCGAACATGATGTCCACAACCGGCCGCAAACCCGTCATTGCAGCGCCCACGCCCATGCCCGTGAAGCCGGCTTCGGAAATCGGCGTGTCCAGCACGCGATCCGCCCCAAACTCTTCGACCAGACCAGAAAGAACCTTGAACGGCGTCCCGGCTTCCGCAACATCCTCGCCGAAAATGCACACACGCGGGTCACGGCGCATTTCCTCGGCAAGCGCCTCGCGAATCGCTTGCGCGAATGTCATTTCCCTTTGTGCGGTCACTGTTTCAGGCATAAACGTCTTGATCAACCTCTTCAACCGACGGATAGGGAGCGGCAATCGCGAACTCGACGGCGGCCTTCATCTCTTGGCGAACTATCTCTTCGGTCCTCTGCAGGGCAGTGGTGTCCGCGATTTTTTGTCCGGTCAGCCACTCCCCCATAAGCTGGATGGGATCGCGCTTGGTCCTCCACTCTTGCTCTTCCTGCTTCGAGCGGTAGTATTCACGGTTGATGTCGCCCACGTGGTGCCCCGTGTAGCGGTACGTATCGCAAAGCAGCAGCGCGGGCCCTCCGCCTTGGCGAGCTCGGTTTACGAGTTCTTGCGCGGCGGCGTAAACGGCGCGCACGTCTTGGCCGTCCACCTTTTCCGCGTGCAAACCAAAAGCCGTGCCGCGCGCCAGAATGTCCCCGGCCGTGGTCTCTGTGAAGTGGGTGTACTCGGTATAAAGATTGTTCTCACAAGCGTAGATCACCGGCAATTTATAGAGTGAGGCCAGGTTCATCACTTCGTAGAGCAATCCCTGGCCGAGCGCCCCCTCGCCGAAAAAGCAAACCGATACCTGACCGGTCTTCAAGCGCTTCGCGGTCAGCGCTGCGCCCGTCGCAATCCCGGCACTTCCACCCACGATGGCGTTTGCCCCCAGATTTCCCGTGGTCGGATCGGCAATGTGCATGGAGCCGCCTTTGCCCCTGCAATAGCCCGCTTCTTTTCCGAGCAGCTCTGCGAACATGCGGTCCGGCGTTGCGCCCTTCGCCAAGCAATGGCCGTGCCCACGGTGCGTGCTGGTCACGTAGTCGGCCGTTTGGAGCGCTTCGCAGATGCCGACGGCAACGGCTTCTTCGCCGCTGTAGAGATGGGCCAATCCCGGCATCAGTGCGCGGGTGTAAAGCTCGTTCACCCGTTCTTCGAACAATCGGATGCGTACCATCTGCCGGTACATCCGCAGGGCAAGTTCAGGAGGCAACCCCGGTTCTGTTCTTGCAGATTCCTCGACCGTCTTCATGCCTTAACTCCCGACATCTCTGCTAAAACGTTAAAGACAATCGCGAAATCCTTCTCGACCAGACCCATGCCCCGCGCCGCAGTGAGAAATTCGTTGGTCACCGCGGTTGTCGGCAGGGGCACGTCCAGTTGCCGTCCGAGTTCGAGCGCGAGCAACATGTCTTTTTGCATCATATTTACGTTAAACCACGCCTCGTCCGGGTGTTTCAACACAAACGGTCCGCGGTACTGCACCATCGGCGACGCAATCACACTGTGCGTCAGAACATCTACGGCCACTTCGCGCGGGATGCCGCTCTTCTCGGCCAGCAGCACGCCCTCGCAGAAGGCCAGCATTTGGACCGCCAGGCTCAGGTTCGTTCCAATCTTCATTACCAGCGCCAGGCCGTTGTCGCCAACATGCGTTACTTTTGGCCCGATATCCAGTAACAGCGGCTTTACCTTGTCGAAGGTTTCCTTGCGCCCGCCAACCATCACCGAAAGTTTCCCCTCTTGAAGCGTGACGACGCTTCCGGAAACCGGGGCGTCCACCAAATCGCTACCCTTTTCCCGGATCTTTGCAGCGAATTCGCGGCTCACCGCAGGGGCCACCGTACTGATGTCCACGAAAAGTTTGCTCGGGGCCGCCCCAGCCAGCATGCCGTCCGGTCCGTTCATCACCGCAGCGAGTGCCGCCGAATTGGTGACCATCGAAAAGATCACATCTGCCCGCTCAACCACCTCGCGCGGCGTATTTGCCCACTTCATTCCCTTTTTAATCAGCCCGTCCGCTTTCGATCGCGTCCGGTTATGACCGGTGACCGTGTGTCCCTTGCTGAGCAGGCGATTCACCATCTCGCCGCCCATCACACCCAGTCCGACAAAGCCTAAGTTAGCCACAGACTCTCCTCTGCAAATCAATTCCAGTTTGTTGCGTGACCGCGACTATTCGTGAGGTGCGTTTTGCGAATCTTCCCGTACCTGCCGCAAGTGGGCCTTCATCGCCTCACGCGCACCCACGGGATCCCGGTGTTCGATGGCTTCCAGAATTCGTTTGTGGTGATACTGCCCGCGCTCCGGTCCGCCTTCTACTTGGAAAATGCCTATCCGCTGTTCGCGCAACAGGCCAACGATCGAATCGATCAAGGAAAGGATGATCGGATTGCCAGCGGCTTCGGCCAGCGCCAAATGAAAGTCGAGGTCCGCCTCGATGTAAGCCTCTGGGTCGCGCCGTGCAGCATCCATTATCTCCACTTGCTGTCTCATCGCGACTAAGTCCTCGGCATCCGCCCTGGCTGTTGCCATCGCGGCAATTTCCGGCTCGAGGATTTCACGCACCTCTGCAAGGGAAGCAAAACCTTCGTTGCCCGAGCGCATCAGTCGGTCCAACGACTGCCGGAATGTGTGCGAACTCCCGTCTGTAATGAACGTTCCCCGGCCGGGATATGCTTCGACAAGCCCTTTCTCGCGCAGCGTCTTGACCGCTTCGCGTACGGCGGTCCGGCTCACTCCGAATTGCTCGGCAAGTTCGCGCTCCGGCGGAAGCTGATCTCCGGGTTTTAATGCACCCTTGTGAATGGATTCTTCGACTTGTTGGACGATCTGCTCATACAATCGAGACGCGCGAATAATCTTGTACATCCCTGCACCTCCGAAGCTGCACCGCTTCCGGCATCTGAACACCGTGTTGGGGACAGCAGGCGGCGGTGAAAGGGCAGATCGCGGTCGAATTGTCGGACCAAAGTACCACGCGACTGTCTGGCCCGCAACCCCTTTCTTATCCCTGCTCTACCCAGACCGTCTTCATATTCGTGAACTCACGAATCCCCACTGCGCCCAATTCGCGCCCGTGTCCCGACCACTTCACTCCGCCAAACGGAATCCGCGGGTCGGAGGCCACCATACGGTTGATGAAGACCATCCCTGCGTCCAGTTCGTTGATGAATTTCTCCTGCTCGGCCCGATCGTTAGTCCAGGCGCTGGCCCCCAATCCGAATCGGCTATCATTCGCAATTCGAATAGCATCGTCAACGTTTTTGGCCCGGAACACGCTAGCCACCGGGCCAAACAACTCCTCTTGATGAGCCGGTGAGCCTTGCGGGATGTTGACGAGCACGGTCGGCGCATAGAAATTTCCCGGGCGTTCGAGCGGCTTTCCTCCGGTCAGCACTTTTGCACCCATTTCCACGGTTTTCCGCACGTCACGATCCAGGTCCGCGACGCCGTCGGAGGTAGAAAGCGGCCCCAATTCCGTCCGCTCGTCAAACGGATCGCCGACGCTCAAAGCTGCCATCTTTCGCGCGAAGAGGCTTTCGAATTTCTCGGCGATACTCTCCGCCACTATGAAGCGTTTGGCCGCGATGCAAGACTGACCGTTATTGAAGATACGTGCCTTCACCGCAATCGTTGTCGCTGTTTCTAAATTTGCGCTGGGCATCACGATGAAGGGGTCACTTCCGCCCAGTTCTAACACCACTTTCTTGATTCTTTTAGCCGCGCCCACACCCACTTCAACCCCCGCTCGCTCACTGCCTGTCAGCGTGGCTGCCATCACGCGCGGGTCGGCCAGGATGCGGTCGACATCCCGCGATCCAATTAGCAGCGTCTGAAATGTTCCATCCGGAAATCCCGCGCGCCGGAACAGATCTTCGATGAGTAGAGCGCTTTGCGGAACAATGGAAGCGTGCTTTAGCAAGCCCACGTTCCCCGCCATCAGTGCCGGTGCTGCGAAACGCAACACCTGCCAGAACGGAAAATTCCAAGGCATCACGGCAAGCACGGGCCCCAACGGTTGATATCGGATAAAGCTCTTCTTTGCGCCGGTATCCACGACCTCATCCGCCAGAAACTTCTCGGCGTTTTCCGCGTAGTATCGGCACACCCACGCACATTTAACCGCTTCATCCACCGCCGAGCGCAGCGTCTTGCCCATCTCGGTGGTCATGACCTTGGCAAAGGTCTCTTTTTCGTTTTCAAGGATGGCCGCGGCCATTAGCATCCATTGCGCACGCTGTGAAAACGGAATGTTCCGGTAGGTCAGGAAGGCGTCGACAGCCATCTGAAGCTTGGCTTCGATGACCGCCTGGCTTAGCGGCTCAAATGACTGAACCAGTTCTCCCGTTGCGGGGTTGACGGTAGCGATTGCCATGTCAGTGACCTTTCCGGGCGCCTTGGTTGCCCAAGGCCAGTTCGGGCTGCCCAGAGCCCAAACTAAGCGGATATTGGTCCTACCATTGTACCCGATGATCATCTCCCCGCACAACGTAACCATAGAAAAATGTGATCAATAGAATTTAGCCATTGACAGGTTTCCTCCCCAAATGGTACAGGGGTCCTACCTTTTGGCTTTGGCCGATGGTGAAAGGCGGCTGCCAGGCCTGCCGCGGTTGCCGAGAGACAACGGATGGGTCCACCGCCGGAACCGTCGTTCTCCCGGATTCATCCCAAAGGAGCCTCCATGAAGTCCGAGAAGCCCTCGCGCCCGGCGACCTCGGGCTCACATTCCGAAGCCGCGCTGAATGGCAGCAAACGCTGCCCCGCGCGTCGCGACTTCCTGCGCACCGCCGCGGGCGCCGGTCTGGCACTTGCCAGTTCACCATTGTCCGCCCTGGCCGACCACCACGGCCACCCCAGTCCGAACAGCATTTCTTACCTGGACCGCCGGCTCTATATTCGCAACATGGAGATCCTTGCGCACTTCATGCCCGGCCAGTCGCGCCACGGCAAAATGCAAATCATGGCCACCGGCGATCGCCGCTACATTTTCCAGCAAGGCGACGTCATCGACGTGAGCGACGTCCGCAAGCCCGCGCTGCTCAACAAAGGCGGTTTCGAGGGCTATCAGGTGCAACTCGCCTACAACAAAAATCTTCAAAAGTGGATTCTCATGACCGGCGCGCAAACACCCATCACCGATTCCACGCCCGAAGCGCCCATGGGGAAGTACGACGACCCGCACCTCGATGATAAGCGCAAGAACTACAAAGGCCTCCGCGGCGTGCGCTTTTATGACGCCAGCATCCCGTCGAAAATCGTGAAGCTCTCCGAGTTCAGCACCGGCGCAACCGGTCAGGGCACACATCGCAACTACTACGATGGCGGCAAATACGCCTATCTCGACACGGCGCCGGATGAAACCTTCATCCACCAGCCCTCGTACTTTCGCGAACTGGTCAATGGCAACATGATCGTGGACGTTTCCGATCCCACCAACGTCAAGGAAGTTTCCATGTGGTGGGTCCCGGGCTCCCGCAAAGGCGAGGAAGCCGAATACAACAAGTGGGTCTGGTCGAAGCTGGTTCCCCCAGGGGTGGTCGCGGATCAGACTCCTTTCACCGGTCTTCATGGACCGGTCTATGTTCCCAAGAAACTCGAAGACGGCGGCAATCGTGGCTACGGCGCTTTCGGCTGCAACGGCTTCATCATCTTGGATCTCTCCGATCCCGCGCATCAAAAGGAAATCGGACGCTTCGAACCGCCCCCGCAATATTCCGGCATGGGTATTGCTTTTCATACCATTTATTGCGGAATTCTCGAGCGCGGCTTTGTTCTCACCAACGGCGAAACTACCAACTCCGATTGCAATCAGATTTATCTTCCCAACTGGGTCGTGGATATCCGGGACGAGCAGCATCCCGTCCCGGTGGCGCAACTTCCGCGTCCCGTGCCTCCGCCCGAAGCACCCTATCGCGATTTCTGTTTCAAACGCGGGCGCTTCGGCGCGCACAATCCGCCGCATCTGAAGGCGCCGGGTAAGCCGCGCCAGGAATTCATCGCCTACAGCTATTTCATCGCCGGTCTGCGCTGCTATGACATTGGCGATCTCTACCGCCCCGAGGAAGTGGCCTACTTCATTCCTCCACAAGGCGGGGACCTCGGCAAATTCGGCAGCTACGATCGCACTGTGGACAACGTGCTGATCGAATGGGATCGCAACGTCATCTGGACGGCCACCGACACCGGTCTCTATGCTCTGAGCTGCCCGAATCTAGGCAAGCCGATTCTCGACCCCATGACCGTCACCGAGTGGTCGCTCGATAAGCTTAACCAAGGCGCGACCTGATTCCGGCCGACAGGAGAATGCTCATGAAATTCAGTTTGCTCGCTTGGTGGGGCCTGGCTGTGTGTGCGCTTCCTGTCTGTCCCGGAGCGCACGCGCAGTCTGACGCCAAACAACAACTCCACGTCCTTACGCTTTTGGGGCGCCCCGTGCAATTCGTCGTGGCCGATAAGACAGGACTGTTCGCCAAGTACGGCCTCGACGTCGTCAACGACAACAAGAAAAATTCCGACCAGTTGCGGGCCGACCTCGCCGGTGGAAAAGGCGATCTCGCCTACCTTGCCGTGGACAACGCCGTCGCTATGGTCGAACTTGCCCATCGGGACGTGGTGATTGTGATGGGCGGAGAAGGGTCTCAAAATGAGCTGATCGCGCAACCCGGATTCAAATCGGCTGCCGATCTACGCGGCAAAACCTTGCTGGTCGACGCACCGAATACTGCTTATGCCCTGCAAATGAAAAAAATCCTCTTACTGAGCGGAATGACCGCCGGTAAAGACTACGAGATCAAGCCTTTGGGTGCTACACCACAGCGTCTTGTGGCTATGCGTGAGAACAAGGATTTTGCTGGCTCTATGCTCGGGCCGCCGGTCTCGCTTGTGGCCAAACGGGAAGGCTTTGTAAGCCTCGGCTCGGTGCCCCAGCTGCTCGGCCCCTATCAGGCGGCCGGTTTTTTCGCCGAGCGCGCCTGGGCCAAGGAGCACCACGATCTGCTTGTGGCCTTCCTGTCTGCCTGCATTCAAGCGCAGCGCTGGCTAGTTGACCCCGCGAACAACAAACAGGTCATCGAACTCCTGATCAACGAGTACCACCTCACTCCGGAAATCGCCGACGAAGACTACCAAAGCATGCTCAAGCCGGGCGGGTTTGCGAAAGACGCGCAGTTTGATCGGCAGGGGTTTGAGAACGTGCTGAAACTCCGCGCCGAAGTCGAGGGCCAATGGGACGGACATCCCCCTGCGCCGGAAAAGTACTACGACCCGTCGTATTACGACGCCGCTCTGTCGAAACTGAAATAGGAATCACGAGGAGAAAATCTTGCCTACGCGACTTTTGTACCGATTGCCCGTTCTTTTACTTCTAGCGCTCGCCGAGCATTCCCAAGCCCAACAAAAGGAACGCACGCTCGATGAAATCAAAACCGAGGCTCTCAAGCGCGCCGAAAATGGTATGTATCCTTTGATCGGGCTCGATCCGGCCGACGTCCGTGAAGCGTTCTCGCACATCAACACGACCGACAACGACGAGTGGGCCGCCGCGTTCAGCGCCGTCGCCGACCGATACATGACCGAAGGGAAGTCGTTCCTGGCAAGCGATCCGAAAAAGGCCGATGCCGATTTCATCCGCGCCTGGCGTCTGTACTCCTTCGGGCGCTGGCCCGTGCCCGCTTCCTCCGGCAAACAGCGTGCCTATGCCCAAGCGCTCGAAGCCTTTCTTGCCCACGCAAAAATGATGGATCCACCCCTGGAAGTCGTACACATCCCATTTGAAAACTCGGAAATTGTCGGCTACCTGCGGCTTCCTAAAAACAGGAAAGGCCCGGTGCCGGTGGCAATTGCCATCAGTGGACTCGACAGCCGCAAAGAAGACCTCACAGAAAATTTCGGCGTGGTTCTCGGTTCAGGCATCGGCTACATCGGTATCGATTCACCGGGCACGGGCCAGGCTCCGATCAAGGCCAGCGAAACCTCAGAGCGGATGTTTTCGAAAGTGATCGATTATCTGCAGACGCGGCCGGAAGTAGACAGATCGCGCATCGGTGTAGATGGCCAGAGCTTTGGCGCGTATTGGGCCACCAAGCTTTCCATCGTCGAGCACGCGCGTTTAAAGGCCGTCGTTGCACAATCACCGCCGGTCGACGCGACGTTCGAAAAAAACTTCGTTCTGCAAAAGACGCTGGGCAATCGCGAATATTTGTTCGGGCTTGGACCCGCCCTCATGTCCATCTTCGAAGGCGCCAACAAAGTCGAAGACCTTGGCGAAATTCTTCCAAGGCTCTCACTGGTCAACCAGCACTTGTTGGGCAAACCAACGACCTCAATGCTCGTCATTGCCGGAGCACTGGACACACAAGTACCGATCGCCGATGCATATTTGCTGCTCGGTAGCGGCGACACGCCCAAAGAAGCGTGGATCAATCCGCAAGGCGGCCACTTGGGGCGTCAGCTAAAGATCTGGCCCGATCCGGTCATTTTTCGCAAAGTCCTGGTGCCCTGGCTCGTCCGCAACCTGTCCGAAGACGGCACGCAGTAGAACCTGCCTCGAGTTAATAGGCAAACGGAATTAGCCGAGGCTGCAGGCCTTCGGTGTAAATCCATTAAGAGAAGAACACACCTTGGAAAGCTAATTTGGCCCGGTTTCCGATCGACCATTTGGCTCACGCCGACTCCGGCTCCGAATTCTCCGAACCTGACTCCATTACCCGCTTCATCTTTTCTACGTCCAACTGGCCCTGCCAACGGCTTACCACCAAAGTTGCCACGCCGTTGCCGACAACGTTTGTCAGCGCCCGGCACTCGCTCATGAACTTCTCGATTCCCACCAGCAACGCCAGCGACTGCAAAGGGATCGACGGCACCGCGGATAGAATCGCCGCCAGTGTCACAAAACCCGTGCCCGTCACGCCGGAGCCACCCTTCGAAGCAAATAGTGCAAACAGCAAAATGCCGGCAATTTGCCGCAAAGAAAGATGGGTATTCGTCGCTTGTGCCAGAAACATCGTCGCCAGCGTCAGGTAAATGTTCGTGCCATCGGTGTTGAAGACATATCCGGTGGGGAACACGAGACCGACGACGGAACGTGGTGCTCCCAGGCCTTCGAGCTTGCGCATCATGTCCGGCAGTACCGTTTCCGAGGAACTGGTGCCAAGCACGATCAGCAACTCATTCTTGATATAGGCAATAAACCGGAAGATGGAAAAGCCTGCGAAGTGCGCAATCGTTCCGAGAACCACGACCACAAACAGGAAACTCGAAACGTAAAAGGTTCCCATCAACTTCAGAAGATTGGTCAGGGAGGCCACGCCGTAACTCCCCACTGTAAACGCCATCCCGCCTAATGCTCCGAGCGGCGCCACGCGAACCACTGCGCGTACAATGGAGAAGACCACCTTGTTGGCCACATCGATCCCAACCAGCGCGCGCTTCCCTATTTCCCCCATGTTCGCGATCGCGAAGCCAGTCAGAATAGAGATCAGCAGTACTTGCGGCACCTCCCCGTCCACCAGCGCTCCTACAAATGTCCGTGGAATAAACCCTAAAAGAAATGGGATGAAACCCGTTTCCTTGGTACGGCCCAGAAAAGCCGCCGTTGCCTTGGGATCCAGGCTGGAAGCATCAATGTTGAGGCCTGCCCCGGGATGAAGCGCGAAGCCGACCACGATTCCGATCATTAGCGCCAGGGTGGAAAGCACTTCGAAATAAATCAGCGTTTTTACGCCGAGCGTGCCAACCTTTTTCAGATCGGTCATCGACGCGATACCCTGCACAATCACGCAGAAAATCACCGGTGCGATCATCATGCGGATCAATGAGACAAACGCGTCGCCCAGCGGTTTCAGTGCCACTCCGGCCTTGGGGAAAAGTCCACCGATAACGCAGCCGATCATCACGGCGATCAGCACCTGCACGTAAAGAATCGCGTACCAAGGCCTTGTTTGCCTGCCGGACTCTGCTTTGCTCACGAAACGCTCCCGGACCCCAAGTCAGATTGCAGTTTCGGACCCTTCGATGACATCTCAAGTAACCACGCCTTTGAGCGCTTCGGTGCCGCCGAAGAAACGCTCCACATTGCGCCAAGCCGCCACGCAAAGAAACGCGGTGGACTGCCGCGTAACTCCCGCGATGTGCGGCGTGAACAAGATGCGCTGCGCCGCCTCACCGTGCAACTGCAAGAGAGGATGATCCCTTCCGGGAGGTTCTGCAGAATAAACATCCACGGCCGCTCCGCCGATCTTTCCAGTTTCGAGTGCCGCCGCCAGAGCGGCCTCGTCCACAACGCCTCCCCGTGACGCTTGAACGAGCACAGCGGCGGGTTTCATCAGCGAAAGTTCGCGAGAGCCGATCAGGCCGGTCGTTTGCGGGAGCAATGGGACGTGCAAGCTTATGATATCGGCCGAATGCAACAATTCCTCCAGCGCACACGGGGTTGCGCCCGACGCGGCGGCTGCGCGCGGATCGCGTGGCGCGGGATCAGAAAAGAGAATCGAACACCCCTGCTTTCGAAATGCCGACGCCACAGCGACACCGATGACGCCGAAGCCAACGATTCCCGCGGTAAGGCCGTCGAGGCCCGGAAGACTGCCGGCAATCATGCGTGCGCGAAAATCCTTGTAGTTGCCCCGGCGAATTTCTCGATCGGCCCACGCGAATCGCCGCAGAACAACGCTCGCCGTGGTCACCACATACTCGGCCACAGCTTGGTTGCTGCCGCCAGGAACATTGGCAACGGCGATCCCACGCTGCTTTAACCAAGCCAAATCCAACCGGTCGAGGCCGGCTCCAGTGACCTGCACAAACTTGACCGAAGACCCTTCGAACAAGGATGCGGGTAGCTTCGGACCGACAGCAGGAATCACCAGTGCTCGCGCCTTTCCCATAAGCGCTGGAACGTCAGGGTCGTTCCACGCACGATACACCACTTGCAGCAACCCGGACGGCATGGCGCCCACACGCTGAAAATCTGCTTCCGGGCGCAGACAGAGGACGTCGCAGCTCATGATTACCCGAGCGGCCCGGCCGAAACACCTGGCTCTTGGGTCCCCGCCGTGATATCGGGAACAGGAAAAAAGCAGAGCAACAGCAGCGGTTGCGTTCCTGTGTTTTGGGTAAGGTGTTTTTCGCCTGCCGGCACCAGCAGCGTGTCTCCTGGTTTCAGGTGAAACTCGCCGCTGTCGGCCAACGTAGTGCCTTCACCAGCCAGGACAAAGATACATTCCTCGAAATCGTTGTGTTGGTGCCGGGCCCGGGGAGGTTCGCCCGGCCGTGGCACGGGGATCTCCGCCAGCCGCAACGTCACGTTCCGCGAGCCACGGGCGCCCGAAACAATTTCGAGCGCCTTGCGACCGGGCAGGCCAAGCGGTTTGGCCTCCACCTGTTTGAACAACTTTGCCATCAGAGCGCCTTGTCGAGTTTTCCTACTTCCGCAACACCGCCTTGAATGCGGTCGAGTTCCCTGAAAATCTCCGTGGAACGCGCGGCGATAGAATCGGAAATCGCCGCCACCATCTTCCCCGCCTTTTCCACCGTGGCATGTTGCGGGCTTCCATACCAGCCGGTGGGCGCAATCGAGCGAACGTCGGTCAGTACCGGTTGGTAGGCGCGCGTACGGCGCAATGCATCCACGTTATGACCGTGGGCGTGGTCGGAGGAGTAATCGATCCGGTTGAGATGAACGAGGTCCGGCCGATATGCCAGCACCGCCAGAGCCTCGATTTCGCCGCCATGGGTCAGTCCGCCGCACTCCTTGCCGTAAAGCTCCTCGGCGACGAAACAAGCTTGCACAGTCAACACCGTCAATCCATGTTTGCGGTGAAGATGATCGGCGGCCACCGCCAGCGGTGGAATGTTCATCTCGTGCCAGTTTAGGATCAGCAGGTATTTGGCGCCGTGTCTTGCCATACAAGCGCAGGTCTCTTCGACCAAGCGAATGTAGGTTTCCGGGGAAAGCGTGATAGTGCTTTCAAACGGCATGTGAATCGGCGTTACACCGAGCGGCCCGCCAGGGAGGACGAGGCCGTCCATGCGCACGGCCACGGCGTGCGCAATGATGTTAGCGGCAAAGATGTCGGTGCCTGCCGGCAAATGAGGGCCGTGCTGTTCAACGCTCCCCTGCGGCAGAATCACCAGCGGGTTTCTCTCGAGTTGCGTGGCAATTTCCGGTTGTGTGAGGTCGGTGAGATATCGGCTCGGTAGCATGCGGTCGTCTCAGGCTCCCATCCTACTTTGCACTTCCTGCAAAACGTGCGCGATGCGGACATAACGCCCGTGTTCGTCAATGGACTTCAGGGCCGCGTTGACGATGGCCACCGCGACGTTGCCGTTGTAAGCGCTCAGTTCATTGGATTTTCCGGAACGGCAGCTTTCCGCAAACATTTCCAGCTCCGCGCGGAACATGTCGCTCTCCGGAACCTTTAGTTCCTCCCGTTTCGCGAAGCCACCCTTGCCCCGTTGAACATAGAGTGTGGAGCTCCGGTGCAATTGGTCGGGCGTGTCCCAGGTGTCAAAATCGATTTCGTAATGCATCAATCCTGCCGAGCCGAAAACGCGCACCGCGAAAATTCCCGGAGAAGTCCAGCAGGACCCCACATAGCCGACCTTGCCGTCGATGAACTTCAACAGCGTCATCGACTGGTCGTCTACCTCGGCTCCGACGGGAGAAAGCTTCGAGGCCATCGAGCTGGCTTCCACGATTTCGCCACCCAGATAATGCAGGACGTCGAACATGTGAATCGCCAGCTGTGACAACGGCCCGCCCGGCGCGCGGTCCTTGTACCAACGCCAGGTCTGGGGCGTTAGTTCGAGGGCGCGGTTGTTGGAAAAATTCGCTTCGAGGAAGGCCACGCGTCCGAGTTCTCCTTTATCGATTGCTTCGCGCATCTTGCGAATGCCACCCATCAAGCGCGCACTGTGGCCGACCGTTACCGTGATTCCACATTTTCGCTCCAGTTCCGCTATCTGCAATCCGTCGGCGAGTGTGCTGGCGATAGGCTTCTCAGTGTAGACATGCTTTCGCGCCGTGGCCACAAGCTCCGCCATCGGCAAGTGCTGCTCGTTGGGAACGGTCAGGATCACCCCTTCAATGGAAGGATCGGCAAGAATCGCTTGCATGTTCGAGGTGCAGGGCACCTTCATTTCCGCCTGGAATGCGTCGCGCTTTTCCTGCGAGCGGCTGTATCCGGCAACAATCGTCAGTTTGTCCGATTTGGCGGCGGCCCGGGTCAGCACCTTGGCCCAGCGCCCGAGACCTACGATTGCGACTTTGACAGGAGCCGAAGTCACGATGACCTCGAACGGGAATGGGGTAGGACGTGGATGGCTCGGAGGGGTTGCATGAATGGCCTGCCCATAGTACCGTATTACGAGAATATGAGACAGTCAAGCCCTTCTTCGTTTTCGATTGCCTCGCTGGCGACGATTCCTAAGTCGGCCGCGCCGTTGCGGCGGCAAGTCTTGCTCGAGTTGCGTCAGTCGATCATCTCCGGCCGGTTGAATCCTGGCAATCGCCTGGTCGAACGAGAACTGATCGCGATGATGGGCGTTTCGCGCACGGTGATTCGCGAAGCACTACGGCAGCTCGAGTCCGAGGGGCTCGTTGCCATCATCCCAAACAAAGGTCCCGTCGTGCGTAAGCTGACTTTGGAAGAAGCACAGGATCTTTACGCGATCCGGTCGGTGCTCGAGGGCCTGGCGGCGCGCCTGTTCACCGAACATGCGGACCATGCACAGGTCGAGGAGCTCGACCGGGCGCTGCAAGGCGTCGCCGATGCGTATGAGATGGGCGACCCGGAGCGCATCCTGGAAACGAAGAACGCGTTTTATGACGTGCTGTTTGCCGGCGCCCGCAGCCAAACGTTGTCTTCAATGATTGCCATGCTGCACGGTCGTATCCGCCGCTGGCGGGCCATCGGCTTGTCGCATCCGCAACGGACCAAGCAGCGCCAGCAGGAGAGCATGCGCAATCTGCGCGTGATGATGAAAGCCGTGCGGGCCCGGGATGCACGGGCAGCCGAGCAAGCCATTCGCGACGACGTACAAAGAGCAGCGGCCGAAGTCAACCGGCTGCTGGCAAAGGACCATCCGGCTTCTTCGGGGGCGCCTGCGACGCCGCAATAATCCACACAGATTCTGTTTCATCCTGAGAAAGAGAAGCACAAATGATCACGCATTTCATCGTGCATGACAAAGCCGACAGTGTCGGCGTGATGGTGGTCGAAAACATCCAAGGGGGCCAAGATCTGACCGGATGGATCATGGAAACCGATGAGACCATCACGGTC
>Ga0126371_10001957_pt1 | contig 17628 bp, 16 predicted proteins | sample PanSoiMetaPlot_4_FD_110145 | JGI IMG/M metagenome (GOLD analysis project Ga0126371, IMG submission 110145) | Tropical forest soil microbial communities from Panama - MetaG Plot_4 | ecosystem: Environmental > Terrestrial > Soil > Tropical forest > Bulk soil | place: Panama | collected 2016-02-17 | reverse complement strand
AGCCCGTGGTATGTAGTACCCGCCGACAACAAGTGGTTCACTCGAGCGGTGGTTGGAGCTGCCATCGTGGATACGCTGGCGTCTCTTGATCTGGCGTATCCCAAGGTTGACAAGAAGAGACGTGAGGAAATTGCAAGTGCAAGGACATTGTTGCAGTCGAATAACGGCGGCGTCAACAAAGCGGCCGCGTGAGAGCCTGTCGAAATTTTTCCTTGGCCCCCGAATCGGGGGACCGGGCAGGCGCGAATCGCTCTATGGACGTAGCGCCACTGCCCTCCGCGGCATCAGTTGGTAAAATGTCGCCATTTCACGCATTGACTCCGGAAAAAGTGAAGGAGCGCACAGGGTCGAAAACGTGGGATAAGCCGTTGAAAACATGTGATGACTTACTCTCGTTTTCATAGAGTTTCGCGGGCCGCAGGCCCTAACTGACACTTGTGCAAATGCCTGATTACGGCAGTGGACATGTCTGGTTCGGCCTGCCGTCTGTTAATGAGGACTGGTTAGTCGGGCGATGGCGGAGACGCAACCATCAACTCGATTGTTTTGTGGATCGTATTCGGTTGAGAACGTTGTCGAATTCCACTCGCAACTCAGCGCTGACTCTTTCCGCCCAGCAAGAATCGCTGGCTAAGTCCTAGCGTACCGACGTAAACGTTTTAACTCGGCATAATCGACCGCTCCCAGGCAGAGCGCAATGTACAGTTTGCCCCGAAATTCTACTTCTGATTGCTGAACGCTGGCAGATTGTTGGAGATTTTGTTTCGCGTGCATGGGCCTATCGCTCGTACAATTTCTTAGGCCTCTGGCACTAAGACCGCTACATGTCGCCCTCCCAGCGATCCTGAAGTCTTGAATTTCCCAGCTGGTGCAACGAACATCCCGTTCCCCTCGATCTGCAAGCTCGCACCTTGCGTTCCAGTCCCGCTGATCGTTACATCGGGCCGATACTGAAAAATCCGTGCTAATTGCATATTCGACCGTACCATTGACGATCACATCCTTGGTAAACGCACCGCTCCGCTGCTTCGTTTGGCGGCGGAGGGCTACTTCCCACTCGAAGGAGATTCGGGCGATCCTACCGGTTTCTCGGTGGATGCAGAAGTTGCCGCGTGCGTTGACCTGAGTCCGACGCCTTGGGATTGGTCTGTGTCGGTGGGCGAAAGAAAGGAACAGTTCGCGGAGTCCGTGTCCGAACTCTCGACTAATTATTTCGCTCCGTTCTCCAGGCGAGCGGCGACCAACCTGGCATCCAGCTTTGTAAAGCCCTGCCTGTGGTGGGAGCTACCGACTTCTTCCTCTCCAGTGCTGCCTGCAAATAGCACGTTCCCACACGTTCCCACGCTCGTGCTCAGCGGAGAGCTGGATCTTCATCAGTGTCTCTTCGGACAAGAGAGTCGCGGCATTGTTCTCAGACAGTGTTTCTGTGACAATTCCGGAAGGCGGCCACAAGCCGATAACCTATCTATATTCTGGAGCGTTCTGTGCCGCGAACATTGCGTCGGACTTCCTGGAAAATCTGAAGCTCGCGGATACCAGTTGCGCGCGGGCAGCTTACTACATATGGCCAGCGGTTGGGCGTTTTCCGCTCGTAGCACAAGATGCTCTCCCGGCTGAGGTTGATCCTGAGGGGGGCAATAAGGCCAGGATTTCTGAACGGAAAGTAGCCACCGTTGCAGTTGCAACTGTGATTGATGCGGCATCGCTGTGGCGTAAAGCCGACGCCGCAGTGAGGACTTCACCATCAACGTGCTCTCTTCGTTACGGGTGATGGCGCAGGTCTGCGGGAGGGAACTTTTCATGCTGACTACAACGATACCTTGACGATCACGCTCACGGATTGTAGCTGCTGAACGCAAAGTTGGTACTGGCAAGCACGTAATTGAGCAGTGCTGTTTCGTCAACACGTACGCGCACCAGATTTGCCCCTTGCATCGTGTGCACTTCCTTCAATGGGACGGGCGCGGATGGAAGCAACCAGTTCCTTCACCTCGTCGGCCGCATTGAGGCTGGAAAAACGTTCACCGATTCCGGCACCGCGAGATGCCATTAACCGAACGCACGACGCGTTTTCGCACTCATTATTGGACGAGTCGATGCTAAGGGTACCGATACAGCGATGAAATCGGGTTCAGGTTCCCTTCATATTCACCGTCTAGTATGAACAAGTGGCGGTCTGGCGAGGCGGATGCGCGAATGGAGTCTCTGGAGATCTCATGTCGATTCGGAACCTGTTTTCATGGCTACTGATCGTAACAGCTTCGTTCACTCTCAGCGCACACTCCTTCGCTCAAGGAGAATGGGCTGTCGAAAAGACGTTTCACGTTGGCGGGGAAGGCGGGTTCGACTACATCACAGCTGATGCAACGGGTCACCGTCTCTACGTCCCGCGCAGCACACACACGATGGTCATCGACGCTGATTCGGGTGCGATGGTTGCCGACATTACCGGTCAGAAACACAATCATGGTGTTACCGTGGCTCCCGAACTCGCACGAGGATTCATCAGTGACGGTGCCGGCTCGATTGTAGTGTTTGATCTCAAGACCAATGCAGTCCTGGGAACCGTGGCCGCGAAAGACGATGCAGACGGCATTGTCTACGACAAGAGCACCGGGCTGGTCCTGGTTGCTTGCGGCGATGCAGGCGTGTTGATCACCCTCAAGGCAGACGCCGATCCAAAGACAGCGGTGATTGATGCACCCATCGAGTTGGGCGGCAAGCCGGAGTATCTGGCGGTGGATGGTGCCGGCAAGGTCTATGTAAATCTGGAAGACAAGAACCAAGTCGCTGTGGTCGACCTTAAGGCTCGGAAAGTACTCGCACACTGGCCGGTCGCTCCCGGCGGTTCTCCGGTCGGCTTAGCCATTGATACGAAGAAGCACAGACTCTTCATCGGATGTCGCAAACCGCAGAAGATGGTCGTCATGAACACAGACGATGGTAACGTAGTTGGCGACTTACCTATTGCTGCGGGCGTGGACGCAACGCGCTGGGCCGGTAATCAGGCATTCGCGAGCACCCGCGAAGGTAAGCTCAGCATCGCCGAGGAGAAGGGTGACAAGTGGGAGATTGTGCAGACCGTGACGACCGGACTTGGCACCAAGACCATGGACCTCGACAATGAGGCGCACAAAATCTACTTGCCAACCGTGGAGTTCGAAGAGGCGAAGCCGGGGTCGCGTCCCGCGGCCAAGGCGGGAACGTTTATGATAGTCGTCGTGGGGCGACAGTAGCATATTCCTATGGCACGATCTTGGGTAAACACGTGATCAAACTCAAACCCCCTGTGGCGGGGTCAGTGAGTGAAATGGCGTTTCGCCAACACGAACCGCAGCAACAACCAGACGAGTGCAACAAGTAATCGCACAAAAAAAACCGGACCGGCAACACGGCATCTTCGGAGCCACGCATTCCGGCACACGTACCGCACGTGGCTGGATTCGGTCGGTACGCCGGTCGGTGTACAGCAACGTCTGATGCGTCACGCAGACATCCGAACGACGATGAACATTTACGGTGACGTGGTGACGCCTGACGTGCGCGAAGCAAGCGATAAAGTCGCAATGCTGGCCCTGTACGCAGGTGAAACGGCAGGGAAGGTTCGTATCCCATTGAAAAGATGGTGGGCGCTATAGGATTCGAACCTATGACTTCCACCGTGTGAAGATGGCACTCTACCGCTGAGTTAAGCGCCCTGAATTCGCTAGGCCGGGGTGGGACTTGCTCTTGCTTCCGGATCAACAAGTTGCGTCGTGGAGTGGTCTCCACGTGAAAAGGATTCTAGCGGTTTTTAAGCGTGGTGTCCACGGACCGTTGGAGGCCGCTGGCGTTCTTGATCAATTGGCTTGTGCGGGTAGGTCCAGCGTGTTCAGGGTTTTGGGGACGCTGTCCTCATGCGTAATTGATGGTTGCGCGAAAGGCCACACACGCCCCGGGATTACACGCGGACCGGAAATGCCACCGTGATGGAGCGTCCCGGTGAAATCCGTTACCAAAAGTTCAATCGACGCAGCTTTTAACTCAGAGAGAGAGATGTTTTGAACTCTGTAATGCAACCAACCTTCTCGCGCGACCCCGGTAAGCAAGGGGTGGGCCAGATCGATCGGTGGCATCTCTTCGTTTGCGGTTTTGAGACGGCGGATTCCGGTGGAGTCTTCTTCTTCGGTGAGTTTTCCCAAACGCCAGTTCTGAAGATCTTCCGGAACTCGCTCTGGCTCGACCACGGAACTGTTCGGCGTGTTGACTCGCAGCTGGATTGCAGTGATGTTCACAGGGGACAAAACCTTGCTGACCAGCCAGCAACGCGCGAATAGTTCGAACTGCACGGTTTCGTTCGGATCTGAAATTTCGTGGAACTTGCCGTTATGCATGGGGCGGGCATGCAATTCTTTCACAAGGACTAAAAGCAATCCTCGCGTTCGAGGTTTTTGCGACGGTCCGCGATCACTCGTTGCCAAGATCAGGACGCCAGCCACAAGACAAGCCGCCGCGATCACGAGTCCAAATGTTCCACCCGTAACCAAGCCAACGACGCCCCCGCAACTGAGTACGAATACCCCCAGCGACCGTTTTCCCATCGTGTCCCAATAAACGAATAGTGACTAGGTAGGCATTGAACCATTGTAGGTGGAGTCCGTGTTTCTTCACAGCCGAAAATGGAGAGGCTTCAACGTAGCTCGAAATCGGGTGGAGATCGTGGCGAAGGTGATGATCACAGGTCTGGAGCAAGGCTCGGCCCGATTTCACCTGGAGTACACGCGCCTTTCGGCACGACCCCCTCAACAGGTGGGGAAAGAAAATCGGACCGAGCCATTCTTAACGTAAATTCCGGCATCGCAAACCGTCGTTGCCGAGTGGCAACGATTGTTGACGATGTCGTGATCTATAGCGTGGCAGGTTGCCCGTGGGGAGTTTGCCGCCGCAGCGACTATCGCGATGAGTTGAGCATCAGCGAAACGCTGCGGGCTGTCAAAAATTGAAGGAATGCCCCATCACGATAGCTGCGGTTAAAAAAGACCAAAAGAAGCAACAATCAGGACTGCGCCCTGCAGCACACGGTGGCGGAATACAGGTGAGTTGCGCACCGGTTCCGCATATAGTTGCAAACAAAGTCCATTCCGGCGGCCGGGCCGCCCGTGGTAGCCTTTGTCCGGAGCACTTGTAGTCGGCCCTGTCTCGCTCGGGAGCAGCCGATGTCACGAACACCTTAGTTTTAACCCTGATGCCGTTCTCCAACGATCCCCCGCGCCCCCAGGTAAGTCCTTCGCGCAAAGCGAGTTCCGAGGACATTCCCGGGGAGCGTTCGGAGCAACTTTCTGATCCGGACGGGGTTGATACCGATGTGAGCAGCGTAGCCATGGATCGGGGGCTTCTCGCGCTGGGGTCCATCGGCCCCCAGCCAGCTGCGGAAACAACGGCACAATTGCCCGGTTCCGCGGTCGGGTTGACCGATGCGGACGTCATGTTGCGGGTGAAGGCGGGCGACGAGTCTGCTTTCGACTACCTGGTCCAGAAATACCGCCGCGCGATGATCAGTTTCATGTACCGCATGACGCATAATTCTGCGGCTGCTGAAGATCTGGCGCAGGAGGTGTTTCTCAGGGTCTATCGCTCACGTACCGGGTACGAAGCGAGCGCGAAGTTTACCACCTGGTTGTATCGGATTGCGACCAATCTGGCGGTAAACCACGCGCGCGATACCCGGCACGAACGGCCTGAAAATCAGGTGAGCCTCGACGAACCGGACGAGGAGACTGGGACTACGATGGATGTAGCAGACAGTTCCCTGACCGTCGAACAGGCGATACTGCGGCGCGAGCGGATGGCTGCGATTCGCGCCAAGGTGCAAGCTCTGCCAGAGCGGCAGAGAATGGCTGTGATCATGCACAAATATCAGCAGATGGACTATAAGCAAATCGCCGAGGTCCTGAAGCTGAGTGAGTCGGCGACGAAGTCCTTATTGTTCCGCGCATACGAAACGCTGCGCGAACAACTGAAAGAATTTTTGTGAGGAAGTGGAACCATGAAGTGCGATGAAATCCAGGAAATGATGCTGGATGTGGCATCAGGCACAGGCGCGGCGACGCCGATGCTGAACGAACATCTGCGTGGCTGCGCCGCGTGTGCGGACAAGTTTGCGGGAATGCAGGAGACGATGGCACTGCTCGATGAGTGGCAGGCGCCGGAGCCGTCTCCCTATTTTGATACGCGCTTTGCAGCGCGCATGCGCGAGGAGCGGGCGAAGCCGCAGCGTGCGGCATGGTTGTCGTGGTTTCGAGCCCCAGCTCTTGCGGGAGCACTGGCATTGATGTTGATGGTGGCTGGCGGAGTGAACTGGTTTAACGCGCGGAACGGCGGCGGTCCGAAGGTTGCCGGCAATGAACATCCGCAGCCGGCGATTGAAGCCGTTCCTGGCACTGCAGTTGGTGATCTGCAGGCTCTCGACGAGAAGGATGAGGATCTGTACGCGAACTTTGACGTCCTGGACGATTTGCAGTCCCCGGATGCCGACGCAGATCAGACCGAGAATCCGTAAAGGCGAAGACTTCGTTAGCAGTTGTGGTAGACGTTTGGCGAATTAGAACAAGACGTCGGGGAGAAGCGGTGAAGAGCAAGTACATTTCGAACACGATGGCAGTGGCATTGATGTTGATGCTGGCATTGATGTTGATGCTGACCTTGCCGTCGTTTGCTCAACGCCGTAACCAGAATCCGCCGACCCGGCATGAATCGCGGCAAAGTTCTGGTCCGCGCAATCAGCCGGCGCGCAATTACGGGCAAAACCGGTCCATGCATGAAAACGCCCGCCCGATGAACAATTATGGGCAGCGCCAGTCGTATCGATCGCGCTCATACTCGCAGCCGCCGCAGTCTTATTCGCGCATGCAGCAGTCGCAGCCGCGGGGTTATACACCACCGGCGCAGCGACCCTATCCTCCCAACCGGCCACAGCCCGGGATGCAAAATGAAGCTTCGCGGTACGGGCAGCAACCGACACGCGAGGTTCCGCGCCCACCGACGCAGAATTACGGGCGTCCGCAAAATTATGAACGTCCTGCGCAACCACCAAATTATGGGGCGCAACAACAAAAAGAAGTCGCACATCCGCCAACGAGTCCGGCTCCGAATCCATCGCGCGTAGCGACGCCGCCTTCGACCTTTGGCCAGACAGGGAACCGTGAGGTTCCCCGACCACCGCAATCCCTTGGTGGAGTTCCGGCGAGTGCAGCTGCCGGAGGTGCAGCTTCTGGAAATGCTGCGACACGCAATGTTCCTCGGCCACCGGCGAGCCGCGGCGGCGAGTGGTTACGCTCGCATCGTGAACTGCCGCCCGCCGAGCAGCAGCGCGCGTTGCAAAGCGATCCGCAGTTCAACAAGCTGTCTGGTCCGCAGCAACAGCAGCTTCAGAACCGACTGCAGCGCTTCAACAGCCGGCCGCAGCAACAACAGCAACAGATCTTGAACCGGGCGAAGACGTTTAACAGCCTTTCGCCTCAGCAACAATCGCAGGTGCGGCAACTGAATTCGCAGTGGAAGCAGTTGACTCCCGACCGTCAACGGGCGATGAAGTCTGCGATCGGCGATCTGCGCTCGATGCCTCCCGATCAGCGTGAAAAGGCCCTGGATTCACCGAAGTATCAGGGATTCTCGGAACAGGAACGCAACATGCTTCGTCAGACATCGAAACTTCCGCTTGCGCCCGCGCAAACCACCGTCCCGCGCCCGCCACAGCAATAGCGGGCTGATTGCTGAGACATCCAAATCATTTTTGCGTGGATTCTAGCTGCGCAACATATTCCTTACGATAAAGAACACATTGGCAGGACGTTCGGCGAGGCGCCGCATGAAATAGGGGTACCACTCGGTGCCGAATGGAATATAAACGCGCATCCGCCATCCGTCGCGGACAAGACTCTGTTGCAAGTCGCGGCGAATCCCGTGGAGCATCTGGAATTCGAATGAGTCGCGCGGAATGTTTTCGCGCGTGGCGAATGCCTTCGTCTCGTTGATGATGTTTTCATCGTGCGTGGCGAGTCCGTGGTAGACGCCGCTTTTGAGCAGGATCTTCATCAATTTGATGTAATTCGCGTCTACCTCTGATTTTTTCTGGAAGGCGACGTCGGGCGGCTCTTTGTAAGCTCCCTTGCACAGCCGAATACGGATGCGATCGGCAAGCAGCTTTTCGACGTCGGCTTCGGCACGCAACATGTACGACTGAATGACCGCGCCGACCCGTCCGGCGTGGCCGGGCATGCGGTGCAATTCATGTACGAAATCGAGCGTGCGCTGCGTGTAGTGAGAGCCTTCCATGTCGACCCGGACAAAGTTGGGTGGATTTAAGCCAGCGGCTTGCTGGACAAGTCCGGTGACGAGATCGCGCGCCAACGTCTCGTCGATATCGAGGCCCATGTGCGTGAGCTTGAGGCTCACGTTGGCCTCGAGCTTATTGGCGGCGATCTGATCGAGGAGCTGGTGGTAAAGCTGGGCGCTGGCCCGCGCCTCCTCGATGTTGGTGACGTTCTCACCGAGGTTGTCGACGCTGACTGTAATTCCCTTTTTGTTAAGTTCAGCAGCGGCGCGGATCGCGTCAGCGACCTGGGTTCCTGCGACAAAGCGGCTGGAAAGACTTTGGCCGATCGCCGATTTCTCGGCGATGGATCGCAAAGAGCGGCTCTCAGAAAGAGAGATGAAAAGCGCTCTTAGCACGGACTGCCGTCCGCGCGACAGGTGTTAGGGTGCATCACCCCTGAGACGTGCATGCGGGTCACAGGAAGTTGTATCACAAACGGGCGGGCGAAGCGGTGTGACCGCAATCACTCTCAGCGCCCTTCGGCGTCACGTCCGCGCAAGGTCATGCAGGTGCTTGAAGCGCGGGCGACCAGGCTTCCTTTCTCATCAATGACATCGCACTCGGTCAGGCCCACGGTACGGCCGCGCTTGACCACTCGGCCTTCAGCGGTCAACTGCGCGTTCCAGATGGGTTTGAGGAAGTTGATTTTCAGTTCGAGGGTCGTGAAGCTTTCATCTTCGTCGAGAGTGGTCGCGTACGCGATGCCCATGGCGGCATCGGCTATATCACACAAGATCCCACCATGCAGCGTGCCCATTGGGTTCGCGTGCTGCGGGCCGGCTTCGAAGATGACTGTGGAGCGGCCTTCGGAAACTCCGACCAGTGTGAAGCCGATCAGTTGCGCTACCGGTGGCTTCGGAATTTCTCCACGAACCGCGGCATGCAACTGGTCAAGCATGCGCGGTTTTTTCACGGGCGGTTCTGTCATGCCAAATTTCCTCTTTGCAGGATTGCCGACGTTTTCAGATTCCGTCACTTCGCAACGACCGATCTCTCAGAGGAAGATCTCGTCGACGTAGCACCAGCGCCAGTCTTCTCCCGACTCGAATGACTGCATCACGGGATGCTTCGTCTCGTGAAAGTGTTTGGTGGCGTGCTTATTCTTCGAAGAGTCGCAGCAGCCGACGTGGCCGCACTCCAGACACAAGCGCAGATGCACCCAGGTGTCATGCATCTCAAGACACTCCTTGCATCCCTTGCCGCTGGGAGTAACTTTTTTGATTTGTTTCTGATGACTACATGTTTTCGCCACAAGTTGCCTCAGTTCTGTTTCGCGCTCAGAGCCTCGCGTACGGCGGCGTCGATCGCGAACGATTGAAACCAGTTCGGATAAAGCGGAGCCGGCGCGGTCACTTGGTCCAGTTCGGCCAATTCGTCTGCCGAGAGCTGAAGATTGGCAGCGCCAAGATTGTCGTCAAGTTGTGAAGGCTTGCTGGCGCCAAGCAGAATCGTGCTGACGTACGGCTTCGCCAGAACCCACGCAAGGGCGATCTGTGCGACGGTTGCCCGATGGTTCGTGGCGATCGTACGCATCTTCTCGATCAGGTCGTAGCCTCTTTCTTTATCGATTGGAAGAATATCGAAACCGGTGAGACGGCCCTTGCCGCCGGTGGGATCCATGCGCGTATAGCGGCCGGAGAGAAATCCGCTGGCGAGCGGGCTCCATACTACAATGCCGACGCCCGCGTCCTGGCAGAACGGGACGACTTCGTGCTCAAGATCGCGCCCGACCAGCGAGTAATACATCTGCGCTGAGATGAATGGTGAGTATCCGTGCTGCTTCTGAATACCGATGAATTTCGCGCCCTGCCATGCGGTGAAGTTCGAGAATCCCACATAACGCACCAGCCCGCGCGTGATGAGATTCTCAAGCGCCCGCGCCGATTCTTCAAATGGTGTGTAGGCATCGAAACGGTGAATGGAAAGCAGATCGATGTAATCCGTTCCGAGGCGCTTCAGACATTGTTCGGCGGAGTTAAGAATGTGCCGAGCGGAACTCCCGGATTGCGTGATGGCCTCACCACTGCGAAAACCGATCTTGGTGGAGACGATTACGTCTTTGCGGCGAGGGCCCAAAGCCTTACCGAGCATGACCTCCGACTGGCCGCCCGCGTAGCTGTCGGCCGTATCGAAGAAGTTGATGCCCGCGTCGAGGCTGCGCGCAACCAGCGCATTCGCGTCTTCCTGTCCGGTCTTCCAAACCGCGCCCATCTGGCCCTGATCGTGACCAAACGTCATGACCCCAAATGCCAGGCGTGAGACGACAAGACCGCTATTTCCGAGTCGCGCGTATTGCATTGATCTCCGTAAGGCTACAGGGCTTTCGACGCAGAGACATGCGAGGAAGATTCAAAACTTGGGAAAACAGCGACGATGAACGTGGCTCCGATGGTAAGGCGCCTCCCCGACTCGTTTCGCCTCGTCGAGGGCAAACTGTCGTAGCTACTCTCACTCCGGATGCTCTTCCAGGAATCGCTCAGCCTCGATCGCCGCCATGCAACCGGTTCCGGCAGCGGTAATCGCCTGGCGATAACGCCGATCGACGACATCTCCGCAAGCAAATACGCCGGGAACGCGCGTGAAGACGTAATCGAGCGTTTTCAGGTAGCCCTCTTGATCCATGTCGAGCTGCCCTTCGAACATCTTGGCGTTGGGTTCGTGGCCGATCCCAAGGAACAATGCACTCGTCGGAAAGTCGTACTTTTCGTTTGTCTTTACGTTACGTAACGTCAGCGACGTGACTTCTTTCTTGCCCACGTCGTGAACATCTTCGACAACGGTGTCAGTCAAAAAGGCAATCTTCTCGTTCTTGCGCGCGCGGTCGAGCATGATCTTCGAAGCGCGGAAAGTATCACGGCGGTGAATGATCGTCACTTTCGTGGCGAAGCGCGTGAGGAAGTTGGCTTCCTCCATGGCGGTGTCGCCACCGCCGACCACAACGATGTCTTTTCCGGAAAAGAAGAAACCATCGCACGTGGCGCATGACGAGACGCCATGGCCGATCAACTGCTGCTCGTGTGGCAATCCGAGCCAGCGAGCCGACGCTCCGCTCGCGATGATCAGGCTCTTCGTGTGAACCTGGTTTTTGCCAACGTGCACTAGGAATGGCCGCTTGCTCAAATCGGCGCTGGTGACGTGCCCCAGCTGATATTCGGCGCCAAAACGCTGTGCTTGCTTGCGCATGTTCTCAATCAGTTCGGGTCCCTGAATACCTTCGGGGAAACCGGGAAAATTTTCTACCAGCGTAGTGATCGAAAGCTGGCCGCCGGGCTCGTGGCCTTCAATGACAAGCGGCTTTAAATTGGCGCGTGCGCTGTAAAGAGCGGTTGTGTGTCCGGAGCAGCCCGAACCAATGATAACGACGTTGCGAATGTCCATATGCCTGACTGTTAGATTGCGGAAATCAAATTTGGGTGCAAACGGGAGCTAGTCGATCTTGCCACGATGTTGTGAAGAAACAGATAACCGTAAAGAAGGCAAAGGATATCCGTAAATATGCGCAGAGAGCAACCGCGAAGGGTTCACTGCTTATCAGGAACCGACTTTGCCGATTTCGGCGCTGAGTGATGGGGAGCCGCCGATCCGGTCTTACCGGACGACTTCGTTGCCATTGAGGCCACACGAGTCAGCTCGTCGGGCACAATCCGGCGTGCGTTGAGCAGCGCCCTGTAATTGCTCATGATCGAGGATGCATTGGTAAACAGCGGCTCGTAGACGCTTTGATCGGGTGGGGGACCGCCTTCCGAACCCGTGCATCGGGCGAGCACAACCGACGATTTTCCGAAGCGTTCGAGTTTGATGCGGCTCGCAGGCGTCGACGTGCCCAGCATTGCCGCCGGTGATGTCACGGCCGATGCACTGTCCTCGATAGAAAGCTGGACGAGATCCTTGGGATCGCGCACGTGCAGCACCAATGTTTCGACCATGTTCTTGCCGTCGTTGCTGAAGGAATACTGGACGGTCGAGAACGATGCTTGCGCCGTGAGGTCGCGCCGCACACGTACCCAGTTCGCAGTCGAAGGCTCGTCGGACATCTGCGCGCTCTGGCCAGCCTGCAGAAAACCCGCGCCCTCGGAAAGACTCGATCGGCCGCGCGCAACTTCGAAATCGTCACTGAATGCAGGCTGCTTCGGCACGTGGGACAAAGCAGAGGAAATTTCTTTTTGCTCGTCGGCCGACGGGGTGCAGACGTTCAGCACGTTTACCTTCACCTGTGGCTGCTGCTGGGCTAAGAGGAATGATGCGGCCGCGAGGACGGCTGCCAGGGGAAATAAGAATTTGGGGAGCACGAACGTCATTCTAAACGACGGCGCGTGAAGGGCGGAATTTACAACTCAGCCACACCGGCACGACAGTTCTAGCCAGTTTCTTTAGAATCCCGACATGGCAAATCTGGCTTTGGTTTATGGCATGCGTCTGCTGCCGCTGGACGATTTGGCAGAAATCAGCGAAGCAACGATCAAGCTCAAGAACGGCCGCGAGGCGCACGTCACGATGCACGTGCTCGAAGGCAGCAAAGAAGATATCGAGAAGCAATTAAAGACGAGTCTCGAAGCGTTCTTCGATTTCTATCCTGAAATCTGATTTTTTGGCGCCGAAGGGCTGCCGACCACAGCAACGCCGAAAACCTACGGCTGGTACCCGGGCCCGCGCAGCACCTTGCCAGGCAATTTGCCGGTCATGCGGCCCTCTTCGATCACCGGCACACCGTTTACCAGAACGAATTCCATTCCTTTTGACAGCTGGTTCGGTTCTTCGAAGGTGGCAACATCTTTGATCTGCGCTGGGTCGAAGACGACGATGTCGGCCCACATGCCGGCTTTCAGCACACCCCGGTCGTTAAAGTGCATTCGCTGAGCCGCCAGCGCGGAAAACTTGCGGATCGCATCTGCAAGGGTGAGCTTCTTCCCTTCGCGAACATACTTGCGGAGGATGCGCGGAAACGTTCCGTAGGCACGCGGGTGGGGATGCTCCTGTCCGAGAATGCCCTCGGGCGACGCTCCCGAAGAATCGTTGTTGATGGAAACCCAGGGCTGCTGCAAAGCAAGCGCGACGTCGTCTTCCGACATCCCAAAGACGGCAACGCTCGTGAATGCCTGGTCTTCGATCAAGAGGTCAAACAGCGCGTCCATCGGGTCTTTGTTCTGCGATTTCGCAATCTCGGCGAGCGTCTTACCCTGTAACGGCATCAGCTTAGGATTCTGGACCGCGGTGATGAGCACGGACTCGGGGCCGGGAATTTCGTTCCACTCGTTGTCCCAGTCTTTCGACGGCGTCACCATGTCCTTGCGAATACGGGCGCGGGTCGCGGGATCTTTCAGGCGCTCGACCAGCTTCGCGTCGCCGCCGTCGTGAGCCCACGGCGGAATGAACGCGGAAAAGTCATTGGACCACGCGGTATAGGCGTACGTGTCGGCCGCGACATCAATTCCCTGCACGCGTGCCTCGTTGATTTTGGCGAGGATCTCGGGCATGCGGTGCCAGTTGGCTTTTCCCGCGACCTTCAAATGCCAAATCTCAACCGGGATGTGCGCTTCCCTGCCGATGCGCACCGTTTCATCGATTGAAGCGTCTATGGCATCGCCTTCGCTGCGCATATGACTCGCGTAGATGCCGCCGAACTTTGATGCTTCGCTCGCAAGCGCGATGATCTCTTCGGTCTTTGCATATGGAGCCGGAGCGTACTCGAGTGAAGTCGAGACACCAACGGCGCCGTCGCGCATGGCATCACGCACGAGTGACTTCATCTGCTCGAGTTGCGCGGATGTCGGCTGAACGTCGGCGTCGCCCAATACCACACGGCGCACTTGGGTAGCACCTACGTAGTCGGCGACGTTGATCCCGATAGCTTGCTTCTCCAGCCGCGCAAAATACTGACGGTAAGTGTGCCAATCGGGGGTGATCTTCAGGTGCTCATATTTCATCTTGTCGGCTTTGATGAGGGCGTCATTGAGCGGCGCCGCGGAGCCCCCTTCACCAGTCACCTCGGTCGTGATTCCCTGATAGATCTTCGAGGGTAAGCGTGGATCGACAAGGATCGTCTCTTCCGACTGCCCCAGCATGTCGATGAAGCCGGGCGCTACAACCATGCCGTGCGCATCAATCTTCTGTTTCGCACTGGCTTGCGAAAGGTTGCCGATCGCGGCAACCTTGCCATCGCGGATCCCAATGTCGCCCGAGTACCAGGGCGAGCCAGTGCCATCGATGACGTGGCCGTGGGTGATGATCACGTCAAACGACGGTTGCTGCGCGACACAGCAACGCAACAGAGCAAACAGGAAGAGCGACATCGAGAGGACTCGATAGAGACGCATGGGACCCTTTCTTGCTTCCATCTTCTGCAACCAAGATTCACAGCCTCTGCAACCAAAATCGTCAGGCCATCGCGGCACGAAGACCGCGGCCTCGCCATCCAAGCAGAGCGCCGATCATGACCCACACTGCAAGCGCGAACCACTCGTACCCGCTGAACGCGCCAGGAATACGTGGCACAAGCTTCATCAGGATCATCGCTAGCCCAACCAGCACGCCCAGGATGGCAATCAATCGCTCTCTCCCAGCCGGACGCATTGCGTAGTAGGCCGCGCAGGTCGCGAGCCATCCGCACGCCGACGCGACAGAACCGACCTCTGTGATCGGCACGAGAATGGCATCTCCCAAAAACATGCACAGCCCAGTGGCGAGGCCGACGCAGACAACCGCGACAGCCGGAGTTCGATTGACTGGGTGAATCTCCGCTGTACGCGCGTCGATTAGCCCGCGGCGTCCCATGGCAAAGACCAGGCGGCTGGCTGCAACGAAATTTCCGTTGAAGCATTTGAAGAGCGACAACAACGCGGCGGCGAGAATGATGCTTACGATCCAATGCGAACCGACTGCGTGCTCGAAAGCAACCGCAGTCAAGAAACCATTCCCGATCAACTGGCGCCACGGAGCCACGAAACCAACCGCGGCGATCACGACCGCATAGAAGGCTGCTCCGACCACAATTGCCATCGCGATCGCAACGAAAAAACCTCGCGACCGGAAGGCCGGATTTGCCTCTTCCGCGGCTTTCCCGACCGATTCATATCCGGTCATGAAATAAGGGACAATCTGCATCACGAGCACTACTGAGACGAACGGCGAGTGCGTGAAGAGGGGCGGAAAATTCGCCGGAGCGCCATGGCTGACCCCAAATGCGACGAACACGATGAAGAGCGCGATGGTTCCGAAGGTCGTCCAGTTCTGGAAGGTCGCGCTTAAGCCGATGCCGCGATAGTTCAAAAGCGTGAGCAATCCCGTGAGTGCGAGGCCGATGATGAGCCGCGGGAGAAAAACAGGCTTGCCCGCGATCCGGTAAATTTCCATCGAATTCAGCGCAGGGAAAATGTAACCAGCGATGCGTCCGACGGCCACGGCTTCCCATGGGCACACGATGAAGTAGGAAAGGACCATCATCCAGCCCGTTGCAAAACTCACCGCGCGCGGGAAGACTTTTGCCGTGTACGCCACTTCGCCAGAAGCGTCGGGCATCGCAGCAACGAGTTTTCCGTAGACGTGGCCGATAGGAAGAACAAGCGCGCCGCCGAGCGTGAAGCCGAGGATGCCGCCGAGCGGTCCGCCGCGCAGCAGCCAGTCGTCCATGACCACAAGCCATCCGACGCCGACCATCGTGCCCCAACCCAGCGTGAAGTAATCGACAACGCGGAGTTGGCGGGCAAGTTGTGGCGGAGATGAAGATATCGAGCCGTACCCGGTCATGGGCGCGGCGAATTATAAAGCATGCACGGCGAGATGAATCTTCAATAGCAGCGCCGATAAATCGTTTACCCGAATCGATGAGGGGAAAGCGACCAACTATCTCCCGCGGAGAGTGTGCGTAAAAGCGAACCCCGGGCAGTCGGCCCGGGGCGTATCCGCCACAACCCCCTGAGATCGGACTACGCTACGGCGCGCTCCACGTGCGGCTCGTGCTGTTCCACGGTGGCCGGTGTACAGAAAATCTCGAACAGGTCGTCGACCGACGAGATATTGAACACGCAAGTCAAGCGGGTGCGATCCAGCATTTCGCGCACAAAGGCCGAGGGATTCACCAGCTTCAACTGGATACCCCGGTCGCGCGTCCAGCGATGCAGAAACACCAGCATGCCAAGCCCGCCGCCATCGAGCATGGTGACGTCGGTCAGATCGACTACGATCACGCGTGGCTTTCGCAGGCTGATTACAGCGTCTTTTAGGAAATGAATGGCCTCACCGCGAACGATTCTTCCGGCGCATTGCAACACGGCCACGTCATTCGATTGCTCGCTCTTGATGTGGAATGACATAGGTCTCCCCTGAGTGGCTCGGTGAACAGTTGTTGAAGGACTGTGCTAAGCGGAACCTGTATCTTAGACGAATGAACCTGTGGAAGGTTTGCGGTTGAGGTACATCTACTTAACTCCTTTTGCTGCTTGTGCTTTGGGCCGGATTCACAGTGCCTGTTGTGGCCTGTCTCGGACGGGCGGGAACGGGAGGGCGGCGAAAGTGGTCTGCTAGAATCGATGGCAATTTCCGATGGATTTGAGCCACATCGACATCGTAGGCGCGGTCTTCCAGTTCATCGCTTTCCTGTTCGCGATCAGCGTTCATGAGTCGGCCCACGCCTGGACGGCCAACCGGTGTGGTGATCCGACCGCGCGCATGCTGGGACGAATCACGCTCAACCCAGTCAAGCACATCGATCCGGTGGGTACGGTGGTGATGCCACTCATAGCGATGTTTACCAATTTTCCTGTCATCGGCTGGGCAAAACCCACGCCGGTCGACCCACGAAACTTCAAACATCAGGTGGCCGATGACATTTTGACTTCGGTGGCAGGACCGATCAGCAATTTTCTGGTCGCGAGTTGTGCCGTTGCGATCATGCTTGTCATTGCCGTCACTTCTTCAGAGGGCCACGCACTCGTAACCTCCATGCCAAGGAGCTACCATCTCGGCATTGTCAACGCTGGATCTTCCTCGTTCCTGGTTCCCGGGACACATTTCCTGTATACCCTGATGTTGATCAACATCGTTCTGGCAGTCTTCAATTTGATCCCCGTACCGCCGCTCGATGGCAGCCATGTATTGCGGCATTTTCTTCCCGACTCAATCCGCCGTGCCTACGACACCATGGGAATCTTTGGATTGCTGGCGCTGGTTTATTTAGGTGGACGATTACTGGATCGACTGATCGATCCGCCACTCTCATTTTTCGACGGGATACTGACGAGAATCTGATGCCATCTTCCCATCGACGTAAACGCGTGCTT
>Ga0126371_10001956_pt1 | contig 17628 bp, 12 predicted proteins | sample PanSoiMetaPlot_4_FD_110145 | JGI IMG/M metagenome (GOLD analysis project Ga0126371, IMG submission 110145) | Tropical forest soil microbial communities from Panama - MetaG Plot_4 | ecosystem: Environmental > Terrestrial > Soil > Tropical forest > Bulk soil | place: Panama | collected 2016-02-17 | reverse complement strand
GTTGGCGACCAGCGTGCCGTCATGCGCGAACACCGCGCAGGAGAAGTCGAGCCGCTCCTTGATGTTGACCGAGTAGGCGGTGTTCTGCAGCGACACCCCCATCTGCTCGGCGATCGACATGAACAGGTTGTTGAACACCTCGAGCATCACCGGATCGACGTGGGTACCGATGGCGTGCGCCCGCGTGACCGGCACCACGCGGGCGAGCACGAGGTGGTTCTCGGTCGTGAGATCGGCCTGCCAGCCGTGCTCGACCACGATGGTCTGATGCGGCTCGATCACGATGGCGGGGCCCGACACCTTGTGTCCCGGCGCGAGCTGGTCGCGGGTGTAGACGCTCGCATCGTGCCAATGGCCGCCCGAATAGAAACGTGTGCGCTGCGCCGGCGCGGGGAGGGGTGCGATGGCGAGCGGGAGCGTCGGCTCGGCGAATTTCGTTCCGCCACCGATGACCTCGACCGACAGCGCCTCGACCACCAGCTCCTTGCTCTCGTCGATGAAGCCGAAGCGCGCCTTGTGCAGCGCCTCGAATGCCGATTTCATCTTCTGCTGCTGCTTGCCCAGCTGATCGGGCGGGCCGGGCTCCTTTTCGTCCCAGCACGAAACCAGCAGGCCGGAAATCTGCTCGTCGCCCGACGACAGGATCCAGCCGTCGAACGGGAACGCCGACACCTCCAGCGCCGTATCGGTTCCGGCGTAGCGAATGTGGGCACGGACGTGCCCCGTGATATCGGACTCTTTTGGGCCTTGTCGCTGCACCTCGCGCAGCGCCGGCTCGATGAGACGGAGACCGACGTCGATGATGCGGCTGAACAGGCCGCGCCCGAGCGGCTCTTCCACCGCCTGCTGGCGTGTGGCCCGGATCTCGGCGCGCCCCATGCCGTAGGCCGAGAGCAGCGACGAGAACGGATGGATCAGCACCTTGGTCATGCCGAGCGCGTCGGCGACTAGGCACGCGTGCTGGCCGCCGGCGCCGCCGAAGCAGTTGAGCGCATAGCGCGTGACGTCGTAGCCGCGCTGCACCGAGATTTTCTTGATCGCGTTCGCCATGTTCTCGACCGCGATCTTGATGAAGCCGTCGGCGACGTCCTCAGGCGTGCGGCCGTCGCCGATCTCGCCGGCGAGGTGCGCAAAGGCCGCGCGCACCGCATCGGCGTCGAGCGGCTGGTCCTGGTGCGGCCCGAAGATTTTCGGGAAGAAATCCGGCATCAGCTTGCCGACCATCACGTTCGCATCGGTGACGGCGAGCGGGCCGCCGCGGCGATAGCACTTCGGCCCCGGATTGGCGCCGGCCGAGTCGGGGCCGACGCGGAAGCGCGCGCCGTCGAAATGCAGCACCGAGCCGCCGCCCGCCGCCACGGTGTGGATCAGCATCATCGGCGCGCGCATGCGCACGCCGGCGACCTCGGTCTCGAACGCGCGCTCGTACTCGCCGTGGAAATGCGACACGTCGGTCGAGGTGCCGCCCATGTCGAAGCCGATGAGATGGGCGAAGCCGGCCGCGCGTCCGGTCCCGGCCATGCCGACCACGCCGCCGGCCGGGCCGGAGAGGATCGCGTCCTTGCCCTGAAAGAGTTCCGCGGCCGTGAGCCCGCCGGACGACATCATGAACATGAGGCGGGTCGTGTCGCCGCTTTCACCAGCCTGCTCCCTCCCCCCTTGTGAGGGAGGGCTGGGGAGGGGGGTAGCCGCTTGCTCATGCGCGTGGGGCGTACCCCCCTTCCTGTCCCTCCCCCACAAGGGGGGAGGGGACGCAGGAGCCGAAGCGCTTGTTCCAGCCGCCATCTCCCCCGCCACCTGCGCCACATAGCGGCGCAGGATCGGCGACAGATACGCATCGACCACCGTCGTGTCGCCGCGGCCGACCAGCTTGATCAGCGGGGATACCTCGTGGCTGACCGACACCTGGGCAAAGCCCATCTGGCGGGCGAGCGCGGCGACCTTCTGCTCGTGCTCCGGAAAGCGATACGCATGCATGAACACGATTGCGACGGCCGCAATGCCGTCGTGTCGGGCGGCCTTGAGCGCCGCGCGCACGCCGTCGAGATCGAGCGTACGCTCGATCGTGCCGTCGGCGCGCACCCGCTCGTCGACCTCGGCGACGCGCCAGAACAGCATGTCGGGCTTGATGATGTGCCGCGCGAAGATTTTTGGCCGCGCCTGGTAGCCGATCTTGAGCGCGTCGCGGAAACCTTTGGTCGTGAGCAGCAGCGTGCGCTCGCCCTTGCGCTCGAGCAACGCATTGGTGGCGACCGTGGTGCCCATCTTCACGGCGCCGACCAGCCCGGTCGGGATCGCCGCGCCGGGGGCGAGCCCGAGCAGGTCGCGGATGCCCTGCACGGCCGCGTCGCGATAGGCCTCGGGATTTTCCGACAGGAGCTTGTGCGCGACCAGCGTGCCATCCGGCCTGCGGCCGATCACGTCGGTGAACGTGCCGCCGCGATCGATCCAGAAATCCCATTGGGCCGAGCTTGTCATCGTGCACGCGGAGTGGAGGGGACGTTGGCGCGATAGAGCATGGCGGAGGCCATCAAGTCCAATCGTCATTCCGCATGGTTTGAGATAAGCTTGGCTTATCGACGCGCGCCGGCCGCGCCACCCTGGGCGACCTGCGTCGCGATCTCCGCCACCTTCTGCGCCGCGAAGCTGTCGGGTGTCGAGGCCCAGCTGACGATGAAGTCGAGGCTCGGCAGCTCGACTTCCGCCTTGATCGCGCGCAGGCGACCGCGCGTCGGGACGGCTGCAAGAATCGCCGGCGGCAGCACCGCGATCCCGATGCCGCCGAGCGCCATGTGCACGACCGTCGCGAGCGAGGCGCTGGCGTGGATGGTCGGCGTCAAACCGGCGCGCGCGAACAGCTCGCGCAACACCATGTAGGGCTGGGTGTTGCGCGAATAGGTGATGAGCGGGTGCCGGGCGATCGCGGCGAGAGGCGCGGCCGACTTGCCGAGCCTGATCGCCGGAGTGGCCATGAAGGCGAGCGGAAACGCGCACAGCGGCCGGCTGTGAATATTCGGGTGGCTCAGCGGGCCGAGCAGGAACGCGAGGTCGAGGTCCCGCCCGAGCAGGCGCTCGCGCAGGTTCGGCGAGATGTCGACCTCGATCTCGAGCTCGAGGTTCGGATAGGCGGTGTTGACCCGCTCGATGAAGGCCGGCAGCCACGTGTGCACGATGGTCTCGGCGACGCCGAGCCGCACCAGCCCGCGCATGGTCGACGGATCGCCGACCGCCTCGATCATCTCGGCGCGCAGGCGCAGCAGGCGTTCCGCGTAGCCGACGAGCTCGCGACCCTTCTCGGTCGGCGCTACCCGCCGGCGATCCCGCTCGAGAAGGTGCACCCGCAGCGAATCCTCGAGCTGCGCGATGCGCATCGACACGGCCGGCTGGGTGGTGTGGAGCTTCTCAGCGGCGCCGCGAAAGCTGCGCAGGTTCGCGACCCAGACGAACGTCTCGAGCGTCTTGAAATCGATCATGGCGACGTTTTCGTGGAACTCCCCTGATAACGCGAGCTTATCAAAGACGATCGCAAGGCGCGATTGGACTTCGCGATGCCGGCCGGGCAAGTGCGTTCGGTCAGTCGGCGCGAAAAGAACGTCCGGCGACGCAAAAGGAAGGCAAGGGAGGAAGCTGTGGCGATATCGACGGCGGAAGCGCCCGGCACGCATCATCCGATCGCGTGGTATTCGGAGCTCAAGCGGCGCGAGCGGAGCGCGTTCTGGGCGTGCATCGGCGGTTGGATCCTCGACGCCATGGACGTGCAGATGTTCAGCTTCGCGATCCCGGCGATCATCGCGGCGTTCGCGATCACCAATGCGGATGCGGGGCTGATCGGCACCGTGACGCTGCTCACCTCCGCCTTCGGCGGCTGGTTCGCGGGCGCCCTGTCGGACCGCTTCGGCCGCGTGCGCACGCTGCAGATCACCATCGCTTGGTTCGCGATCTTCACCCTGCTGTGCGGCTTCGCGCAGAACTACACCCAACTGTTCATCTTCCGGGCGCTCATGGGGCTGGGCTTCGGTGGCGAGTGGGCGGCGGCCGCCGTCCTGGTCGGCGAGGTGATCCGGCCGGAGCACCGCGGCAAGGCGGTCGGCGCGATGCAGAGCGGGTGGGCGGTCGGCTGGGGCATCGCCGCATTGCTGGCGACGTTGCTGTTCACCGTGCTGGCGAGCGATCTCGCCTGGCGGGTGCTCTTTTGGATCGGCGTCTCGCCCGCGCTCCTCGTTTTCTTCGTGCGCCGCTTCGTCGACGAGCCGGCGGTGTTCGCACAGACGCAGAGCAATCTGTCCGCCGCCGGCGCCCGCGCCAACTTCCTCGAAATCTTCTCGCCCGCGATGCTGCGCACGACGATCCTCACCTCCCTGCTCGCGACCGGCGCGCAGGGCGGCTACTACGCGATCACCACGTGGCTGCCGACGTTCCTGCGCACCGAGCGCAAGCTCACGGTGCTGGGCACCGGCGGATATCTCGCCGTAATCATCGTCGGCTCGCTGATCGGCTACTGGGTGAGCGCCTGGCTCACCGACCGCATCGGCCGGCGCGCCAACTTCATCGTGTTCGCCGCATGCTCGCTCGCGACCGTGATTGCCTGCACCCAGCTTCCGGTCGACGACACCATCATGTTGTTCCTCGGATTCCCGCTCGGCTTTTTCGCCTCGGGGATTTTTTCCGGCATGGGCCCGATCCTGACCGAACTCTATCCCACGCGCATGCGCGGGTCGGGCCAGGGCTTCAGCTACAATTTCGGGCGCGGCATCGCGGCGATGAATCCGTTGTTCGTCGGGCTGCTCAGCGCCAAGCTGCCGCTCGGCCAGTCGATCGGCGTGTTTGCCGCGATCGCCTACGGAATCCTGATCGTCGCGGCGCTCCTCTTGCCGGAAACCAAGGGTCGCGTGTTGACGGCCGAGGCGGCTTGACGCGTGCGGCAACTGTCATATCCGAGGAAGTGCTTCCATCAACCGATCGATCTCCTGTCGATCGTTGAAATAGCTCGGCGAGATCCGCAGCTTTCCGTCGCGCACCGCGACGTCCACCGCTGCGGCCCGTAGTCGATCTTCGACGTGCTCGGCCTTTACCGCCGGGGAAGACAGGGACAGGAGACCGGAGCGCTCGCTCGATTGCCAAGGGCTTGCAATGTGCCAGCCGCGGGAGCGCAACCTCTCGGCGGCGTACGCGGTCAGGTCGAGGATGTGTTCCTGGACCCGCTGCGGCCCGAGCCCGAGCAGGATCTTCACTGCAGCGTCAAGTCCCCAGATCCCGGGAAAATTCTCCAGCGCGGCTTCGAAGCGCGCAGCGCCCGGTCGCAGGGCCGTCAGATCGTAGTCGAGGTGCGCCTCGCTCTTCTCTACGCTGTGATACCCAACGTGTGACGGCTGCAGCTGATCGAGCGCATTCGCATTGCAGTAGAAGATGCCGGTGCCGATCGGGGCGAGCAGCCATTTGTGGCCGCCGAACGCAAGAAAGTCGACGGCGAGCCGGGAGAGATCCAGCGCGAGCGCGCCCACCCATTGGATCGCGTCGAGATTGAGCAATACGCCGCGCTCGCGACAGAGCTCGGACGTCGCGGCGAGGTCGTGACGAAATCCGTTCGAGAATTGCACCGCGCTCAACGAGACGAGACGCGTGCGCGCGTCGATCGCCTCGGCGATGGCATCGACCGGAATCCTCCCCTGTCGCGGCTCGACCCAGCGGATCGACACGCCGAGCGTGGCCAGGCGCATCCAGCAATAGACATTGGATGGGTACTCGTACCCCGGCAGCACGACGTTGTCGCCGTCGCGCCACGCGAGCCCGTTCGCCACCGCCACCAGGCCTTCCGTCGTGTTCTTCACGAAGGCAATCTCGGACGCGTGCGCGCCGATCAGGCGGGCAACGCGCGCTTTGATCTGCTCCTCGGCGTAGCGACACCATGCCGGATAGTTGTTGCGTCCATTGTCGCGCACGTCATTGAGGAAGGTGCTGACGGCTGCCAACACCGGCTCGGACATCGGTCCGATCGAGGCGTTGTTGAGGTAGGCGCGCTTGCGCTTGATCGGGAACTGCGCCGCGACCGACGGGAAGTCGAGGGGCGGCACCTCGGCGTCCTCACCGGCGAAGCTCTGGATTGCGTGCTGGCGCCAGAGGTCGGCTATTGGTAGCAATTGCGGCTCCCGCCCTGTTCAATGGCGCGGGACGCTACCGGCTTTCGCGACGTGCAGCTAATTCGTTATTTGGCGCGGTTCATGCGCCACAGGCATTAGGGCGTCGCGCCGCCCGGCGAGATCGAGCCGTAGGGGAGAGCGGCCACGCCGCGGCAACCGGCGCCGACGGCGTCGAGTCTATTCGGCGTGCTGCAAGTACCTCATGCGTGGCGCGCATAAGGGAGCGGTCATTTTACATTTCACGGTCCCGACCGCGCTCGCCTAGTCTCGTCCTGCGATTTCGCACGGGACGCAATGGCTGTGCTCGCTTTCGACAACGGCGCTCGCCTTTCGGCCGACATCGGCGGGACCTTCACCGATATCGTGCTCGATCGGGGCGATGCGCGCTGGTCGCGCAAGCTCCTGACCACGCCTGCCGCTCCCGAGCACGCGCTGCTGCGTGGCATATCCGAGATCCTCGACGAGGCCGAGCTGCACGCCTCCGACGTGACGCGGTTCGTGCATGGGACGACGCTCGCGACCAATGCGCTCATCGAGCGGCGGGGTTCGCGGACGGCGTTGTTGACGACCAGCGGATTCCGCGACGTCCTCGAGATCGGGTACGAAGGCCGCTACGATCCGATGGACCTGCGGCTCGAGAAGCGTGCGCCGCTGGTGCCGCGCGAGCTGCGCTTCACCGTGCCCGAGCGTCTGTCCGCGCGCGGCGACGTGCTGGTCCCGCTCGAGCGAGGCGCATTCGACCCCATCGTCGAGGCGTTGCGCGCGAACGAGGTCGAGAGCCTCGCGATCGGCTTTCTCCACGCCTACGTCGACCCGCGCCACGAGCGCCTGGCGCGCGACATCGTTCAGGCGCGCTGTCAGAGCCTGTCGGTCTGCCTGTCCAGCGACATCTGCCCGGAGATCCGCGAATACGAGCGCATCTCGACCACCGTCGCGAACGCCTACATCCAGCCGCTGGTGGCAAGCTATCTCGATCGGCTGGCCGCGGAGCTCGCGCGGATCGGCCTGCGCTGCCCGGTGATGCTGATGGCGTCGGGCGGCGGATTGATGCCCCTCGAGCTGGCCAAGCGCGTGCCGGTGCGCCTCGTCGAATCCGGACCCGCCGGAGGGGCCGTCTTTGCCGCGGGCCTCGCGGCCGAGCTCGGCGAACACCGCGTGCTGTCGTTCGACATGGGCGGCACGACCGCGAAGATCTGCTTCATCGCCGGCGGCGAGCCGCAGGTCGCGCGCGTGTTCGAGGTCGATCGCGCGGCGCGATTTCGCAAGGGCAGCGGTCTGCCGCTGCGCATGCCGGTGGTCGAGCTGATCGAGATCGGGGCCGGCGGGGGATCGATCGCCGGCGTCGACGCCATGGGTCGCATCGTCGTCGGACCCCAAAGCGCCGGATCGGAGCCCGGGCCGGCCTGCTATGCGCGCGGCGGCGACAAGCCGACCGTGACCGACGGCGACCTTATGCTCGGGCGGATCAGTCCGGCGCGATTTGCCGGTGGCACGATCCACCTGGACAGGCGCAGCGCCGAACGCGCCGTGCGGGGGCACGTCGCCGATCACCTCACGCTCGACCCGGTCGATGCCGCATTCGGCACGATCGAGATCGTCGACGAGCTGATGGCCAATGCGGCGCGGGTGCATGGCGCCGAGCTCGGCAAGGACGTGGCGGAGCACACGATCATTGCTTTCGGCGGCGCCGCTCCGCTGCACGCCGCGCGGCTCGCCGAGAAGCTCGGCGTGTCGCGCGTGATCGTTCCGCGCAACGCGGGCGTGGGGTCGGCGATCGGATTCCTGATGGCCCCGCTCGCCTACGAGATCGTGATCAGTCGGCCGCTGCGCCTCGACGGTTTCGACCCCGCTGCCGTGCAACAGGTGCTGGACGACCTCGCGACACGCGTGCGCGCGGCGCTGAACGATCTGGGCGGGCTCGAGGGGAAGGTCATGATCACCCGGCAGGTCGATATGCGCTACGTCGGCCAGGGTCACGAGGTGACGGTGCCGCTGCCGGAGGGCCCGCCCAGTGCCACGCAACTCCGTAGCGCGTTCGAGATGCGCTACGCGAAATTGTTCGGGCGGACCATTCCCGACGCGCCTCTGGAGGTGATCTCCTGGCAAGCGCGCCTCGCGCAGGCGACGTGGTGTCCGGCGCCCGCGGAGCCCGCGACGGCAGCCGCACCACCTCGGCCGGTTGCCCGGCGCGCCGTGTTCGACGCCGGCGCGGGCGGTGTCGTCGACCACGCCGTCTATGAACGTAGCGACTTCCTTCCGGGCGCGCGAGTGTGCGGCCCGGCGCTCGTCGTCGAAGACGAAACCACCACCGTCGTCACCGGCGGTTTCACCGTCGGCCTTGACGCGCGCGGGCACCTGATCCTGGACCGCGCGCGAACCGGAGGCCCGCCCGCATGAGCGCGCCCGGAGCAACCGACACCGTCCGGCTGCAGGTGATGTGGACGCGCCTGATCGCGCTGGTCGAGGAGCAGGCGCAGACGCTGCTGCGCACCGCCTTCAGTCCGATCGTGCGCGAGTCGGGGGACCTGTCGGCCGGCATCTTCGACCGCCGCGGCCGCATGCTGGCGCAGGCGGTGACGGGCACGCCCGGTCATATCAACACGATGGCGGGTGCGGTTGCGCATTTTCTCGAGCGCTTCGCCGCTGGTGCGATGCACGAAGGCGACGTCTACGTCACGAACGATCCATGGCACGGCACCGGGCATCTCAACGACTATGTGGTGGTGACGCCGGCTTTCCATGAGGGGCGGCTGATCGCGCTCTTCGCCTGTACCGGCCACATGACCGATGTGGGCGGCATCGGGCTCTCGGCCGATGGCGGCGATCTGTTCGCCGAGGGCGTGTGCGTTCCGATCATGAAGCTGATCGACCGCGGCGGCATGAACGAGACGCTGCTGGCCATCGCCAAGGCGAATTCCCGCCTGCCGCACGAGATCGAAGGCGACATCTATTCGCTCGTAGCCTCGAACGACGTGGCGGCGCGCCGCCTGGTCGATCTGATCAGGGAGGTCGGCGCGCGCGACATCGACCGGCTGGCGGACTTCATCGTCGACCGTTCGCAACAGGCGATCGCCAGGCGGATCGACGATCTGCCGAAGGGCGAGGCATCGTATGCGATGACGGTCGACGGGTTCGAGTCGCCCATAGAATTGCGGGCGTGCGTGCGCGTTGCGCAACACCGGATCGAGGTCGATTGGGCCGGAACCTCCGCCGCCTCGCGCTTCGGCATCAACGTTCCGCTCAACTATGCGGCGGCCTATGTGTCCTACGCGCTGTCGTGCGTGATCGCGCCGGACGTGCCGAACAACGCCGGCACCTTGTCGGCATTCGACGTCACCGCGCCGGAAGGATGCGTCCTGCATGCGCGGCGGCCGCAGCCGGTCGCGTGTCGGCATATCGTCGGCGGGCTGCTGCCCGACGTCGTGTTCGGTTGCCTGGACCAGCTGTTGCCCGGCCGCGTTCCCGCGGAGAGCGCGTCGGCGCTGTGGACGCTCACGTTTCGGGGCGGCCGACCACCCGGATTCACGATCTCGATCGTGACCAACGGCGGCACCGGAGCGCGCCCCGATCTCGACGGCCTGTCCGCGACGTCGTTTCCCAGCGCGGTCCGCGGCACGCCGGTCGAGATCGTCGAAGCCGCCACGCCGCTCGTGTTCTGGAAGCGCGAGCTGCGCGTGGACTCCGGCGGCGACGGCGCGGCGCGCGGTGGGCTCGGCCAGGACATGGAGATCGGCACGCTCGACGGCGCTCCGTTCACGTTGTTCGCCGCTTTCGACCGCATCGATCATGCGGCACGCGGGCGCGCCGACGGGGCCGCCGGTGCACCCGGCGAGCTGCGCGTGCGCGGCGGCCGCCGGCTCGCCGGAAAGGGCGCTCACCGGATCGAGCCGGATGATCGGCTGATCGTTCGCACGCCGGGCGGTGGCGGCTACGGGGACCCTGACCGGCGTGTGGCGGATGCGCGTCGCGCCGACCGCTCGGCCGGCTACGTCGATACGCAGAGTTCAGTGCAACGCGGAGGGTGACGATGTCGAAGTGCAGCGAATGCAACCGCCGTCAGTTGATGAGCTGGCTTGGTGGGGCTGGATTGATGGCAGGCATCGGCGGCGCGCGCGCTCAAGGCGGGCGCCTCGTGATTCCGACCTATGGCGGGCGCTACGAGCGCTTCTGGCGCGAGGTGCTGATTCCGCCGTTCCAGCAGAAGACCGGCATCGAGACCGTGCTCGACATCGGCCTCGGCGCCAATTTCGCGGCGAAACTGCGGGCGAGCGGTCCGGACAATCCACCTTACTCTTACCTGATGGCCAACGAGTTCGTCGGCGCCGTCCTGCGGACGGAGGGTTTTTTTGCGCCTTGGCCGGCCGACAAAGTGCCGAACCTGGCGGCCGCCCATCCGAAAGCAAATCCGGCCAATCAGGGCGTCACGGTCATGTTCTCGCCCATCGGCATCGCGTACCGCAGGGATCTGGTGAAGACGCGGCCGCGCTCATGGAAAGACCTTTGGGACAATCCGGACATCAAGGGGAAGGTGGGCCTGTACGAGATCACCAACACGGCGGGGTTCATGTTCCTGATGATGACCGCCAAGATCTTCGGCAGCGGTCCGATGGATTTCGACGCCGGATTCCGCGAGATCGAACGGCTCAAGCCGTTCCCCCAGGCCGGTCTTGCAGGCGCGCTCGCCGTGCTGCTGAGCCGCGGCGAGGTCGTCGCTGGCCCGCTCGATTACGGCGAGACGCTCGGCATGCAGAAAAAGGGCCTGCCGATGGCCTGGGCCGCGCCATCGGAAGGCATGTTCATGTTCGACCAGACGTTCAGCTTGCTGAAGAACGGACCCAACAAGGATGCCGCCTGTGCGTTCCTCGACCACATGCTGTCGGAGGACATCCAGGCGAAGCTTGCCCTCGAATTTGCCGGCATCCCAGTCAACCGCAATGTCAAGCTGCCGCCCGATCAGGTGTCCTTGACAGCCGATGATCTCGACAAGATCGTCGCCTTCGACTGGGTCGCCGCCAACAAGGTCAGGGACTCCGTCATCGAGCGCTGGAATCGGATGACGCGCGGATGATGGCCGCGTGGGTACACGGTCGCCAGATCGGGAGGAATCGTTGAGCCCGCCCGTGAAAATCCTCTATCTCAACGTTACGCAGAAGACCGAGCAGGAGCTCGCGGCGTTTGTCGACATGGCGCGCCGCCACAAGCTTCCGGCGACGGAGGTGCATATCGCCTCCATTCCCGCCGACGATGGCCGCTTCCGCAACGCCGAATACCGCGCCTATGAGGCGGTGATGGCGCGCAGTGTCGTGCGTGCCGCGCGCGCCGCGGCGCGCGAAGGCTTCGACGCGCTCGCGATCGGTTGCTTCTACGATGTCGCCCTGCATGATGCACGCGAGATCTCGGGCGAGATGGTCGTCACCGCGGCCTGCGAGGCATCCTGCGAGATTGCCGCAACGCTCGCCAACCGGTTCGGCATAATCGTCGGGCGCCGCAAGTGGGTGCATCAGATGGAGTCCATCGTTCACGGCTACGGGCACGGACATCGCCTCACGGGGTTTTATCCGGTCGATCTCGGCGTGAGCGAGTTTCAGATTGATCACGCCGAGACGTCGCGCCGGCTCATCGCGGCCGGCCGCAAGGCCGTCGAGCAGGACTATGCCGAGGCGCTCATCCTCGGCTGCACCATGGAGATCGGCTTCTACCAGGTCGTCGAGCAGGCGCTCGGCGTTCCGGTCATCGACGTTGCGATTGCGGCAATGAAGCGCGCCGAATATGCCGCGTTGCTCAAGCGCCAGTGCGGCTGGAAGCCGAGCCGAAAGTGGTCGTGTGAGCCGCCGCCGGAGGACGAGATTGCCCGCTTTGGCTGCTTCCCGGACGGGGAGGCGATCGGACCGCGCGTCATCGTCGAGGCAGCGCCGGCCCTCGCCGACCGGGCCGTGCGCGCTCGCGCCGCGGAATGATGCGATAGAGCGGGCTCGATGTCGCGGTTGACGATCACTGAGCTGACCAAACTCTATGGGCCGCATCCCGCCGTGCAGGATTTCGGGCTGGATGTCGCGGAAGGCGAATTCGTCTCGCTCCTCGGACCGTCCGGTTGCGGCAAGACGACCACATTGCGGTGCGTCGCCGGCCTCGAAATCCCAACCACCGGCCGCATCCGCTTCGGCGATCACGACGTGACCCGGCTGCCGCCGGAGAAGCGCAATATCGGCATGGTGTTCCAGAACTACGCGCTGTTTCCGCACATGCGGGTGGCCGAGAACGTCGCCTTCGGTCTCGAGATGCGCGGTCTCTCGGGCGCCGAGGTGCGGCGGAAGGTCGACGCGGTCCTCGACATGGTGCAGCTCGGCGGCCTCGAGGCGCGGCACCCGCGTCAGCTGTCGGGCGGCCAGCAGCAACGCGTGGCGTTGGCGCGCGCCCTGGTCGTCGAGCCGGCGCTTCTTTTGCTCGACGAGCCGCTTGCCAATCTGGATGCCCGGCTGCGCGACGAGATGCGCGTGTTCATCCGCTCCCTGCAGCAGCGCGTCGGCATCACGACCCTCTATGTGACGCACGATCAGGCCGAGGCGATGACCATGTCGGATCGGATCGTGATCATGTTCGAGGGGCGCATCCATCAGATCGGCTCCCCGCGGGACATCTACCATCGCCCCGCGACCCGCGCGGCCGCCAACTTCGTCGGGCAGTCGAATCTTTTTGCCGGAAAGGTCGTCGAGCGGGACAACAAGCGCGGCGTGGTCGAAACCGCAGTCGGCCGCCTGCGATGCGAGTGTCCGCCGGACATCGCCGTCGGAACGGTGGGGCACGTCATGCTGCGGCCCGAGGCGATCCGTCTCGTGTGCGCCGGCTCAGGAATTGCCGGCCGGATCACGGAACAGCATTTTCTCGGCAATGTCGTCGACTATCGCGTGACGCTCGCGAACGGCGCGACGATCAGCGTCCAGACGGTCGGCGAGGAGGCGCCCTGGGCGGAAGAGCGCGTCGGCGTCATGTTCGACGAGAGCAGGGCATGGCTCGTGCCATGAACCAGGGGGCGACCAGGATCACGCTGCTCCGCTGGGCATTCGCGGCTCCCGCGCTGATGCTCGTGACGCTGTTCATTGCCGCGCCCTATCTCAATATCGTCGTCATGAGCCTGCGCTCGCCGTCGAACGTGCAGGCATTCGGCCCGGGGTTCACGCTGCAGAACTATGTCCGCGTGCTGAGCGACCGGCTCTATCTCGGGCTCCTCGGCGACACATTGCTCTATGCGGCGGTCACCGTCGCGCTCTGCCTGCTTCTGGCCTATCCGACGGCGCTGCATCTCGCCCGCACGCAGTCACGTTATCGCGGTCTCATGTACGCGGCCGTATTGTCGCCGCTGCTCACCGGCGTGGTGGTTCGCTGTTTCGGCTGGATCGTCCTGCTCGCGACCCAGGGCCTTGTGAATGACGCCCTGCGACGACTCGGGATCGGTCCGATCCAGTTTCTCTACCGGCCGCTGGGCATGGTCATCGCGCTCGTGCATGTCTTCCTGCCGTTCATGATCCTGCCGATCAAGAACGCGATCGAAGCCATCGATCCGCGCCTGGAGGAGGCCGCACGCACGCTCGGCGCAACGCAAGCGAAGGTGTTTCTCCGCGTGACGCTGCCGTTGAGCATGCCCGGCGTCCAGTCGGGCGTGATTCTCGTCTTCGTGCTTGCGGCAAGCGCCTACGTCATTCCGATGCTGCTCGGCGGCGGCCGGGTGCAGACGATGGCGACGATCATCGTGCAGCAGCTGCTGGGCGGACTTCTCTGGCCGTTCGGGGCGGCGCTTGCGCTCGTGCTCTCGTGCGCTGTCGCCCTGCTGCTCGTCATTTTTGCGCTGGTCACGCGGCGCGCCATGCGGAGGCTCGCATGACGTCCGGTCGAGCGGCGCCTATCCGCATTCGGGCCAACCCGCACCTCGACGGCGCCAAGGTCGGCCTGATCGTTCCTTCGGTCAATACGACGACCGAGCCGGAGCTTGCATGGGTCGCGCCGCCGCGCATTTCCTTTCACGCGGCCCGCGTATTCATGGACACGACGACTCCAAGTGCGGTGCGCGCCATGAACCTCGAGGTACGGCGCGCCGCCGAGCTGCTGGCGACGATGTCGCCCGACGTCGTCGCCTACGCCTGTACGGCGGGCTCCTTTATTGATGGTCCGGCCGCGACCGCGGCTCTCCTCGCCGAGGTGCGGGAAATCGTGGACTGTCCGGTTATCGCCACCGCGGCCGCCATGGTGGCGGCCTTGCGGCATCTGCGGGTCACCCGCGTGTCGCTGGCGGCGCCCTATCCGCAGGATGTCGTCGATTGCGAGCGCCGCTTCTTGGTGGATAGCGGCTTTGACGTGGTTTCATGTGCAGGCCTTGGGCGATCCGGCGCCGGCGTGCGTCCTACGACCTTCGACGAGATTGTTGCGCTGGTCCGTCGCGTCGACCGGCCGGAAGCCCAGGCCATCTTCGTCAGCTGTACGGACCTGCGCGCCCTCGAGGTCGTCGAAGCCCTGGAAATGGAAGTCGGCAAGCCGGTGCTGACCAGCAACCAGGTGACGCTGTGGGGCATCCTCGAGGCCCTTGGCGACCGCACGCCCGTGGATGGATGCGGACGGCTGCTCGGCCTCAGAGCGGCCGGTCCGCCGCAGGCGCAGGAGGGATGATGGCGTCGCTTCGGCACGCGGAAACTCGCATGAATCCGGGCCGCATCGCCCTCGTCGGCTTCGTGTCGGCGGTCTATGCATTCCTGCTCCTCCCGACCCTGATCGTCGTCGTCGTGTCGCTCAATTCGGCCGAGTACCTGTCGTTTCCGCCGGCGGGGCTCTCGCTGCGCTGGTTTCGCGCGTTCTTTTCCTCCGGCCAATTCGTCGACGCGTTCTGGTTTTCCATCATCGTCGGGATCGTAGCCTCGTTCCTGGCGATGCTGGTCGGTACGCCGGCCGCGATTTTCCATGTGCGTTTTCTGCGCGCGGGCCGCGAGAAATTCCGGTTCGCCGTGCTGTCACCTGTGCTGTTTCCCGAAGTGCTCACCGCCATTGCGCTCGTCTTCCTGTTCAACCAGATCCTCGGCGCAACACAGAGCGTGGCGCCCCTCGTCATCGGCCATGTCGTCGTCACGTTTCCGTTCGTGTTCCTGACCGTCACATCGGCGCTCTACAACATGCCGCCGTCGGTCGAGGAAGCCGCGCGCACACTGGGTGCCGGGCCGTGGCGGTGCTTCTTCCGGGTGACGCTGCCGCTGCTCCGCTCGGGCGTCATCAGCGGGGGACTGCTCGCCTTCATCATGTCTTTCGACAACGTCAACATCTCGCTGCTTCTCAAGCCGGTCGGCATGACCACGCTACCCATCCAGTTGTTCGACTATTTGCGCTACGATTTCGATCCGACGGCCGCCGCCGCATCGACGATTTCCGCCGCGCTGACCATGACGCTGCTTGTCGTCATCGACCGGATCTACGGCTTGCGGGCGGTCCGGTTCTGAGGGCGTCCTCATGCGTGTCGACTGGCTCCATGCGTTCCGCGCCCTGATGCAGGCCGGAACCGTGACCGGCGCAGCCGCGGTCATGCTGCGGACCCAGCCGCAGGTGAGCCGGATGATCGCGGGCCTCGAACGCGAGCTCGATCTGCGCCTGTTTCAGCGCGAAGGGCGCCGCCTCATTCCGACGCCCGAGGCGCTCGAATTCCACCAGTTGATCGAGCCCGTGCTCAACTTCCTCGGCGGCGTGCGGGAAGCCGCGCGCGCCATCAAGGACAAGCGTGGCAAGCGGATGGTGATCTCGGCCGAGCCGTTCCATCTGCACGCCCTCGTGCCGCAGGCCGTCGAGGACATGGCGCGCGATGCGGAGTTCAATTGCGCGGTGGACATCTGCATCCGCGCGGTCGGCCTGTGGACGGCGCGCGACAATGTCGATCTGGCGGTCGTCGCCCTGCCTTTCACCCAGACCGATCTGCATCAGATGGTGTTTGCCGAGGCCGACCTCGTCGCGGTGTTGCCGAAGGGTCATCGCCTGGCCGCCCGTCGTGCGATCGCCATGAAGGATTTTTCCGATGAAAGGTTCATTGCGCTGCGGCCGACCACGCTGCTGCGCGCGCAGATCGACATGGCGATGGCGCGCGCCGGCCTTGCGCTCAAGCTGCACATCGAGACGACGTCGGGTGCCACCGCCTGCGAGCTTGCCGCGCGTGGGCTCGGCGTGACGGTCGCCGATCCGGTGCTGGCGGCGTCGTTCCGCCAAAAAGGCGCCGAGGTGCGCCCGCTCGTGGGCGGCCCGCGACTGACCTACGGATTTCTCGTCCCGGCCGCGGTGGCCACGGCCCATCCGGTACATCGGCTGATGGTGGCGGTCGCGCGTGCGGCCGCGCGGCTTGGCGGTCGGTTCGTGGCGCTCGAACCGCAATGGAAAAAGGCGATCGCCGCCAAGTGAGCGCCAAACTGGCGGGGGCCCGGCGGGTTTTCCGCCGAGCCCCCTTCACGAGATCAGCCGGCCTGTAAGCCGGGTTCTGTACGGCGGCGGGCAAGCCCGCCGCGTGACGGCCATTCCTCTGGGACGCCGGTTGCCCGGCGCCTCCAGCAACCTACCCGGACGACCGGACCCGGACACAGGTCCCGGGATTGCTCCCGCGCCGTCCCTATTCGGTTTTGCTCCCGGTGGGGTTTGCCGTGCCGTCGCGGTTGCCCCCGACGCGGTGCGCTCTTACCGCACCTTTTCACCCTTGCCGCAGCCGCAGCCGTGGCGGTTTGTTCTCTGTGGCACTGTCCCTGAGGTCTCGCCGCTTGCGCGGAAATCCCCCGCCGGACGTTATCCGGCACCGCATGTCCATGGAGCCCGGACTTTCCTCCCCGGCGACCTTTCGGTCCTTGCCGGAGCGGCCGTCCGGCCGACTGACTGTCGAGGAATGGAGGCACACGCCTGCGACGTCAAGCCCCGCAGCGGCGCCCGCGCTCCGCGTCGGTGCTATTGAAACGCCGGGGCGGACAGGTTCAGATGACGGGAACGGATGTGCTGCGTGTCCGCGAGGGAACCGCTGAAGCGCGCAATGTTCCGGGAGGGCAATCGGATGGCGAGCGACTTCGAAGACCACTGCTGGAAGGACATCGTCCCGCCCGACGTGCTGGGCATCTATGCGCACTATGAGCGCAAGACCTTCGTCGGGCCGTCTCCCGCGCTGATCGCGATCGATCTCTACGAATTGTCCTACCAGGGCGGCGCGCGGCCGGTCGCCGAGGTGGCCAAGACCCATCCGAGTTCGTGCGGCGAATACGCCTTTGCGGCGATCGAGCCGACCCGGCGGCTGTTCGCCGCCGCGCGCGCCGCCGGCCTGCCGGTGTTCTACTCGACCATGGACACGCGCGGCGACTCGCTGCCGTCCACGGTGACGGCGACCAAGCGGCGCAACATCCAGGTCGATCCGGCGCTCTATGCCATCCGCGCCGACTTCAAGCCGCAGCCGGGCGACGTGGTGATCACCAAGCAGCGCGCCAGCATCTTCTACGGC
>Ga0126371_10001954_pt1 | contig 17633 bp, 7 predicted proteins | sample PanSoiMetaPlot_4_FD_110145 | JGI IMG/M metagenome (GOLD analysis project Ga0126371, IMG submission 110145) | Tropical forest soil microbial communities from Panama - MetaG Plot_4 | ecosystem: Environmental > Terrestrial > Soil > Tropical forest > Bulk soil | place: Panama | collected 2016-02-17 | reverse complement strand
TCATACCAGGTGGCTGCCCGAAATGTCCGGTGAGGGCCTCGGTTTTGATCCGTTAGCGCGCTTGGGGCCAAGGCATGCACGAACTCCACATATTCTCTGGCGTTCGGCGAACGTACCGTACCGACACGCTCTGTACCGTACTTGTCAGACCCCCCCCCGAAGGCTATGAGCGACTACATCTACAGCGTGGAATCGAAGCTTGTGCTTAGCGTGTGCGGTCTAAGTAATAGTTTCTGTAGCTTCGGCTCCATAGCCTACTCTGGAGGGGTTGCTCACGATGAAACGCAAGGGGTGTGCAGCACCAGTTCTACTTCTGATCTTAGCACTACTCGTCACAGTACGGCCGGCCCCGGCGCAGCAAAACACGGCGGATGTCGTCGGCACAGTGACAGATGCTACAGGTGCCGTCCTAGCAGGCGCCACAATAACGATCACCAATACGGGTACCAATGTCAGCCAGACGACACAGACTGGATCGACTGGAGACTATGCGTTTACCCTCCTTCAAGTCGGAACATATACCGTGAGGGTCGAATCGAAAGGTTTCAAGGGTTTTACTGCCGCTAACGTAACTCTTTCTTCGGGCGACCGGGCCCGCGTGGATGCGAAAATGGAAGTAGGGGAGGCGTCTCAGACCGTCGAAGTTTCAGGCGTCGTTGCCCCGGCACTTCAAACAGACAGCTCAAATCTCGGCAGTCTGGTTAACTCGACTGCAGTTGAAGATGTTCCTCTCAACGGCCGAAACGTTGTCCGTCTTGTGCAACTTGCTCCGGGCGTGACGGAGGGCAGCACGGGGTCCATCGCGAATGGAACACATCCCGATGATCGCCGCCAAACTGCTGCTTTTTCAGTCAACGGACAGACGGACTCGCAAAACAACAATTTGATCGACGGCATGGACAACAACGAGCGCATCATCGGTACCATCGGCGTGCGTCCCTCAATCGATGCCATCCAGGAAGTAAATATTTCAACGAACCTCTACACCGCCGAAGTGGGTCGTACGTCCGGCGGCGTGGTGGACATTATCACGAAGTCCGGAACGAACAGCATTCACGGCACGGCATACGAGTTTTTTCGTAACAAGGTCTTGAATGCCAGCCCGAACTGGTTTAGCCCCAGCCTCGCGAACCCGCCTTTCCGCCAAAATCAGTACGGAGGCAGCCTCGGCGGTCCGATCAAAAAGGACAAGACCTTTGTTTTTGGCGATTATGAAGGATTTGTTAGCGCAGTAGGTTATCCATTGCTCGCCAACGTTCCAACGTATTTCGAAGAATCGCATCCCGGCAACTTTTCGGATATTCCCAACTCGCATAGTGCGTACGCACCCGTGAACGTCTCTGCATTGCCGACATGCACCGCCTCATCCACCGCTGGCAACTGCCTGTCATCTTTTGGGCTCGCATACCTGGCGATGTGGCCGAAACCAAACCAGAAACCGAGCAATATCTCGGCGACAGGGGCGGCCTGCGATCCAACCAGCGGGACGGCAACGGTTTGCAACGCTCAGCCTTTGAATGATTACGCTTCGGACCCGATGAGGACGCAAAATAGCAAGACCTTTGACATTCGAATCGATCAACACTTCTCAGACAGCAATACGCTTTTTGCCCGCTATTCATTCAACAATGTGGACACGTTCACGCCACCCAACTTTCCGAACGTAACGATCGGTGGCGTCACTCTCAATCCGGGCATCGGCACAGCGTTTGCATCGCTCAACGGCTTTCCCGGCAATGCCTTCGAGCGGCAGCAATCGCTCGCGATCGGGTACGTGCACGTCTTCAATCCAAACACCGTGTTGAACCTGAAGGCCAACTACCTGCGCAGCAAGATTGATTCCTACGGCATCAACAACGGTAAGCCGGTAAACAATCTGCTCGGCTGGCCGTGCAATGCAACTGAATGTATTAACTCTCCCTCGTACGTAGTGACGCTGGGTTTGATGGATGCAACGTTCGCAAGCCCCGCTGCGAATAGCTTCAACGCACCACTAACATATGGCCCTTCGAGCGGAGGCAGCCTCGGCGATTCGTTTTTCGTTCCCCTGCTACAGTACGACAATACGTTCCAGTATGCCGGCAGCCTGACGTTGACCAGGGGGGCTCAAAGTATCAAGGTCGGGCTCGGATTGATTCGGCGCCGCGCCACTATTATCCAAAGCAGCGGCGCTTTCGGCACATCTGCATTCACGGGCTACTACACGGGGAATCCAATTGCCGATTCATTGGAAGGGCTCACCACATCGATTACTCGCAGCGTCTCGCTCACTTCTCCGGGCTTCCGCACATGGGAACCGTCAGCGTTCGTCCAAGATGACTGGCGCGCGATGCGCTGGCTCACACTTAATCTCGGCGTACGCTACGACGTTTTCACTCCCTACACCGACATTCACGATGCGTTTTCGAACTATGATCCGTACAACGGTTTGATTGTCTCGCCCGGTTTGCCGGGTCCACAGAATACAAGCAAAACCAATGGCGTCGGGACCAACTACTTCGATATCGCACCGCGCTTCGGCTTCGCGGCGACGTTGCCACACAATACCGTAGTGCGCGGCGGGTTCGGTTCCAGCTATTTCCCGACCAACTATCAGTCGCAGTACTACATGAAAAACGCTCCGTTCAATTACTCGGGCGCCTGCGGCATGGTCTTGGCTGGTGGTGCCACAAGTTGCGCTCCGTGTCCGCCAAGCGCTGCCGGCTGCACAACTTTTGGTAGTTCAGTGTTTGGTAACACCGCGACCGCAACTCCAGTCAGCTCTGGAGGATACTTGCCGACTACTGCGCCTGCTTATGCCGGTTCAGGCGGAGCATGGCTTCCGATGGGTCTTCCGACGCCCGTCTTCAATATCGCGCTCGCTACAAACACGGCCAATTACCCGTCAAACGGAGCCGTGAACGCAGTTCCGTTCAACTTTCCGGATGGATACCTTGACCAGGCTAATCTGTTGATCCAGAAGGAATACAAAGGCAACATTTTCACGGCGGGTTGGGTTGGTGAATTCGGTCACCATCTTGGCAGCTCGTTTGCCTTGAACAGCTTTGCCAATTATCAACAGCAGGCGGCCAATGTTCGACCGCTGGCAGCCGAAGGGTTCGCCTGGTGGGGCGGCACGGCTGTGACCGAAGAAGGAAACTACGGCTCTTCTGCATATGACGCGCTGCAGTCGTCCTTTCAGCGCCGTCTTAACAACGGTCTGACGATAAACCTGAGCTACACTTGGGCCCACGCTCTCGCATTGAGCAACACCGCTTGCACTCCTTACCCGGCGCTTGGCTACGCATGCTTCTATGACGTGCCTGGGAAGACGAGCGTCAGCGGTACGACATTGACGGGGCAGGATCAAGAGAACAGCAACCAGAAATACGGGTGGGGTAATTCCGGTCAGGATGCGCACGATCGCGTGACCTGGACCCTGAACTATCAAATTCCGTATGGCAATTCGCTTACTGGAGTTGCTGGCGGGTTGCTAAAGGGGTGGGCGCTAAATACGGCCGGCTCCTGGCAGACCGGTATCCCGTTTGGCGCGACGTTGGCAACGGGAGTAGGTATTGCTGGTACGGGTTTCACGTCCACAAATCCGGATCAAGTCGCCTCCGGCAGACTCAACAATCCGACGAAAGCCAACTGGTTCAACCAGGCTGCCTTCGTTGCGCAGACACCAGGTACGATCGGCAATGAACATCCAAACCAGCTTTTTGGCCCCAGACTGACTCGGACTGATTTCTCGATCTTCAAAAATTTCGCGCTTACGGAACGGCTCAAGCTGCAGTTCCGTACCGAAATTTTCAACCTGTTCAACCACGCCGAGTTCAACACTCCTGCCTCGACTCTCAACAGGACCGGTGTTGGGCAGATCACCAGCTTGAACAACAACTCGATCCCACGGCAGATTCAGTTTGCCGCGAAGTTTACGTTCTAACTATGATTTGACTTGTGTTGGTATTCGCTCGCCCCGTTTTTCCGATCGTGGAAGACGGGGCGAGTTCATGCTCGATCGAAGCATGACAGTATCTGGGCGTCTCCAGTTACGCGGTCTGTGCATTTGCATTGCACTGAATACGGCCATTCGATTTTTTCCCTCGCCACCGAGCCATACAGACTTGGACGGGCTTGTCTGAGCGGAAGAATGAGACGTTCCTGAGTCTTTATCGCTGTCTTTCAACTGCCAGTTAGGGCTCCTTTTCGTGTTCCCTTTGACTTGACTACATACCTTGCTTGGACTACTTTGCTTAACATACGTTCGGGTGGACGTCTAGCTATGCCTCCTATTACTTCGGCCGAACTCGCTCTCTGGGTGCCTCGATCTTCAGAAGACAAGGATGTCGTTCTGGCTCAGGTGGGGAAGTTGGTGTCTCATCCTGCATTGAAAAGTAGCAAGAGATGTCCCGCGCTTCTGCGTTACATCGTCGAACACCAACTTAGGTGCGATTCTGGAAAATTGAAAGAGAGAATGATCGGCAGCGACCTGTTTGGCCGTGAAAGCGACTACGATTGTGGTTCTGATCCTGTCGTTCGTACCACGGCAAATGATCTTCGAAAACGCATAGCGCAGTACTATCACGAGCGCGGTCACGAATCGGAACTCAGAATCGATCTCCCTCCTGGCTCCTATTTGGCGGAATTTCACTTGCCCGAAGATGCGCCACAAAAGTTGGATTTCGGTTCGGTCTCTCACGGGGTCGCCTCGGTTGCAGTGTCTGCGCAAGAAGACAAACCAGCAAGAGCCTGGCTTATGTATGCCCTATTAGGGTGCTTATTTGTTGGTATAGCGAGCGCAATTGTTTGGAGCAGGCCTGTCTCAGCCAATCGCTCCCTGAATAGATTCTGGCGTCCGTTGGCTGAATCTGGGCCCGTTTTGGTGTCTGTGGGTACCTGGGACGTATCGTCGATAAATTCGAACAGCCCACCCACGATGAATAGCAATGTGAATCTCCTCCCGATGAGCGACGCCCTAGCATTTTCCCAAGTCACGGCGTACTTGAGCGAAACTCGTACGCCGTTTCGCGTGCAAAATGCAAGGAGCACCACGCTGGCCGATCTTACACAGGGCCCTGTGGTCGTTATCGGAGCTATCGATAACCAGTGGAGTCTGCGTGTTACGGATCCTCTGCGTTTTCATTTCGTGGCGCGAGATGCTCAGCCCAAATGGGCCATTGCTGACCGGCGGAACGGTACTCGCCAATTTGTAAATAACGGTCCCTTGCCTGCTCCGGGTGATTCCAAGGATTATGCGATCATCGGTCGAATTTCTGATCAGACCTCCGGTCAGATATCCGTAATCGTGGCCGGATTGGGGGCGGCCGGCACTACGGCTGCGTCAGAATTCGTCACCAATGCGCATTACATGGATGCGTTAGCTCAGCGGGATGCCAGGGCTTTGAGTGCGAAGAACATCGAAGCCGTAATTTCGGTCGATGTTGTTGATGGAAAACCGGGTGCACCCCAGATTGAAGGAATTGAGGCCTGGTAGTTTCCTCCGACTTACAAACGGGCCACTCTTGCGTCCAGAATCATCCTTTTAGGCCGTCTCGGCTAGCGGCGCATTTCTTTCCGATTGCCCGGCAGATGTAGTTAGGCCACAGGCTCGTCGCACTTTTCCCATATCACCTCACCGCCAATTTATCGCTTTCTGGCAGTAACACACCGTGTGCGGAACCGTACGCTACTTGTGTTCTTCCACAATGCCTTCTAACTTCACCTATCAATCTATACGGCCGCCACAACATGCCCGTGACGTGCGGGCCTTTCGAGTCGGCCAAACGGGGGGGCATATGAAGCGACATAGGTGTGGGCTGTGGGGTCTCCTCTTTCTATCGACGATGGCCTGCACTGTCGCGGGTGCCCAAGGCACGGCGGCTGTGGTGGGTACGGTCACGGATTCGAGCGGTGCCGTCGTCCCCGGTGCGACCGTCACGTTGACGAACGCCGGAACCGGTATCGCGCAAACCGTCGCCACGAGTGAGAGCGGCGATTACACCTTTCCGCTCGCACAGGTCGGCAACTATAGCCTCAAAGTACAGGCCCAAGGCTTCAAGCTATACACGGCGCCGAGTGTGAGTCTGTCGGCAGGGGACCGCCTTCGCGTGGACGTGAAGATGGAAGTCGGCGCCGTCTCGCAAAGCGTCGAAGTCTCCGGGGTTGCTCCGGCCTTGCAGACGGACAGTTCGAATGTCGGGGGGCTAGTCACTTCACAAGCCGTCGAAGACCTGCCCCTTAACGCCCGCAACGTTATTAAGTTGGTTCAGCTTTCTACAGGCGTCACTGAGGGTCTTCCCAATTCTAAGGCGAGTGGTACGATTCCGGACGACAGACGCCTAACCTCCGCATTTTCCGTGAATGGCCAGTCCGACTTCGAGAACAACAATTTGGTCGACGGCATGGATAACAACGAACGGCTGCTCGGCACGATCGGTGTGCGACCCTCGATCGACGCGATCCAGGAAGTGAACGTTTCGACAAACCTTTATGATTCCTCGGTGGGTAGAACGGCCGGTGGGGTGGTCGACGTTATTACTAAGTCTGGAACGAACGAGCTTCACGGCTCCGGATTTGAGTTTCTCCGTAACAAGGTGTTGAACACCAACCCGAACTATAACTTTGGCTCCGGCGTGGCCGCGAATCCTCAGTTTCAGCAGAATCAGTATGGCGCCAGTGTAGGCGGGCCAATCAAAAGAGATAAGACCTTTTTTTTTGTTGATTACGAAGGCTTCAGTCAGGCGCAAGGATTGGCGCAGACGACGTACACGGTTCCGACCTACTGCGAGCGGGGGCTGATTGTTTGCCCCGACGGAAAGAAAGTATTCGGCGACTTTTCCGATTTGAACACGATCACGCCTTTCGGGGGCAACGCGACCGGGTCCTGCTCGCCTGCAACTTCCTGTCCGCAAGGATTGGATGTGCCCGCGGGCTCGATTACGCCCTTAGGCCTGGCGTATTTCGATTTATTTCCGCTGCCGGAGTGCGGTCCCGGAACCAGCGTAGCCTGCGGATCCAGTTCCGGCGTGAACGGCACGCAAGCCAATTATGTTTCAGCTCCGACGCGCTTCGTGAACATGAAGACCATCGACGGGCGAATCGACCAGCATTTTTCCGGCGCGGATACGCTCTTCGCGCGATATACCCTAAATAACGAGACGACGGAGACGCCCGATGGCTTCCCAGGCGTGACAATTGCGACGACAGGTCCGAATCCTGGATCGATCGCGTCCGCGGGAACATCGGGCGGAGTGCTAGTGCACCCCGTTGCAGTCACGTATGCCGGCAAGAACAAAGAACAGCAGCAGGGAGTTGCGCTTACGTACACGCACGTTTTCCGCCCCACGCTTCTGGCTGTATTCAAGGCCGGTTACTTACGCAGCGCAATTCAATCGTTTCCCATCAACCAAGGCACTGGCGTTTCGACCGCGCTTGGGTTTCCGTGCAATGCAAACAGCTGCGTGAACTTCAACGCAAATGCCTCCGGGCTTGCCGGCGTTGCGGTTTCTCAAACCAACTTCGGGCTGAATCCCACACGTTTAGGTGACAGCACCTTCATCCCCGAGTTGGAGTTCGACAACTCGTTCATCTATTCAGGTGGATTGACGTGGACAAAAGGCGCGCAGAGCATTCGCGTGGGGCTCAGTGTCATCCGGCGCGATCTGATGTTTTTTCAGAATACGACGGCACAGGGCACGTTCAGTTTCACCGGCATTTATACAGGAATCGCGTACGCCGATTTGCTTGAGGGTTTGGCTTCTAGCCAGACGCGTAGCAACCAGTTAGTCGACCTTAACTTGCGGACTTGGGAGCCGAGTGCATACGTGCAGGATGACTGGCGCATTCGGCATTGGCTTACGCTGAATCTGGGCGCTCGTTACGATATTTTCACACCTTACACAGAGCATGACGGAAGGATTTCCAACTACGATCCGTACTTGGGCCTGCTCGTTTCGCCTGCGATCCCAGGTGCTCAGCAGAGCAGTAAGACTGCGATGGTTCCCACGAACTACGGGGATCTGGCGCCGCGTGTCGGATTTGCGGCAACGCTCCCGCACCAGTTTGTCATGCGCGGTGGGTTTGGATTGAGCTTTTTCCCAGATAACTATCTGTCCCAGGCTTATATGCGGAATGCTCCGTTTAACTTGCCTGAGACGTGCTCGGCGCAGAACAAGTCCGGCACAAATAATGCCTGCGCCGGAACGTTTGCAAACGGAGCTGCAGTCGAATATGGATCGACGAACGGTGGCAGTTGCCAGATCAACGTCACGTGCGGTGCGTCCGCTGGGCTCGGCGGATCTGCGCTGGCTGGAGGACTTCCTATTCCTGTGTTGAACATCGCCACGGCGACAAACACCTCTTCATATAACGGACTTTCAATTGTGGCTCTGCCCGTCAACAAGAAGGAAGCTTACCTCGAGCAATTCAATTTGTTAGTGCAGAAGGAACTCCGCGGGAACGTTGTAACGGTGGGATATGTTGGCGCTCTTGGCCGGCACACGAACTATGCGGGTGGCGTGGGGACGATCAGCATCCCCCAGAATCAGGATGCGAATGCGTTCGAAGTCAGCCAAGGACCTCCGTTGACACTGGGAGGCGCGACCGCGAGTTTCGGAACACTGCCCGGCTTCCCTTATTTATCGAAAACTTCCCTGACCGAACAATCGATTGAAGGCTTGTCGTCCTACCACGGCTTGCAGACATCCTTGGTTCGCCGCTTCAGTCACGGATTGACCGTCAATGTGAACTACACGTGGTCCCATACCATGGACAACACGGAGGGTGGTACGACCTGCGTCGACTCCGAATTCGCGGCGACAGCATATTGTTGGGTAGACATTTCTAAGGGCGCCACGCAAATCGTGACCGCCGCGAATCCGCTCACAGCAAATTCGTGCTCGGCCAACGCCTCCGCATGCCGACCCGAACTTGGATGGCAACAGTATGGCCGCGGGAATAGCACCCAAGACACTCCGAACCGCATAGCGTGGGCCATTAACTACCAAATTCCGTACGGCAATTCGCTAACCGGCGTGGCAGGCGCTTTCGCAAAGGGTTGGGGTGCGAATCTCTCCGGGTCATGGCAGTCGGGGCTGCCATTTACTGTGACTGAGTCGAGTACCGGTATCTCGGGTGTCGGCGTGGCGGCGCGACTCGATCAAGTGGGGAACGCCAAACTGCCGAATCCGAGCATCCATGAATGGTACAATCCGGCCGCTTTTGCCCTGCAGGCGACGGACACGCTGGGATACCAGGACAATGCCCAGGTGTTCGGCCCGCGTCAGCGTCGTCTCGATATCTCCTTCTTCAAGGAGTTTGGGTTAACCGAGCGATTGCGCATGCAGTTTCGGACGGAGATTTTCAACCTCTTCAACACACCGAATTTCTCGAATCCTAGCGCTGTCATCAGTCAGTTTGCGACGGGATCTCCCGCTTTGGGCACGCAGACATCAGGCGTGGACACGATTACCTCTTTGAACACGAACGAAAATCCGCGCCAGATTCAGTTTGCGCTGAAGCTGATGTTCTAGCGCTGTACGGGCGAGCCGCATCTATTCGTTCTCGCCCAGCAGAAGGGAGTCCCGTTATGTATACAAGGCGAGAATTCGGAAAGCTAGCGCTCGGAGCGGTACCTTTGGCTTCGGCCGCACTACCGCTGATGACGAATGCTGCGGATGAGAAGGTCGCCAAGGACGCCTCGAAGTTCAATGGTGTCCAGATCGGTGTGATCACTTACAGTTACCGCGCCCTGCGTGACACACATGCTCCATTTTCGATCGATTGGCAGAAGAAGATGGTTGACACGATCATCGACGCGATGGTGCAGGATCAGATTAATTCGGCGGAATTCTGGATTGGCTATATCGAGCCCGCTGGCGGCGGAGGACGAGGTGCCGATCCTGCTGCCGTGCAGCAGGCGCGCCAGCGCTTACACGATTGGCGTACCGCGCACCCCACAGAGATTTTTGAATACACGAAAACCCAGTTTGGTGAAGCGGGAATCGATATTCATTCCTGCATGTATAACTTCGACGACGCCATCATGGACGACGAAATCGACGCAGCGTTCGAGATGGCAAATGCGCTGGGCACGAAGATCATTACGGCGAATTGCACTCCGCGATCGATCAAGCGCGTAGCGCCGTTCGCTGACAAGCACAAACTCTACGTCGCGGCTCATAGTGAGAACGCTCCGTTCGATCCGGATATCGACGGAATGGTCTTTGCCGACAACCTGCTTGCTGCGGTGAAGCTATCGCCCTACATGCGCATTACCCTCGACATTGGCCACTTCTGGGCGTACGGCGGGAATCCCGTCGCGTTCATCCGCGAACATCACGACAAAATCGTGAATCTCCATTTGAAAGACCGGCTGAAAAATCATCCCGAATTTCATAGTGATACCAACGACCTTGCGTTCGGCAAGGCTGATACTCCGATCAAGGAAGTTCTTCAGTTGATGAAGAGGGAGAAGTACAACTTTCCTGGAACCATTGAGTTCGAGTACAAGACGGACAAGACCTGCATCGAAGCGCTGCGCGACTGCGTCCAGTACTGCAAGAACGCGTTGGCGTGACGATCGAAGGGCCGAAAGAACAGTTCTTCAGAAGCAGGCGACTTCTTTGCAGCCATCAGGCTGGAGCGTTACGCAGGTGATAACTTCGAAAGTAGCTGAGGATTCGAGAATGAAATTCCTGGGCGCATGCCTCGCAGCATTAGCCGCACTTGTCCTTTTCAGTTTTGGAGGATCTCGCAGTTGGTCACAGGAAGCTGCGGCGACTCCAACCGCCCCGGCAGCAGCAGGACAGCTTCCGGCTTGGGCTTACGTAGATCCAGTCTCTGGCAGAGGCCGCGGACCAGCAACTCAACAGGGAACCGTCGACCCTCAAGCGCTTGAGCACGTCCCGGGCAGCACGCAGGCATTCACACACGCATCGGCCAATAATCTCTTCAACACGCCGGACTGGTTTCCGGAATCCCACCCACCAATGCCGGACGTCGTGGCTCACGGTCGGCAGCCAAACGTTTGGTCTTGCGGCTTCTGCCATTTGCCAAACGGGTTGGCGCGACCTGAGAACGAGAGTGTCGCCGGGCTTCCAGCGGCTTATATCGTGCAGCAAGTGCACGATTTCAAAAACGGGCTGCGTCAAAGTTCAGATCCAAAGCTAACGTCTGTGCAGCATATGACAAATGTTGCGAAGGCTGTCTCCGACGAGGACCTAAACGCGGCTGCCCAATACTATTCATCCATTAAGCCGACTGCTTCGATGCACGTTGTGGAGACTGAGACAGTACCCACGACACAAACTGTTGGATTCATGCTTCAGGAGGTCGACGGACCGAAGGAACCGATCGGCGATCGGATTATCGAGCTGCCGCAGGACCGAGACCGAACCGAGCTGCATGATCCGAGTTCCGGCTTTCTCGTTTATGTCCCGAAAGGGAGCCTTGAGAAGGGAAAGGAATTGGTAAGTACCGGTAGGGGAATAACGATTCCATGCACTACCTGCCATGGCGCCAATCTACGCGGTGTAGGTAATGTCCCTTCGATCGCAGGGCGTTCGCCGACGCAAATGGCGCGCCAAATTATTGATTTTCAAACGGGCGCTCGCCATGGGCAAGGCGCACAAATGATGAAACCGGTGGTTGCCAATCTGAGCGTCGACGACGTTTTGAGTATCGTTGGCTATTTGGCCTCGCAAAATCCATAGCTTTGGCTCACGAAAGCGTGTGACTCCAAATCGCCAGTGCATTCGACTTTGCTTGGACCCGGTATCAACGCTCACTCTAGGAGCCACAAAGAGAAGGAGAAAGGCATGCTCTTCAAAGATCGTCGGCATTTTTTGCATCAGACGTTTCGCCGGGCGGTGTTCATGTCCGCCGTGATTCTAGCCGTGGTCGCCGTTGTGTCGTTCGGTGACCCGAAAACCACACCGGTTGATTACAATCTTCCTACCGGGACAAACGGACTTGTGATGGTCGACAAGGTTGGTGGATTTGTCCGGTTCTTCGATTCGGCCACCCTCGCGGAACTTACCGACTTTGCTTTTGATCCGAGCCCGGATCCCGGAATCAAACCGCATGAGATCGCGATTTCTCCGGACCACAAGTTTGCTTACGTGTCTGTCTATGGCGACGGCGTTTACGGGAATAACCCGCATCCAGGGCACACGATTGCAGTGGTGGACCTGAAGACGAAAAAGATGGTCGGCAGCATCGACGTTTCTCCGAACGTCGCGCCCCATGGACTACAGGTCGATTCGAGAGGGACGCTTTATGTAACTTGCGACCTCAGCCGGAAGGTTTTGATTATCGACCCGCAAAAAAGACACATTGAGTCAACGATCGATGTAGAAGGCACAGGTCACTGGATCGCACTGCTTCCGGACGCCAGCAAGCTATACGTTGCCAACAAAAATGACAAACCGTTCATCAGTGTGGTCGATGTGCGTCAGCGGAAAATGATTGGAAAGGTTCCAATGCCTAACGGCACCCAAGGCATTGTGGCGTCGCCCGATGGCAGCAAGGTCTTGGCGGCGGATAATTCTGAGCCATACCTTGCGGTAATCTCGCCAAAAACAGATTCTGTAATTGACCGCATTCAGATCACAGGTGGGGAACACGGAATATATAAAGTTTTTTACAGTCCGAATGGTGCGCTCGTACTGACGTTAATGAACGATGGCCAAGTGAATATCTTAGACGGCTCCGACTTACATGCGCCTCAACGAATTCTTAAAGTTGGGCGCAATGCGATGGGATTTGCCTTCTCCGCCGATGGAAAGACCGCAATCGTCGGCAATCACAGCGACGGTACTGCGTCCGTGATCGACTTAAGCACAGCGACTATCGTTCGAACATTTCCTGCAGGTAAAGGCGTCGAAACGTTGGAGTTCTATTAGACACTCTTCCGGCACGGCTTGTAGTCTCGGCTCTTCAAAACAACAGCTTCAGCGCTAGCTGGATCTGCCGTGGTGTTGAGCTTGAGTTGAGCGACGAAATCGAGCCGGTCGGATAGGATGTGGATCCCGTCAAACCAACACAATGGGCGTTCGGGTTGGCCGCTGTGGCGGCGGTACAGCCCGTGTACGCCAAAGTTCCGTTGGGCTGGCCGAAGTTCGCCACGTTCAGGAGATTGAAGACCTCAGCCCGGAACTGCAAGTGAAGGTTTTCGCGAACGGGGATCTCTTTAAACATGGAGAAATCCAAACGACGCTGAGGCGGACCCATCAGCTGGCCGGGATGCTCATCTCCAAAAGTTCCGAAGCTCTGGGATTCAAAGCAAGCGGGATTGAACCATTGCACTAGCGTTGGATGGGCTGACCGGCCGGAGCATATCTGGTCTGCAACGCCAGCGGCGGCGCCTGATACCTGTGTCTCGTTTGTGGAGCTCGGGTTGCTCACAGCGAATGGCAGCCCTGTTTGCCAGGCGCCCGCTGCGTTCAGGGCCCATCCCTTCAGCAGTACGCCGGGCACACCAGTTAACGATTTGCCATATTGAATTTCGTAGTTCACCGCACCCGAAATGCGGTCAGCGACATCGTTGCCCGTATTGCCCCAAGCGAAGCCCTTGTTAAACCAAGTGACCGTGTGAGGATTCCCGGGGCTGGCCGGATTGTCGTAGAGGCACGAGTTGCCGACGGTTGGTGTGCAGGCACCACCCGTGTTCGAAAGCGCGTGAGCCCAAGAGTATCCGACATTAACCGTCAACCCGTTGTTAAACCGGCGGACGAATGTAGCCTGAAGCGCGTTGTAAGCCGACGAAGCGATATCTGAGTTTTCAACAACCGGAGTCTGAGCCAACCACGGGAATTGCGCCGCTAGAGGCAGACTCGTCTGACTCGGATTTGAGTCCGCGTTAATGGCTAGCCCTCTCTCGATGTGTCGGCCCAGCTCGCCCACGTATCCGACTGTGAGGACGTTACCGCTGCCGATTTCTTTTTGAACCTGGAGATTGAACTGTTCCAGGTACGCTGCGGGAAAATGGAAGGGGATTGAATTATTCAGAGAGATAGTCAAATAGGGATTCGTCACAGGGTTAAAGCAGTTGGGGTCGTTAGTAGCATTGACCGGCAAGATCACGTTGCTCGTATTGCACGCGGCCGGCACACTAACCGAGTTGATATTCACGGTTGGCACAGGCAGGGCCTGATCTAGTTGTACTCCGCCCGTTTTCCCAACCATGCTAGCCGCGTTGCTCGTTGCAGGCCCGAAGTTTGCAGCGACGCCGCTGAAAAACGGAGCCGGGCACGGCGCATTAGCTTGCGACTTTGCATTCGTCTGGTTGAGGCAGGGAATCAGGAAATAGAACGGCGCATTCTTCTCCGAGAACGTGGACGAATAATTAGTTGGGAAAAACGATAATCCAAAACCTCCGCGAACAACTGTGTTGCCCTTAAGAGTCGCGGCGAAGCCGAACCGGGGTGCGATGTCGCGATAGTCGGTGAGGATCCCATCCGTTGGGCCGGATTGTTGCGCGCCCGGAATAATGGGTGATGTCACCAGGCCAGTGGCCTGATTGAAGTTCGAAATGCGCCCGCGCTTTTCAGTAAATGGTGTGAAGATGTCGTAACGTATTCCCAGGTTCAGCGTAAGCCAGTGCTTGGCGCGCCAATCGTCCTGGACAAAACCACTGGGTTCCCACGTGCGCAGGCCTGGGGCTACGGTGGCGACGCTGCGCCAGCCGGTCATGGCGCTGCTGTTGCCGGGGGAAAGCCCCATGAGAAGATCTCCAGTCGGCTCTCCCGTATAGATCCCCGTGAATGTCCACTCGCCATGGGGCGCAATAGCTTGATTGATCGTGGCGCGTCGGCGGATCAAAGAAATGCCGAACTTAATACTCTGATTCCCCTTGATCCACGTAAGCCCGGCCGAATATTGGAATGTGCTGTCGTATTGCAGCAATGGTATCGCCGCGCCGTCGCCCACATCCGTGAGAACTGATGTCGCGCTATTACCACTGGAGAAATTCATGCCCGCCAGACCGGATGTCTGCGGAAAATTCGGCAGGTTCACGCATTGCGTGGCATTGCATGGAAAGCCCAGCGCGTTAGAAACGTACGTATTCGCATTGATGCCCAGCGACTGAATGCCGCTTCTCAGATAGTTTGCCTTCAGGTTCAGCAGGAGGTCCGGTCGGAAGACGTGGACATAGGAAGCAGTCCAGGATTGCTGACGCTCGGTCGCAGGCCCTTGGAACGCGTTAGTAAAGCCGCTTAGTGCCTGGCCCGAGCCGGGCCCGGAGGGGTGGACTTTCACGGCACCAGACGCACCGGCGGCTACAGGTTCATGCGTAGCGGTGCTGATATAGACCGTTGGAAACGCGTCGGGCGTAAACGTATCTACCTGGTTGAACGAGTAGCGCGCGAACAGTGTATTCGAATCGGAAAAGTGGTGATCGATTCGCAAATCGGCGGTCTTCGCATACTGCGTCTTAGTGGGCGCTGCGCTGTAATTGTTGAGAATGCCTTGGCTGAGCGGCAGTGGATAGAGCGAAAACATCGTCAAGCCCATCGGATCGAAGTTCGCGAAATTACTGCTGATGTTGATGTACGGGCATCCACCAGCCTGACCATACGTAGCAGCCGCGCACGCGCCGCCGCCACCGGCCGGAGAAATCGCAGGCGAATCCGAGAAATCGCCGGGATTCCCCGGGATCGTCGGAACGCCACCAACGAGATCGTCCGGGCAGCCAATTCCCGCTCCCGATGTTGGTCCCGTGTAGCCCTGCGCCTTCAGCAAGGTAGTTCCACGTTCGCACAGCGTAGGCACGGCAAGACCCGTAACATTGAGGCCGCTTGCCAGCGCATAGCCTTCGTAATCGACGAAGAAGAAGGTTTTGTCTTTCTTGATCGCTCCACCAAGGCTCCCACCGTACTGGTTTTGACGGAAGGGCGGATTCGACAAAGGCTTTGCCGGGTTCAAACCGCCGGAGGCGTTTGACGGAAACTGGTACGTCGGATTGGCGTTGAGGACTTTATTTCGGAAGAATTCATATGCCGATCCGTGAAACGCATTGCTTCCGGATTTCGTAATGATATTGACTACCCCTCCACCAGTGCGTCCGTATTCGGCGCTATACATATTTGTGGAGACATTTACTTCCTGAATTGCATCTACCGATGGGCGAACGCCGATGGTGCCGATAATGCGCTCGTTGTTATCCACTCCGTCGATCATCTGATTGTTGAGCGATTCGGACTGGCCGTTGGCGGAGAACGCCGACGTCTGGCGGCGATCGTCGGGGCGGGTACCACTGTCTGTGGCGTTGGGTGCGCCTTCGGAGACGCCCACCGAAAGCTGAACAAGCCTCACAAAATTGCGACCATTGAGCGGGATATCTTCGACGGCCTGCTGGGTAACAAGGCTTCCTAAAGTTGACGTATCTGTTTGCAATGCCGGCGTGGAAGCAGACTGGACTTCGACAGTTTGCGTCACGGCGCCAACTTCCATTTTGGCATCAACGCGCGCGCGATCGCCCGCGGAAACCGACACGTTCGACGAAAAGCGCTTAAATCCCATCGCCTCCACGGTGATGGAGTATGCACCGACTTGGACCTGCGGGAAAATGAAGTCGCCGCTGCCGCCGGTCATTGCCGAACTGCCGATATTTGTACCGGTATTCGTCAGAGTGACGGTCGCGCCAGGCAGAACAGCGCCGGTGCTGTCGGTTACCGTGCCGACGATGTCAGCAGTTCCTTGCGCAAGTGTACCGGTTACAAACAAGAACGAGAGACACACCACGACAAAAAGCGCCTTCGTGAGACGCAGGAGCATGCTCCCCTCCTTACGAAATATCGATGTCAAAGAATGGCCGAAGTTAAGTTCAGCAGCTCAGATGCCTCTTGCTACAGCGGAACCCCATAGGACGCAAGTGCAGTACGGTACGCGACGAAGTACGGTACGCCGCGCACTCGTGCTGCTCGCCACAATAGGAAATAGTTTGAGCCAAAGCGACCCGCCGGAACGCTTATTGGCTCTAGTTCAATTTGAAGGCATACAGCATGTCGTCAGAGGTGCTGACGAGCACATATTGCTGACCGTCCAGGGCATAGGTTTCAGCCGCATTCGACACGACGCCGATATGCGAGTGCCATAAAATCTTGCCAGTCGCGGCGTTATAGGCAATCAGATTGCCGCCACCCGCATCGCCTGCGAAGACCAGATTGCCTGCCGTGGTCAGGATGCCCTGGGGTCCACCATAACCGGTGGACTGATAGGGATACTCGTGTTGCCACATCGTCTTTCCGGTTCGGTAATCGATGGCGGCGATGCCGCTCCCGAGTTCGCCGATCGCCTGCTGCTGGATTCCACCGTAGAGCTGATTCCGTGGATCGGCATCGGTGAGATAGTATTCGGAAAGCGTTTCGGCAGTGGGTGTGTACAGGAGCCCGGTCGCCGGATTAAACGCTGGCGGCGGCCAGTTTGTGACGCCGATGGAATTGGGAGAGACCAGGACACCGCCAGCATCGGCGACTTTGGCGGGGAGCTGTATCGGTTGCCCTTTTGAATTGATTGAGGCCCAATTTACTGAGGATAAAAGCGGCGTCGTGAGCAGATGTTCGCCGGTAATGCGATCGAGCACGAAGAAAAATCCGTTGCGGCTGGCATCGAGCAAAAGTTTGCGTGGTCTGCCGCCAAATGAGGCATCC
>Ga0126371_10001951_pt1 | contig 17648 bp, 15 predicted proteins | sample PanSoiMetaPlot_4_FD_110145 | JGI IMG/M metagenome (GOLD analysis project Ga0126371, IMG submission 110145) | Tropical forest soil microbial communities from Panama - MetaG Plot_4 | ecosystem: Environmental > Terrestrial > Soil > Tropical forest > Bulk soil | place: Panama | collected 2016-02-17 | reverse complement strand
TATTACTTCAGCGGCCGTGTGACGACTGACGACGCGCAAGTGGACTGCCATATCACGGCGATGGCGCCCCAGGTGTCGGGCTACGTGGTGAAGTTGATGATTGACGACAACACGTCGGTCAGGGAAGGCGACATCATGGTGCAGATTGATCCACGTGAATATCAGGCGGAGGTGGATCAGGCAAAGGCGAACCTGGAGGTTGCCGAGGCACAGGTGCGGTCGGCGCAATTACAGATTGGGCTGACCCAGCAAACAACCACCTACAGCACGGGAGGAGCTTCGGCCCAGAAAGACTCCGACCAGGCGGACTACACAAGCGCGCAGCGGCAGCTGGAGCAAACCGCAACAGCGAATTTATTGCAAGCACAGGCGAATGTGGCGGCCAAACAGGCGACGAACGAGCACGCGCAGGCGGATTTGGAGCGGTACAAACCGCTGTTGGCAACGGGTGACGTTTCGAAGTTCCAGTTTGACGCCGTAGACGCGACAGCCCGAGTAGCGAAGAGCGACCTGGACGCGGCGCAGCAACAATTGGCGGCGGCGGAGCAAAACGTGGAAATTGCGCGGGCCAATACGCGATCGTCACAAGCGCGCCTGGCGCGGTCACAATCACAATTCATGGAAACAAAAGCTCGGGAGCGGCAGGTGCCGATCACCGAAGCAGCATACAAGTCCGCGCTGGCGGCGAAAGCCAGAGCCCAGGCTCTTTTGGCGCAGGCGGAGTTGAATTTGAATTACACAAAGATCGTCGCGCCGGTGAGCGGGCAGGTGACGCAGCGTTCGGTGGACATCGGGCAGTATGTGTTGCCTGGACAACTGCTATTCACGATTGTGCCGTTGAACGAGGTCTACATTACGGCGAATTTCAAGGAGACGCAGTTGGCGCATGTCGCGCGTGGTCAACACGTGCAGTTCACAGTGGATACCTACTCGGGTGAGTTCGAAGGTGTAGTCGATTCGATCGCCGGGGCCACAGGATCGCGGCAGGCTCTGCTGCCACCGCAAAATGCCACGGGGAACTTCGTCAAGGTAGTGCAGCGGATTCCGGTAAAGATAATGGTGAAGTCGAACCAGAAATCGAACGTGGTGCTGCGTCCGGGAATGAACGTGGTAGCAACGATTTACACCCGGTGACGGAGCGAAGGCGTATCCGATGACCGACGACCGATCGCAGTTCTACATCCTGCCGACGGCAGCTCCGGCCGGTGAGGTGCTTTCTGCGGCGGTAACACAGGTCAGCGAGAGGCGGCGCTGGGTGGTGCTGCTGGCCGTGGCTCTGATCACTGCCGTGGAGATTGCCAACCGCATTTCTGTCAATGTGATCCTGCCGGATATGCAGGGGAACGTAGCGGCCAATTCCGACCAAATTAGCTGGGTCTTGACCCTCTATAACGCCGGATTCATCTGCTCGATGGCGCTGAGCGCGGGAATGCGCCGTTGGCTGGGAACGCGACACCACTTTCTAATCAGCATTGCGCTCTATTCGACCGGCGCTGTCGGGTGCTTTTTGAGCGCGCACAGCCTGACCCTGCTGCTAGTGTCGCGCGTGATCATGGGACTTGGAGGCGGCGCATTCATCGTGCGATTTGTAGTGCTGTCAGCAGCATTCTTTCCCGGGGCGCGTTCGCGAAGACCGATGACCTATGCACTGCTCATTCTGTTTGGGGCACAGATCGCGTATCCGATGGGCATGGGGGCAATTGACGACGCCACCCATTGGAACTTTGCGTTCCTGATCGATTTCCCCTTTCTCGTTGTGGGCACGTACGTCATTTGGAAGTACATGCCGCGCGGGCGGCTGTTTGAAATGCCGCATGAGAAAAAATTCGATTACCGTGGCACGGTTCTCCTGATCATAAGCATGTTCGCGCTACAGAGCGGATTGAGCCGCGGAGAGCAGGACTTGTGGCTCGAATCAGCATGGATCACGGCGGCGCTCGGCGTGGGGGTGGTGTTTCTTATCTTGTTCCTAATTTGGGAGCTGCACCCGCGAAACGACCGTCCGGTGCTGCACTTGCGGCGAGTGCTCGAATCAAACTCGCTGCGTGCTTCATTCGGGCTGGTGATGGTGCTTGGAGCGCTGATGGGCACGGTGTTGTTCATCCTGCCGCAGTATTTGCGGAACGTGCAGAGCTTCAGCGCGTCGCAGACGGGAGTAATCTTCGGTTTCTACTCGTTGGGACTTTTGGCGGGCGGATTGCTGACCACGCGGGTGTTACTTCCGCGATTCGGCGGCCTTTACACGACGCTATTTGGGTTCGCGTTGTTGCTGGTGGCCCTGCTCGTGAGCATTGATCTGTGGACACCGGATACTCCTACGCTCACCCTGGTCGCGATTGTGGGCGCGCAGGGCTTTGCCATCGGCCCGATGTGGTTTGGAGTGGCGAATGTGGCGGTAGGGCAGATCGAATTGCCGCGGCTGAGCGAGGCCGAGGCGACCTATTATTTTGTGCGGCAGTTGGGAAATTCCTTCGGGGTCACCTTTGCTTCGGTGCTTTTCGACCGGAGGCTGACGTTTCATTCGTCAAGGCTGCTCGATACGGCCAACCGGCTAGATCCAGCCACCAGGCGATATCTGACAGCATTTGCACGGATCGTGGCTAGGAATGCCGGAGGAGGGAGCCAGCCGTCGTTGGGTTCGTTACAGATTTTTCAGCAGCTGGTGGCGGTGCAGTCGCGACTGCTGACGTTTGTGGATATTTCTTACTGCCTCATGATTTTGTGTGCAGTGGGAATTGTGCTGGCGCTGCTGACGCGGGCCGACGTGCGACGGGCGTGGCACCACATCCATTTGTGGTGAGCTTGTCCGCAACCCTCGCCAGAATTGCTTCCCGCGCCCCCTGGTTGATTTCTAATGCGGCTTACTTGCTTCCGGATTTGTATTTGTCATCGAGGGCCTTGAAAATTTCCTCGGTGCCGATGACCCGACCGTCGCGCGTGCCAGGGATGAGCGTATCGCGCTCGAGTTCACCCTTTTTGGCGCTGGCAATAGTGACGCTGTTGACCTGTAAAGTGCGGCCGAGAGCGCGCTCGTAGTTGGCCTTGGCTTCGGCGAGATTCGCGAGGGCGCGAAGTTCGGTGCCCTGCGCGGTGATCAGGTCGCGCTGGGTAAGGATCACGTTATACACGGTGGAAGCGCCGAGCTGGTATTTCTTTTGTTCGGCCTCGAAGGTCTGCTGCTGAAGTTCGCGGGCTTTGCTGGCGGCCTCGACCTGCGCGCGGCCCTGTTCGACGGCGATCGAGGTGTTGCGGACATCGAGGACCGCGCTGTTCTTGATCTGCTGCATCTGGGCTTCAAGCTGCCGCTGCGTGAGTTGCGCGTGAATGTTGTCGGCTTGCGCAGCACGGTTACGCAGCGGGAAAGTGAAGTTGATCCCGCCGGTGTAGCTGGGGAAGCGGTTATGGAAAACCTGGCTCATGGCATCGGGAAAACCGCTCTTGGAGACGCCGGTCACCGTGCTTGTCGAGCCCGGGATAAACACATCCACAGGGTTGCCCGCGGTGTTGAGGCCCGTCACAGTCACAGGGTTCCCGTTGCTATCCACCAAGGGCTGCCCGGCGAAAGCCGTCGTCGTAATTGGTGAATTGCCCGTCAAACCAGTACTCGAGTAGCTAGCCGTTACTGTGGCGACGGGAAGCAAGGCATTCTTGGTGGCCTTCACGTCGATCTCACCGTTTTTCAGGTTGAGGAGTTGTTCCTGGACATCCGGGCGATTCACGAAAGCTTCCTGCACGGCGTCGGCGAACGGAGAGGTCTGAATGGAACTAGGTGTGTCGGGCTTGTCTGTGGGGATGATCTCTACGTTGAGGAGATTGGACACCGTAGGATCTTTGGAGATGAAGTTCTTGAGGACAAGCTCATCCTGGAGTTGCGTGGTTTGCGCCACGATTAGGTTCTGGCGGTCGGTGGCAAGTTCGGATTCGGCGCGGGTAACGTCGAGAGGAGCCATCGTGCCGATTTCGAGTTGCTTTTTGTTGTCGTTGTAAAGTTTTTCGGAAACTGTCACGGCCTGCTGCTGTACGGAGACGTTCTGTCGCGCGTAAACGAGTTCCCAATATGCATTGATGGTGCTGGTGATCGTGGTGATGGCTTGCTGGGCGAAGGCGAGGTCCGCGATCTTGCGATTATTTTCGGCAATCAGGATATTGCGACGGGTCACGTCACGCCCAAAGCCCTGCAGGAGTTGTTGCTGGATGCTGACGCCGATAGCAGTTTGCACGGCCGGGTTGAAGAAGTTGGCCGGGGAAGTGGAGGAGGACCGGACGCTGCTGAAGAAGGTGTTGAAGGTGGTACCGGTCGAAAAGCCCTGCGAATACTGTGTGGTGTAATTGGCGCTGTGGTCGCCGAGCGCGAGGAAGTTGCGGGAGCCAGCACCGGAACTGAAGGGGTTGTTCACCGGGATGTCGGCGGAGTTGAAGGAAAAGGATTGTGTGAGAAAGGGATCAAAAAAGAGATTGGGCAAGCTGGCAGTCGAGCCCGCTGCCAAACTGTTGGGAACGCCGAACCCAAAGCCTCCCGCTTTCGTTTTCAGGATGCTTGCGTCAGCCATCCAGGGGTTGTAGCGCTGGACGACAATGTCCATGCTGTTTTCCATTGCCAGGGCGATGGCGTCCTGGAGGCTGAGGCTCATTTTGCCGTTCTGGATGAGTTGTTCGAGGCGCGGCGAGTTGCTGAGCGTGCCCGGGTTCACATACTGGGCGCGGTAAGGAGCCGTGGGGTTGGGCCACAAGTTAGGCGAGCCGGTGTAATGCTGCTTGCTGAGCCCGAGCGAGATTGGAACGCCGCCCTGCGCCGCCGACTTGGCCTGCGGAGCTGATGCCTGCTCCTGCGCGAGAACCGGAGTGGCGGGTGCGCCCGCCAAAATGCCCGCCACAACCGCGGCGAGTAGGGACTTACCGAACGACTTAGTCATATGTGTCCTCACCTAAGAACGTGGACTACCCACAACTAAAGCTGGTGCGTGATATGGCTTCTCTCTCTAAAACGCTCGCGGGGGCCAATTTGTTTCATTGAAATGAAGCAGGAGAAGCGCCCAAAACCCGGTTTTTAGCGACCACAGAGACCGAAACGCCGAACTGGCAGTCTATCAGGCGCGCCACTTCCTTGACAACGCGCTGACTGGGGGCTAGGCTGCTGACATTTCGACGTTTAGGAGCTGTCCGGGGTTAGCCGCGCCATGCTCACGCAGGACGAACTGAAAAAGCTGTTTGAGAAGGTGGGAGCGGTGCGTCACGGGCACTTTGAACTATCGAGCGGATTGCACAGCGGGACCTATGTGCAGTGCGCGCTGGTGCTGCAATACCCGCGCTTTGCGGAAAAATTGGGGCAGGCGTTGTCGGCTTTGTTTTCAGATGCACGGATCGATGCCGTCGTTTCGCCAGCGATGGGCGGCGTGATCATCGGGCAGGAAGTGGCGCGGGCGTTGCCAGCGCACGGCGACACGGTAGGCGGCGGAGTGCCGGCGATGTTTGTGGAACGAGACGCAAGCGGCACGATGTGCCTGCGGCGGGGATTTGCGTTGAAGCCGGACACCCATGTGCTGGTGGTTGAGGATGTGTGGACAACGGGCGGCTCGACGCAGGAGACGATCAGTGTGGTCGAGGAAGCGGGTGGGCGCGTGGTAGCCGCCGGCGCATTGATCGACCGTAGCGGCGGGAAGATTGAATTTCCCGTGGAATCGAATGCATTACTGGAATTGACCATAGAGAGTTACGAGCCAGATGATTGTCCGCTTTGCCGGACCGGAAGCCTGGCAGTGAAGCCCGGCAGCCGCTTTGCGAGGACTGCTCCTTAAAACTCCGCGCCTCTTCCTGCATGCGTTATTTCAAACTCACGATTGCTTACGACGGAACGGATTTCCACGGCTGGCAGATTCAGGCGAACAAGCCGACCGTGCAGGGCCAAATTGTGTCCGTGCTGCGACGCTTGACGCAGGAGAATACGCAGCTGCAAGGCGCGGGGCGCACCGATGCGGGCGTGCATGCGCTGGGGCAGGTGGCGAGTTTTCGGACGCAATCGGGTTTATCGGCACTAGAGTTTCAGCGGGCGCTCAATGCGTTGTTGCCGCAGACGATCCGGATTGTGGACGCCGAGGAGACCGGGCCGGATTTCAGCGCGCGCTGGTCGGCGAAGAGCAAGATCTACCGCTACCGGATTTACCGTGGCAGGGTGGTGCCGCCGACGCTGTGGCGATACGTGTTGCACTACCCGTTTCCACTCGACGAAGAAGCGATGGGGGAAGCAGCGTCGCTGTTTGTGGGCGTGCATGATTTCACCTCGTTTGCTGCTTCAACGGGTTCGGAAGACGATGACAAACAGCGCAACATGCAGCGGGAAATTCTTGCAACGGAGTTAAGGCGAACAGAAGACGGCGAGGAACTTTGGTTTACGGTACACGGTCGGTCCTTTTTGCGGTACATGGTGCGAAAGATGGTAGGCACGCTACTAGAAGTGGGACGAGGGAAGTTGAAACCGCAGGATATCGAGCGTTTGTACGAGATGAAGGATCGGTCGAAATCGGGACCCACCGTGCCGCCGCAGGGGCTGTGCATGGTGAAGGTGGAGCACGATGAGGCGTTTCGGGTGGGATGAGTTTCTTTCCGGGACGCGATGAGCAGCTGTGTCTGAGGCGTGCTCCCAAAGCTGCCGAGATGAACTTGCGCGGCGAGTTCGGCTAGAATGAGGCCTATGGTTGCGACTCCTGCGATTCTGGACAGTGTGCCTTCGGTCGATCCAGCGACCGGGCGAATCCTTAGGACATTTGAAAAGACTCCCCCGCTAGGAGTGCCGGGGCTGCTGGCGCGGACGCGTGCCGCGCAGCGGGACTGGGCGAAGGTGCCAGTAGAGAAGCGCTGCGCTCAGCTTGCGGTGCTCAAGGAGAAAATCCTCGGGGCGCGCGATCTCCTGGCAGACGCAGTGGTGCGGGAGTCTGGCAAGCCGCGGGCCGAGGCAAAGTTCGCGGATGTATTTGTTGCGCTAGATTCTGCTGACTATTTTGCGAAGCACGGGCCCCAGCTGATGCGCGGGGAGCCGGTGCCCCATCACAGCCTCGCGGCGAAGGCGAAGGCGGGAAAGCTATTTTACGACCCGCTGGGCGTAGTGGCGATCATCAGTTCGTGGAATTATCCGCTAGCGATTCCCATGAGCCAGATTACGGCCGCGGTTGCTGCGGGGAACGGCGTAGTTTGCAAGACCAGCGACTTCACTCCGGAATGCGGCGAGTTGATCGGAAAACTGTTTGCGGATGCAGGATTTCCCAAAGACTTGGTGGCGATTCTGCAGGGCGGCGGGGAAGTGGGACAGGCGCTGATTGAAGCGCGGCCGGACAAAGTGTTTTTCACGGGCAGCGTATTTACCGGGCGGCACGTGGCGGAGGCTTGCGCGCCGCTTTTGATTCCAAGCGTGCTGGAGCTGGGCGGCAAAGACGCGATGCTGGTGCTGGCCGATGCGGATTTGGAAGTGGCGTCGAGCGCGGCGGTGTGGGGGAGCTATTCGAATTGCGGGCAAGTATGTCTGTCGGTGGAGCGCCTGTTTGTCGAGCAGTCGATCAGCGAGGCTTTCATCGCGAAGTGCGTGGATAAGACAAAGAGACTGCGCATCGGGCCGGGGAGTCATCCGGACACCGAGATCGGTCCGATGATCCGTCCTCAGCACGTTAATCGAATGAGCGATCTGATCGCCGATGCGGTCGAGCGGGGTGCGCGGGTGCTTTGTGGTGGGCGTCCGCGGCCGGACCTGGGGCCTAATTTTTTCGAGCCAACGGTGATTACCGGCGTCGACTCGTCCATGAAACTATTTCAGGACGAGACGTTCGGGCCAATCATGGCGATTCGCGTGGTGAAGGGTGTGGACGAAGCCGTCGCGCTGGCGAATGATTCGGAGTTCGCGCTTTCGGCTAGCATTTGGACGAGCGATCTGGAGGGCGGGCAAAGAATCGCGCGCGAATTGCGGGTTGGCGCTGTGATGGTGAACGACCTGATCAGCAGCTTTGCGATTGCCGAGGCGCCCCACGGCGGCTGCGGATTGAGCGGCTGGGGACGAACACATGGCAAAGCGGGCCTCCAGGAGATGGTGCACCTGAAATACCTGGATGTGGACCGCTTGCCCTGGATCGAAAAGCCTTGGTGGTATCGCTATGGTGCGGAAGTGGAAAAGGCCGCCGACGCGTTTTTGAGTTTTGAGTTTGCCGGCGGCCTTGCCGCGCGCCTACGGCATGCGCGAGGCGCAATGAAGACCCTGTTGCGGGATCACGGATTGAAGTAAGGACAGACGGCCGTTGACAGGAAGTTGGGAGAAGAAACACGTGGGAGAAGAGAATCCAGACGTGGTAGCGGCAAACGCGGTCCCGGAGAAAGCTGCGCTGAAGATCAAAGTGCGCAAGCCGAAGCAGCGGGCTTGCGACGAGCGCAACGAAAAGGGGAAACTCTGCGCGGGGCATTTGAAGCGCTGGTACGATCTGCCTCCCGAAGTCGAAGCGATCGTAGGAAAAGGGGCAGAGATTTACCGCTGTGAGTTCTGCAAGGTATTGTTTCATCCCGACCCGAAGCAATTGCCGAATAGCTATACGTTGCGCTACTGATGCGTTTTAAAGGATCGAACCCGTGATTCCGAACGAATGGGTACACGACTGGAATTCGGGCGGCCCGATGGCTATTCCGCCCGGTACGCGCGTATTGTTGAACGACGAAACATTGCGCGACGGTTTGCAGAACCCCTCCATTCACGATCCGACCATTGAACAAAAGATTGAAATCCTCCACTTGATGGAATCGCTGGGAATCGATTCGGTGAATATCGGTCTTCCGGGAGCGGGACCGCGCGCGGCGGAACATGTGGGCGCTCTTGCGCGGGAGATCGCCACGAACCGGATGCACATTCGTCCCAACTGCGCTGCACGGACGGTCGAAGCCGACATCCGGCCGATTGCGGAGATTTCGCAAAAGGTGGGCATCGCGATTGAAGCGGCGACATTTTTGGGATCGAGCCCAATTCGGCGGCTGGTGGAGGACTGGACGGTTGACCATCTGGAGCGGATAACCGAAGCGGCGGTGAAGTTTGCAGTGGCACAAGGACTGCCGTCCATGTACGTCACCGAAGATACGGTGCGCACCGACCCGGAGACCGTCCAGCGACTGTATAGGACGGCGATTCGCAGCGGAGCGCGGGCGATTGTATTGTGCGACACGGTCGGGTCTGCCACTCCGCAGGGTGCGTTCCATCTGGTCAGCTACGTGATGGAGAACGTGGTAAAGCCGAGCGGCGAGAAAATTCGCGTCGATTGGCATGGGCACCGCGATCGCGGGCTGGACATCGCAAACTCGCTGGCGGCGGTGGCAGCCGGGGCGGACCAGGTGCACGGAGCGGCGCTGGCGCTGGGCGAACGCGTAGGCAACACACCGCTCGAGCTGCTGATGGTGAATCTGCGACTGATGGGTTTGATCGAGAACGACCTGACGCACTTGAAAGAGTATTGCCAGAAGGTCGCCGAAGCGACTCATACGACGATTCCGCCGAACTACCCGGTTTTCGGCAAAGACGCATTTCGCACCGCGACCGGCGTTCATGCGGCGGCCATTGTGAAGGCGCTGAGGACCGGCGATCTGGATTTGGCGGACGCCGTGTACAGCGGAGTCCCCGCGCATCTGGTTGGCTTGGAGCAGGTAGTGGAGATCGGGCCGATGAGCGGAAAGTCGAATGTGCTGTACTGGCTGGCCAAGCACAGCATTCCGGCTTCGGATGCGCTGGTGAATCGGATTTTTGAAGCTGCGAAACAATCCTCGCGGGTGCTCACCGAGACCGAGGTGCTAGCCATTTATTCGTCAAGCAAAACACCCGCTTAGCAGTTGATGCTGCGGTTGGATTGCCGCGCTGCCGCTGGCGGCTTTGGATCGACTGGACACACTGCAGCCAGTGCCAAATGGGCCTTTCAGCGTGGGTCCGCGCGGGATAGAATGGCGGCGTGTCCCGTTCGAGGCTCTCTCTCCGCGCGAGGCAGTTGGAAATCCGCAAAGTTTTGTCACTTCGTACAGTGAAACGCACTGCCGTTTGGGTTATTCTCTTCGTCATGCCGATCCGGTCCCCCGTCCTTCCCCACACCCCGCGCCCGTTTACCTCGTTTTCGCTCGCGGATCAGGCAGAAGTCCACGCCGCGCTTGATTGGCTAACAAAAAATGTGAAATGGGTGAATGACGAACAAGCGAAGCTCACAGAGATTCCCGCGCCGTCCTTCCAGGAAGAGAAGCGAGGAGTTGCGGTAAAAGCGCTGCTGACGGCAGCTGGTTTGCAGGTTCACACGGACAAGATCGGGAACGTGATTGGCGAACTGCGCGGGACAAACGACAAAGAGTGCGTCTTGCTCGCCGCTCACCTGGACACGGTATTTCGCGCGGGTACCGACGTGAAGGTGCGGCGGGAGGGCGAGCGGATGCTGGCTCCCGGGATTTCAGATAACGGGACGGGTTTGGCAGCCCTGGTGGGGATCGCGCGAGCGATACATGTAGCGAAGATAAAGCCACAGCGGACGATTTTGTTTGCGGCAAACGTCGGAGAGGAGGGCGAAGGGAATTTGCGCGGGATGCGTGCGCTAATTGACGCGTACAGGATGAAACTCCGCGCCGTAATCGTGCTCGATGGATCGGGTATTGACCATGTGACCACAAAGGCGCTGGCCTCGCGCCGGCTGGAGGTGTTGATTACCGGACCGGGCGGGCATAGCTGGTCGGATTTCGGGATGGTCAATCCCATTAACGCGCTCGTACGCGGGTCACAGCGCTTTATTAATACGCGAGTGCCGGTTTCGCCACGGACAACTTTCAATTTGGGGGAAGTGGAAGGCGGGACCTCGGTGAATTCGATTCCCCATGAGGCGAAGCTCAAGGTTGATTTGCGATCGGAAAGCGAAGATGAGCTGATCCGCCTGGAGACGGCGCTCCGTGAATGCATGGCAGCCGGCGTGAAAGACGAGATGGATAATGCGCGCGACCGCGCCAAAGGGAAGCTCGACTTTAGAGTGAATCAGATCGGCAGCCGGCCAGGAGGGGACTTGCCGGCGGATTCGCCACTGCTGGGGGCCTTGCGGGCGGCCGATGACTATGTAAGTAACCAATCCCGGATCGAGCGCTCATCGACCGATGCGAACATCCCGCTGTCGCTGGGGATTGACGCGATTGCAATCGGGGCGGGCGGCAATGGGGGCGGAGCGCACTCGCTGCTGGAGTGGTACGAACCGGCCGGGCGCGAAGTCGGTTTGCAACGGGTGCTGCTGACATTGCTGGGTGTTTCGGGGCTAGCGCAGGAGAAGGGACACTGAGGATGAGGAAGAGTCTTGGCGTGTGCCTTTGGGCGGGCGTGGCCGGACTCGGACTGGTTGGTGTTGGCGCTGCGCTTGCGCAGAAAGGCGATCCTCGCAGAGTCACCTACTACACGCATGGCCACATTTATACGAATGATCCGAAGCAACCCTGGGCCACCGCAATGGCGGTACGTGACGAAAAGATTTTTTGCATCGGCTCGCTGGAGCATATTTTGCTCGATTGCGGCGGAGCCAGCCCGGAGGCGGAGACACAGAACCTGAAGGGGCATTTCGTGATGCCGGGGTTCAACGACGCGCATACCCATCTGGGCGGTGCGGGACGCGACAAGCTAACGCTCGATCTGAAGGGTTCCGATTCGATCGAGGAACTACAGCAGCGCGTTAGGGCGGCAGTGGCGCAGCACAAACCAGGGGAGTGGATTGTAGGAGCGGGTTGGGACCAAACGCGGTGGCCCGAGAAGCGGTTTCCTACCAAGGCGGACCTCGATCCGGTGTCGCCGGATAATCCGGTCTTCCTGGTGCATATATCCGGGCACGTCGGCGTGGCGAATTCGGCGGCTCTGAAGCGCACAGAAATATTGCCCGACACGAAGAATCCGAGCGGCGGCGAAATTGAGCGTGATGCCGACGGGAGTCCCACGGGAATGATGAAAGAAGGCTCGGCAATGGAGTTTGTCGAGCAGAAGATCCCGGAGCTGACAGACGAGCAGCGGCGGAAGGGAATTGAGTTGGTACTGGAGGAGTTGTCGCGCAACGGCGTGACTTCGGCGCAGGACAATTCCGCCTGGGAAGACTTTCTGGTCTATCGCCAATTGAAGGAAGAGAAGAAGCTGACGGCGCGGATAACGGAATGGCTGCCGTTCATGGCTCCGGCAAATGAGTTGCAGAACATGCGCGCGGAAGGCGGCACGACGGACCCCTGGTTAAAGACCGGCGCGCTGAAGATGGTGACCGACGGTGCGTTGGGTTCGCGGACCGCGGCGATGCTGGCTCCGTATTCGGATGACCCGAACACCTCCGGGATCATGACGATTGAACCGGAGAAGTTGAAGGCGATGGCCCTCGAGCGGGACAAGCTGGGCTTTCAACTGGCGTTTCACGCGATTGGGGACCGCGCGAATCGCGTGGCTCTGGATGTCTTTGAGTCCGTGCTGCGCGTGAACGGAACGCGGGACCGCCGCAGCCGGATCGAGCACGCTCAGGTGGTGGCCCAGGAGGATATCCCGCGCTTCGGCACGCTGCACGTGATCGCTTCGATGCAGCCTTCGCACCAGAGCAACGATATGCGCTGGGCAGAACAGCGCGTAGGTGCGGAGCGGATTAAGGGCGCCTACGCGTGGAGCTCCCTGCAGAAGGCCGGCGCGATGCTGGCTTTTGGCACCGATTATGACGTGGAGCCAATCAACCCGTTCCGCGGACTTTATGCCTGCGTGACGCGCGAGTTGCCGGAAGGCGGGCCTGCCGGAGGCTGGCAGCCGCAGGAAAAATTACCGCTAGACGATTGCCTTCGCGCCTACACGACCGGATCGGCTTATGCCCAGTTCGAGGATGGCAAGAAGGGTGAACTGAAGGTCGGCGAATACGCGGACTTCATAATTCTTGGGCAGGATTTGACGAAAGCGACGCCGAAGGAAATTCTCGCCATGGAAGTGCTGCAGACGATCGTGGGCGGGCGCGTCGTGTATCAGAAGAAGTAGACGCTGCGTCGATTTCGCATTTTCCAAAAACGGAATTTGACGACGGTACCGATAAGCTGGCAAGGCCGTTTTGTGTGCGGAGCGTTTAGGTGGAGCAGAAGCCAAAAGCCGATTTGGCGTTGATGTTTTGCTCGTTTATCTGGGGCGTCACGTTTGTGGTGGTGAAAAACTCGCTGGAAGAGTCGTCCGTATTTTTGTTTCTGGCAGTGCGCTTCACGATCGCCACCGTGATCATGGCCTTCTTGCAGATCCATGTCATCGGGCGCATTGAGTCGCAGGAAGTCTTTGCCGGCATGCGGCTGGCATTTTTCATGTTCGCAGGCTACTGCTTTCAGACCGCGGGTCTGCAGTATACGACGGCGGCGAATTCGGGTTTTGTGACGGGCTCGAGCGTGGTGCTGGTGCCGCTGCTGCTGGCGGTTTTCTGGGGACGACGCCTGACGAAATGGATCTATGCGGGTGCGTTCGCTGCGCTGGTGGGACTTTATTTGTTGACCGTTCCGGCAGAGGGCTTGCGGTATCTAAATCGGGGGGACGTGCTCACGTTTGTAGGCGCGGGATTTTACGCCGTACACATCATTTTGGTGGGCGAATATACGCAAGAGCATTCGGTGCGGGCGCTCAGTTTGATCCAGGTTGCTGGTTGCGCGGTGATGGCTTGGCCGTTGACGGGGTTTACGGCGGCGATTCACTGGCAGCCGGCACGGTTCACCGGGAGCTTGGCCCTGTGGGTGGGGATTGCCATTTGCGCGGTGTTCGCGACGGCCGTAGCCTTCACCGTGCAGCTTTGGGCGCAGCAGTATACCTCGCCGGGGCATGCGGCGATTCTATTCGCGCTCGAGCCGGTCTTTGCGGTGATTACGTCTTATTTAGTGCTGCACGAGCGACTGACGGGGCGGGCGATGAAGGGCGCCGGGCTGGTGGTAAGCGGAATTTTGATTGCCGAAATGCTGGGCGCACCTACGGCGCCGGAAGCGCCGGAGCCGGTCTTTGAGGGGCGGATTTATTTCAAGCCGTGGTGGAGAGAGAACTGAGGAGGTGTGGAGTTCGGATTCAGTAGTAAAGAAGGGAGTTTGCCGCTCCCGGCTTCGGAAAACCAACTCCCAACTACCGCCCGTTCGAGTAGTACTTCACGTCGACGGTGTCGTACATCGTGGCTGTGGCTTTGTGAGATCGCTCGTAAGCGTCGATGGCTGCGACATGCTGGAGGGATTGTCCGATGTCATCGAGACCCTGGAGCAGCACTTCTTTGCGGGCGGGAGCGATTTCGAATTTGTAGACGATGCCGTGCCTGTCACTGACAGTTTGATTCGGCAGGTCCAGCGAAAGCGAATAACCCTCTTCCTTTTCCGTGCGCTTGAACAACTCGTCGACTTGTTCCTCAGTGAGAATTGCCGGGAGGATGCCGTTCTTAAAGCAGTTGTTGTAGAAGATGTCGGCATAGCTGGGTGCGATGATCGCTCGGAAGCCGTAGTCCTTTACGCCCCAGGGCGCATGTTCACGGCTGGAACCGCAGCCGAAGTTTGCGCGTGCCAGAAGCACGGAGGCGCCCTGGTAACGCGGAAAGTTGAGAACGAAATCGGGATTGGGCCGCTCACCAGGCTGCAGGTAGCGCCAATCGTAAAAGAGGATGCGGCCGAAACCTTCGCGCGTGAGGGCTTTCAGGAATTGCTTGGGTACCATCTGGTCGGTGTCCACGTTGACGCGGTCGATCGGGGCGACTAATCCGGTGTGCATAGTGAAGGGTTGCATGCTCTGGCAGTCCTTTATAGGTAAGTTCTTCAAAAACTTGAGTAACCGCAGCGGTGGAAGCTGCTGCCCCGACCGGCTAGAGAATCATTCCACGTGGGCGACGTCGAACTCGCGGACGTCGACGAAGTGGCCGGCGATGGCGGCTGCAGCGGCCATGACCGGGCTGACGAGGTGCGTTCGCGAGTCGCGGCCCTGGCGGCCTTCGAAATTGCGATTCGAGGTGCTGGCGCTGCGTTCTTGGGGCGGCAGAACATCCGCGTTCATACCGATGCACATGCTGCAGCCTGCATCGCGCCATTCAAATCCGGCCTGGGTGAAGATTTTGTCGAGACCTTCCTTTTCGGCTTGGGCTTTGATGCCGCGCGAGCCGGGAACGATGAGGGCCTGCTTGATGTTCTTGGCCACGTGCTTGCCCGCGACCAAGTGGGCGGCGGCGCGAAGATCGTCGAGGCGCGAGTTGGTGCAGGAACCGATGAAGACCCGGTCGACGGGGATGTCCACGATCGGCGTGCCGGGCTTGAGGCCCATATATTTCAGGGCGCTTTCGGTGGCCTTCTGGTCGTTGAGGTCCTTGAAGTCGCGCGGATCCGGGATGCGGCCGTTGACGCTGGTGACCATGCCGGGATTCGTGCCCCAGGTGACTTGCGGGGCGATTTGCTCGGCTTGTAATGCGACGGTCATGTCGAACCTTGCGCCATCGTCCGACTTGAGCTGTTTCCAACGCTCAACGGCTTCCTGAAAGGCCTTGCCGCGCGGCACAAACGGGCGACCTTCCATGTAGGCGAAGGTGGCTTCATCGGGCGCGACCATGCCGGCTCGTGCGCCGCCTTCGATGGTCATGTTGCATACGGTCATGCGGCCGTCCATGGAAAGAGAACGAATGGCTTCCCCGCCGTATTCAGCGACGTGGCCAGTGCCGCCACCGATTCCGATTTTACCGATGATGGCGAGGATGATGTCTTTGGCGGTAACGCCCTTGGGACGCTTGCCGTCGACGACGATGCGCAGCGTTTTGGAGCGAGATTGCACGAGGCACTGTGTTGCGAGGACGTGTTCGACTTCGCTGGTGCCGATACCGAAGGCCAGCGTGCCAAAAGCGCCGTGCGTGGAGGTGTGGCTGTCACCGCAGACAATGGTCTGCCCGGGCTGGGTAATGCCGAGTTCGGGGCCGATGATGTGTACGATGCCTTGATGTTTGCTGTTCATGTCGAACAGGCGCACGCCTGTTTCACGGCAATTGCGCTCCAGTGCTTCGAACTGGAGTTTGGCATCCTGATCGAGGATCGGCAGGGTGCGGTCGGTGGTGGAGACCGAGTGGTCCATCACCGCGAATGTCAGATCGGGACGGCGAACTTTACGGCCTTCGGATTTGAGCCCGGCGAAGGCTTGCGGCGAGGTGCCTTCGTGGACGAGATGACGATCGATATAGAGGAGCGCGGGCTTGCCAGGCTCTTCGTGGACGAGGTGGTTGTCCCAGATTTTTTCATAGAGTGTTTTGGGTGGCATAGGTGGTCCTTCAAATTTTAGCACTCTGGGAACGGCGAGCAAGCGGAGTGGCCGCTACACGAGATCTCTAGTGGCCACCTCTAGCCGGGGGACCGGGACGAGAGCATCGTGGACCCGCGGAGGCCGGCCACTATGCGGAGGCGGTCGCTTCGCGGTGTTCCTCACGCACGGTAACTTCGTAGTGCTTCACGCGGTGGTCATAGGAAGTCAGGAGTTCTACGGCTTCCTCGGCGACGACAGCACGCTCGAGATCCTCGCCAGTGAAACGCTCGATAGCTTCGGGCGAGGTCCATAGCGTTTCGACGATGAATTGGACAACCACGCCGTCGGATTGCGAGAGCACGCGGGCTTCGAGGAAGCCTTCCTTGGAACGAAGAATTGGCAGAACGTGGCGACGGAAATGGCGCAGATAGTCAGGATAGCGAAGCTCGGTTGTCCGGGCGGACCAGAAACGCACAACCATGTTTAGGCACCTCCTTGAGAAGTAGCGGCAGGGAGATGGAAAAGCTCTCCGACAACTACGTTCCAGGGGCGGACTTCCCAGCGCTTGACGAGGCCATTGAGCACGTAGGGGTCGCTTTCGGCGAAGGTTCGGGCAAGGTCGGGAGAGTCACCGCCAAAGACCAGCAGCGCGGTGTCGGCAGGGTCGGCGAGGGCGCCAGCGAGCAGAAGTCCGCGGCCTTGCGAAGCGCGTTGGGCGTGAGCGAGATGGAGCTGGCGGAAAGGAGTGCGGCGTTCTACGAAGTTCTCCACAACATGATAGAAGAGGGCATAGTAGCCCATGGTTGCCTCCCCTGAATGGCGTATGGGCCAACGGAAAATAGCCTACCACGTTGTGGAGTGCGGCGTTGCGGCGAAGAGAAGAAATGATAGGCTACGGGCGACATTCCTGAACTCCGCCCGACGGAAACGGTAAACGCGCATGAAAACCTTGCTGAAGTTGATAGGCTTGGTGTTGCTGGTGCTGCTGCTGGTTGTGATTGGGAGAACTATTTTCCTGCCTTCGAAACAGATCGCCAAGCTGCCGCATACGCCGGAGACAATTGACGCAACAAAGGCCGCCCTGGGTTTGTCGGGTGCGGTGAAATTTCCGACGATCTCGTGGGAAAGCGGCGGGACAGAGCAGGAAAAGAAGGCCAGTCGGGAGGCCTTCGCCGAGTTCCATGCCTATCTGGAAAAAACCTTTCCGCAGGTGTACTCGAAACTGGATCATGAAATCGTTGGCGAAAACAACCTGCTGTTTCGCTGGAAAGGAACCGACTCGGGCCTGATGCCGGTCCTGCTCATGGGGCACCAGGACGTGGTGCCGGTGGAGGCGGGGACCGAGGCCAAGTGGACGCACGGTGCGTTTTCTGGGGACATTGCCGACGGGTTCATTTGG